>Ga0214917_10001709_pt1 | contig 27946 bp, 26 predicted proteins | sample LL_1208_BB_MetaG_FD_177983 | JGI IMG/M metagenome (GOLD analysis project Ga0214917, IMG submission 177983) | Freshwater microbial communities from Lake Lanier, Atlanta, Georgia, United States - LL_1208_BB | ecosystem: Environmental > Aquatic > Freshwater > Lake | place: USA: Georgia | collected... | reverse complement strand
AGGAGATCGATGCCAAGGTGCTTGCGATGTGGGCCAACGATACACCCGCACTGATCACGAAGTCACGACCCATCCGGCAACTGGCCGACATGAGGGGAACCAAAGTCCGCATCAGTGGACCAGGCGAGGCGCCCTACTGGCGCGCCATGGGGGCTGCCCCTGTTTCGCAGGAGGCGACCGAGATCAACCAGAACCTGGCCAACGGAATGATTGACGGCATCGCCGTGGATCCGGCCTCCATACTCAGCTTCAAGCTCCATGAGGTTGGCAAGTTCGTCACCTTGGGAATCCCCGCCCAAGGCATCGCGTTCACGCTGCTCATGAACAAGAAGTCCTACGGGGCCCTTTCGCCGCAGGAGCGCCAATGGGTGGATTCCGTTGCCGGGGAGGCATTCAGCGTGGAAGGCGCCAGACGTGCGGCGGCGGAGGACAAGCTCGCGATAGAGACATCCAGGAAATCGGGCCTTGAGATCATCCAGTTGCCGGAAGAGGAGAGCCGCCGCATGGCCAACGCAATGGCCCCTGAAGTCGAGAAGTTTCGCGCACAGAAGTTTCGTACCGGCGTCACGGGCGCGCAAGCCTACGACTTGATGAGGGGCAAGTAGGCGTGGCTGGCAGGTTGTTGGACTGGCTGAACCGGTTGATCCTGGTACTCGCCTCCCTGGGGGCCGCCTCCGTGGTGGTTCTGGTCGCCGTCACGTTCGTGACGGTCGTATGGCGCTATGGAATTGGTCAACCGATCTACGGAATCGATGACATTGCGAAGATGACCTTGGCGACCATCGTGGCCTGCTCGCTCGCTTACGGTGCCAGGCGCGGGGCCCACGTGCAGGTCGATGTGCTCGAACGCCTCGGTGGTCGTGCAGTCACCAGGATCACCGATCTGGCTGCAAGGTCGATCGGAATTGCTACCTTGGGATATACGACCTGGGCAATCGCTGTCAAGGGAAGCTGCGGGCTATTGTGTGGCAACGCGACTTCAGATCTGTCCATTCCACACATGCCGTTCTATGTCCTTCTGGCCGCAGGCTTTGGCCTGTATGCCCTGGTCCTGATACACGAATTGGTGGCCGGCCTTGCAGCGTGGTCTTCGACCCGCGATCCGCACGAGCACTGACTTGGCGAGGTACGATGATGACTGAACTTTTTGTAGGCGTCGGTGGGTTGATCGCATTGTTGATCATGCTGGGCTTGCGCACTCCGGTAGGCACTGCTATGTTGGCGGTTGGCATTCTGGGGCTCTGGATCATTCATCCAAACGCGGAACGGGCGGTCATGGCGACTGTTGCCGGTGCGGCGTTTTCATTGTCCAGCGACCTGACCCTCACGATACTTCCCCTGTTTATGCTGATGGGGAATCTCGCCGGTGTCTCCGGGATGACCCGTGATCTCTATGGGGCCGCGCACGCATGGTTAGGGCATCTTCGTGGCGGCCTCGCATCGTCCACCATTTTGGGCTGCGCCGGCTTCTCGGCATTGACCGGGTCGTCCCTGGCTTGCGCGGTGACGATGGGGCGCGTAGCCCTGCCAGAGATGAAGCGCTACGGGTATGACGACAGTCTCGCCACGGGAACCGTCGCGGCCGGTGGAACTCTGGGCATCTTGATACCGCCATCTGCCGGCTTCGTCGTCTACGCGATTCTCACTGAGGAGTCGATAGCGCGCCTCTTCCTGGCCGGGGTTGTACCAGGCATTGTGTTGTCAGGCTTCTTTGTCCTGATCATCTGGTGGCGCATCTGGCGCAATCCGCAGCTGGCCCCCAGCGCGACCAAACCCGTACCAATGCATCAGCGATTCATAGAGTTGCGCAGGGCGAGTTGGTTCTTGGGTGTCGTCTTGTTGTCGATAGGTGGGATCTACGCCGGTGTGTTCTCGGCGATCGAGGCAGCGGGCATCGGTGCGTTCCTGTCATTCATTGTCTGTTTGCTTCGACGCAGCCTGTCCTGGTCGGCGTTGCGTGATGCACTCACCGATACCTTGCACTCGACAGCCACAACCTTCTACATCCTGATCGGGGCCTTCGTATTCACGCCGTTCATGGCACGCAGCGGTCTGCCATCCGCTGTCACGGAGGCGGTCGTAAGCACCGGTGCCACCCCCATGACCGTATTGGCGATCTGTCTGCTGGCGCTGACCGTGCTGGGCATGTTCATGGACGGTTTCGCGATCCTCGTGCTGACGCTTCCCATTCTTCATCCCCTGATGACAGGGTATGGCTTCGACATGGTGTGGTTCGGCGTACTGATGGTGGTTGTGCTGGAGATGGGCCTGATTTCCCCGCCGGTGGGCATCAACGTATTCGTCGTCAAGTCGATTGCCAAGGATGTTCGCATGAACGACATCTTTCGTGGGATCTGGCCGTTTTGGTTCGCCATGGTCGCGTTGATTGTTCTGCTTCTGCTTTTCCCGAAGATCGCCTTGTTCCTGCCCGAGACCATGTTCAACCTCTCCCATCCGTGACGAGTGAATCCGATTTTGCAGACTTGGCTCTGGCAATTCTTCATCAACATCGGGATCGATGATGCCAAGTTTCGACTATGACCTGTTCGTGATCGGCGCGGGTTCCGGTGGTGTTCGTGCCAGTCGTATGTCCGAGTCGTTCGGAGCACGCGTTGCTGTCGCAGAAGCGTATCGAGCCGGGGGCACGTGCGTGATCAGAGGGTGCGTTCCCAAGAAGCTATTGGTGTACGCCGCCCAGTACCGTGATGCGTTTGCAGAGGCTGTTGGCTTCGGCTGGGAAAGCGCATCGCCTTCCTTTTCTTGGCGACACTTGATCGAGTCCAAGGATGCAGAGGTCAGTCGCCTTGAGCAGGTCTACCAGCGACTGTTGGATACTGCTGGGGTCCAGTTGATTTCAGGGCTGGCGCGCCTGGTCGACCGCAATACTGTCGAGGTCAATGGTCGATGCTTCACGGCGCGCTACATTCTGCTTGCGACCGGAAGCTGGCCCAGAATGCCTGACATTCCAGGGCGCGACCTCGCTATATCCTCCAATGAAGCCTTTGGGCTTGCAGCGCTGCCCAGGCACGTGTTGATCGTAGGCGGGGGCTACATTGCGGTCGAATTTGCCTGCATATTCCATGGTCTGGGTGCGAGGGTGACATTGATGCATCGAGGTGTGGAACTACTGCGCGGCTTCGACGCTGACATCGCGAAGCATCTGCGGGAGATGCTTGTCGCCAAAGGCATCGGGGTCGTTTTGCAAAAAGAAGTCCATGCGATCACCAAGGATCGATATGGCTTGATTGCAAGCCTCAAGGATGCCGGAGAATCGATTGCTTGCGACACTGTCATGTTCGCCACTGGACGGGTTCCGCAGACAGGCAGCCTTGGCCTGGCTGCGGCTGGTGTTGCACTGGATTCGTACGGCGCAGTGTTGGTCGACGAGTACTCACGCTCATCGGTTGAGAATATCTTCGCAGTTGGTGACGTCACCAACCGAGTGCAGCTCACCCCGGTGGCCATCCGGGAAGGCTCGGCAGTGGCTAATACACTGTTCAACAATCGCCCGACAAGGGTCGATCACCGAAATGTACCCTCTGCGGTTTTCAGTCTACCGCCGGTGGGAACAGTCGGCGACACAGAGGCCGAGGCGATCGCGAGGTATGGACAAGTGGAGGTCTATCAATCCCGCTTCAGACCATTGAAAGCGGCGCTGTCGCAAAGCGCTGACATGGTCTACATCAAGCTGATTGTTGATTCGGCGAGCAATAGGGTAGTGGGCGCCCATATGGTGGGCCCTGACGCACCGGAAGTGATTCAAGGCATCGGGATTGCTGTGTCGGCTGGGCTGACAAAACGGCAGTTCGACGATACGGTGGGTATCCATCCCACCGTGGCAGAGGAGTTTGTGACATTGAAGATGAAAGAAATTCGCAGGGCCCCCTGAACTGCCGTGCCTTAGTATTCCTCAATGACGTTGCTGCCGTTGACCACGACCTCAGTCACATTAGAGTTTCCACCGGCAGCGAGCGGATAAAGCGTGCGGGCAAGAGGTGTTGCGATCGAGAATGTGCCCTCCAGAGCGGGACCCACAATGGGTCGGAGGACACGGAGCTTCGCTTTTGCAAAATTCGGACCGCTTGTGAACGGTCAGCACTATGGAGGCTTGATGTCGCCAACAATTTCCTGCATCAGAGGAATGACGCCGGCCGCAAGTGGTGAAAGCGGGCGCGCTGAGTGCGTGGCGATCACAACGGTGCTAACTAGTTCCGGTTGCACGATGGGCCTCAACAGGTAGTGCGATCGAAGCTCGTCGCCGCGAAATACGCTCTCGGGCATCACACCTTGACCGAATCCATTCCGGATGAGGCCCAGCAGGGTTGAGAGCGCGTCAAGTTCCCAAACCACGTTTAACTTGACTCCGACGTTTGCGAGTCGGCTCTCCAGGTACATGCGGATCGCATGTGGCCGACAAGGCAACAACAGATTCAGATTCTCCAGTTCTTTGAGGGTTATCGAGGCACCAAACTGTGGTCGTCCGGCGGCAGGATTGCCCGCGCTAACTAGGTACAGCGGCTCCTCCATCAACTTTACGAGATCCATGCCCGGCAGAGGATGCGGGTTGATCAGGATTCCGATATCAACCCGACCCATGGAAAGCCATTCCATGATGTAAGTTTGTCCGTCCAAGATACTCATCGCAGCATTGGGAAATCTGGCCTTAAAGGCAAAGGCCAATGGCATCGAGAGAAACCGCCCGACGCTGGATGGGATTCCAATGGTGACACGTCCCATCGGTACACCACGGAGTTCATTCACCTCCTGCCTCGCTCGCTCGGCCTGCAGCAACATCGAACGCGCATGCTTGACCAGCACCGCTCCGGCCTCAGTGGGCTGCACGCCTCGCCCGTTGCGAAAAAGGAGTGTCTGTCGCAACTCGACCTCCAACAGCCGTATCTGACGGCTCAGGGAAGGCTGCGTGATTCCCAGCAATGTCGAAGCACGCGTGACACTTCCAAGCTCCGCAACCTTCAGAAAGTATTCGAGTTGTTTGAGGTCCACTAAGTCGCCTTGATATTTTGAATTTTTGGCGTGCTTGCGAGAAGATCCACGTAGTGCTTGTCGGAAGTCTTGACTTTTCCAGCATTACCTTTGCGATTCGCTTTTCTCTTACAACGGAATTGATGTAAACAAGGGGTCTTGTCCAGTCGCCGTTCACGCTGACTGACCAGTGGCCCGAGAGGCCGTCCTTGAGGGAATGCCAGTCCCACCCAGGACGGTTCATGTCTTCGGGCCTTCTGGCTGCGTCCAACGCAGACAGTTATGGAAACGGATAAGAAATGCAACCGCATGGCTCCAAGTATGGCACGTCGTTCGGCAACCTGACCGCCTTAAAATCTGGCTTCTTTGCGGCCGCAGCTTCGTATGGGCGAGCGTGGCCAGACCCAGTCGGCTGTGCGCCCAGCGCGCACGCAACTTCTTCCACCGACACATTCGATGTGCCCTTTTTCTGTCACCAACTGATGCGCTGGTCGACCTCAAAGTCTGGTGCCGCTTGGGCCGCTTCATCCCAATTTGGCGCAACTTCGACGCCATCATCCATCTGCACATCGCACCCGTCCCACAACGGTGGCCCGCGAGCCGGGGTGATGCGCTGTGGCTCTGTATCCACCCCGATGTGCTCCAGTATTTGGCGGATGTCAGCACTGACCCGCGTCAAATGTTGATCCAATGTCAGTGAGAGTTTCAGTCTAGCTGTATTTCATTGCAAACTCAATCGTTGCCTGACCTCATGGGGTGTTGGAATCGCTGGAGCGTCGAGCAGCCTTTAGCCGCTGTTTTGGTGTGATCCAGAACTTTTGCATTTTCTGCTACAGACCCAAGCCCAGGGTCAGCTGCGGCCCAAGCGAGCGTCGTTCGCTGCGTGTCATGGGCACGAGTGCCAGTGCCCTGCGCTACGTTGCAATGAACATACATTTGCTTCAACCCAGTAAAAAGCAACCGAAATTCAATGCCCCGCAAAATTGAATGGATGCGTTGGCTGAAATCCCAGGAATTTTGCAATCGCAGATTTGCGAGTTGCCAGCGTAAAATGGCGTTGACCAACCCCAAATTTGCGTGTTTTTCCTAGAAAGTTGCATTATGCAACTTTTGGGGTTATTACACGAAATATTACACGTTTATTAAAAACACGTATAAGTCGTTGATTTATATGGGTTTTTTAAGAGCCTGGCTTTCTGTTAATCCGTAGGTCCCTGGTTCGAGCCCAGGTCGAGGAGCCAGAAAAATTGGAGATTCTAAAATTGATGACCCGTCAATTTGAATGAATTCCATCACAAGCAATTCACGAAACTAAATTGGTTGGCAATATACTGGCTCAGTCCGCCCAGAGCAAAACTTATTCAATTACACAGTTTGTTACACATCGATTTATATGTCTTAAGTCCAGATCCTGCTGGTCAAATAAAAATCATGAGTTTATGGATATAACTCAAACCACTTTACGACTTCAAAATCTTGCCCTGCTTGTGTTTCTGCCAAAAGTGAAATTCGATCAAATCGGCAAACGCCTAATTTTTCAAAATGTTGCTGCGCAGCCCCTATCAATATTTTTTGGAAATTTGATGCAACCGCATGGAGCGATCCCGTCAGTGAAAAATGAAATCTGAATTGATCCAATACCCAAGGATAACCCCAAGCAACCAACAACTTATCTTGGTCTGGGGTTAAATTTGCTTTTCGCCTTCGGGTCAACTCTTCCAAAGTTAACGGCAGTGCAAAACCTTGCAAGTCTTTGACACACGCAGCGGCGACGGCATCTAGCTGTTCTGCCTTTTCACAGGGCCTGAGTGATAAAAATCCTCCGGCCGTACTGACTTCCAGCTTTGGCAAGTCAAAGGGCTTTAATGATCTCGCCAGCTGATGTAATTTGAGATGCAAATCACCGACTTCATACCCGGGCGCTAACTGAAACGGAGCCTTTAAGGTTGCATGCCATCCATATCGTTTGGGTTCAGCAGTCAGTGATCCCAATATTTCAGGGTCTATTTCTGATAGTTGGATTTGCGGGCTTCGCTTTCCAGTGACAGCACACCGTCCCAGCCATTGGGCTCCAGCCTTGCCCCATTCGGAATCAGGATCAGGGCAAAAATACACCGCATAGCGAAAAGGTCGAGGGGGGCCTGTCACAGGTCAATACCTGGGAAAATCAAATTTTGGCAAGGCTTCATGGCGATATTGGCCCATGTGATTGTCACGAAATTTAAACATGTAGTTCTTAAAGTTGAATAAAATTAGCAGTCAAGTTTAGGTTGCCTTATCAATGTTGCATAAATTTGGCAATACCCCCTCTGAACTCACCCCCATGCGACAAGAATGGATGGCCTTGTTAGCAAGGGCACCGCATACTTTATTGAATGATATTGTCAAACCGTATATCGAATCAAAGCAAACGGAGTGGCTAAGACGCCCAGAGACTGGTCTCATGATGATTCAAGCCAGAGTGGGCGGGACAGGTGAGCGCTTTAATCTTGGGGAAGTTACCGTCACACGCTGTGCGCTGCGTTTAGGTGAATTAGATGACCCATCCCCAGTGGGTGTTTCATACGTATTGGGACGAGATCATCAACACGCGCAACTTGCAGCCGCAGCAGATGCGCTTTTACAAGATGCTTCCTATTACGTCGATTTAGAAGTTCAGCTACTGGAGCCTGTCCGCCAGTTTTTAAAGCAGCAACAAACTTCCCGACAGGCCCGAGCACAAACTACCAAAGTAGATTTCTTCACTGTGGCCCGGGAAGTGAGTTCAGGTGATGATGGAGAAGTCTCTTGAAATCTCAAGAATTACAAAACGTCATCCCGGGCTTCACGCACGAGGCCTTCGGAAGTCAGGCTGTGTTTAGAACATCGCTCAATGCAATGTCCTACCCGGGCCGCCCATTGGAAATCCCGCTTGACTGCGCTTTGCCAAGTCTGGGTCACGGTGCAGCAGCTGCTTTGCTTCTGGGATTACTGGATTCAGACACCACGCTATGGATGTCTCCTTCTGTTCGTGAAGGGGATGCAGGTCCATGGCTGCGCTTTCACACCGGTTGCCAAGTTTCAGACGATGTCAATAATGCCCAATTCATATGGGTTGCGCACAGCGATTCTTTGCCACAAATTTCTAGCATGATGCAGGGAAGCGAAGATTACCCAGATCAGTCAGCAACCTGCATTATTGAAATACAAGATTTCGACATGGAATCAGAGGAATTGGTTTTACAAGGCCCGGGCATTGATGGCAACTGTTCGTTGAAAGTACTGGGGTTGCCAGATGCGTTTGTTGAGCAATGGCAAAACAACCACCGTATTTTTCCAAGAGGTATCGACGTATTTCTGACCAATGCGAGCCACATTGTCGGGTTACCCAGAACCACTCGGATTTCAAGAAAGGCCAAAGCCTGATATGTACGTTGCCGTCAAAGGTGGTGAAACCGCTATCCTCAACAGCTATAAGTTGCTTGAAGAGCAACGGCGAGGTGATCCCTCGTTGCCTGAACTTTCCGTCGATCAAATACGCCAACAACTCAAACTCTCTGTGGATAGGGTTATGACCGAGGGATCGGTGTATGACCCCCAACTGGCTGCTCTTGCCATCAAGCAAGCAAGCGGTGACTTGATCGAGGCCATTTTCTTATTGCGCGCCTATCGTGCAACCTTGCCACGCTTAGGCAATACGTGTGCCATCGACACCTCTCGCATGCAACTGATGCGACGAATATCTGCCACATTCAAGGATTTACCAGGCGGGCAAGTTCTGGGGCCTACCTATGACTACACGCAGCGTCTGCTTGATTTCAAGCTATTGGCCAATGCACAAACAGGAGACACTCATCCACCTCCATCCAATGAGAAGGCTTTGGATTCTCATGGGGAAGAGTCAGTTCCGCGTGTCATCGACCTTCTGAATGAAGAAAATTTGATCGAAACATTTGACCGTCCACCAGATGACCCATCACCCAAAGATTTAACGCGAGAACCTCTGCGTTTTCCAGCAGACCGCGCTGCGCGCTTACAAAATATTGCCCGAGGTGATGAAGGGTTTTTACTGGCCATGGCTTACTCCACGCAACGCGGCTACTCGCACAGCCACCCTTTCGTTGGCGAAGTGCGTTTGGGCGAAGTAGCCATTGAGATTGAGCCTGAAGAATTGGGTTTTGCTATTTCCATTGGAGATATTGAAATAACCGAGTGTGAAATGGTGAACCAGTTTGCAGGCAGCAAAACGGAACCACCCAAATTCACCAGGGGCTACGGATTAGCCTTTGGCCATAGCGAACGCAAAGCGATGGCGATGAGTTTGGTGGACCGCGCCCTGCGCGCTCAAGAACTGGGCGAGACGGTTGAGTCACCCGCCCAAATGCAAGAGTTTGTTCTCTCGCACAGCGATAGCCTAGAGGCCTCTGGCTTTGTACAGCACTTGAAGCTGCCACATTACGTTGACTTTCAGTCTGAGCTGGAATTGGTGCGAAAGATGAGGTCTGGCAAGTTACCAAGCGGTCAAAATGAGGAATCGGCCCAATGATGGCATCCTCGATCGCCAGCAATCATGAAATTGCCCCCGAAGTAAATTTTGCGTATTTGGACGAACGTACAAAACGCATGATTCGTCGAGCCATACTGAAAGCTGTGGCCATACCCGGTTACCAAGTTCCATTTGGCTCTCGAGAAATGCCGCTTCCTTATGGTTGGGGAACGGGCGGTATTCAAGTCACGGCTTCGGTGATTGGTCCCGCCGACACTCTCAAAGTCATCGATCAAGGTTCAGACGATACGGTCAACGCCGTAAATATCCGACGATTTTTTGAACGCACAGCTGGCGTAAACACCACCACGCGCACACACGAAGCCACCTTGATCCAAACGCGGCACCGCATCCCTGAAAAGCCTTTGGTCGAAGGCCAAATCATCGTCTTTCAAGTACCTGTGCCTGAACCCATGCAACGCCTAGAGCCCCGCGAAACCGAAACGCGTACCTTGCATGGTTTGGCCGAATACGGACTCATGCATGTCAAACTGTACGAAGACATCGCACGGTACGGCCATATTGCCACGACTTACGACTATCCGGTATTGGTCAACCACCGCTACATCATGTCGCCATCGCCCAACCCAAAGTTCGATAACCCCAAAATGCACATGAATCCTGCTTTGCAATTGTTTGGAGCGGGTCGCGAAAAGCGCATCTATGCCGTGCCACCTTATACCGCTGTGGAGAGTCTGGCATTCGAGGACCATCCTTTTGAAATTCAAAAATGGGACACGGTTTGTGCGCGATGTGGGTCTACCGAATCTTTTTTGGATGAAATCATCACCGACGATTCGGGTGGGCGCATGCATGTTTGCTCAGATTCTGACTATTGCCAATCAAGAATTGATCTACAGCCCGAGAAGTAGCCATGTCTTTTTGAATCACATGGATTTCAACTTTCCTGCCATGACTTTCAAATCCAGCTATGACACTGTCAGCACATAACTTGACCAAACCTTTGCTGCGCGTGGCAAACATCTGTAAAAGTTATGGCTCCCGCATGGCTTTGCACGATGCCAGTTTTGATTTATGGCCCGGCGAAGTCATGGCTGTCGTTGGCGAATCTGGCTCTGGAAAAACCACATTGCTCAATGCCATCGCTGGTCGAAATAAACCTGATTCGGGTCTTGTTGAGTTTTTAATCCAAGAAAATCAATTGCAAAATATATATGACATGCCCCAAGCACAGCAACGCCTGTTGGCTCGAACAGAATGGGGATACGTGCACCAAAATTCAGCAGATGGATTGCGCATGGATGTTTCTGCAGGTGCCAATGTGGGCGAGCGCCTCATGGGCTTGGGTGAGCGCAATTACGAAAAAATTCGTCAAACAGCAGAAGAATGGTTGAAGCGGGTAGAAATTGACCCTGCCCGCATAGACGATACACCAAGAACCTTTTCAGGTGGTATGCGTCAACGATTGCAGATTGCTCGCAACCTCGTTACCCAGCCTCGTCTGGTTTTCATGGATGAACCTACATCGGGATTGGATGTATCAGTTCAAGCCAGGCTGCTTGATTTGTTAAGACAACTTACCAGGCAAATGCATTTGGCCGTGGTTATCGTCACGCATGATTTGGCTGTTGCAAGACTTTTGGCGCATCGGATGATGGTGATGCAACGCGGCGCAGTCATCGAGACGGGTCTGACTGACCAGGTATTGGATGATCCCCAACACCCTTACACCCAGCTCTTGGTGTCTTCGGTTTTACAGCCTTGAAATTGAAAGTCACCCAATGATGCTTCAATTAAAAAAGGTAACCAAGCAATTCAAGCTGCACCACCAGCATGGGACAGAACTCAACGTTCTAAGCGATGTTGATATGAGCGTTGCTGCTGGAGAATGTGTGGTGCTTGATGGCCCATCTGGAATGGGTAAAAGCACACTGCTTAAACTGATCTATGCCAACTACCGAGCCACCAGTGGAGCAATTGAAGTTCGCCAAGTTGACGGCAGTGTGATTGAACTCACCACAGCAAACCCCAGAGAACTCATTCGCGTGCGCCAACACACCGTAGGCTATGTGAGTCAATTTTTAAGGGTGATTCCGAGAGTCCCCGCCCTGGACATCGTGGCAGAGCCATTGCTGGAGGATGTTTCACCCAACATCTCATCCATAGACAAAGCCAGAGAACAGGCCCGAGGGTTACTCACGCGCTTACGTATACCTGAAAGACTGTGGGAATTACCGCCTGCGACATTTTCGGGTGGCGAGCAGCAACGAATCAATATTGCACGCAACATGATCAAACCACGGCCCATTCTTCTTCTGGACGAGCCCACTGCCTCTTTAGATGATGAAAATTCACGAATCGTGATTGATTTGATTCACGAAGCCGTCTCCCGAGGTACCGCGATAGTTGGGATTTTTCACGACAGCGCCGTCGGCAAAGCTGTAGCGACCCGTCACATAGATGCGGCTCAATTCAGGAAATAAAAAATGGGCACTCTGGTCTTTAAAAATGCATCCATCGTTTTACCCAAAGAGGTGATAAGAGGAAGCGTCTCTGTTGTAAATGGTCGAATTGCAGCAATTGATCAAGGTTTATCCAATAACGTGACGGGCATTGACCTTCAAGGGGACTACCTGTTACCTGGATTCATTGAAATACACACCGATAATTTTGAGCGTCACTTAATGCCCAGACCCAAAGTAAATTGGGCAGAATTGCCCGCACTCTTGGCACATGACGCAGAAATTGCTGCAGCAGGAATCACCACTGTTTTTGATGCATTGGGTGTTGGAGACGGAGACCCCGATAGTCTGCGGGGCAGCACTTGGGATTCGGTGCTAAGCACATTAGATATGTGTGTTCGCGAACATCTATTGAGAGCTGATCACCACATCCACGTTCGCTGCGAATTGCCTGCCCCGAATACAGCAGATCTATTCCAACCGTTTCAAAATCATCCGCGGTTATCACTGATTTCGCTCATGGACCACACGCCCGGCCAACGACAATGGGAAAACGTGGAAGTTGCGCGCGTGTACTACACAGGTAAAAAAGGTTGGTCTAACGAAAAATTCGATAAGCAGGTCAATCTTGCTGCCGAGCTCCAAGCGAAATATGCTGCCCCGCACCGTGAATTTTTTGTTGAATACTGTAAATCTCACCACATACCCCTGGCCAGTCACGACGACACAACGGAAGCCCATGTGCATCAAGCTCACGCTGAGGGTGCAACCATTGCGGAGTTTCCCACCACGCTGAAAGCGGCACAATGTGCCCACCAACTCGGGATGTTGAATGTCATGGGGGGGCCTAATGTGGTTCGAGGTGGTTCGCATTCCGGAAATGTTGCTGCCCTTGACCTGGCACGACACGGGATGCTTGACATACTTTCGTCTGATTACGTTCCAAGCAGCCTATTGAGCGCCGTGATGCGCTTGGTTGATGATGAAATATTGTCATTACCCCAAGCCATAGCCACCGTTAGCCAGGCCCCTGCGCTGGCCACTGGTTTGAACGATAGGGGGCAAATTGCTTCAGGCATGCGTGGCGACTTGATACACGCCTCATTCATTAACTTGTCGAATCAAAAGCGCCATGCAGTTGTAAAGGCTGTTTGGCGTGAGGGTAATAGGATTTTGTAGGCGTCATTTCAAAAGCGCATGGGTTCTTAGACAGGCCCTGTCAAATGATTGTCATATGGACAGACCACACTCGTTTCTTTGATTTGGTCAACTTTCGGTGCCCAATTCTCCTCATCACCTCACATCACCTATCCACTTTAACCAACTGGAGTCCTCAAATATGTTAAAGAAAGTTTTAGCGACAATGGCCATTGGCCTGAGCATCACAGGTGCCATGGCACAAGATATCAATTTTGGTTTCATTTCAACTGAAGCCAGTCAAAACATCAAGTCAGACTGGCAGCCTTTGATCGATGATCTGGAGAAGCAAACGGGTCTCAAGGTGAAGGCATTCTTCGCTTCGGATTACGCGGGCATTATTGAAGGCATGCGCTTTAACAAAGTGCATCTGGCTTGGATGGGTAACAAATCAGCGATGGAAGCTGTGGACCGCTCCAATGGTGAAGTGTTTGCACAAATGGTGAACGCTGATGGATCACAGGGCTACTACTCTCATCTCATTGTTCACAAAGACAGCCCCTACAAATCGGTAGATGACATTCTAAAAAATGGCAAGTCCCTGAGTTTCAGTAACGGTGACCCCAACTCCACGTCTGGATTTTTGGTTCCCGGCTTTTATGTTTTTGCACAAAACAAAGTTGACCCTAAAACTTTGTTCAAAGTGGTACGCAATGCAAACCACGAGACCAATGCCTTAGCGGTTGCCAACAAGCAGGTGGATGTGGCAACCAATAACAGTGAAAATCTTGAAAAAATTCAACAGCGCTATCCTGAGAAATTCAATGAGATCAAAGTTGTCTGGACATCCCCATTGATTGCCTTAGATCCATTGGTCATTAGCAAAAATCTGCCGGAAGCCACCAAAACCAAAATTAAGAATTTCTTTTACAACTACGCAAAAACCGATGCGCGAGAAAAAGAAATTGTGATGAAGATATCCAAGCTTTCGGGCTTTAAAGCTTCTAGCAACGATCAACTTAAACCCATCCGCCAATTGGATTTATTTTCAAAGCGCATCAAGGTTGAAGCAGATACATCTCTGTCAGACGCAGACAAGAAGTCTCAATTGGCACAGCTAGACCAACAACTTGCAGCTTTGAAATAAAGTTGCGGAACCGGTGTCGTTGGGCTGAGACAAAACTCATCCTGCAAGATTGATAAAAACTGATTTTTTATCCTTCAAAAGGACTGGGTCATGTCCGTGCCCAATTGCGCTTGCCCAACATGTGAGTGAGCAGGTCGATGCCAATTGTCTCGGCCCTCTCCTCATACACGAGTTTCAAATCACGGCCAGTGTCAATTGATCTGGCGTTGGCGCCCAGCGCAAAAGTGCTTGTGAAGTTCAATGATGACAACCCCCACAAGCATGCTCACCAATTTCAACCTCGCGAATATCGTTTATCAACAGGCACTTGCCAATCCAGGCCAAGTGGCCGTGGTTTTCGGCAATCTGCATTTAACTTACGGGGAACTGGCACTGCGTGCTGACCGATTGGCACAACGTCTGGTTCATGACCCACATTGGAAAATTCCAATAAATCGGCTGCCGCGGGTGGGGATACTCGCCTCACGCAACCCGGCCGCTTGTGTAGCGGTCAATTCAGCTTGCTGGGCGGGTGCAACCTACATTCCGCTTGGGCTCAAGCAACCTCCAGATCGGATCGCGGCCATTCTCCAGCAGTGTGATTTTTCAGCATTGATTGTTGACGACGAAGGCCTGAAGGTGATGACCCATGAGCTGCGAGCTCATGGTCCACCCATTCTTGTGCATGCCCACGAGGCCGATGACCAAATGCACACCGACAAAACAGTTGATGCGCCCCCTCTGAATGCGCCCTGCACCATTCGGTCAGTGGATACCGCCTACATCATTTTTACATCTGGAACCACTGGCATTCCCAAGGGCGTCATGATCAACGCGGGCTCAGCGCATCGTTACATCAGCAAGATGACGCAACTTTTGCAGTTGAAAAATGATGACCGAATCACTGAAACCTGTGAATTGAGTTTTGATCTATCGGTTCACAACATGTTCACCACGTGGACCGCTGGCGCTCAATTGCACATTCTGCCGGCCGCACAGGCCATGAATGCGGTCAAATTTGTTCAACAAGCCAAGATTACCGTTTGGAATTCGGTACCCTCAATTGCCGGGATTCTTCGTCAACTCAAAGCTCTCTCCGTCAATTGCATGCCGTCATTGCGTTTGAGTATTTTTGGCGGGGACCAATTACCGCTGAGCACGGTCACGGACTGGAAAAAAGCTGCCCCGAATGGCTCCGTGGTCAATCTCTACGGACCGACAGAAGCAACCGTTTTTTGCATGTGGCAAAACAACTTGGATGTTTCGGACGTTTCGCCTGATCGAGGAATCATGTGCATTGGCGTCCCCCTTCCAGGCAACCAGGCGTGCATCGTGAACTCAATGGGAGCGCAGGTACCAGAGGGCACACCCGGAGAATTATGGATAGCGGGAGATCAACTGTCTGATGGGTATGTGAACGCCGCTGAATTAAGTCTTCAGCAGTTCCCGACGGTGAATGGTAAGCGTTGGTACAAAACAGGGGATGTGGCCACAAAAGACCATCAAGGTCGTTATCACTATCTTGGACGCATAGACAACCAGATCAAAGTCCTTGGGCATCGGGTTGAATTAGAAGACATAGATGCCCATTTGCGCAAGGTAACTGGTTCGGATTTAGTGGGGTCTGTCGCTTGGCCCATCATCGAGGGCATGGCCGTTGGTGTGGTTTCATTCGTCTGCGGGTCTCAAGTTGATGCAAGCTTGGCCACTCAAATACTTAAACAACAGCTTCCTTACTACATGCTGCCCAGCAAAATCATCGAACTCAACACCATGCCTTGCAACGCGAATGGAAAAGTGGACCGAAAAGCGCTGAAAGCATTGTTGGAAAAAGGACAGGAGGTCAGCTAAAGGGTACGCTTGGAGGGATTCGCATTTTTCAATGACCAACCCTTTGAGACATCTGTGTTCAGCGATGACCACCCATGGCCATGGACAAAAACTTAGCCTTTATCAACTTGGCCCAAACCCAAAAAGGTCAATTTCTGATGGGCCTTTTGTCGTGGGTGATGATTGCGCCTCATTTAGGCATTTGGGAATCGGCATTGGCAGTCACTGGTGCCATGCTTGCGGCCAAACTAACGGCCCACCGTGGTGTGCTTTTGTTCGTCACCACCACGGCCACCACTTTTTTGGAAACTTGGATTGGCGACATTGATACCTTAGAACATATTCAAGGGATCATGGACGCATCGCAGGTCACCCATCTTTCAGCGGAAGTCATTGCCATCGCTTGCTTGGCGATGTTGATGCTGCTCATACCGATTCTGCTTAAATGGGTGGCCCTGTTTCCTGGGTCTTTTTTGGCCAAAAGACCACTGGTAGCGCTGCTGGGATGCGAGTTTTTTTTATCTTTATGGATGGGCATGCCAGGCTTTGGCCCTTTAGCGACTGTGTGGATATGGTCAATGATTTTTACATTCACACCCTATATTTGGTTTTTAGCCTACGCCATTGTGGATCAACGCAATGATCGATCCTCCCCTTTGTTGTTACAAATGGGTGTTACCCGCCCTTTTTGGAGTCCAAGTTACTTGCCACATGGCAAAGGAGCGGCATTTCTGCAAAAGTACGCAGCGAAATCAAATGAAGAGTTAGCTGTCACGCAACTCAAGGCCATCAAACTTCTCTTTTGGGCAAATGCACTGTTTGCATTCACAGAGGCCATCCACATCGTGTTCCTAGACCATTTGCATATTCCCACTTTGCCAAATGCAATCATTGAATTCACGCACGCCACACCTTACTCATGGAGGGCAAGTTGGCTTGCACTGATCATTTCAAATGCAAAATATTGCTTGCAAATAGCGGCTTGGGCGCACCTGTTTGTTGGTGTGGCGCGTTTGGTTGGCTACCGTCTACCCAGGGGAAGTTGGAGGCCGCTTGAATCCAAATCACTCGCAGACTACTTCAATCGATTCCATTTTTATTTCAAAGAACTTTTGGTTGATTTTTTCTTCATGCCCACATTCTTGCGGTACTTTCGCAAGCATCCGAGGTTGAGGCAATTTTTTGCAACTTTCATGGCCGCTGGTGTGGGCAATGCCATTTGGCACTTTTTCAGGGATATTGAACTCGTGGCCACTCAGGGTTGGCTGTCTTCTTTGCAAACATTCACCTCGTACGCGTTTTATTGTGTATTACTGGCAGTGGGCGTTGGGTTTTCTCAGATGCGCTCTGGCATGAGAATTCGCCCATCACAAACGCGAATTGAACGCGTGAAATCTTTTGTATTCATATGGACTTTTGTCACTTGTCTGCATCTTTTTGGCAATGGTTCACGGGCACACAGCTTGGAAGAACGGTTACATTTTTTGTCGTACTTATTGGGGGCTTCTTGAATGAATTCCGAAACACATCAGACCATCCGCCGCTTCATCCAATCCAGCCTGGAACAACGTGGAGATCACAACGCATTAGGTGATGATGATTCTTTGTTCCTGAGTGGGCGTTTGGATTCTTTGGCCATGATGAATCTGGTCATCTATCTTGAAACGGCTTTCAATGTCGATTTTTCTGCATTCAACTTCGATGTAAGTTTGATTGATTCATTGCACGCGATTTCGAAACTGTTGATACCCTCAAGGACATGAATCTTTTCTTTTGCAATGCGGTGTGGTGCGCCTATTCACACCATAGCCTTTCCTTCATCTTGCGGAGCACTAATGATCATTGATTGCCATGGGCACTTCACCACCACGCCATCCAAAGTCATGGATTTCAGGGCCAAGCAAATCGAACATTTGAATAAGTTTGGTCAAACCTATCCAGAAGCGCCACCCGAGGTCATCGATGAGGAAATTCGCTTGGCCATTACCGATGGTCAGTTGAAGGTCATGAACGAAAGAGGCATTGATCTCACGATTTTTTCGCCTCGCGCGATCGGCATGGATCATCAATTTGGCAACGAGGAAACCAATGTGATCTGGGCCAGGTATTGCAACAACCTGATTCATCGCGTCTGCCAGATGTTTCCCAAGCATTTCGTGGGTGTTTGCCAGTTGCCACAGGTCGCTGGGGCGCAGCCAGGCGAAGCCATGTTTGATGAACTCGATCGGTGCATCCATGAATTGGGGTTCATTGGCGCCAATCTGAACCCCGACCCCTCAGGCGGAATGTGGACCGATCCGCCATTGACCGATAAGGACTGGTGGTACCCCCTGTACGAAAAATTTGTGGCGCATGAGATACCCGTCATGGTTCATGTGAGCGGCTCTTGCAACCCCCATTTCAATGCCGTGGCAACCCATTACATCAATGGCGACACCACTGCTTTTGTTCAATTGATGATGTCCGATGTGTTCAAAGATTTCCCCACTTTGAAATTCATCATCCCGCACGGCGGTGGCGCAGCGCCCTACCACTGGGGTCGCTACCGTGGTATGGCGTTGGACATGAATTTGGGCGACCTCAACGACAGGGTGATGAAGAATATTTACTTCGATACCTGCGTCTACCATCAGCCGGGCATCGATTTATTGCTCAAGGTCATCCCTTCCGATAACGTCTTGTTTGCTTCTGAAACGATTGGGGCTGTGCGTGCTGTCAACCCAGACACAGGAGTCCACTTTGACAACACCCATGCCTACATCAAGGCCTCGCAGGTCGTCAACGACAGTGACAAGAAAAAAATTTACGCCCACAATGCCATTGGTGTTTATAAACGCTTGGGAACACATCCTGCGGTCAAAGATCGATAGTTGCGCCTCGGGTCGATAGATTTTTCTGTGGCTTTCACCAGGGTCCATGACTTGTTTGGCAGCGGATGGCTGTCATTATTTCTTCATATCAAATGCATGACATTTGAATCAGCCCTGTATATGCTGACAACCCCTGCATACATTGAGGAAGACCCCAGATGAAATTCAAGAAAATCATAGCGACTTGTGCATTTTCCGCCACGGTCTTTGGCGCGCATGCGCAAACTGAAATCGTTTGGTGGCATTCCATGTCGGGTGCCCTGGGGGACTGGATTGGCGACATATCCAAAGACTTCAACTCCAAGCAAAAAGACTACAAAATCGTCCCTGTTTTCAAAGGCAATTACGACGAATCCATGTCTGCGGCAGTAGCGGCTTTCCGTTCAGGCAACGCGCCACACATATTGCAAGTATTCGAAGTGGGTACAGCCACCATGATGGCATCCAAAGGTGTCGTTGTACCCGTTGAAAAAGTCATGAGAGATGCCGGCTATAAATTTGACCCTCAGTCCTACGTGCCTGCGGTTTCTGGTTATTACACGGCACCCAATGGCCAAATGATGTCTTTTCCCTTCAACAGTTCCACCACGGTGATGTGGGTAAATTTGGACGCACTCAAAGCAGCTGGAGTTTCCACTGAGAAATTACCAGAAACTTGGCCAGAGGTGACTCTCGCAGCTGCCAAGCTCAAAGCCAGCGGTCATAAATGCCCTGTGACCACAGCTTGGCAAGGATGGACGCAACTTGAGTCATTTTCTGCGTGGCACAACACAGAACTGGCAACCAAAGGAAATGGCATGCGTGGCTTAGACGCACGCTTGGTTGTCAACTCTCCTTTGCATGTTCGACATATTGAGAACTTGGGCAATATGGCTCAACAAGGTTTGTTCGTTTACAAAGGACGTTCTGGAAGTGCCGGCGCCAACTTTGAATCTGGCGAATGCGCGATAAGCTTCAATTCATCAGCCGCATACGCGGGTGTGAGTAAGAATGCCAAGTTCAAATTTGCTGTGGGAACTATGCCTTTTTACCCTGACGTGTCAGGCGCCCCCCAAAACACCATCATCGGCGGTGCCAGTTTGTGGTCAATGGCGGGTAAAAAGCCTGCTGATTACAAAGGCATTGCCGCATTCTTTAACTATCTTTCTGATCCAGTAATCCAATCAGCCAACCACAAACGAACGGGATACTTGCCCATCACCATGGCTGCATTCAAATTAACGGAGGAATCTGGTTTTTATAAACAAAATCCAGGCACAGAGGTATCTGTGAATCAAATGATTCGCAAAACCACTGACAAATCGCGTGGCATTCGTTTAGGCAACTACGTCCAAATTCGCAGCATAGAGGATGAGGAGTTGGAGCAAGTTTGGGCTGGAAAAAAGTCTGCCAAAGATGCTTTGGACAGCATCGTCAAACGTGGAAATGAATTACTAGAGAAGTTTGAGAAAGCCAATAAGTCTTGATCTGAAACATTTTTCGCGGTTTGTGATTCAAGCCATGGTTCAATGACTTTCGAGCAGGTCTAGGCTTGTTGGGTTTGATCATTTTGAACAACGATAAAAAAGTTATCTTCAAATCAAAGTGGCTGCCTTGGGTTTTGGTGGCCCCTCAAGCCATCATCATTCTGGCTTTTTTCTTTTGGCCTGCCGCGCAAGCTTTGATGCAGTCATTTCAACAGTCAGATGCGTTTGGGACATCGGTTGAATGGATCGGACTGGAAAATTTTGCCCGACTGTGGCGTGATGAATCTTATCTGGCTTCATTTCAAACCACTGGCGTCTTTGCAGGATTGGTCGCAAGCTTGGGCATTGCATTGTCTTTGCCCTTGGCCTTTTGTGCCGATCGCATCAACAGGGGCGCTTGGGCCTATAAAACCCTGTTGATGTTGCCATATGCTGTTTCGCCTGTGGTTGCAGGCGTGTTGTGGTTGTTTTTATTTTCGCCGTCTGTGGGGCTGGCCGCACTGGCGTTGGAAAAACTTGGCGTTCAATGGAATTCATTGCTCAACAGCAACCATGCCATGACCTTGATTGTGATTGCAGCAGTCTGGAAGCAAATTTCATACAACTTTTTATTTTTCTTGGCTGGCTTGCAAAGTATTCCCGCTTCATTGATCGAGGCCGCGGCTATCGATGGCGCAGGTGTGTGGAACCGATTTTGGACCATTCAGTGGCCTCTGTTAACGCCCACCACCTTTTTTCTTCTGGTCGTGAACACCGTTTACGCATTTTTTGATACCTTTGGAATTGTGGATGCCACCACCAGGGGAGGTCCCGGGAAAGATACCGCTATCTTGGTCTACAAGGTCTACTTCGATGGATTCAAGGCCATGGATTTAGGAGGTTCAGCAGCGCAATCGGTCGTGTTGATGCTGATTGTCATCAGCCTCACGGTGTTTCAATTTCGATATGTAGAACGCAAGGTGAACTACTGACATGGTTGAGCGCAATCGCTGGCACAACTTAGTCGCACATCTGGTGCTATGTGTTGGAGTTTTGATCATTGTGTTTCCAATTTATCTGGCTTTTGTGGGCGCCACGCACTCATCACAAGACATGGCTCAGTCCCCCATTCCAATATGGTTTGGTCCTGAGGGGCTGACCAATATCAAAACCGTCTTCATTGGAGAAGAATCAGGCTCTTCGAACCTGCTGCCGGTTTCGCAAATGATGTGGGTCAGTTTCATCAGTGCGGTTTGTATCGCCTTTGGAAAAATCACCATCTCTTTGCTCAGTGCATTTGCCATTGTTTATTTTCAATTTCCCTTTCGCAAAACTGTTTTTTGGGGCATATTCATTACGCTGATGTTGCCTATCGAGGTGCGCATTGTTCCAACCTACCAGGTCATAGCGGACTTTGGCCTGGTCAACAGTTATGCTGGCTTGACCATCCCCCTCATGGCTTCTGCCACAGCCACATTTTTATTTCGACAGTTTTTCTTGACAGTCCCAGACGAATTGACCGAAGCGGCCAAGATGGATGGGGCAAAACCCATTCGTTTTTTTTGGGATGTGCTCATGCCGCTTTCCAGAACCTGCATGGCTGCCTTATTTGTCATTCAATTCATTTACGGTTGGAATCAGTATCTATGGCCTTTGCTGATGAGCACAGAGGAGCGCATGTACCCGATCGTTGTCGGGATCCGAAGCATGACGGCAGGTGCTGACCCACAAATTCAGTGGAACCTGGTGATGTCAACCGCGCTATTGGCCATGCTGCCACCTGTTATGGTTGTGTTGCTGATGCAAAAGTGGTTCATCAAGGGCTTGGTGGACCCTGAAAAATAAAACATGGCTGCCATCACCCTCAATCACATTTTCAAAACTTTCGGCCATGGTGCCAAAAGCAACACTGTCATTCACGATTTCAGCGCGGAAATCCATGATGGGGAATTTGTGGTCATTGTGGGCCCCTCTGGCTGTGGCAAGTCCACCTTGCTGCGTTTGGTGGCGGGTTTGGAAGAGGTTTCCAGAGGTGAAATCACCATCGGTCATAAATTGGTCAACCAAATTGAACCCGCTGACCGAGACATTGCCATGGTTTTTCAAAACTACGCTCTGTATCCACAAATGAGCGTTTTTGACAACATGGCATATGGCCTCAAAATTGCCCGAAAGTCCAAAGACGAAATCAACTCCAGGGTGGCTCGGGTGGCGGACATTTTGGAACTTGGTCACTTATTGCAACGAAAGCCGCGCGAATTGTCAGGTGGCCAACGCCAGCGCGTAGCCATGGGCCGTGCCATCGTTCGCCAACCACAAGTTTTTTTGTTTGATGAACCTTTGTCGAGCCTGGATGCAAAACTTCGCGCTCAAACACGCCTGGAAATTCAAAAGTTACACCGTGAGCTCGGCATCACCTCCTTGTTCGTGACGCACGATCAAGTTGAAGCCATGACCCTGGCGCAACGCATGATTGTCATGAACGCTGGCAGGATTGAACAATTTGACACACCTGAGGAGGTCTATCACCGCCCTGCCAGCACCTTTGTGGCCAACTTCATTGGATCCCCCCCGATGAATTTGCTCTCACAGGCGCCGGGTCTTTCCAAGGAACAAATATTGGGTGTCCGACCCGAGCATCTAGAGCTCAGCACCTCGGGTTGGGAGATGGAAGTCGACACCGTTGAGTTGTTAGGGGCCGAACGTTTGGTGCATGCCCGAATGGGCCAACAAACCCTCACCCTGCGATTGGATGCCAGCGTCAATGCACCCACCGCCGGTCAAAGGTTTCATGCCACACCCAAAACAGGTTGTATGCATTATTTCAACGCGGATAACGGGAAAAGGCAGTGACCTTCACGCGCTCGCTGGCGGGCCCTCTCACCACTGTTGCTGGCTCAATGGCTTCAAGTTCAGGAATTTCGCCCTTAAAACCTGCATCCGCTGTTACATGAATGGGGAGACCCATTGCAAAGACCGATCCCACAGTTGGATGGCCTGCTCCTCATCCAAAGCATGGTGTGTTGGTTTTTTGATCTGACAACTATCGTAGTACAGCCCCGTCTCTTGAGAGGGTGCCCTCAAAGCACAATAAAGCGTGGTCTCCGCGCCCTGCTCTGGTGTCAACATTTTTCTCAATTTCAAAACGGGGCGCAGAAAGCGTGGCACTTCTCTCCAAACCTCGGTATCCACAACACCAGGGTGCAATGAATATGTGGTCACACCCGTGTTCATCAGTTTTTTGGACAACTGTGCGCTGAACAAAATATTCGCCAGCTTTGATTGCGCATACTCTTGCGTCCCAGTGAAAGACCGGGTTGGTGATTGCAGTAGATGCCAGGAAATGCCATCCCTGGCCAAACGATGGGCGCGGCTTGCCACGGTCACCACTCTGGCGGGTGCGCTGGATTGAAGCCTCTCGCGCAAAAGCTGAGTCAGCAAAAAATGACCCAGGTGGTTAACTCCAAATGCCAACTCAAACCCTTGGGCACTGACACCTTTCGCGCCAGCCAAACCCGCGTTGTTGATCAGTAAATGAAGCGGTAGCGCGAAATCCAGAAAAGTTTCAGCACACTTTTTAACAGACCTCAAATCACTCAAATCGAGATGCAAGAACGTGGCAGCATCTGTTCTTGCGGTGATTTCTGTTATTTCATCAATGACAACTTGGGTTCGCTCCAGCGAGCGCCCAGCCAAGAAAAGCCGGTAACCTTTTCTTGCCAAGTCCATCGCCGTGGCGCGTCCAATGCCAACATTTGCGCCCGTTATCAACGCAGTTTTGTAGGGGTGTTCCATGAGATGTCAATGTTTTCGCCAGCACAAGTTGTTGCAGCCCGTTGAATTTTAATCGGGCCTCCATTGCAGGCCTTCATCCGAGCCCGTATAAAGATGGTTCAATCGTTGAGACTTGCCCCAAAAAGCCAAAGTCGGATTGGAAAAGGGGGTGTTTCAAGGTCAAAATAGATCATCTCAGTGGGTGAGGCGACTGTCATTCCACCATGTGTGCATGGTTGAATTTATTCAAAGGAAGAAATGACGATGAGAATTGTTTCATTTGTGGGCCAAAAGGGCGGGGTTGGTAAAAGCACCCTTGCCAGGGTTTTAGCCGTTGCTGCCGCCCGAAAGGGGCACAAAGTATTGTTGGGTGACTTCGACCTTGAACAACTCTCGTGCATTGAATGGAGCGCTACCCGACTTCGCAATGGCATAGAGCCAGATGTTGAAGCACGCTCTTTCAAAAGCCTCAAAAAACTTCGGCAATCGGTTGAAGGATTTGATTTGGTCGTGGTCGATACACGCGGATTGGCAGATGAACTCACCACGGACATCAGCCTGGAGAGCGATGTGGTTTTCCTGCCAACCGGTACTTCAATGGACGATCTTCGACCGACGTTGGCCTTGGCAAGACGGTTGGCGAAAAATCGCAAGATCGGCAATAAAATTGTGTTGATCTTGTCGAAGGTCGGTCGCTCAAATCGACTGCTTGAGATTGCCAGGGAAACAATTGCCAACGCTGGCTTAGAAGTGCTGGACAATATTTGGCCGGAAAGAGACGGCTTCCAGGCGGACCTTGACATTGGAAAAGCGGGAAGCGAATCCAACAACGCCTACCTGCGTGAAGCCGCAGCGTTGATAGAGGCTGATCTCCTGTATCTCGCCCTCGACAACCAATGAGGTAAAGCCCCCATCGATGAGGGCTTTGCACGTCAAAATTTCGGTCTTGCCGTTGAAATTTCAACATGACTTACGCCCTGGTATGGTTCAAGCGAGATTTGCGCTGGCAGGATCACGCGGCTTTGGCCCAGGCCAGCCTGAGTGGCCCCGTCCGGTGCATTTACGTCATTGAACCCGAACTGTGGCTGCAAGCCGATTGCGCACTTCAGCATTTCGAGTTTGTCCGCGAGTCTTTGCAATCCCTGGATGCCCATTTGCGCACCCTGGGCGGACAGATTGAAATTCACCAGGGCGAACTGCCCGAGGTGCTGACCCGAATATGGGCTGAGGCCCCCTTCACTGGCCTGTATGCGCATGAAGAAACCGGCAATGGGTTTACCTATGCCCGCGATCTGAAAGTGGCTGCCTGGTGCAAACAGCATGCGGTTGATTGGCATGAGCACCCACAGTTTGGCGTGGTCCGACGCTTGAAAAGCCGCAACCGGTGGCAAAGCGCTTGGGAGCAACACATGGCCCAGCCCATTCAAGCCCTGGGCCCGCTGCATTTTTGGCGACCGCCATCCCGCAAACCGCTTGACATGCTGGCCCCCAGCCATTTGACGCACAACCCGCCCCTGCGGCAACACGGTGGGCGCGAGAAAGCTTTAGACACATTGCACCGTTTTTTACATGCCAGAAGCATCGGATACCGTGGCGGTATGTCTTCTCCGCTGTCGGCACCCGATGCCTGCTCCAGGTTGTCAGCTTATTTGGCCCATGGCTGCATCAGCATGCGCGAAGTGGTGCAACAAACCCGAGCGCACATGGACCAACTGCCACCCCAAGCCGCTCGGCATCGCGCAGGTTTGGCCGCTTTCATGAGTCGCCTGCATTGGCACTGCCATTTCATCCAAAAACTGGAAAGCGAGCCCGCGATTGAATGGCGCAACATGCATCGCGGCTATGACGGTCTGCGTGAACAAGATTTCAACCTCGCCCATTTTGAAGCGCTCAAAGCCGCGCGCACCGGCTGGCCCATGGTGGATGCCTGCGTCACCATGTTGCGAGAAACCGGCTGGCTGAACTTTCGCATGCGGGCCATGCTGGTCTCTGTGGCGGCCTATCCGCTGTGGCTGCACTGGCGACCGGTGGGTGAATGGCTGGCCACCCAATTTTTGGACTATGAACCCGGCATCCATTGGAGCCAGTTGCAAATGCAATCGGGCACCACCGGCATCAACACCACGCGTGTGTACAACCCCGTCAAACAGGCCCAAGACCATGACCCGCACGGACGCTTTGTCAGGCACTGGCTGCCCCACATGCGCCAGGTGCCCGACACCTGGCTGTTTGAACCTTGGTTGATGCCGCCGCATCTGCAAATTCAGTTGTCGCTTCGCGATCACCTGGCAGCGCCTTTGGTGGATTTGGCAACGGCCACCCGTGAATCCAAACAGCGCTTGCATGACCGGCGCCAACAGCCCGAAGTCCGTGCAGGCAAAAAAGCGGTGATTGAACAGCATGCCTCCCGCAAGCCCCTGCACCCGCGCAAAAAAACCACTGCCCCTCAAGTTACGGTACAGCAGCAATTGGGTTTTGACTTTTGATGAACCAATGCTCAGTCAAACTCTGACTGCATTGCTAACGCTGATTTTCCAGCACTGAGCCCATTAAATCGTCGAAACTTTGCAAACCAATCCCACGCTCAACGCTTTACCATTTGATCCTTATGAAAAAACCATTCAAAGGCAATAAGCAGTTTTTGCCCACCAAGCTGTGCAGCGCATGTGCTCGCCCCATGACCTGGAGAAAATCCTGGGCCAAAAACTGGGATCAGGTGTTGTACTGCTCTGAAACATGCCGCAAAAAGAAGTCCTGAGCCCAATGGCATTGGCCGCCCTATGACACAACTGCGAACCCTGGTGCTGGTGCTGGGCGACCAACTGGATGCCAATGCGGCGTCATTTGATGGCTTTGATCCGCAACAAGATGCCGTTTGGATGGCGGAAGTGGCGCAAGAGTCCACCCATGTGTGGTCGAGCAAACAACGCATTGCCTTGTTTTTGAGCGCGATGCGGCACTTTGGGGAACACCTCAAGGCCTTGGGGCGACCGCTGCATTACAGGTTTTTGGGTGTTGAGGCCAAGGCCGATGAGCCCCTTGGTTTGGCACAGGCCTTGCGGGCCGACCTGGCCCGCTTGAAACCCCAAAAAGTAACGCTGACCGAGCCTGGCGAACACCGGGTGTTGAACCAACTCAAAGCCATCATTGAAGAAGCTGGTTTGCGATGGGAGGTGAACGCAGACCGGCATTTCTTCACCACCGTGGCCGATTTCGCTGCCCATGCCAAGGGCCGAAAGTCATTGCGGCTGGAGTACTTTTACCGCGAACTGCGCCAACGCCATGGCATTTTGATGGACGAGGGCCAGCCCGCAGGCGGCCAATGGAACTTTGATGCCGACAACCGCGAGTCTTTTGGCAAACAAGGGCCGGGGTCCTTGCCGCCACGCGCCACTTTTGAGCCCGATGAAATCACCCGCGATGTGATCCGCTTGGTGGAGGACAGGTTTGCCACGCATCCGGGCACGCTGGCAAGCTTTGCTTGGCCTGTGACGCGCCAACAGGCTTTGCAGGCCCTGGATCGCTTCATCAATGAGCGCTTGCCCTTGTTTGGCCGCTATGAGGATGCCATGTGGCCGGGCGAACCTTGGCTGTACCACTCGCAACTATCTGCCGCCATGAACTTGAAACTCCTGAACGCCCGCGAGGTGGTGGCAGCGGCCGAGACAGCCTACCGTGAAGGCCATGTGCCTTTGCAAAGTGCCGAGGGATTTATCCGCCAAATACTGGGTTGGCGGGAATATGTGCGCGGGATTTATTGGACCCAAATGCCCAGTTACATCGAACGCAATGCCTTGAATGCCCAGCAAGATTTACCGGCTTGGTATTGGAGC
>Ga0214917_10001707_pt1 | contig 27964 bp, 25 predicted proteins | sample LL_1208_BB_MetaG_FD_177983 | JGI IMG/M metagenome (GOLD analysis project Ga0214917, IMG submission 177983) | Freshwater microbial communities from Lake Lanier, Atlanta, Georgia, United States - LL_1208_BB | ecosystem: Environmental > Aquatic > Freshwater > Lake | place: USA: Georgia | collected... | reverse complement strand
GTAGAGCATCGGCAGCGTGGGATGCAGCGCGACGAACGAGGGGTTCTTCGCCTGGCCGGCGAGCACGGGGGGCGTCAGCCGACCGGTGGCGGTGTCGAAGCGGGAGACGTAGATGCCCTCGCTGGCAGGCCTCCCCGCGGCCGCGGTGGTGTAGGTGCCGAACCAGACGAGCCGTTCGCCCGTCGCCGCGGGCTCGGCGGCGTCGAGCGCCATGGACGTCACGGCTGCGATCATGGCAATCGTCATGACGGTGACGGCGGTCGTCGCGATTCCGGCACGGCGGGTCGTGGACGTCATGGTGCAAAACCCTCATGCTGCCGGGGACGGGCGGCGGCGCGGGCCGCCAAGTGCCCGCGACGCCTCCACGATGGTAATCCAGGATTGTAATCCCGGATCGTACCCCCCAGATCGTACTCCCCCGGATCGTACTCCCCCGGATCGTACTCCCATGAGCGGCCGACGCAACGAGGACCGTGGCCGCGAACGACGCCATGGGCGGAGTGCCGCGGCGGCCCTCAAGGGCCGGGACGAGCGGACGGAGGCCCGCAACACGCTCTGGCTGGAGTGCTACCAGATCGTCGTCCGCGTCGGCTGGATCTTCAAGACCGAGACGATCATCATGCCGGCGGTGCTCGACGCCGTGGTCGACTCCGGCCTGCTGCGCGGCCTGCTGCCGGTGCTCAATCGGGGCGGTCAGAGCGTGCCGCCGCTGTTCTTCGCGGGCCGCCTCGCCCGCCGGCCGCGCAAGCAGTGGTCGCTGATGCGGACGAGCCTCGCCATGGCGGCCTGCTTCGCGGGCCTGGCCGTCGCGTGGCCGGTGCTGGCCGCGACGCGGCCCGACCTGCTGGCATTCGTGTTCCTCGCGCTCTACGCCGGCTTCTCGGCGTCGAACGGACTCAATCAACTTTCGCTGGCGGCACTGCAGGGCAAGCTCATCCCGGCGGGGCATCGGGGCCGCGCGATGGTCGTCAGCGTGGCCGCGGGGAGCGTGCTGGCGATCGCCGCCGCCGTGCTCCTCCTGGGGCCATGGCTGGCACAGGGGGACTTCCCCAGCATCTTCGCGGCCACGGCGGTGTTCTTCGCGGTGGCCGCCGGCGTCCCGCTCCTGCTCGACGAGCCCGCCGACGACGTGACGGATCGGCACGCCGCAGCGGCGGCGTCCGGCACCGCGCGGCGTGGCACGTGGCTGGCCGCGGCGGCCCGCGGCGGCGCGGAGTGGCGGCGGACGCTGCGCGGAGATCGGCCGCTGGTGCGGCTGTGCGTCGTCGCCGCCTGCTTCTCGGCGGTGCTCATGCTCTTTCCACACTACCAGGCCTTCGCCCGCGACCGGTTGGGCAGCCACGCCGGCAGCCTGTTGACGTGGGTCGTGGTGCAGAACGCCGCCACTGGGCTCGCGAGCCTCGTCGCCGGTCCCATCTCCGACCGCTGTGGCACGCGGATCGTGCTCGTCTGGCTCGTGGCGCTCTCGTCGCTGACGCCGTTGGTCGTGACGCTGCTCTCGCTGCTGCCGCTGGCGACCGCGGTGGAGTGGTTCTGGATCGTCTACGCGCCCCTGGGCCTCAACCCGATCTCGCTGAAGATCTTCACCAACTACGCCCTGGAGCTCGCGCCCGTGCCGGCGGAGCATCCGCGGTACGTGAGCATCGTCGGCGCGGCGCTCGCCCTGCCGTTCGTGGTGTCGCCGCTCGTGGGGGCGGCGGTCGACTGGGTGGGCTTCCGTCAGGTCTTCGTCGCGGGGGCTGCCGTGATCGCCGCCGGTGCGGTGTTCGCGGTCGGACTGCCCGAGCCCCGCCACAGGCACCCTGCCGAAGGAGAGGGCCTCGCCAGCGGGGATGATGCCGGCGGGAGATGATGCCGGGGATGCCGCCGGCGGCGTGGCGGCGGCCGGGGCACGGAGAAAACCCGCCTCGACGCCGCGTTCGACCGGCACAATGAAAGATTGCCACGGACCGGCCCGTCGCCGTATGCTCTGCGTTCGACGCACCCGCTTTCCGAGTGCGTCGAACCCGCTGACTGCATCACACCATCCCCCCGCTTGCCTATACCTGGAGGCTCTTGCCATGAAGTTTCGAAGCCTGATTGCCCCGGCCCTCGTGGCCGTCGTCGTGTTCTCGGCCGCCTTTGTGACCGCCGCCCCGAAGGAGCCCAAGGATGCGAAGTGCCCGGTGTCGGGCAAGGGCTGCAACCCTGAGAAGAGCGCCGACTTCGCCGGCGGCAAGGTCTACTTCTGCTGCGGCAACTGTGAGTCGGCCTTCAAGGGCGATTCCGCCAAGTTCGCCGCCAAGGCCCACCAGCAGATGGTTTCGACCGGCCAGCTCGTGCAGAAGGGCTGCCCGTTCAGCGGCGGTGCGGTGAAGGCCGGCACGCAGGTGTCGATCGGCGACGCCGAGGTCGGCTTCTGCTGCAACAACTGCAAGGGCAAGGTCGAGAAGGCCTCCCCCGACGAGCAGGTCACCATGGTGTTCGGCGACATCGCGAAGGGCTTCGCAGCCAAGTGATCGCGGGGCGTCCGCCCCTCGGGCGACCCGGCCCGGGACTTCCCTGGGCGAATGCCTGCGGGAAGTGGCCTAGGTCGGTCGACCACAGCCTGACATACTCCGCACGGGAGCCCTCTCCCGTGCGGAGTTTTCTTTTCGATGCGAGTCTTTCTCTCGGCGGGCGAGCCCTCGGGCGACCATCACGCCGCGGCCCTGGTGCGGGCGCTCGTGGAGCGGCGGCCCGACGTGGAGTGCGTCGGGCTCGGCGGCCCCCGCATGGCCGCCGAAGGCTGCCGGCTGATCGCCGACCTCACGCAGCTGGCCGTGATGTGGTTTCTCCGCGTGCTGCTGAGCCTGCATCGGTTCGTCGACCTGGCCCGCCGGGCCGAGCGGAGCTTTCTCGACGATCGTCCCGACGTCTGCGTGCTCGTCGACTTCCCGGGCTTCCACTGGTGGCTCGCCTGGCGGGCGAAGCGGCACGGCATCCCGGTCGTCTTCTACTGTCCGCCGCAGATCTGGGCCTGGGGCAGCTGGCGGATCGGCAAGATGCGCCGGCTCGTCGACCACGTGCTCTCCGCGCTGCCGTTCGAGCATGAGTGGTTCCTCCGGCAGGGCGTGGCCAGCACGCTGGTCGGCCATCCTTTCTTCGACGAGCTGCTCGCGGACGAGTGCGGGTCAGCCCCGCCGTCGCCCGGTCGCTCGGACCACGGTGCCGCGGCCGCCGGCCGGCCGCTGGTGCTGCTCTTGCCCGGGTCGCGCGGGCAGGAGATCACGGCCAACCTCGGCACGATCCTGCGGGCCGCGGCGCTCGTCGCCGGCCGGGTGCCCCGCGCGCGGTTCGCCGTCGGGGCGCTGCAGGAGCGGCACGCCACCCGGATCCGCGCCGCGATCGCCGCGCTCGGCCCGGAACTCGCCGGTCTTGATCTCGCGGTGGAGACGGGCCGCACGCGGGCCCTGATGCGGGAGGCACGGGCCGCGATCGCCGTGAGCGGATCGGTGTCGCTGGAGCTGCTGGCGGCCCGGGTGCCGGCCGCGATCGTCTACCGCATCGGCGGCGTCGCCCACGTCGTGCAGAGCTGGTTCCGGCATGCCCGTCACATCACGCTGGTGAACCTGCTGGCGTCGCGGGAGCCGATCGGCCCGACGCGTCCGACCTGGCGGCCGCCGCGGCGGGTCGTCGCGGCCGACGCCGAGGCGATCTACCCCGAATATCTGGCGGTGCAGGATCCCGCGTCCCACCTGGCGGCCCACGTCGTGGAGTGGATCGAGGACGACGGGGCGCGGCGGCGTGTCGTCGCCCGGCTCGAGGCCGTCGCCGCTTCCGTCGCCCAGGGCGGATCCGCGGAGCGGGCCGCCGCGGCCGTGCTGGCCCTGGCGAGGCGGGCGGCGGGCGGGCCGCCGACCGTGGTGAAGGCCATGTGGCCGCCCGCTGCCCCACGGACGCTGGCGGATGCGGCATAATGCGGCGGATGTTTCTCGCCGCCCCGCAGCCGACTCCCGCCGACCTGCAGTTTTCGCTCGCGGGCATCGCCGTCCGCGTTTCGGCCTGGTTCTGGGTGGCCGCCGCGCTCTTGGGATGGGGCATCTGTCAGGCGTTCTCGGAGGGTGATCAGCGGGCGCTGCTCCGCTACCTGATCGTCTGGATCGCCGTCGTCTTCGTCTCGATCCTGGCGCACGAGATGGGGCACGCCCTCGCCTACCGGCGCTTCGGCCAATCGACGCACGTCGTGCTCTACCACCTCGGCGGTCTGGCGATCCCCGACGCCTGGGGCGGCCGCGGCGCCCGCCGGCCCGCCGAGCGGCTCGTGGTGTCGGCGGCCGGGCCGTTGGTGCAGCTGGCGCTGGCGGCGGCGGTCGTCGCCGCGCTGAAGGCGGGCGGATACTCTGTGCCGTTTCCCCTGCCGGGCGTGGGCGCCGCGCTGGGGCTCGACGAGGGGCGGCCGCTCGGCTCGCGGCTGGCGGTCGTGGTGGTGTTCTTCCTCTTGCACGTCAACATCTTCTGGCCGCTGCTGAACCTCGTGCCGGTGCCGCCACTCGACGGCGGGCAGATCGTGCGCGAGGGGCTGCTCACGCTCGGCGTGGCGGATGCGGCGCGGATCGCGGCGATGATCGGGGTGGCGGCCGGGGCGGCGGTCGCTTGGTGGGCCTACACGCACGGCGAGCCGTACCTCGGCATCATGTTCGCGATGCTGACCGTGTCGTGCTTCCAGAGCCTGTCGGATACCACGCCGTGGCGGCGGTGGGGGTAGTGCCGGCTGAGCATGAGTCGCGTGGCCCGGGGTTGCTCATGCCCGGTCGCCGGACGTTCGCCACGGGCATCCTGCCCTTCGCGTCCTCGATGCTGACTGCGCTCCGGCATCCTGCCTGCGCTGGTCAGCAACGCCGGCTCCCGGAGCATGAGCAACCCCTCCCGTCTCCGGGTACACAAGAAGTTTTTTGTACGCGATGATCAGGAGTAGGCCCGTGCGTTGTTCTCCGCGTCTGCGTGTGGTGGTGCTCGGGGCGAGCAACGTGTCACGGGGGCTTTCGCGGCTCGTGGCGGCGGTGGAATCGCGGGCGCCGGGGGCCGATCTCTTCGTCGCCGCCGGTCACGGCCGTGGCTACGGTGTGAACACGCGCGTGGCGGCGCGTCGACTTCCTTCGATCCTCGGCAGCGGCCTCTGGCGGGCTCTCGACCGCCACGGTGGTGAACCGCCGGCGGCGCTCATCACCGATGTCGGCAACGAACTGCTCTACGGCTTCCCCGCCGAACAGATTGCATCGTGGGTGCGTGAGAGCGTCCGACGGCTCGCCGATCGTGGCGCGACCGTCGCGATCACCCGTCTGCCGATGGCTGGCATCACGACGGTCGGCGGCGTCCGCTACCGCGCCCTGCGTACGTTCTTCGTGCCAGGTTGTCGGCTGTCGCTCGCCGATCTGAAAGAGTCAGCCACCCGGCTCGATGCCGACCTGCAGACGATCGCAGGAGATTACGGCGGCCGGATCATCGAGCAGCCCGCTCACTGGTATGGCCTCGACACGTTGCACGTGCGCCGTCGCCATCTCGACGATCTCTGGCAGGCCGCCTGCAGGGCGTGGGGATTTCCCGCGCTGGAGACGTCGGTGAGGTCTTCCGTGGCGGACTGGGTGAAGGTCGGCACGAAAGCGGCGGAGGTGCGATCGCTCGCCGGAGTGATGCGGTTCACACGGCAGCCGGTGCTGCAGTTGCGCAGCGGCGGCATGTTGTCGCTGTATTAGCGTCCGCCCACATGCATCCGCGCGGGGCTGCCCATGTTCCGAGAGCCGGCGTTGCTGACCAGCGCAGGCATGGATGCCGGAGCGCAGTCAGCATCGACTGAGCGACAGCCCGGAGGGCGAAAGCGAACGTCCGGCGACGGGGCATGGGCAGCCCCGAACCGTGCCGCTTACAGCACCGGCAGCGACGGCAGCGGCGGGCGGGCGGCGTGGGCGGCGGCGAGGTTGCCCACCAGCCGCTCGCAGATCGCCTCCAGCCAAGGCCGGCTGTCGGCATCGTCGAAATTGGCCGTCGTGCGTCCCGCGTCGCCGTGCTCGCGGATCGGGATCTGGATCGGCACTTCGCCCAGGAACGGGATGTCGAGCTCCTGCGCCGTCCGCCGGGCGCCCCCCGTGCCGAAGATGTCGTACCGCTTCCCCGTGTCGGGGCAGACGAAGAAGCTCATGTTCTCCACCATGCCGAGGATCGGGATGTCGACCTTGCGGAACATCGCGATCGCCTTCGTCGCGTCGAGGAGCGCCACGTCCTGCGGCGTGCAGACGACGACGGAGCCCGTCAGCGGCAGCACCTGCGAGAGCGTCAGCGCCACGTCGCCCGTGCCCGGTGGCATGTCGATGATGAGATAGTCGAGCGGCCCCCAGGCCGTGTCGCGGAGCATCTGCGTGATCGCGCCGTGGAGCATCGGTCCCCGCCAGACGACCGCCTCGCCGGCCGGCACCAGAAACCCCATCGACATCACCGGCATGCTCCGGGTGCCCACCGCGAGCGTCATCGGCTGGATCTTCCCCTGCTCGATCTGCGGCCGGCCGGAGAGCCCGAGGAGGTGGGGCACGCTCGGGCCGTAGACATCGGCGTCGAGCAGGCCGACGCGGCTGCCGGCCCGCGCGAGCCCGATGGCGATCGACGTGGCGATGGTGCTCTTGCCCACGCCCCCCTTGCCGGAGCCGACCGCGATCACGCTCTTGGCCTCGAGCCCGATCTGGCCGAGCTTCACGGGCGGGCGGTCGTGCTCGACCACCTGCACCGTCACGCTCGGCACCGCGGGAAACCGGGACCGCAGCAGTTCCTCGACGCGGGCACGGGTGCGGGGCCAGAGGATCGCCGAGTGCGACGTGAGGCCGACGGTGACGTCGATCGCCCCCGGCTCGGCCCGCACCTCACGCACCTGCCCCATGTCGGCGAGCGGGCGGCCCGTCTCGGGGTCGGCGATCTCGCCGACAAGGGACATGACGGCGGCGCGGTCGACGGAGGCGGGAGTGTTGGTCATGAGGTGGGTCGGCCGCCGGTCAGCGGACGTTCTTTTCGATCGCGCTGCCGGCCTGCGCGGAGGACGTGAACAGGCCGTGGGGGCGGAGCGCCACCGCGAACACGAGCGCGGTGCAGGCGAGCATGGCGATGCCCGCCGCCAGGCCACCGTCGGCCTGGACGCCGCGCCTCGTCGAGCGGAAGTACATCGCGGCGATGATCCGCAGGTAGTACGCGGCGGCGATCGCGGCATTGAGCACGAGCACCACCGCCAGACCCACGAACCAGCCGCGGCGGCTGCCGAGCGTGATCGCGTCGTTCCAGTCGACCTCGAGAGCCGAGGTGACCAGCGCGAGCTTGCCCCAGAAGCCCGGCAGCGGCGGAATGCCCGCCAGGCTCAGGAGGAACAGGGCGACGGCGAAGGCCGCCACGGGGTTGGTGGAGGAGAGTCCGTCGAGGTCGTCGACGGTCGTCACCTCCTGCCGCGGCGGCCGGGGGCCGCTGCCGGCCGTCCACTCCGGCCAGCGGTGGCCGAGGTAGGTCACCGCCGCGAAGATGCCGGTGGTGGCCAGCGCGTAGGTGGCGAGGTAGAAGAGCGTCGCCGACAGGCCGCCGAGCCCCATGGTCCAGGCCGTGTCGGCGGCGACACCGACGCCGGGCCGGGCACGTGCCGCCTCGGCGGCGGCCGCCGCGGCGATTCCCACGAGCAGATAGCCGGCATGGGCGATCGAGGAGCAGGCGAGCAGCCGCCGCAGGTTCCGCTGCAGGAGGGCCATCAGGTTGCCCACGGTCATCGTGACGGCGGCGAGGATCGCGGCCACCCGCCAGAAGAGCGACAGGTGGGCGATCGCCGCGTCGCCGGCGGCCGCGGCGTCGATCGCACCGGCCGGCGGGATCGCCAGGGCCAGCGCCCGCACGAGCACCACGATGCCGGCCACCTTGGGAAGCGTCGAGAGCAGCGCGGCGTTCGACGGGCTCGTCCCCTCGTAGACGTCCGGCGCGTAGAAGTGCATCGGCACGGCCGCGAGCCGGAACGCCGCACCGGCCAGCGTCATGCCGATGGCGACCGGCAGGAGCACGGCGGCGATGCCCACCTGCGTCGGCTCGATCGATCGCAGCCGAGCGCCGATCACCGCCAGGTTCGTCGAGCCGCCGATGCCGTAGAGGCACGTCGCCGCGTAGAGGAAGAGACCCGAGGCCACCAGCGACAGGAAGAAGTACTTGAGGCTCGCCTCCTGGCCGTGGGCGTCGGTCCGCTTCAGTGCCAGAAGGATGTAGGTGGGGATCGACACCAGCTCCAGCCCGACGAACAGCAGCACCAGATCGTCCGCGACGGCGGTCAGCGACAGTCCCGCGAGCAGCACCAGGAACGTGCCCGCCTCCTCGCACGTGCCGCCGCCGCGCACCAGGCCTGTGCGGGTCACGGCCGACGGAAACAGGTCCCCCGACTGCACCAGGCACAATAGCGCCCCGAGCACCAGCACGGTCCAGCGGACGTACGTCGAGAAAGCGTCGATGCTGACACCGCCCGACGCCACCCAGGATCCCGCCGCCGGCTGATCTCCCGCCACCAGCATCGCGACGACGATTCCGGTGAAGGCCACCGCCCAGCCGTGCCGCAGGCCGGCGAAGCCGCCGCCGAGGAAGGCGACCAGCGCGGCCGTCACGAGCACCAGTTCCGGTGCCAGGAGGAAGAAGGTCTGCAGCGATGTCATGTGCGAGGTCATGGGAGTGCCCGTGACGGGGTGGGGGACTCGAGCGCCGTGACGTCGCCGGCGGCCGCGGCCGCGAGTGCGGGCACGTGCTGCATCCGCGCGTCGAACGCGGCGGCGGCCTCGCGGGTGGCGGCCCGCAGCATGGCCGCCGGCGGCCGGAGGAACGCCGCCGGAGCCAGGCCGATCCAGACCGCGAACACCGCCAGCGGTGCGAGCGCCGCCAGTTCGTACCAGCGCAGGTCGCAGCGGTCGCCGGCGTGATGATGCTCGTGGCCATGGCCGTGAGCGTGATCGCGGCCGTGCGCGTGGGCGTCGTGGCCGGTCGCGGCCGCCCCGTGGCTCCCGGATTTCGGCGGCTCTCGCGACCCGCCGAAGAAGACCCGCTCGACGGCCCACAGCATGTACCAGGCTCCCAGCACGACGCCGGCCACGGCCGACGCCGCCATCAGGATGTAGGAGAAGCGGTGGGCGGCGTCGACGCCCGTCCACGCCCGCTGGAAGGAGCCGGCGAGGATGAGGAATTCGCCCACGAAGCCGTTGAGACCCGGCAGGCCGATGCTCGAGAAGGTGAACAGCATGAAGAACACCGTCAGCCACGGGGCCCTGGTGGCGATGCCGCCCAGGTTCGGGATCGAGCGGGTGTGGAACCGCTCGTAGATCATGCCCACGAGCGCGAAGAGCCCGGCCGCCGAGATCCCGTGGTTGATCAGCTGCAGCGTCGCCCCCTCCACCGCGACGGGCTCGAGCGCGAAGAGCCCCATCACGATGTAGCCCATGTGGCTCACGGAGGAGTAGGCGATCAGCCGCTTGAGGTCGGTCTGGTTGAGGGCCACGAGCGCGCCGTAGAGGATGCCCGCCACGCCGAGCGCGAAGAGCCACGGGGCCGCGGCTGCCGCCGCGTCGGGCAGCATCGGCAGGGAGAACCGGAGGAAGCCGTAGATGCCGATCTTGAGCAGCACGCCGGCGAGGTCGACACTGCCCCCGGTCGGCGCCTCGACGTGCGCCAGGGGCAGCCAGGTGTGGAAGGGCACGATCGGCACCTTCACCGCGAATCCGGCGAACAGCGCCAGGAACACGATCATCTGCAGCCAGCCCCCCTCGCGGCTCATCGGCAGCGGATGGGCCGCCGTGCCCGCGGTCAGGGCCGCGATGTCGAACGTGACGGTGCCGGTGTGCGAGGCGTTCCAGAGCACGATCGTGAGCAGGCCGAGGAAGGCGAGCACGCTGCCGGCGAGCGTGTAGATGAAGAACTTCACCGCCGCGCGGCGGCGGTCGTCGTGCCCCCAGATGCCGATCAGGAAGAAGAGCGGCACGAGCGTGAACTCGAAGAACACGTAGAAGAGGATGACGTCCCGCGCCGCGAACACGCCGAGCATGGCCGCCTCCAGCAGGAGCAGCAGGGCGTAGAATCCGGCCGGCTTCTCCTCGATCGCGTCCCAGCTGACCAGCACGGCCGTCAGGGAGAGAAGCGCCGAGAGACCGAAGAGCCAGATCGACAGCCCATCGAGCCCGAGTGACAGCCGCACGTCGAAGATGCCGCCCACGAGCCACGGGGCCGAGATGACGGCGTAGGGCTCGCCGGCCGCCGCCTCGGGGCTGGCGAGGTAGCGGAGCACGAGCCAGCCGGCGATCGCGAGCGTCAGGACCGCGGTCACGAGTGCACTCTGCCGTACCGCCGCACGGCCGCGGCCGGCAAGCAGCCAGACGTTGACCGCGCCGAGCAGCGGCGTGGCGATCGCGAGGAGCAGGTGAACGCCGGCGCCGGGAGCGAGGTTGTTCATGGGAAATGGGGTGTTCGTGCGGGCGACGGGGAGCGGTCAGCCGCGGAGCTGCCACGCGAGGAGGACGACGATCGTGAGCACGCCCATCACGCCGGCCAGGGCGTAACGCTGCATCAGGCCCGACTGGCCGCGCCTGATGATCCCGCCGACCGCGACCGGGACGTGGGCGATCGCGTCGACCGCGCCGTCGATGACGTGGCGGTCGACGAGCGCCGCGACCAGGGAGAGTGCCTCCAGCGGCCGCACGACGAGCGCGGTGTAGATCTGGTCGAAGTAGAACTTGTTGGCGAACAGTGTCTGCAGCGGGCCCAGGAATCGCTCCATCTGCGGGCCGTCGCTGCGGCGGCCGAGGTGGCCGATCGCGGCGACGACGATGCCGATGGCGGCGGCGAGCGTGCCCTGGATGGCCAGGTCGAGGTGGAAGGCGTGCGGCACGGCGGTGCTCGCCACGGCGGCCGCCGTGAGGGAGGGGGTCGCCGAGAGGAAGTGCGACAGCCAGTTGGTGGCGAAGAGCAGCCAGCCGACCGCCGCAGACGCCACCGCGAGGACGATCAGCGGCAGCGTCATCGGTGCGGGTGACTCGTACGACTCGTGGCCGTGCTCGCCGTGGCCGTGCGCGCCCGAGGGCACGCGGGTGGGGCCGGTGAACGTCATGAAGACGGCGCGGAAGGTGTAGAAGGCGGTGAGGCCGGCCGTGGCCAGCGACATCCAGAAGAGCAGCCGCCAGGTCTCGGGCCTGTCGAGCGTGTCGAGGCCGACGGCGTCGTGGGCCGCGGCGCCGGTCGCGAACGAGGCGCCGGTCGCGAACGAGGCGAGCCGCAGCGGGCCTTCCGTCGCCACGACGGCATGGTGCTCGCCGTGGGCGGACGGCCAGCCCTTGGCGTGGAGCGCCGCCAGGATCTCGTCCTTGCTGAAGAAGCCGGCGAATGGTGCCACGCCCGCGAGGGCGAGTGCACCGACCAGAAAGGTGGCGGCGGTGACCGGCATCACCCGCCGCAGGCCGCCGAAGCGGCGCATGTCGATCACGCCCCCCATCGAGTGCATCACCGACCCGGCGCCGAGGAACAGGAGCGCCTTGAAGCAGGCGTGCGTCAGCAGGTGGAAGATGGCGGCGGTGAAGCCGAGCAGCGTGCCGGTGCCGAGGCTGGCGAACATGTAGCCGAGCTGGCTGATCGTGGAATAGGCGAGCACCCGCTTGAGGTCGTTCTGCACGGTGCCGATCAGGGCGGCCACCAGCGCGGTCGTCGCCCCCACGATCGAGACCAGCGTGAGGGCGCCCGGACAGGCTGCGAAGAGCGGCGCAGACCGGGCGACCAGGTAGATGCCGGCGGTCACCATCGTCGCCGCGTGGATCAGGGCGCTGGCCGGCGTGGGGCCCTCCATCGCGTCGGGCAGCCAGACGTGCAGCGGTAGTTGGGCGCTCTTGCCGCAGGCGGCGAGGAGCAGCAGCAGGCAGATCGCCGTGCCGACGGCGCCCCCCGCGTAGCCGGCCGCATCGGCCAGCCGGGTCTGGCCGAGGATGCCCGGCATGATCACCCCCTGCGGCGAGATCGTGTCGTGGAAGTCGAGCGTGCCGTAGGTCATCCAGAGGAGGAACACGCCGATCGCCAGTCCGAAGTCGCCGACCCGGTTGACGAGAAAGGCCTTCTTCGCGGCCCGGGCCGCCTCGGGCTTCGTGAACCAGAAGCCGATCAGCAGATAGCTGCAGGCGCCCACCGCCTCCCAGAAGACGTAGACCAGGAGGAAGTTGCTGGCGGCGACGAGCATCGACATCGAGAAGACGAACATCGCCACGAGCGCGAAGAACCGCGGATAGCCCGGGTCGCCGTGCATGTAGCCGGTGGAATAGATCGCCACGAGCAGGCCGACGCTGGTGATGATCGTGAGCATCGTCGCGGTGAGCGGATCGAGCCGCAGCGACACGGGGATCGAGAAACCGCGGACGTCGCCGCCCGCGCGGCCCGCCGTGGCGTCCGCAACGGACCTGACGGCCGCGGCGGGGCTTCCCGGCGGCGGCGTGTAGGCGTCGTCGAACGACGCCCAGTTCCAGAGCGTGGCGATCATCTCCACGGGGCGGATCGGCTCGGCACGCGGGCCATGGGCCGGGCTCACGTCGCGGGCGGTGGCCGCCAGCAGCAGGATCGCCACCACGGCCGCGCCGGCGATGCCCGCCATGGCCGGCAGGTGGGCGCGGCCTCCGAGCCTGCCGCCCAGGAGCACGGTGAGGATCGCGCCGATCAGCGGCAGCAGCGGCACGAGCACGAGCAGCGTGGCGGGGGAGAGGTCTTGCATGGCTGTGGGCGGTGCCGACGGCGGTTCGTGTGGGGGGAAACGTGTGCCGCCGCGGGCGGCGTGCGTGTGGAGCGGGTGTTCAGACGTGCTCGCGCTCGAGCGGTGCGTGCTCGCCGCCGGGCGGCTGCACGCCCGCCCGAGTGAGCGTGGGAAACGGCGGCGGCGCCGCGCCGGCCGCGGGCAACTCCCGGTCGACCGTGCGGCCCACGGTCGCCTCGCGGAGCGACTGCCATGCCGCGGCGTCGAGCCGGCCCGTCCTCGAGAACGCCTGCAGCACGAAGACCAGCGCCACCGCGGCCTCGCAGGCCGCCACGGTGAGCACGAAGATCACGAGCACGTGGCCGCCCCAGTCGCCGTGGTGGCGGCTCCAGGCGACGAGGCTCACGGAGATCCCCTGCAGCATCATCTCGGCGGCGAGGAACATCACGATCAGGTTCCGCCGCGTGAGGATGCCGACCAGGCCGAGGCTGAAGAGGATCGCGCCCACGGTCAGGGCGTTCTGGAGCATGGCGAGCGACTGCACGGGGTTCATCGCACGGCCCTCCCGGCGTCGTCGGCCATCGACGCATGGACGTCCTCGCCCCGCGCCACGACGGCGATCGCGCCGATGAGCGCCACGAGCAGCAGCACGCCCGCCGCCTCGACGGCGACGAGGTGACGCCCGAAGAGCTCGCCGCCCAGCCGGGCCACGTGGTTTTCCGCCAGCGGATCGGCGGCGCCGGCGGCGGGCGGCGTCGCGGCAGCGGCGGCCGCATCGGCGCCGGCCTGCGCCCGGCTCGGCAGGCCGCAGCAGGCCGCAGGGGCGGCGGACAGCCTGCCGATCGACAGCGACAATACGCCGAGCAGCACCGCGCCCGCCAGCGCCGAGAGGAACGGCTCGTTGGAGACGCGGTCGTACGGCGCGAGGCCCGCGGGCTGGGCGAGCATGAGCACGAAGAGAAACATCACCAGGATCGCGCCGGCGTAGACGACGATCGTCGCCACACCCAGGAACTGCGCGCCGAGCACCAGCAGCACGCCGGCCACGCCGCACAGCGAGAGGGCGAACCAGATCGCCGCGTAGACCGGCGACCGCGACACGATGGTGGCGGCAGCGGCGACGACGGCAACCAGCGACACGATCAGGAACACCGCCTCCTCGCCGAAGCCGCCGAGCCGTCGGCCGGTGACGATGAACGCGCCGAGTGCCAGCAGGCCCAGCAGCGTGCCGAGGCGACGGGTGGCGGTGCGGTCGGGGCCGTTGGGCAGCAGCAGCCAGAGGCTGGCGGCCGCCGCGAGCACGCCGCCCGCCAGGATCGCGCCGGGCAGGACGGGATCGAGGGACGGGGTCACAGCGTCCCTCCCATGCCGGCCGATTTCATCGGCTCGGCGTCCTTGGTCATGTCGAAGACGCTCAGCAGCTTCTCCTTGTCGAAGATCATCTCCTCGCGGCTCTTGCCGGTGAGGTCGAGCAGGCTGGTGAGCTCGATCGCGTCCACCGGGCAGGCCTCCTCGCACATGCCGCAGAAGATGCATCGCAGCTCGTCGATCGAGAAGCTCTCGGGATACTTCTCGCGGTCGGGCCAGGGGCTGTCGGTGGCCACGATGTCGATGCAGTGGGCCGGGCAGGCGGTGGCGCAGAGGAAGCACGCCACGCATTTCACGCGGCCCGCGGCGTCACGGTTGAGCCGGTGCACGCCGCGGTAGATGAGCGGATTGCCCACCTTCGGCCGCTGGTCGGGATAGCTCACCGTCACCTTCGGGCTGACGAGGTGGCGGGCCGTCGTGGCGAGGCCCTGCACGAGGAGCGGCAGGTAGAGCCGCTCGGCGAGCCCCAGCGGCTTCTCCTCGATCCAGGTCACGGCGGGATCGTTGGGCTTCATGTCAGGCCTCCACCAGCTGGCGGTCGCGGAGCCGATCCTCGGCGTCGAGCGGTCCGTGCGTGCGGATCGGGCGGTTGTCGGTGCCGGAGGGCGTGAGCAGCCCCGCGGCCAGCCAGCCGAGGATGAACACCGCCCACGGCGCGGCCAGGGCGACGAGCGCGGCGGGCTCGGCCCCGAGCGCCCGCTGCAGCTGCGGACGGAACTCCTCGATCGTGGCGACGGTGACGAGGTTGGCGATGCCCAGCGGGAGCATCACCTTCCAGGCGAGGTTCATCAGCTGGTCGAAGCGGAATCGCGGCCAGCTCCAGCGGACGAGCATGAAGAACAGGATCACCCCCAGGATCTTGGCCGAGAGCACCCCGAAACGGATGAAGGCCTGCAGCCAGGTGACCTCCTGCGAGGAGCCGGTCAGGCCCCAGAGGTGCCAGCCGCCCAGGAACATGATCACGATCAGGAAGGCCGCCGTGACCATGTGGAGGAACTCGGCGACGAGGAAGAGCAGCAGCTTGATGCCGGAGTATTCGGTGTGGTAGCCGCCCACCAGCTCCTGCTCGGCCTCGGGCAGGTCGAAGGGGAGCCGTGCCGCCTCGGCGAAGCTCGCCACGAGGAAGACGATGAAGCCCAGCGGCTGCGCGAAGGCGAACCAGATGCCGCTCTCGGCCTGGGCGTTCATGATCGCGTCGAGCTTGAGCGATCCGGCCGCCAGCACGACGCCGAGCAGGCCGAGACCGAGCGGGATCTCGTAGGCGACCAGCTGCGCACTGCTGCGGAGGCCGCCGAGAAAGCCATATTTGTTGTTGCTTGCCCAGCCGCCGAGGAGCACGCCGTAGACGGCGATGCTCGAGAGCGCGAATACCCAGAGCACGCCCACGTCGAGGCCCGGCGCCACCAGGAACGGCACCGGGTCGGGCAGGCCGGGGATGCCCAGCGGCGGCAGCACGCTGCCGAAGGGGATGGCGGCGAAGATCGCCAGCGATGCCGCTAGGATCACCAGCGGCGCGGCGGTGTAGAGCACCCGGTCGACGTGCCGCGGCGTGAAGTCCTCCTTGAGGATGATCTTCAGGCCGTCGGCGAACGGCTGGCCCAGCCCGAAGAGACGGATCTTGGTGAGCGGGATGCCGACGCGGTTGGGGCCCTTGCGGTCCTGCACCCAGGCTGCCATCCAGCGCTCGACGAGCACGAGATAGGCCGCCGCGGTCATGAGGCCGCCCACGAGCAGGCCGATCTTCACGAGCGCGGCGATCGTCGAGGGCGAGGGGAGGTAGGCGGTCATGGGCGTGGCGGATGCAGCGAGTGAGTAGGGGGCGTGTGTCGGGGTGGAGCGTCGGCCGCGGGGGTCGTGCCAGGTGTCAGGCGAGTTGTCCGATCCGCAGGTCGATGCCGTTGGCCGGCACGTCTCCGGAGAGCGCCGCGAACGCCGCGGACGATTCGGCGATCTGCCGCCGCACGGCGGAAGGATCGTAGAGGCCGCGGCGGCCGAGCATGTTCCAGTAGAGCCGGCCCTCCGGCCAGACGCCGGCGGGCGGCCGCACCGCCTGCTCGAAGCACTGGGCACGGTGGCCGACGTTGACCCAGGTGCCGGCCCGCTCGGCGAAACCGGCGGCGGGCAGCCGCCACGTGGCCAGCCGGGCCAGCGGGGAATCGAAGAGGTCCTGCACGACGAGGCAGCGCAGGTCGCCGAACGCCGCGGCGGTGTCGTCGTCGATCCAGGCGGAGGTGTAGCCGCCGGTGACCCAGGCCGCGCCGGCCCGTCCGGCACGGACGTGCTCGACGAGCCTGTCCCAGCCTGGGACGGCGGGGTCGAAGAGGGCCACGACCGCCTCGACGCCGAGCCGGTTGGGGCACTTCTCGGCGCGGATCGTGAAGCCGCCGGGGAAGGTCTCGTCGTCCCCTTCGCGCGGCACGTGGCCGACGGCCAGGAAGGCCTCGGGATCGATCGAGCGGGCGACGGCGCAGAGCATCCACGCCTCCTCGACGGTGAGCATCGGCGAGACGGCCACGGCGAGCCGGCCGGCCTGCGCGAGATCGGCCCGGAGCCGCTGGGCCACGTCGTGCCACTCCACGTCGTCGAAGGCGGGCGTGCCGCGCCGGCCGGTCGCCGCTGCGCGGCCGGCACCGACCAGCCGCGAGGCGTCGTGGATGTGGTGCCAGCCGTAGCGACCGTCGTCGCAGATCCACCACTTGTTCACGTGCGGGTTCTCGCGCGGCTTGAGCCGGTAGACGGTGTCCTGGTTGTGCTCGGTGTGGATCGAGCAGCCGGCGGAGCAGCCGCCGCAGACGTTGGCCTCCCGCTTCATGAACCAGACCCGCTGCTGGTAGAGGAAGTCCTTGTCGCCGAGCGCGCCCACCGGGCAGAGGTCGACGACGTTGCCGGAGAGCTTGTTGTCGAGCGGATGGCCGGGGAAGACGTCGATCTCCTCCTTCGCGCCGCGGCTGGTCACCATCAGCTCGGCGGTGCCCGACACCTCGCGGGTGAACCGCACGCAGCGGGTGCACATGATGCAGCGGTCGACGAAGAGCGTGACGGTCGGGCCGACGTCGCGGCGCCGGCTCGTGAACGGGTGGAGGTCGGCCCGACGCTCGGCCTGGCCGTGCTGGAAGTGGTAGTCCTGCAGCAGGCATTCGCCGGCCTTGTCGCAGATCGGGCAGTCGATCGGGTGGTCGATGAGGAGCGCCTCCTCGACGCGGGCCCGGCTGTCCTTCACGAGCTGGCTCTCGGTGACGATCACCGTGCCGTCCTTCACCGGCGTCTGGCAGCCGGGGACGAGCTTCGGCATCATCGTGACCTTGCCGGTGGCCGCGTCGCGCTGGCCCGTCTCGATCAGGCACATGCGGCAGCTCGCCACGACGGACAGGCCCGGATGCCAGCAGTAGTGGGGGATCTCCTTGCCGGCGCGGCGCGCGGCCTCGATGCAGTTGAGCCGCTCGTCGGCGCCGATCTCGATTTCCTTGCCGTCGACGATGACTGTGGGCATCAGTGATGGGCTCCGACGATCTGCAGGGCGGGCACGGGGTCGGTGACCATCCAGCCGTGCGGGTTGGTCCGCTTGATGTGGTCCTCGAACTCGCCGCGGAATTTCTTGATGGCGTTCTTGATCGGCCAGGCCGCGCCGTCGGCCAGGCCGCAGATCGTCGATCCGGGCATCATCCCCATCGTCGCGCCGATCTCGGCCAGGAGGTCGAGGTCCTTGAGCCGGCCCTTGCCCGCCTTGATCCGCTCGAGCATCCGCAGCGACCAACTGGTGCCCTCGCGGCACGGCGTGCACTGGCCGCACGACTCGTGGGCGAAGAACCGGCAGGAGTTATGGAGGAAGTCGACGATGCTCGTCGTCTCGTCGATGACGACGACGGCCGCCGTGCCCAGCCCGAGGCAGCCCACCTTGCCGGGGCCGGCGAAGTCGAGCGGCGTGTCGAGTTCGGCCTCGGTCATCAGGCCCATGGAGATCCCGCCGGGGATCACCGCCTTGGCCTTGCGGCCCTTCCAGACGCCGCCGCCGTACTCGTCGATGAGCTGCCGGGCCGTGATGCCCAGCGCCGCCTCGTAGCAGCCCGGCCGCTCCACGTGACCGGAGAGGCAGTAGAGCTTCGGCCCGTAGCTGCCCGGATCCCGCGGGTTGTTCGGGTCGGCCGGCACGCCGATCGACTTGAACCAATCGACGCCGCGGCGGGCGATCTGCGCGACGCAGGCCATCGTCTCGATGTTGTTCACCACCGTCGGCTTGCGGAAGAGGCCCTCGATGGCCGGGAAGGGCGGCTTGATCCGCGGCCAGGCCCGCTTGCCCTCGAGGCTCTCGATGAGGCCCGTCTCCTCGCCGCAGATGTAGGCGGCCGCGCCGCGGTGGAGATAGACGTCGAGCGAGAAGCCGCTCCCCTTGATGTTCTTGCCGAGGAGCCCGGCGGCGTAGGCCTCGTCGATGGCGGCCTGCAGCCGGTGCCAGCTCCGCGGGTATTCGTAGCGGAGGTAGATGTAGGCGGTGCTGGCCCGCGTGGCGAAGGCCGAGAGGATGATCCCCTCGAGCACCTGGTGCGGGTCGTCCTCCATCAGGATGCGATTGTTGAACGTGCCCGGCTCGCTCTCGTCGGCGTTGATGCAGAGGTAGATCGGGCCGGGGTGATCCTTGGGCAGGAACGTCCACTTGAGCCCCGTGGAGAAGCCGGCGCCGCCGCGACCGCGGAGCCCCGACGCCTTCACCATCTCGACCACGTCGGCCGGCTGCTTCTCCGTGAGCAGCCTCTCGACCGGCGCGTAGCCGCCGCGCGAGCGGTAGCTGGCGAGCGTGTGGCCGTCGGGCACGCCGACGGCCTCGAGCAGGACGGGCTTGAAGGGGGGCATGTCAGGTCGCCTTCGCCCGCGGCTGCTTCAGGGCGGCAGCGGCGGCTTCGGGGGTCATGTTCTTGAGGAGGTCGTCGTTGGCGAGGATGCAGGGGGCGAAGTCGCAGGCCCCCAGGCACTCCGCGGGCTCGATCGTGAGCTCGCCGTCGGGCGTGGTGCCGTAGGGATCGATGCCGTTGGCATGGCAGAGGTGCTCGAGGAGGTGGTCGCCGCCGCGGAGCGCGCAGGACACCGATCGGCAGACGAACGCCCGCACCTTCCCGTGCGGCTTCTCCTGGTGGAAGAACTGGTAGAAGGTCAGCGTGTCCTGCACCTCGGCCGGGGCGAGCCCCAGCACCGCCGCGATCTCGGCCACCGCCTCGAGCGGCACGTGCCGCAGCTCGGCGTTGACGATGTGGAGGGCGGGGAGGGTGAGCGCGCGGCGGTTGGGATACCGGGGCGCGAGCGCCTCGATCTTGGCCACCATCTCGTCGGTGAGGATTTTTCGGTGGGCGATCATGATTCGCACCGGGCTTTTCGCAGGCCACCGGCAGTGCACGGATGAAGGGAGGGGGTGCCCTCGCCGTGGATCCGGCGTTGCTGGCAAACGGAGCCATGGATGGCGGAGTGCGGCCAGCATCGAGTGAGCGGAGGCCAGGATGGCCGCAGCGAACGTCCGGAGACGCGGTGAGGGCACCCCCGGCCCACTCGAGATGAATCCCAGGCGATTCTCATCGATCCAGCTCCGCGGCGATGATGTTGAGGCTGCCGAGCACCGCCACCACGTCGGAGAGCGTGTGGCCGCGGATGAGCTGCGGGAAGAGCGCGAAGTGCAGCACCGACGGCGGGCGGCAGCGGGCCCGGTAGGCGCACTCGCCGCCGTCTCCCACGAGGTAGAAGCCGAGTTCGCCGTTGGGCGCCTCGATCGCGGCGTACGACTCGCCGCAGGGCACCTCGAAGCCGCGGTTGCTCATCGACAGCTCGAAGTGCGAGATCGTGCCCTCGATCGTCGAGTAGACCTGCTGCTTGGTGGGCAGCGCCGTCCGCTGGTCGATCCCCACGTTCACCGGGCCGGCCGGGATGTTCTCGATCGCCTGGGCCACGATCTTCAGGCTCTCCCGCAGTTCCGCCATCCGCACGAGGTAGCGGGCGTAGCAGTCGCCGGCTGAGCCGCAGCAGACCTGGAAGTCGAAGTCTTCGTACGCGAGGTAGGGCTCGTCCTTGCGGAGGTCGCGGGTGACGCCCGAGGCGCGGGCGACCGGGCCGGTGGCGCCGGCATTGATGGCCTCCTGCTTCGTGAGCACGCCCACCCCCTTCGTGCGGTCGACGAAGATGCGGTTGCGCGTCAGCAGCCGCTCCATGTCGTCGAGCGTCTTCGGGAAGGTCTTCACGAAGGCCCGGATCTTCTCGATCACCAGCGGCGTGAAGTCCTGCGACACGCCCCCCACGCGGGTCCAGCTGTTGGTGAAGCGGGCGCCGCAGAGCGTCTCGAAGATGTCGTAGAGGACCTCGCGCTGGTAGAAGGCGTAGAGAAAGAAGGTGAAGGCGCCCGTGTCGAGGCCGACGGCGCCGTTGGAGAGCAGGTGGTCGCTGATCCGCGCCAGCTCGGCGATGATCGTGCGGATCGTGCGGCAGCGGGGGGTGAGCTCGATCCCCATGAGCTTCTCCACCGCGTGGTGCCAGGCCACGTTGTTGGCCATCGGCGAGATGTAGTTCATGCGGTCGGTCACCGTCACGTACTGGTTGTAGGTGAGGTGCTCGCCGATCTTCTCGAAGCCGGAGTGCAGGTAGCCCATCTCCGGCATCGCGTCCACGACCCGCTCGCCGTCGAGCTTGAGCACCAGCCGCAGCGTGGTGTGGGTGGCCGGGTGCTGGGGGCCGAAGTTGAGCGTCCAGAGGTAATCCTCGGACCGCGCGGCCCGCGTGGCGGCGGGCGACGTCGTGTAGTCGGCGGGGGCGATGGACATGGCGTGCGGGGGCGGCTCAGCTGTGGTCGCGGGTGATGACGGGGAAGTTGTGCCGCTCGCCGCGGCCCTGGAGCGGGTAGTCCTTGCGGAGCGGATGGGCCGTGAACTCTTCCGGCATCACGAGCCGCCGCAGGTCGGGATGGCCGGCGAAGCGGATGCCGAAGAGATCCCACACCTCGCGCTCCAGCCAGTCGGCGGCCTGCCAGAGCCCCACGACGCTGCGGACCGTCGGGCCCGCCTCGTCGGGCGACACGGGATCGTCGACGAACACCCGCACGGTGAGCCGCTGGTTGGTGGTCGTGGAGGCGAGCAGGTAGACCAGGCCGTAGCGGTGCTTCGCGCCCCGGTACTCGAGGTAGTCGACGCAGGTCACGTCGACGAGCAGGTCGAAGCCGCGCGATTTCAGGAACCCGAGCAGCTCGAGCGACTGCGGCTCGGGCACGATGAGGCTCGTCTGGTCGCGGAACACCGTCGACTCGAGCGGACCGAACCGCTCGGCGATCGCCGCAAGAACGTCGTCGACGGGGGGTGGGGTGTGTGGCATGGAGGAGGCGGTGGCCGGGCGGGGCGTCAGGAGCGGCGGGCCGCGGCGGAAAGCTGCCGCTGCACGTTGGGGTTGCGGGCGGCGTCGACGACCAGGAGCTCGTCGGCCTCGACGAGCGCCCGCTTGCGGAGCTGCCGGCCGGCGGTGTCGAACTCGCGGCCCGTGATCGTGCCCTCGCGCTGGATCTTGTCCTGCAGGTCGATGATCGCCTGGATGAGCTGCTCGGGACGGGGCGGGCAGCCCGGCACGTACATGTCGACGGGGATGAAGCGGTCGATCCCCTGCACGACGGCGTAGGTGTCGAAGACGCCCCCGGTGCTGGCGCAGGCGCCCATCGAGATGCACCACTTGGGCTCGTGCATCTGCTGCCAGATCCGCTGCAGCACCGGCAGCATCTTCATCACCACGCGGCCCGCGACGATCATCAGGTCGCACTGCCGGGGGCTGAAGCGGAAGACCTCGGCGCCGAACCGGGCCAGGTCGTGCTTGCTCGCACCGGTGGCCATCAGCTCGATGCCGCAGCAGGCGGTGGCGAACGGCATCGGCCACAGGCTGTTCTTGCGGCACCAGTTGGCCAGCTCGTCGAGCCGGCTGACGACGACGTTCTCCGGCAGCTCGATCCTGCCGGAACCCCCGGATGCGGTCACCGCCATCGGAACACCCCCTTCCGCCAGTCGTAGGCGAAGCCGACGATCACCATCGCGATGAAGAGCATGGCGCCGGCGAAGACAAGGCCCCGGCAGGAGACGAGGCCGTCGGCCACGGCGGCGTCGATGCCGGCCACGGACCGGCTGGCGACCGCCCATGGATAGAGAAAGAGCAGCTCGACGTCGAAGACGAGAAACGTGATCGCCACGAGGTGAAACCGCACGTCGAACCGCCGGCGGGTGTCGTGGATCGGGTCCATGCCGCTCTCGTACGGCATCTCCTTCACCGCGCCGTCCCGGCGGGGGCCGACCAGTTGGGCGAACGCCACGAGGCCGACCGACACGGCCGCCGCGATCGCCACGAAGAGCAGGACGGGGAGGATGGCGTCCATGGAGCGCGGTACGGTGTGGAGAGTGGTCTGGGGCTCGCGGCCACACCGCCAGCCCCGGAATTCGGCCGTTGAACCCGACTTCGTGAAAATTCTCACGAAGTTCTTCGAAAAAAAATTCCTGCCGGAGCATGGCCTGCGGCTGCGGCACCGCCGACCGATCGCCCCGGCCGGCAGTGTTATACAGCGGCGTCCCGGCCCCGACGAGTCGGCTGCGTTTTGCAGGAGGCAGGGCCCCCTCGTCCTGCGGGGCGGCCGGCCGCGCAGGGGCCGAAACCGCGAGAGTCCGCGACACTCGTTCCGGCATCCGGTCCGGGGCGAGACGGGCGGTCAGAAGCCGCCGACGCTCATGCTGACCCAGGCGCCCATGGGGCCGGCGGTGATCGACATTCCGCTCCCGCCCACGTCGGAGAACGGCGGCTTGCCGCCGCCACCGCCCCCACCGCCCCCGCCGCCGCTGCGGTAGGGGGAATACGATGCCGCCTGGCTCATCGCGGCCGCCGCCGCCTGCGCCGTCTGCTGCCGGGCCATCTGGGCCTGCTGCACGAGCTGATCGCGGCCCTGCTCGAAGGCCGCCTGCTGCCGCTGCAGCGACGCCCGCTTCTGCTCGATCTTCTGGATCTCGGCCTGCAGCTGGCCGGCCGTCATGCCCACCACGTCGGGCACGTCCTTGAGCGCCTCGGCCCGCCGCTGGTCGGACATCACCGCCAGATACTGCCCCACCCACGACCGCGCGTCGCGGGCCTCGGGAGTGTCGAGAATCTTGAACTTCGCGTCGAGGTCGTCGAGCAGATACTCGATGTCGTGCGACGACATCTTCGCGACCTTGCGGTTGAAGTCGGCCTTGACCTCGCGGACCTGGGCCGGCGTGTAGATTTCCTGCGCGGAGAGCCATTCACCCAGCTCGAAGATCGCCCGCCGCCACCGCGGGCTGTTCATGATCTCCGCCTTCTTCACCAGGTCCTCGCCGCGATCGTCGTCATCGTCGTTCCGGTCGGCGGCGGCGGCCGCCGCCGGCTGCGCCGGGCGTGCGGCGGCGTTGGCCGGCTGCTGCTCGGCGAACGCCCGCGGCGACACCGCCGCGGGGGCGGCCAGCAGGGCGACGGCGGCGGCCGCCACGGTCGCGAGGGGCCGCGGTGGCCGTCGCGCCGGAAGCGGGCAGGGGTGTGTCCTCATCGTCCGTCGCCCCCCTTCTTGCGCACCATCGTCATCGTCACCTGCGGCAGGTGCTCGCCGCCGACGTGCGTGGGCAACGACCGCCAGGTGCAGCGGTCGGCGCCGTCGTAGGTATAGAGATTGAGCGTCGAGGTCTGCGAGCCGTCCGGCATGACGGCCATCGCCCGCGCGATCCAGGTGTCGCCCTCGCGGGTCCAGGTCGACTCGGCGTGGCTGCCGTCGCTGCCGAACGACCACGAGCGGAGCTGCCTGGAAAGCGGGTCCCAGCCGATCCGCTGCGTGATGTGCGCCGCGGCCGACTGGCCGGTGGGCGTCTGCCGCACGAGCTTCATCTCCCGCACCAGGAACATGCGGCCCTCGTCCCAGCGGACGGAAACCTCCATCGCGGGCTGATCGGACGGGCCGGTGGACGGTGCGGCGGCGGCCGCGGCGGGCCGTCGTCCGGCGGTCTCGTCGACGATCGTCCACTCCCCGACCATCCATTCGAGGTCGGCGAGCTTCGGCGCGGCTGCGGCCGCGTCGATCCGCGACTCACGGAGGCCCGCGAGCTTCCACCCGCCGGCCTGCCGCACCCAGAGGGCCGTGAAGTGGCCGGTGTGGACTGCGGTCGAGCCTGGCGGCTTCACCTGCACCGCTCCATCCTCGACGGCCACGTCGGCCGAGAGAAATCGGAGGCTCGTTTCGCGGAGCTCGAATGCCGGCCGCGCCGCGGCATCCACCGGCGCAGTGGCCGCCACCGTCGCCCGGCCGTTCATCACGCGGCCGTCGTCGTCGACGATGTCGCCGTCGGGGGTCCACATCGCGGCGAGCGTCCGGCCGTCGCCGCGCTCGAGCGCCTCGAGGTAGCCGCGGGCCGCGGCGCGAACCGCCTCCTCGTCTGCCCGGAACTGCGGGGCCGCGGGGGTGCGGCTCCCCGGCTCCTGGGCGGTGCACGGTGCCGTCGCGACGGCGAGCAACGCCGCGGGCAGGATCGTCGACAGGAGCAGCCCCGCCGTCAGCGCGGCACGGGCGGCCATCGTGCGCCGGCCCGCGGGGCCGGACACTCGGGACAGGGGGGGCATGGCGTCTTTCGGCGGATGTTCCAGGACGGTGCGGCGGGCAGCGGCGGGCAGGTCCGTCACCGCAGCAGAGCGATTCTACCACGCTGCAACAGCCGTCACACGCGGCGGGGGCGGGCCCCGCACCGGCTTTCCGGGACGTTTGGTAGTGTGGCTGCGATGGCAGACCACATCGACACCCTCGCAGACCTCGTCCGCCGCCCGAGCATCAATCCGATGGGGCGGGACGTCTCCGGCCCGGACTATCTCGAGGGCCGGGTCACCGAGTATCTCGTGCAGCGGTTCATGGCCGCGGGAGTGCCGTGGATGCGGCAGCCCGTCTCGCCCGGCCGCGACAACGTCATCGCCCGGCTCGAGGCCACCGAGCCCGGCTGCCCGACGATTCTCTGGGACGCCCACCAGGACACCGTGCCCGCCGATGGCATGACGATCGAGCCTTTCGCGCCCGCCGTCCGCGACGGCCGGCTTTCCGGTCGGGGCTCCTGCGACGTGAAGGGGGGCATGGCGGCGATGCTCGTGGCGATCGATCGGCTGCGGGCCGCCGGGACCCCCCGCCGCGCGCACGTCGTCTTCACGGCGACGGTGAACGAGGAGTTCGGTTTCTCGGGCGCGAGGGCGGTCGCCCGGCTGTGGAGCCCGCAGGCCGACGGGCTCTCCGCGGCCGACCGCCAAGCCCGCGACCTCTGCGGCGGGCCGCCCGTCGCGGCCATCGTGGCGGAGCCGACGGAGCTCGACATCGTCACGCAGCACAAGGGCGCGGTGCGGTGGCGGGCGCGGGTGCACGGCCGGGCCTGCCACAGCGCCTTCCCCGAGCGGGGCGACAACGCGATCCACCATGCCGGTCGCGCGATCCAGGCGATCGAGTCGCTCTCCCGCGAACTGCTCGCGCGGAATCCCGGCCATCCCTGTGGGCCGCCCACGCTCAACCTCGGCACGGTCCGCGGCGGCATGGGCGTCAACCTCGTGCCCGACATGGTCGTGCTCGAGCTCGAACGCCGCGTGGTGCCCGGCGAATCGCCGCAGGCGGCGCGGGCCGAGGTCATCGAGCGGATCGCCGCGGCCTGCGGCGCCGCGCGGATCGAGCACGACGAGCCGTTCCTCGAGAGCGCCGGCCTGCCCGCGACGGCCGATCGCACGTGGTTCGACCGGCTCGTTGCCGCGGCCGCGGGCCGCGGCATCGAGCCGCAGCAGGTCGCCGCCCGCTACGGCACCAACGCCAGCATCTACGCGGCCGCGGGCGTGCCGTGCATGGTGTTCGGGCCGGGCTCGATCGCCCAGGCGCACACCGCCGACGAGTGGATCGAACTGGCCCAGGTCGACACCGCCGCCGACATCCTCGCCGCGCTGGTGGCGTGACGGGGAGGCATGAAATCCCCGCCACGGATTGGTACAACACGGGCCGAACGGGCGGCGTGGCAGGCGGCCGGCATCGGTCACTTCACAGCAGGAGCTTCGGCATGGCAGGCAGGATCAAGGTCGCGGGCCCGGTCGTCGATCTCGACGGCGACGAGATGACGCGGATCATCTGGCAGTTCATCAAGGACAAGCTGATCCTGCCCTACCTCGACGTCGACATCCGGTATTACGACCTGTCGATCGAGAACCGCGACGCCACCGCCGACCAGGTCACGGTGGACGCCGCCAACGCCATCAAGCAGTACGGCGTGGGCGTGAAGTGCGCGACCATCACGCCCGACGAGGCCCGCGTGAAGGAGTTCGGCCTCAAGAAGATGTGGAAGAGCCCCAACGGCACGATCCGCAACATCCTGGGCGGCGTGATCTTCCGCGAGCCGATCATCATCAAGAACATCCCGCGGCTGGTGCCGGGCTGGACGAAGCCGATCGTGGTGGGCCGCCACGCGTTCGGCGACCAGTACCGCGCCACCGACACGAAGATCCCCGGCCCGGGCAGGCTCACGCTCACCTTCACGCCGGCCGACGGCTCGCAGCCGCTGGAGTTCGACGTGTTCGACTTCCCGTCGCCCGGCGTGGCGCTGGCGATGTACAACCTCGACGACTCGATCCGCGACTTCGCCCGGGCGAGCTTCCGCTACGGACTCGCCCGCACCTATCCCGTCTACCTCTCCACCAAGAACACGATCCTCAAGGCCTACGACGGCCGCTTCAAGGACATCTTCCAGGAGATCTTCGACGCCGAATTCAAGCAGGAGTTCGCGGCGCAGGGGATCACCTACGAGCACCGGCTGATCGACGACATGGTGGCGTCGGCGCTCAAGTGGGAGGGGGGCTACGTCTGGGCCTGCAAGAACTACGACGGCGACGTGCAGAGCGACATCGTTGCGCAGGGCTTCGGCTCGCTCGGCCTGATGACGAGCGTGCTGATGACGCCCGACGGCAAGACCGTGGAGGCGGAGGCGGCCCACGGCACGGTGACGCGGCACTACCGGCAGCACCAGCAGGGCAAGCCGACGAGCACCAACCCCATCGCCTCGATCTTCGCCTGGACCCGCGGCCTGGCCCATCGCGGCAAGCTCGACGGCACGCCCGCGGTGACCCGCTTCGCCGACGCGCTCGAGAAGGTCTGCATCGAGACGGTCGAGCAGGGGAAGATGACGAAGGATCTGGCGATCCTCGTCGGCCCGGACCAGCCGCACCTCACCACGCAGGACTTCCTGGCGGCGATCGACGAGAACCTCCGGCGGGCCGTGGCGGGGTAGCGTCCCGGCGGCGCCGGCCGCACTGGCACAGGCAGGTCGCCCATGGAGTGGTCGGAGATTCCGGTCGTCGCGCTCCTCGCGGCAGTCGGCGGCTACCTGCTGGCCCGCGTGCGGGCCAGCCGTGCTCCCGAGGCGTCCGCCCCCGCGGCGGTCGCTGCCGCCGAAACGGCCGTCCCCGACGCCGCGGCGGCCCGCGGCCGCGGCGGCTCGGCGGCCGCCGACATCCGGGAGGGAATCTACGCCACCAGCCCGGGGGCCTTCGAGGACCTGCAGCGGGCCGCACGGCCCAGCCACATGCTCGGCGGCGAGGGATTCGAGGCCTGCGTGGAGGCGATGCAGTCGAGCCCGCTGTCGGACGCGGATCTCCTCGGGTTCTACACGGGCGACGTCTCGATCCTCGCGGTCTGTGCCGCCGAGGCGCTGGCGAGGCGGCCGATCGATCGCGACATCCGTGACCGGATGTTGCAGTCGCTCAACGTCGTCCATCCGTACACGAGGTTCTTCGCGCTGCGGGCGATCGCCGCCGGCACTCCCGGCACCGAGAGCGTCGTGGGCCTGGTCCTGCCCACGATCGATGAATCCTGGC
>Ga0214917_10001706_pt1 | contig 27969 bp, 20 predicted proteins | sample LL_1208_BB_MetaG_FD_177983 | JGI IMG/M metagenome (GOLD analysis project Ga0214917, IMG submission 177983) | Freshwater microbial communities from Lake Lanier, Atlanta, Georgia, United States - LL_1208_BB | ecosystem: Environmental > Aquatic > Freshwater > Lake | place: USA: Georgia | collected... | reverse complement strand
TGGCGGATGTGCATGAGTCGATTGATGAGCTGCAGCACTATCGCGCCCATTTTTTGCGCGCCGAAGAACCCCCTTTAACTGTGCAATAATTTGTGCTGTTGTTGAGTGCAACAACAAACGTACATCTGCCTCACACCTTGGGCTCTTCAATGAGGGCCAACCGCGCCGCAATGCTCAGGGCGTTGACTTTGTCTGATGGTTGATGTTTTTCAAACCTCAGATGGAGTCGCTGGCCAACAAGTCAGCGCGTTGCGCATGATCGATCAATTTTCACCTTCCCCGCTTTTGGTCACCCCTGGTGGTCCGACAAGTCCCACACCCATTCAGGCACAAGCAAAAAACCATGTTGTGTCCCACAGCCTGATGAGCGCAGGCCCGAGCACTCCAATGGAGACGCATCAGGTCGAAGATGGCTTCGCTGCGTTGGGACTGGCCAAAGAGTTGCTCTTGGCGGTCAAGGACATGGGTTTTACATCGCCAACCACCGTACAACTGAAAACAATTCCTTTGGCGATGCGCATGCAAGAGGGCGACCAAGCCTTCAATGACCTGATGGTTTCAAGCCAAACAGGCAGTGGCAAAACCGCGGCTTTCTTGCTGCCCGTGCTGCATACCTTGTTGCTGCAACACCAGGCCCAGGCCAAAGCCCAAGCGCTAGAGTGGGACCAAAAGGTCGAGTTGGCCTTGGCGCGCGGTGAAGAGCCGCCCAAGCGACCCAAGCGCAAAAACCCCATGCACCCCAGCAATTTCAAGCCTGCCACCCCCGGCGCACTGGTGTTGTGCCCCACCCGTGAGTTGGCCCAGCAGGTGGCGCACGATGCCATCGATTTGGTGCGCCACAGCCCTGGTTTGCGCATCGCCAACGTGGTGGGGGGTATGCCTTACGCCTTGCAAATTGCCAAACTTCAAAACGCCAATTTGGTGGTCGCCACACCAGGGCGATTATTGGACCTGCAGCGATCAAATCAAATCAAACTGGATCAAGTTCAGTTTTTGGTGGTGGATGAGGCTGATCGCATGCTTGACCTGGGCTTTGCTGATGACTTGGCGGAAGTCAATCAACTCACCATCAAACGTCGCCAAACCATGATGTTCAGTGCCACATTTGCGCCGCGCATCCAGCAATTGGCCACCCGCGTCATGCGCCAGCCCCAGCGTGTGCAAGTCGATGCCCAACACGCCCAGCACGTCAACATCACTCAGTCCTTGTTTTGGGCCGACAACCCTCAACACAAGCGCAAATTGTTGGATCACTGGTTGCGCGACACCACGATCGATCAAGCCATAGTTTTTGCCAGCACCCAGATAGAGTGCGATGCTTTGGCTGTGGATTTGCAACAAGCAGGGTTCTCAGCCGTTGCCTTGCACGGAGCGTTGAGCCAGGGATTGCGCAACCGCCGTTTGATGGCCTTGCGCCAAGGTATGGTGCAAATATTGGTGGCCACTGATGTGGCCGCCAGGGGTATCGATGTGCCCACCATCAGCCATGTGTTTAATTTTGGCTTGCCCATGAAGGCAGAGGACTATGTGCACCGCATTGGTCGAACTGGTCGCGCTGGTCGTGATGGTTTGGCCGTGACCTTCGCAGAATTTCGAGATCGCCGGAAAATCTTTGATATCGAGGCCTATACCCGGCAGCCCATCAAGTCGGAAATCGTTCCTGGCTTGGAGCCGCAGCAACGCCAGGATCGCCCCAAGGCGTTCGATGGTCCGCGCAAAGGTGCGCCCGGTGCCAGTCGACTGGGCGGACGTGGTGCGCCGGCAGGCAAGACATTTGATCGCGCGCCTCGGTCAGCTGATCGCCATGCATCATCTGATCGATCGCCGCAAGCCTGGGCCCCCTCCAATGGACGCCCCACAGAAGGAAGAACCTTCAATGATCGAAACAACCGTGGCCCGCGCGTGGTGGTTGCGGATCGGTCCGAGCGCGCAGGTCCTGGCGCGGGCAATGTGTTTGTGCCGCGCGATACCAAAAAACGTCCTGCCAAAGGCACCCGGTCACAGCGTTGATAAAACGCCCAGCCAGAGTTGGATTTTTGGCAGTTTGGTGGAGAGGAGGAGGATCGAACTCCCGACCTCGTCATTGCGAACGACGCGCTCTCCCAACTGAGCTACCCCCCGTCGGCTGGGATTTTAGCCATCAACAACGCATCAAGGGTGGCCAGCTTTCCCACTCAACAACGCCAGGCCACTTGGAATTGCGTGAAACAATTCAACATTGATCAGGGGGCCATCAGAATGCCCAAGGTGCATGTTGAAATGAAAAGCAAATGGTGATGACTGGTATGCGTTTCGTGTTTTTCAGTGGGTTATTGGTATTGGGGGTGAAAGCGGTTTGTGCAAATCCATTGCCAATGACTTTGCACGCAGAGCGCACTGCTTTTGCACAGTCTGGCCCATACCGTGAGGTTGAACAATTTTGCCGCGATCTCCAACGCGGGCATCCCTCCTTCGTGAAATGTTTCAACATGGGCAAGACCACGCAAGGTCGCTACATCAAAGCCATGGTGGTCAGCAAGACCGGTGCCCTGGATGCCAACCAGGCCACGAAGAAAAAAATTCCTGTGGTGTTGGTCATTGGCGGCACCCATGCAGGGGAAATCGATGGCAAGGATGCCGGGATGATGCTGATGCGGGACTTGTTGGCCGACCGCAGTCGATTCAACCCCCTGAATCATTTGCTGGTTTTGTTTGTGCCCGTTTTCAATGTGGACGGCCATGAAAACCGCAGCAAATTCAGCCGACCCAACCAAAATGGACCTGTGGAGACGGGTCAAAGAACCAATGCATTGCGCATCAATTTGAACCGCGACTGGATGATCTCCCAAGCTGAAGAAACCAAAGCCATGCTGAGCTTGGTGCAGCTTTGGGACCCTTTGGTGACCTTGGATTTGCATGTCACTGACGGGGTGCGTTTCAGACACGACGTTTCTGTGTCCATGGCTTCTCATTACGCCATCAACCCTGTGGTTCAGCAATGGGGCGATCGCATGCTTCAACGCGCACTGGAGAAGTTGAGCAGTATGGGTCATTCGCCTTTGGGTTTTTATCCCCAGTTGAAAGACGTCAACGACCCTGGCATGGGCGTGATTGCCGAAGCCGATGCTCCACGCTTTTCACATGCATATGCAAGCCTTCGCAATCGATGGGGGGTTTTGATTGAAGACCATGCATGGTCTCCCTATGCTGAGCGTGTGATGACCAGTAAGAATGCTATGTCGGTGTTTTTTCGTGTCATTGCTGAAATGCGTTTTGATTTACAGCGTTCTGCGGCCCAGGCCGATGACCTGCATCAAGGACTGGCTGGACGTGAATTTCCCATGATGTGGGTCAATGCGGTTGATGTCGATCCCCTGCACGTGGTTTCTCACATTGAGTTGAAGGGTTATCGTTACGAGGTTTTTGAAAACGCCCCTGTGGTGGGTGGACGTGGCATCGCCTATGACACAACCCAAAACCAGATTTGGTCGGTGCCTTTTTACAACCAGTTGTTGCCCCTACAGGAATCAAACGTCAAATTACCCCTTGGCGGTTATGTGGTGCCACGGGAATGGGCGGCTTTGATCCAGCCCGTATTGGTTCGCCATGGCCTCAGGTTTGCGACCCTCACCAAAGACCTCACACCCCAAGACTTGGAGGTCATGCGCGTCAGACCCCAAGACGTTGTGTTTGACACAGAAAGTTTTCAAGGCAAGCAAAGAACCCGCATCAAGGGCGATTGGGTGCTGGAAAAGAGGGCTTTGCAGAAAGGCTCGCTTTTTGTTCCCATTCGTCAACCCAAAGCCTTATTGGTGGCGCACTTGTTGGAACCGGTTGCACCGGACTCACTGTCATCTTGGGGCGTTTTCAATACGGCCTATGAAACCAGCGACTATGTGGCTGACCACCGTGAATTGGAATTGATCCAGAAAATGCATGACCAAAGCCCGGTGATTCGCCAACTCTTTGGAGATGAATTGGCCAATCAGTTGCCAGTCATTCGTCAAAAGTACGAGGAAAAATTAAGTGCCGATGCAGCGTTTCGATTGGATCAGCAAGCCCGCATTGATCACTGGATGTCGTATTTGCCCAGCCAAGATCCAGACCTTTTCAAATACCCCATATTTCGTTCGCTTGGGAATCCCGCTAAAGCCCGATCAATCTGGCCTAAATAAGCACGGATGACATTTGGGGGCCCTCGGAAAAGCCAGACATATCGCTCGCGAGGCGCAACGCATCAGTGGATGTGGTGGGTGAACAAACACCTTGGGTTACCGCATGTGCTGCAATTGCCGCCAGCGGCGTTTTGTGCCGCTTGTAAAACAGCATGGTTCATGCCTGCCAGTTGATCCAGTCGAAGCCGCAATTGTTTGACATGTTCAGATAATTCTTTGACACGATTTACTTTGGGGGTTGACGGCTTTTGCACCCCTGTGCGCAATCGCGTTGTGGCTGGCTGGCTATGCGCTTGTAAGCCGATTTTCAAGGCGGGTGAAACCGCAGGCAGTTGAGCCCTGTGGGTGCCAATGGTTTGCACCGCGGCATTGTCGTGGTTCGACTTCGCAGCGTCTTGCGCCACCGGTTGCCGATTGGGGGTCTTCGCCGTTTCTGTAACCGCTTGGCGGTTGTCAACCAAGGGGGCTTTGGCCAAGCTTGATTTTTGGTCTTCAAGAGCGGCCGACGTAAGAGCCTGACGGTTTTCTGTGGGCAAGCTTTCTGGTGCGGCTTGTCGGTTGGTGGTCAAAGCTTCACGGTCCAGGCTTTGGATATTGGGCTTGACCTCTTCTGTGGGCAAGGATGCCAAGTGGGGGTCATTGGCACTGCCAATCAGGGGTATGGTGTTGTCATTGTCTATAGCGCCAGACCGCTTGGCCACATTGGGTGAGGTTGAGTGGGTGTCCAAGGCCACATGGCTATCGGTCAAACCTTGTTTGGACAGGTCTGGGCTTTCATCCGCCCATGATTGCGTGGGAATGCCGATACCGTCAGCAAGGTCTGCTTGCCCAGGCTGGATGGATTGCAAATTGTCATTTGAAGTTTTGCCTGCGATTCGTTGGATGTTGTCATCAGCATCTTCAGCTCGCGCTGCCAAAGCCAGATGGTCGGCCAAGGCATTGTTTTGAACCACCTGCACCTGATCATCATCCCCAAACCCCTGCGAAACCTTGTCAATGTTGTCCTGCATGGTGCGATTGCCAGCATGCACACCTTCTTGATCCGCAAGCACATGGCTGATCACAGGGCCCTTGGGCTTGGTTGACGGATCATCCTCTGCTGAAGCGGGAGTTTCCTCGTTGAAGGAGTTGTCTCGGTTAAAGCGCACCCCCTCATCATCCAGGCCATTGCCAGCGGTCATATTGTTGTAAATCAGCTTGGGTTTGTGTACCGACGCCGAAAAGGTCTTGATGTTTTTGACTTTGATCGACTGGTAAAAGGGTTTGAAGCTGGTGTTGTTGTGGCCATAGCCCGCCAGCATGGTTTGGAAAATTTTGCTTTCCAAAGCATCTACAGTGCCGTCGGCCATCATCGAGTCGCACACATTGGCCAGGATAAAAAGTTTGCCCTCAGGGCTTAATGAGGGGGAAGCACGTTTTAAAAATTCAGGCAATTTGACAGAGCGAACTTGTTTCAGTGCAGCCTCTTGCAGGCCTGGAAACCTTCCAATCACCGTTTGCAATTGTCCAATCTCTTGGGTGGCAATCGTTCCATCTGCTGCCATCATGTAGAGCAAGGATGCAGCCAGTGCCAAATGCGTCGTGATCACAGGATCGTTGAGGCGATTGGCTTCGTATGGGCCCATCACTGACAGGTTATTTTTCAGTGCAATGGCATTTTGGAAAGGCGCAAATGCCGCTGTCTCCACTCCCCAAGCCAATTTCATGCGATCAAACAATGCCAACTCTTGTGAACCCGCTTGGCCGTCTGACAGCATTGAATCAAATACATTGGTCAATACACACAAGGTACTGGTCTTGTCGAGAACCTGTAATGCGTCGATCAAAAATTGCTGGATGGGCACAGTTTGGGTGTATTCAACGGCCACATCGATCACATGCTGATCCCCGCCCAGCACCGATTGCAGTTGACTGCTTTCCGCATCCTCGATTTTTCCGTCGCTGGCCATCATGTGCAGCAAGGCACTGGCCAAAACCAATTGCGGTGTCAACCTGAAGGTGACTTGCTGCGACCGGGCTGATTCTTGGGGTGATTCGCGAAATTGGTTCAGCAAACTCAAATGTTTGCTTGTGTCCTTCATTGATACGCCTCCAAAAGGGCGACCGAAAAGGCAGGCCCCGCATTTGTGCGAAACGCTTTGGGGCCATCCATTTGGACTTTGAACATGCAGTCAGGTTAGTGATCCGGTCTGCAAGAACACCCTCAATCGCTCATTTGGGCTCTCAAAGGCTCACAATAATCTGCCTTTTTGGGCGTGAATCCGTGTATTTTTGGAAAATAAATTCAGCCAGCCACTGGCTTTGTATCCACAAAATATTTTGCAATTGAGCATGAATACTCAACTGCAGTCAGATTAGACCGATATCGAATTTCATCCTTGGCTAGACCGTTTTGAATCCACCTGCACGATCAAACCGCTTGAACAGCGCCGCCCGGGTGTTGATGGGAGGTGATGCGGCTTATCTTGTGGGTGTCCATCACCGGCAAGGTGTGTCTGAGCAGGTTGACGCGGGGGATAGATCAAATGTGGGGGTCATTGCCCTGTGCGCCATCTTGGCTTGGGGTGCGGCGAAATGCCAGGGTGCTGTGCCGATCGCAAGGGTTCGCCGTGGGCACGACCGACAATGGGTGGTTTCGCAAGGCCTTTGGTAAGATAAATTCAAAGTACAAGGAGTCATCATGGCGTTGTATGAATTGCGCACTTACACAGTCATTGTGGGCAAGATGTCAGAAGTGGTTGCCCTTTATGGCAGCGAGGGTTGGGCGGCCTTGGCGAAACATCCCCCTAAATTGGTGGGCTATTTCACGGGCGATGTGGGCGCATTGAATCAACTCATTCATGTTTGGAAATTTGATGATGATGCAGATCGTCGGGCTTTTTGGGCAGGCATCTATGCCGATCCTGCATTCATGGCCTTCGCGGCCAAATTGCGACCAATGATCCTGTCACAAGAAAACAAGCTCATGCTGGCAGCCCCTTGGGGACCGCACCCATGAGCATGGATGAACCGCTGGGTCACTCCACGGCACACCATCTGCTCCAAGGCTTCAACGACCTGGGCCTGTCCTATTTGTTTTGTAATTTGGGCACTGACCATGCACCCTTGATTGAAGAGATGGCGCTTTGGCGTCAGCAAGGGAAAAAGTTTCCCCAAACCATTTTGTGCCCGCATGAAAACACGGCAGTTCACATGGCCGCTGGCTATGCTTTGGCAACCGGGCAGGGGCAAGGGGTTTTGGTCCATGTGGATGCGGGCACAGCGAATGCGGCCATGGGCATTCACAATATTTCCAAGGCGCGTTTGCCTTTGATGTTGATGGCAGGGCGGGCACCTTACACATCGCACGGTGAATTGCCTGGAACCCGCGACACCTTTGTCAACTTTGTGCAAGAGCCCTATGACCAAGGCAGTTTGGTGCGCCAATATGTCAAATGGGATTACAACTTGCCATCTGGTGTGATCGCCAAGGAGGCCTTGCGCCGCGCCCACAGTGTCATGCAAAGCGATCCCAAGGGGCCGGTTTATCTGACTTTTGCGCGTGAAACTTTGACCGAGCATTGGCGTGACGAACAGATGCACGCATTTGCGGCCGAGACCTACGGGCCAACACCGGCCCTGGGTACCGATCCGCAGGCCATAGAGCAAGTGGTGGACCGCTTGTTAGCGGCCCAAAAGCCCTTGATCATCACCTCCTACAGCGGTCGCAACCCGGCCACAGTGGCGATATTGGATGCCTTGGCCCGCCTGGGTGGCATTCGGGTGATCGAATGCAACGCAGTGGACCTCAACATCCCCCACGACTCTCCCTGCTTTGGTGGCTTTGTGCCGGGTGCCCATGTGGCACAGGCAGATGTGGGTTTGATCGTGGACGTGGATGTGCCATGGATTCCCCGCGACACGCCGGTTCTTCCCCAAACATGGTGGGCCCACATTGATGTTGACATCGATAAACGCAGTTATCCCATGTGGAGTTTTCCTCGCCACCTGAAGATGCCGGGAGACAGCCATCGCATCTTGTCGCAAATATTGGAGCGTTTGCAACAGCGTTTGAACCCGGCTTTCACCCAAGCTGCACAAACGCGCGTAGCCCAGATGGCGCTGGAGAACCAACAGCGCCAGCAGCGGGCCTTGGAACTGGCCCGTGACCCTGGTCTGATCGGTCAAATCAACCCACACCATGTGTGTGCGGCGGTGGCCAGGGCCATCCCAACGGACGCCATTGTGCTCAACGAGGCCATTCGCAACGCGCCAGTGGTGGCCATGCAAGTACCGCGCACCGTGCCTGGATCGCATGTGGGCTTGGCGGGCGGCGGTCTTGGCTTTTCAGCCGGCATGGCGCTGGGCATCAAACTGGCCAAGCCAGAGCGTTGTGTGGTGGCCTTCTCTGGCGATGGCTCTTTTTATTTTGGCAATCCTCAGTCGAGCCTGGCGGTGGCCAAGCAATATGGCTTGCCGGTTTTCACGGTCATATTGGACAACGGCGGTTGGGCGGCGGTGAAGGAAGCCACCTTGCGCGTGTTTCCCCAGGGGGTGGCCAAACAGACCCAAGCCTACCAAGCCCATTTGGCCCCCGACATGAACTTTGCGATGGTCGCAATGGCCGCTGGCGCACATGGTGAAATGGTCAGCGATCCGCTTGATGTGAATGCTGCCATCACCCGTTGTTTGGCGGCTCTGGCCCATGGGCAAAGTGCTGTGTTACAGGTCAGAGTCACGAGACTTTGATGGGCCTGCATTTGGCAAAATCAAAGGGTTTGTTTTTCAACCAATGGAGCTGTACATGAACACAACAAGCATTCGAACCTTAGTGGCCGTTTTGATGACCTTGTATTTGGGCCTGGCCCAAGCCGCAGACCCCAAAGATGGCGCCGATCCAGCGGTCAAGAAATCGGATTCAGGCATATGTCATGAAAAATCCAGCGCGAGTTATGCAAATACCAAGAAGTTCACCGCATTCAAAACCTTGGATGAGTGTGTGAAAAGTGGGGGTACTTTGCCTGCCAAAACCGCAGCGGCCGCAGAGCCGGTGGTCAAGAAATCTGATTCGGGCATTTGCCATGACAAAAACAGCCCCAGTTATGAGCGCACCAAAAAGTTCACCGAGTTCAAAACCTTGGATGAGTGCGTGAAAAGCGGTGGCAAATTACCTGGGGGCAAGTGAGCCTGAGTCTGGGGCTTGACTCAACAGTACATCGATTTGCTTGGAAAGTCTTTGCACGGAATCGGCCAAAATTTTGAGCTCTTGCTCACGCAGAAGGTCCACCTTTTCGTGCAGCAATTCAATCTCTAATTCGGCTTTGACATTGACCTCATAGTCGTTGTCTGCGCGCTTGCGATCGGTTTGGGCCAATCGGTTTTGGCTCATCATGATGGCCGGAGCGGTGTAGGCGGCCTGAAATGACAACATCAGGTTCAACAAAATGAACGGATACGGATCCCAGGGCGCGTGGGTTTGTGTGTTCCAGGTGATCCAGGCCAGGATCAATGCACTTTGGATGATGATGAAGCGCCATGAACCCACGGTGTCCGCCACCTGATCTGCCACTTTTTGCCCCCACGTCAGAGGGGGAGGTGAATCCGGCCCCTGCGAGGTAACAGGGTGTCTGTTTTGGCGGTGACTTTGACGATGCTTTCGCAAGTCATTCAGCAGATGTTGTTCTGCATGGGTGAAATGGACATTGGGATTGGCAGATGGATCGGTCATGACGGTTTCCTGATAATGGCTCTAAGCAAAAGCCCCGATAAGTTAGCACATGCCTGTATCAGGCCCATTGATACGTTCAACATGACAGCCTTGAAAAAGACAGAAGCAGGGTCGCACAGCCAATGGATTGAAAAATCCTGATCCCAGTCTGAACGGGTTGAACAGCGGGGATACGCCAGCATTGGCGTTTGGCCCAGTCACCCTGAAGCGCAGGCGTTTGCGGTGATGGGTCAAATACCGAGTCCGCCCAATGACTTTCCACCATCCACAAACAAAGTTTGACCGGTGATGAAATGGGTTTGGGGCGAAGCCAAAAATGACACCGCATGGGCAATTTCATCCGGCGATGCGGCTTTGCCACGCGGTTCCAAGGCCTCCCAATGCGCGAACATTTCGGGTGGGGCGGAACGCGTCATGGGTGTGTCGGTGAACCCTGGTGCCACAGCGTTCACGGCGATTCCTTTGTCCCGCAATTCCATGGCCATGGCGCGGGTAAGTCCAATCACCGCCGACTTCGAAGCCACGTAATGCGCAAAACGGGTACCCCCCAGCGCGCCTCTGGAGGAAATGGTCACAATGCGCCCTCCAGACACCATTCGCCGTGCGGCTTCTTGGGCTGGGATGAAGGTGCCCACCACATTGACCTCCAGCATCTGTGAAAAGCTTTGCTCGGTCAAATCCATAAACCGCGCATCGTTGTATATCCCCGCGGCACAGACCATCACATCCACGCCGTCTTGTGTCAGCAATGCCTGATGCACACTGGCGCGGTCGCACACATCGGCCACTGCCGCTTGAATGGCCAGGCCGCTGTCGGTGAGTGGCTTGACCGCCTGGCGCAACACATCGGCCTGGCGGTCCATGGCCACCACTTGAAATCCATCGAAGGCCAGGCGTTTGGCGATGGCCAAGCCAATGCCTTGCGCAGCGCCTGTGACAAATGCGACGGGACTGGCCTTCATGGTGTCAACAGATCAAGCCGTGTAGCCAAACATGCGGGGTAGCCATAACGTGATGGACGGAAAAAATATCATCAAGAACATCACAGCACTCAAGGGGATGCAAAACTGCCAAATTTCGCGGTTGATGTCTTTCATGGGAACGCCAGTGAGGGAACCCAATACAAACAAAATCAGGCCATAAGGGGGTGTGATCATGGCAATCATGAAATTAAGGATCACTACCACGCCAAACTGCACCAAATCAATGCCCAAAGCATTCACAGTGGGTAGCAACACCGGGACAAATACCAAGAGCATCACGGCACCATCCAACACCGTGCCCAAAAGCAAAAACATGACATTGACCAGCAACATGAACACAATCGCCGATAAATCCAGGCTGGCAATGTAGGCGGCCAATTGAACGGCCACTTGTTCGGCGGTGATCGCGTAATTGACGATGAAAGAGCTGGCGATCAACATCATCACCACAGCAGATTGGCGGGCAGACATGGCGAAAATGGCGATCAAGGTTTTCAAGCCCAAATTGCGGTAGATGAAAACGCCAATCACGATGGCCCAAAGTCCTGCCATTGCCGCTGATTCTGTGGGGCTGAAGACGCCGGACCAGATGCCACCGAGCAACATCACCGGCAATGTCAAAGGCAGCGCGGCCCGCCAAAGCACCAGCGGCACTTGCGACCAGGATATTTTTTGCCCAAATGACAAGTTGCGCTTTTGGGCAATCATGGCAATCCACATCATCAAGCTCAATGCCATCAACAAGCCGGGTACCACTCCCGCCAAAAACAATGCCCCTAAGGAAGCGGTGCTGATGAGTGCATAAATCACCATTGGGATAGACGGTGGAATGATGGGCCCCAGGCAGGACGCTGCGGCCGCTATGGCCACCGCCAAGCCTTTGGGATAGTTCCCCACCTTTTCCATCATTCGAATCGACACCATGCCCGGGCCTGCGGCATCGCTGATGGCACTGCCACTCATGCTGGACATCACCACATTCATCAACACGGTGATATGACCCATGCCGCCGCGCAAGCGGCCGACCAGCACATCGGCAGCGCTCCAAATGCGCTCGCTCACCGTGGAGGCATTCATCACATTGCCAGCAAAAATAAACATCGGTACGGCCAGCAATACATACATGCTGAACATGGAGTTCAAGGTCTGATCGACGATCAATCCGATGTCTTGGCCCTTGACCCAGAGATAAACAATGCCGCTGCTGAACATCATCAGCACGATGGAAAACCGAAGCAGTGCGCATACCAAGATCACAATGCCCATGGCGATCAAGGCTGTGCTCATGGTCTATTCCCGAGGGCATCAGCCCAATACATTGGTTTTTTCATCGACCGTTTGATCCTTGACATGCTCAGACCATTGGTCGGAACTCAGCACAAAAATGCGGTCCACGGCCCGCACAATCACGGCCAGCCAATAAATCACAAAACAAAAATAGACGTGGTCCAACCGCCACTCCAGGGCATTGGTTTTCTCGCGCCACAAAAAGGCCACATAGCCCCAAATGGTTGGGGCTGACAGTGCAAATAACAGGGCGATCAACGCTGCAGCAACCAGCCCGATTGTTCGTCGACCCTGGGGGCCGCACTGATCCCAGATCACATCAAAAGTGACCTGTTCGTGGTTGCTCAACACCAGTGCTTCGGTCAAAAAGGTGGACCACAGAAAAAGAATCAAAATGGATTCGTCCACCCAGTTGACGGGTTGGACCAACACATAGCGTTGAAAAACAGAGACAACAAACAGCACAAATATGCCAGCGAACATGGACACCGTCAGCCATTCGGCCCGTCGGCTGAATGCGTGCACTTTGGAGCGAATGGCGTGGATGTCCATGCTATGGCTGCATTACTTGATCGCTTGGATGCGTGCCATCAGGCCGGGCTTCCATTTGGCGGTCATGCCACTGGCCTCGTACTCTTTGAACACTGTGGTTCTGAACAAAGTGGCATCGGGTTCGCTGATGCGCACGTTGGCACTGCGAAATGTGTCCAAAGCAGACTTTTCATCTTGCAAAGTCTTGGCGATTTGTGTATCTGAGGCTTCCCTCGCGACGGCACGCAACTCGGCTTGCTGCGCAGCACTGAGTTTGTCAAAGGCTGGTTTTGCCATGGCGATGAACACCGGCTGGACCAGATGCTTGGTCAACACCACTTGTTTGGTCACTTCATGAAATTTCCAGTCCCGGGTCATATTGGTCGGGTTGTCTTGTGCATCAATCTGCCCAGTTTTGAGGCCCAAATACACTTCGGTGATGGGCATGGCCACGGGGGTTGCACCCAAGGCCTTGGCCAAAACTTGAAAGGATGCGCCCGGTGGCATGCGCATTTTGGTGCCCGTCAAGTCACTGGGCTTTTCAATTTTCTTATCGTTGTTCAGGTTGATGGTGCGGGTGCCCAGATAAGCCGTGTCCAAAATCACCAGGCCCATTTTGTTGGCCACATCCTCGTAATACTCTTTGCCAATGTCACTGCGAAATGTTTTGATCAGGTGATCGGCATCGCGGAACAAATATGCGGCGCTGAACACGCCGTATTCGGGCAATTGGGCCTCAATTTCAAAGGTCACTGGGCTGGCCATCTCCAAATTGCCGCGCTGCATGGCGGGCAACTCAGTGCCTTGGCGAAACAAAGCACTTGCCGTGTGCACCGATACCTTGATGGCCCCTGGAAACTTGGCTTCCATGCGCGATTTGATGGTTCTGAAAGCATCGGACAAGGGAGAGGTGTCGGGTGCGGCTGTGGACACCCGGATTTCGGTTTGGGCTTGGGCTGCGGGCAATGCCAAGGCAGTGGCCAAGCCAATGGCGGTGGCAATGAATGTTCGTCTCATGGTGCGCTCCTGATAAATCAAATGACCCGATGAAGGAGGCTGGGTCCTTGGCCTGATGAATGTTTCAGCGTGAAGCTTGAATGGACACAGACAGCTTGCCCACACCCGCAATTTCGGCGTCCACCTTGTCACCCACGCTCAGAAAAGTTTTGTGGGGTGCCCCGACACCGGCAGGGGTGCCGGTGAGCAGCACATCGCCCGGATCCAGGGTCATGATGCGTGATGCCGTTGAAATTTGTTCGGCCACTGAAAAAATCATGTCTTTGGCATGGCCATTTTGCTTGAGGACGCCATTGACGGCCAATTTCAATGCAGTTTGTTGCGGATCGCCAAAAAATTCTGCGGGAATGAGACTCGGGCCCATGGGGCAACAGGTGTCATGTCCTTTTCCAGCGACCCAATCGAGTTTGTAAAAAGTATCGGGGGCGCGGTTGTGATCGCGGGCAGAAAAGTCAATGGCCACCGTGTAAGCCGCCACATGTGACAAAGCTTGTTCGACCGTCACATTGCGTGCCGTTTTGCCAATCACCAAAGCCAACTCGACTTCCCAATCAAAAGCCTGAGTTTGGATGGGCATGTGCACCGTGTGGCCTTCGCCCACAACAGCATTGCGCGGCGGCTTCATGAAGAAAAACAAGCGTTGATCTTCCTTTTTGGCGCCCGGCATGCCCATCTCTGCCAAGTGATCGAAATAATTGGCGCCAGCACACAGAATTTTCCCTGGGTAGATGAGTGGGGCCAGGCGTGGTGCATGGGGCAAGGCATCGCTGGCCTGCACTTGGGTGGCCGCCTTGTGAAGGGCTGCCAAGGCACGTGGCCAGTCATGGAACAAGTCGCTCACTTGGTCTTGGCCATGCAACCCCACCCGATCCAGGCTTGGTTTCAGCCGATAGGCGATGCCATTGACTTCCAAAGCTGCCACGGTTTGACCGTCGTGGGAAAAAGTGGCCAATGACCAATGTTTGTGTTTGTCCGCCATGTGAAACCGCTTGCGTGAATAATATAAATAAATAATAATTTTATAAAATCATCAAGTCAAGGTGTTTTGTTCCATGGAAAACCCTGAAACCCTTTCATTGGCCGAACGTGCTTATCAGCGCTTGCGCAGCGAAATTTTGTATGGTGACTTGATGCCGGGGCAGCGCTTGCGCCCCGCCGACTTGCAAGATAAATTTCAACTGGGCTTGACACCGATCCGCGAGGCCTTGATGCGCTTATCTTCAGAAAACCTGGTGGCCTTGGACACCCACCGGGGCTCGCGGGTGAGTGAGACCAGCCCGGCCGAGTTGAGCGATTTGATGGCCACACGCCGATCCATTGAAAGTTTATGTCTGACTTCGGCCATGACACATGGGGATGCGGCTTGGGAGGCGGAGGTGGTCTCTGCCATGCACCTGTTGACCAAAACGCCCCTGCCACGTTCGGCCAAAGACCGCGAAGCAGCCACCTTGTGGGAGTCGCGGCACCGGCGCTTTCATTCGGCGTTGGTGGGCGCATGCCAGGAAAAGTGGTTGTTGTGGTTTTGGAACATCTTGGCCGATCACTCAGAGCGCTATCGCAAGTTTCGTTTGCTGCAACGCATGCCAAACAAAAACAATGCCCGAGACATTGAGGCAGAACACCATGCCATCATGCAAGCGGTGTTGGCCAGAGACCTCCAAAAAGCCACCGAATTGATGTCTGCCCACTTGACCGCCACCGAGCAATCCGTTGCTTGGGGTTTGCAGGCGCCCAACCCGTTATCTGCAAGCACCAAAGGATCCACATGATTGTTCGCACTGCCATTTTGGAAGGTACGGTCGCCCCCGCCGATAAAGCCGACTTTGACCGTCACATGCGCACCACCGTGGTCGCGGCCCTGGGTCGTTATCCGGGACTGATCAAAGCGGTGTTGCGAGAAATCGCAGAGGCCGATGCGGATGCGCCAAGCATTCACATGGCATTTGACTTGTACTTTCACAGCTTGGCCGATATGCATGCCGCATTGGCCAGCCCCGTGCGTCAAGCCGTCAGGGCCGAACTGGGTCTCTTCATGCCGCGCTTTCAGGGTCGTGTGTACCACGTGGTGTTTGAAGAGACCGCGCAAACAGGTGGCCAGCCATGACGGTTTTGGTGCTGGGTGCAGGATTGATAGGGGGTTTGACGGCACATTTGTTGGCCGAGCGGGGGGACAGGGTGGTGCTGGCCGATGTGCGCCCTGGCACGGCACCCGCAGGCGTTGAGCGTTGGGTGTGCGATGTGACCCATGCACCGGCCTTGCAAGACTTGATGCAAACACACCGCATTCGCGATGTGGTGCACACAGCGGCCTGGCTGTCCACAGCCATACGCCAAGACCCGCTCAAGGGAATTGCGGTCAACATCATGGGCACAGCCCATGTGCTCGAGTGTGCCCGCTTGCTGGGTGTGCGACGGGTAGTGCTGGCCAGTTCCACCACGGTGACCTATACCGGCTTTGCCAGCCACGGACCCGCACCGATCGAAGAAGACATGCCCATGCGCTTGATCAGCGATCGACCCGCCAGCATCTATGCCGCCTGCAAGCTGTATGGCGAAAACTTGGCACACCTTTATCACGACTTGTACGGAGTGGATACGGTTTCATTGCGTTATGCCGCTGTATTGGGCGATTTGAACAACATCACCAGTGTGCCCGGTCGATTGCTGCACACCCTGGTCCAGGCGGGGCGCAACGCACAAGCTGTGGCACTGGATGACCCATTTTTGGTCTGGGGTGGTCGCGAAGAGTTTGTCGATGCCCGTGACTGTGCCCGCGCCAATGTGTGTGCACTGGATGCGGCCAAGCCGGTTCAACGGGTTTATCACATTGCCGATGGGCAATGGCACAGCCTGGCTGATTTTGTGGCAGCGGTTCGCTGCGTGTATCCGCACTTGCAGGTGAGTTGGCCGCCAAACCTGTATACAGGTTTTGCAGGCTTCCCCCACCAGCGACCGGCGCCATCAGATCACCGCAAGGCCCAGTCTGAGTTGGGTTTTGCGTGTGCGCATGCACTGCACGACTCGGTGGCCCATTGGGCCGCCAGGGCGCATTGACGCATGATCACGGGGGTCGGCACTGTCCTTGGATGGTCATTCGGTGTTTTTTGCCGCGATAAGTGATGTCGCTGTAACCGCTCAAAGCCATGTTGGCGCGGGCAATGCGCAGTTCGCGCATCTCTGCGTTCGCCAAGGTTTTTTGTTGGATGCCCATGCCGCTGGCATTGGTGAGGTTTTTGCCCGCCATCTGATCGGTGGTCAGGGTGTTGATGAACATCTCATAAGGTTTGGGACCTTGAACCTTGAAAAACAAGTTGTTGCCGATCGCCTGTATTTCAATGCTCACCTCGGAAGCCGGCAGTTTTTTGTCTTCCAAGGCTGCAATGGTGCCTTCAATGCTGCATTGCACCGTATACGTTTCCGCATGTGCTGAAGCACCGCAAGTCATCACCAGCCAGAGCGTGACTTTGAACCCATTGACCAACCCTCGCAGCATGTTGTGTTTCCCCGACATTGAGCCCCACTTTAGCAAAGCCAAGTGTTGTTCATTGGTTTGGCCATGCGGCCGTGGCCTGTTTGGACGGTCAAAAGGATGGTTGATGCGCCAGTGGGTGACGTTAAATCAGCCGATGTGTGTGAGCGCCATGGTCAGCGTGATGCCACTGTCGGGCCGCATGCGCTCGCTCGAAGGCTCAAAGGGCCAGACCACCGTTGCGCTGGGTGATGCGTTGGCAGGCTGACCACCAGACCTCGGGTTGAGCGACCCAGATGCCCAAGTGCTGGCGCGCGCGGGTGATGCCGGTGTAGATCAACTCGCGTGTGAGCACGGGCGCATCGCGATCGGGCAAGACCAGCAGCACCCTTTCAAATTCTGAACCCTGGGATTGGTGCACTGTCATGGCCAAAGCGGTATCCACATGTTCCATTCGGCCCAAAGCCACCCAGCGCACGCCATCAGGTCCATCGGGAAAAGCCACCGCCAAGGTTTCGGCGCCGTCCCTGTAGCAGGGCAAACAAAGGCCCACATCGCCGTTCATCAAGCCCAGAACAGGGTCGTTGCGTGTGATCACCACCGGCCGACCGGCATACCAGCCCGACAACGGCAATCCCAAACAGCGGGCCAAACCCAGATTGAAGGCATGCACCCCCCATGGGCCTTCGCGCAAGGCACATAACACACCCAGGCGGGCAAAGTCGCTCAGGCATTGGCGGGCCATCATGTCGATCTGTGCAGCCCCGTTTGCCAGGTCCTGGGTGATGGGCCATTTTTGCAACTGCATCAGCCACTCTTTCCACCCAGCCCGCAAGCGGGTCACGGTTGCTGAATCCCAGGCGGGTCTTTGAGTTGGACCGTTGTGCCAAAGGGTCACTTCTGGGTGGGCATTCGGGCTGGCAGCGCTGGCTGATTGCCACAGGGATTGCAACCGGGGTCTGTCGCCGCTGTTGACCGCTTGGGCCCATTGACCGACGGCGCTGTCGCGACCAAAGCGGTGACTGTGGGTCAAGGTGGCAGTGGCTTCGCGCATCAATGGGCCTTCGCACAATTGGGCCAGCACAGCCCCGGCTTCGACCGAGGCCAGCTGGTCTTTGTCGCCCAGCAGGATCAAGCGGGTCGCTGCTGGGATGGCTTGCAGCAATCGGGCCATCATTTCCAAGTCGATCATGGAGGCTTCGTCTACCACCACCACATCGGCGCGCAAGGGGCGGGGGCGGTGGTGTGCTGGTGTCTTGCCACTCCAGCCCAGCATCTTGTGCAAGGTTTGGGCCTCACTGGGCATGGCCATTGGAAAGCCCGCAGGCAATGCGGCCTGTGCTTGGGCCATGGACGCATTCAGCCTGGCCGCAGCTTTGCCTGTGGGGGCGGCCAACAAAATGCGCAAAGGCGCAGACCCATGCCCGGCTTGCAGCAAGGCCAATAAACGCGTGACGGTAGTGGTTTTACCGGTGCCTGGACCGCCGGTGATGATGCAGGTGGGGTGCTGCAAGGCCATGACGCAGGCCTGGCGCTGGCTGTGTTGCGTGGACTGCGGATCGGCAGGTCCAAACAATGCATCGACAAGTTCCATGGCAGGGTGGGAAGCGACACGGGGTGTTTGTCGGCGTGACTGCAGGCAGTTGACAATCTGGGTTTCAGCACGCCAAGCCCTGCGCAGGTACAAACGACCTGCCTGCAAAACCAACGGAGATTGAGCCCCCTCAGTCCAGGGCAAATCGATCATGGCCTGATCCCAATCGTGGGGCAGGGCTTGCAGGTCAGCCGGGGGCCAAGCCAATAGACGACCAGGATTTGATTGCAATGCGTCGATGTCCAAGCACGCATGGCCACGGCCCCATTGATGGCTGGCCAAAGCGGCCAGCCAAATCTGGCTGGGGTGCTTGGGCGGCATAAGCTGGCATAAAAAATCCACCCAGGCCCGGTCCAGTGGGGTAAGAGCCTGGACAGCGCGCAGGGCTGATGGGGCATTTTGCAGGGTTTGGGCCATCGCGTTCATGTGCTGGCCTGTTTGAACAAGGCATCCAGGGCTTCGATCAAGGCCCGTGCAGGTTTGTGCTGGTGCACACCGGCACCAGGTTGATCAATGCCACGCATGAACACATAAACGCATGGGCCGATGTGCTGGTCGTAGTCGTAGTGGGGCAGGCGCACTTGCAGCAAGCGGTGCAAGGCCAAGGTGTACAGCACACATTGCACGTCATAGCGGTGGTCGAGCATTGCTGTCTGAATGTTGTCGGGCTGGTAGTTGCTCAAACGGTTGGATTTGTAATCGAGCACCCCGTATTGGCCTTGGTGTTCAAACACCAAGTCCATCACCCCGGTGAGCATGCCGTTCAAGCGTTGCAGCCCCAAGGCGGGACGGGGGCGGCCGGGCATGAACTGGGCGCTGATCAAAGCATCCACCGCCTGGGCGGACGTGTCGGAAACGGCCAAGGTAAACGGCATTTCGGCCCAAGCCTGGTGGTCCAGCAACTGCCCCAACAACAGGTCATGGGTGCTGGGCGTGGGCAAGGGCGTGCGCAACAGGGTTTGCAGCCATGGTTGAATCATGGCGGTGTGCGCTTCGCTCAAGTCCAGCGCCAAGGCCTTGCGCGCCACCAGTGCTTGCCAGGCCGGATCCTGTGCGGCTTGCAAATCCTGCCTGGCCAGCGGCCATTGGTGTTCGCACTGCCACTGCAATAAGTCATGCAACAACAGTCCGCTGCGCGCACCCGCGGGAAATTCTTGCCAATCCGCTGGCGCATGGCCCGAGGGTCTGTCGGATGAAACAGGGTCTTCGGGCAAAGCCTGGGGATGAACCTCATCGCTGGCTTGCGCGACCCATTCGGCATCGAGTTGACGCGTCAGGGCGCTGAAACTGGCGGTCCACCAACGTTGATGCACCCGCGGTCTGGGGCTTTTCAGGAGGGAAAAATCCAAGCTGGGGCTTGACGCTTTGTATTTGCTGCATTGGGCTTCAATGGTTGTGGCATTGATCTCGGTGATGTGAATGTCCTTGCAATCGCCCCATGCGGCGGTCAATCGGGCCCGCAAATCGGATTTGGTTTCGCGCTGCAGCAACTCGCAGGCCGCTGACCGCAGCAAGGGGCCTTTGTTCGAGGCTTCGCGCAGTTCGCCACTGACTTGGCCCATGCCCAGCCAAGCTGCCTCGCGGGCACGGGTCAGGGCCACGTAAATCAAGCGCATGTCCTCGTCGCTGCCAGGCTCGGCTTCGTCGGCATCTGAGGGTGATTCGTCACTGAATTTGGATCGGGACCCAGGTTCCGGCGGTTTGCCAAAGCTGGACAGGAACGGCACCCACACCCAGGGAAACTCCAAACCTTTGCTCTTGTGGTAGGAGATGATTTGCACCCGCTGGGCATCGGACTCAAGACGCATCTGGGCCGACTCCAAGGGTGGCGAGTCAGACTGTATTTGATCGCCCAAATACCGCACCAGGGCCACGCAACCACTGAGCCGCGCACCAGCATGCTGCAACAACTCGCCCAGGTGCAGCAGATTGTGAATGCGTCGCTCGCCATCTGATTGGGCCAACAAGCGTTGGGCCAGGCTGGTACCACTGCCAAAGGGCTCGTGCATCCACTGCTGAAGCATGGGCAAAACACCTGCACGCACCCAAGTTTGGTGCCATCCATGGGCCAAGGATTGCCAGTGGTTCAGCGCTGCCCCATCGGCCAAAGCCACAGGCAGGTCTTCGGCGGCCCAGCCCCACAGCCGAGTGGCCAATGCGGCGCGCAGGCGGGAGGTGTTGCGCGGTTCGCTCAAGGCAAACAACCACTGCCACAGGTCCAAGGCTTCATCGCTTTGGTAAACGCTTTCGCGTTCTGACAAATACACGCTGGCCACCCCGCGTTGGCGCAAGGCTTGTCGCATCAAACGGTGGTGGTGTTGCCCGCGCACCAACACGGCAACCTCTCCGGCTTGAACGGTTTGGGCCTGCAATTGCTGGGCAATGTGTTCGGCCGAGGCTTGGGCCATCAGGCTTTCGAAACGGCCCTTGTGCAGTTGGTCTTTGCCAGCCTGCGGGTCATGCACCACCCACACCGATAAGCCCTGGGGCTGGTTTGCGGCGCTGGCCTCAGGCTTGGCTGCACGCGCAGGCTGAACCGCTTGAAAGCCGATGCGGCCAAAGGGATGGGGGTGTCGGGCAAACACATGGTTGACCGCGCTCACCAACTCGGGGGTGGAGCGGTGGTTGTGCGACAGCACATGCAGGCCTTGGGCGTTTTCCTGCAGCGCATGGCAGCGGGCTTGCAAATAGGTGTTTAAATCGGCGCCCCGAAAACTGTAGATGGCTTGCTTGGGGTCGCCAATCATCACCCAACATGTTTGTCCTTGGTCGGCGTAAATGCGCTGCAAACTGCCGTATTGCCAGGGGTCGGTGTCTTGAAATTCGTCGACCAAGGCCACCGGGTACTGCTGTCGCACCGCCTCGGCCATGCGGCCATCGTCTTGCAGCAAGGCGGTGTGCAAGCGCTGCAGCAAATCTGAAAAATCAAATTGGGCACTTTGGGTTTTGCCTTTTTGCATGGCTTGCCAGCAGGAAATGGCCGCATGATCAATCAGTTGGCTGGCAAAAGCAGGCCCTTTCGCCGCCTCGCTCAAATAGGCATCAATGTGTTCAAACACCGAGTCCGCCGGCGCGTCGGTCCATTTTTCATGCATCAAGGTGCTTCGGGCAAACCGGGCCAGAACCTTGGGATCTGTTTCTGCGCCGTCGCGCCACGCTTGCATCTGGCCGAGCCAGCGCGGCAAATGGGCGTTGGAGTAGCTGCGCAAGTTCAGTTTTCTCTGGTCAACTGCTTGTTGCAGCGCGGATATGGCATTGTCATCCCATGCTTGCCGCAGCCGTTGCGCTTGTGCGGCGAGTTGTTCGGCCCAAGCCTGTTGGTGGTTACAAATCGCCTTGGGGGTCACAGGTGCGCCATGGAGTGCCTGTGCCAAGCCTTGGGGGTCGCGTTCCATTTGCCGCCAGCGCGGTTGCAGCAACTTGAGCAATTCATCGGGTGTGGATGCGACTGCGTTGTGGATCCATTGGGCGTGCGCATGTTCCAAGGGGTAAAACCATTGGCGCCAATGGTCTTGCACGGTTTGGCGTTGCAGCCCAATGACATCTTCCAAAAGGGCTTGATCGAACAGGCTGTGGCTGTCAAAGGCATGTTCGCGCAGCATGCGCAGGCTCCAGCCATGGATGGTGTGGATGGCCGCCTCGTCCATCCATTGTGCGGCTTGTTCCAGGCGAAGAACGCAATGGGCATGCCACTCTGGTGCCACACTTTGGCGCAAAGCCAGCAGATAGGGGTCTGCTTCGGACAGTGACCGACCAAAGGTGCGTGCAGCTTGCCCCAGCCGTTGGCGTATGCGCTCGCGCAATTCGGCCGTGGCCGCCTCGGTGAAGGTCATCACCAAAATTTGTGGTGGCATCAGCGGCTCACCCAGGGTGTGGTTGGTGCTGTCCAGGGGTTCCCGCAAGCCCAACACCAAGCGCAGGTACAAAGCGCTCAAGGTCCAGGTTTTGCCTGTGCCTGCGCTGGCTTCGATCACCTGGCGGCCCGTCAATGGCAGCCTCAAAGGGTTCAAGACGGCCGGTTGGCTCATGCGGGGTCCCCCGGGCTGTGCCGCGTCAACACCAAGTTGTCCAGCAAGGGCCCGTACATGCGCTCGCTCCACAAGGGTAAATGGACTTTGAGTGTTTCGAAACTCGCCCAGTGCCGGCGCAACAGCGGGCTTTTCCGGTGCTCGCCAGGCCAAGCATTGCCCTTGCCCTTCTGATCGTCAAACACGGCGCGAGCATTGCGCTCTGCCATGATCTGTGCTTGGGGATCGCCGGCTTCAAAACCGCGCCAACTGGCCAGCCATTCGCCGGCGGTTTGGCAGGCCAAAGGCAGTGGGTTTTCCCAGGCCTCTCGGTACAGGGCAGCCAAGTTGTTCAGCCAGCCCAGGGCCTTCGCAGGGCACACACTGGACCAGCAGGCCAAGCCATCCAGGCCAACCACCACGCTGGTGGTAGGGTGGCCAAGGGCGCACACCACCAGGTGTTGCAACCAGCTGCGGGTGAGTTTGTGCATGCGTGCGCGCAAGGCTTCCTTGGCCGTGGTTGAGCGCAATAATTTAGATGGACTGTGCTCGATGTGCAAGATTTCTCCACTGACACTGCTCCACCATTCTGGCGAATCCAATTCGCCCTGCAACTGTCCCCACTCGCCCAAGTCCAAATTGATCTCTGGCGTGGCCCAGGGCGATGGGTGGGCGTCACGCCAAGTTTGGGTGTGCTGGCGCATTTGTGCCAACTGTTCTTGCAATTGGCCCATCGCGATTTCGCCAAAACCAGACAGTGGGAGCAGGCCACTGTCGTGCAGCCCCTGTGCCGCACCACTGGGGCTGCGCAGCAAAGTGCCCAAGGCCAGGTGCCGCTGCAAAGCGCCAAGGCCAAAAAGTTCGTTGGCATCTGTGTCTTGTGCGGGCGCATCAAAATGGATCTGCAAGCGATCTTGGTAGTAAACCGCCAAGGGCTGTTTCAGCATGGCGTGCCAGCGCGCCAAATCATGTTTGGTGATAGCGGCATGGTTTGGCACTTGCTTGACCCTTGGGGCGACGTCCGGTGTTGCCAAGCGCGCCGGATTATTCGGGGGGCTTGGGTCTGTGGCCTGGGCCATGTGATGGGCTTGGGCTGCCTTGGCCCAATCGGGGTCAAAGGTGCTGAGTGCCTCGCCGGCTTGGAAGTAGCGTGGCGAAAACGCGTGCAAGGGCATTTTTTGAATCGGGGCAGGATTGTCCCAGGTTTGGTCCAAGTGGTCGCGCAGTTGTCCCACCAGTACCGAAGGGGGCAGGGGTTGATGGTCGTGGGTGCGCCAAGCTTGCCAACTGATGTAGAGGCGTTCACGCGCCGACAACAAGGCCTCTAAAAAGAGGTAGCGGTCGTCGTCACGGCGTGAGCGATCGCCCATGCGCCGCCATGCTGGATGGCACATCAGGTCAAAGTCAAGCGGTGCGCGCACACGCGGGTAGTCACCATCGTTCATGCCCAGCAAGGCGATCACCCGAAACGGCACTGAGCGCATGGGCATGAGGCTGGCAAATTGCACCCCTTCGCCCAAAAAGCGCTGGTGCAAAGCCGGAACGCTGATGCTTTGAAGCCAATGCGCGCGCACCACCACGGCGGGCACGGGGCTGTCCAAGCGCGCTTGTGTACACAGTTGCACCCAATCGATCAGGCTGGCATGCAGACGCTCCAGCATGTGCTCTTGGGCTTCCTGGGTGGGTTTGAAAAACCGTTGGAGCATGTGCACCAGCACCGCATGCCATTGTTCAGGCGTGTGAGTGTGGCCAAGGGTTTCGGCCCAATCTGTCATGGCTTGGAGCCAATCGAGCAAGCGGCTGATCAAGGCTGCGTCCAAACCACCCACACCCGGCGTGGGCACGGTGTGTGCCCAGCTTTGGCCCAAGGGGTCGCTGTCGGGGTCGGTACCGCTGGCGTAGCCCAACAACAAACGGCGCAGGCCAAAGGCCCAGGTGTTGTGATCTGCGTCGGGCTGATCGGGCGCCATGCCCCATTGCGAGCGGTGTTCGGCGTCCATGCCCCAACGCACGCCAGATGCCTGCAACCATTCGAACAATGTGGCGATGTCATCGCGGTCCAACCCAAACGCGGCGCGGATGGCATCGACCTCAAACAAAGATTGCCAATCGACCAGGCTTAGCCGCCACTGCGGCCATTGCATCAGTTGATCGATGGCTTGCACCCAGGCATGCGGGGTCACAGCTTGATCGGCCACCGAGTAGGGCAGGTGGTTGGCTTGGCCCGGTGCGGTGCGCCCAAACACCGCATGGATGTGTGGGGCGAAGTGCTGCATGTCGGGCACCATCACCATGATGTCGCGGGTGCTCAAGCTGGGGTCGTCTTGCAGCCACCCCAGCACCTGGTCGTGCAGCACTTCCACCTCACGCTGGGCGCTGTGGCACTGGACCCATTGAATACTGTTGTCTGATTCATGGCGACGGTGGCGGGCCTCGCTGTTGGGGCGCAATTTCAAGATGTCAGATTGAAGTTGATGCAACTGACTGGCTGGTGCGTATGCCGCGGGGTCGGCGAAGACGGGCATGTAGGCCTCGGGATGGGCATCAAACACGTCGAGCAGATGGAGTTGGTCGCGCACCTGTTGGCCCCAGGCCGCTAACAAGGGGTGACCGTGCGGCGCACTGGGTACGTTGGTCGGTGCAAGCGCCGTGGTCATCTCAGGCTCAGCCCACTCGGCTTGCGACGCCTCGGCCAGGGCTTGCCAGCGGGGTGCGGCGAAACGGGTGGCCGCCGCGCTCAAGCCCCAAGGCACCCGTGAACGCTCTGGGCGCAAATCGCCCCAATACATTTCACAAGGGTTGGTCGTCGCCACCACCACTTGTGAGACCTGGGCCAGAGCTGCCAAGGCTTCCAAAATCGACATAGGCAATGAGGAGATGCCAAACACCACCAGGCGCGCAGGTAAACCTGCGGCACTTTGGGGCGGATCGGCCATGGCCTGGATAAATGCTTGGTGCACCTGGTCGCGCGAAAACAAGCGGTCAACCCGCTTGTGGGTTGCGACCAGCGAGTCTTGCTCTGCGTCATGGCGCAGGCACCGCCACAAAGCCGCTTGCCAACGGTGGACAGCGGGCAAAGGCTGGATGCGGTTGCCAAAACCGCGCACCTGGTCTTTGCCTGCGGCCCAGTCTTGCAGCCAATCGGCGCGGTGGTTTTGGTAGCCATCCAAGACATCGGCCACTTGCACCGCCAATTGATAGGTCCTGCGGGACGCGTCAGACTGCCCGCTGGGGTCGCCTTGCGCAGGATGCAAATATTGGTGCAAAGGGGCGTACACCGGCTCTTGCAGGCCCTCGCAGAAAAGCCGAAACAAACGCCAAGTCAAGGCGTCTTTGTCCAAGGGCATGTGGGCGCTGACCCGCTCGGCCCCCAAAACTTGTCGGTACACCTTCCACAGGGCGGTGGAGGGCAAATCCATGCGGGTGGCAGCGCAAATGCCCAGGCCTTGGGGGCCGGCCAATTGCTGCTCCAACCAGTGCTTCATGCCGTTGCTTTGCACCAGGATGTGCTCGGCTTGCAAAGGAGCCAGGGGGTGCTGTCGCATCACGCTCAACACCAAACTGAACAGCATTTCGAGTTGGTTGCTGTGCAAAACGATGAGGCCAGGTTGCAGGGTGTGTTTCATGTAAGCCCTAGCTTAAGGGCGCAAAGGCTCATGGGGTGCGCTTGGGACAGATGGATCGACACCTGAACTGGCAGTGTGAAAGATGTTCAAATGGTTTGAAATGAGTACCATAGAATTCATATTTTCAAATGAATACCTAAAAATTATCATGAAAATAAAGCTGATGGGTTTATGGACCTTGGTGCTGTGTTGTGACCTTGGCTTGAGCGCTTGCAGCCCTGCGGACAGTGCGCCTGTGACCATCGACTTGGCCCCATCCTGTGTGCAAGCGGGGGGCATGGTGGGTTTGTGGCTGGATCGCGATGGCAGGGCACGACAAATGTGCAAGTCCCCGGGTGGTCATGTGTGCGATGACTGGTCCATAAGACGTGGCCAATGCGGTCGATGACGGGCATTGGCTTTGAAGTGGATGGATCAAACGGTGGCCGGTGATTACAAAACTTAGGCCCAAGTTCATCGCTTGGACCTGGGTGTGGGCTTGGGTTTACGATGTGGTCTGTATTGACTCACAACTTCTGCCCCACGGCTTGGCCGAGCGGGGCCTTGTCTCATGTGGAAACCCCCTCAGCGCATCAAATTTCATTCCAGCTTGGGTCGGGTGCCCACGCCCGATGAGGCCAAGGCCTCCCGATTGTTCAGCCCGGTGCAGCTGGGCCCCTTGGGGCTGGCACAGCGCACCTGGGTGCCCGCCATGGTGCCGTGGCGCTCCAACGACGAAGGTTGGGTCACCGAGGATGTGTTGCAGTGGTATGGCCGCTTTGCCCGAGGACGACCAGGGGCCATTGTCGTTGAGGCCACTGGCATCCGTGATGTGCCCAGCGGGCCCTTGTTGCGCATCGGTCACGATCGCTGCGTGGAAGGCTTGCAGGCTTTGGTGCAGACCATTCACCGCGAAAGCCAGGGGCAAACCCGCGCCTTGATCCAAATCATCGACTTTCTCAATATCCGCCGCCGGCCTGAGCCAGCCAAATTTTTTGAACGTTTTTTGCGCATCACCCCTCGTTTGCGGCAGGTGCTGAGGGCGCAGGATTGGAGCGAAGAGGCGGTGCGTGCGCACCTGAGCCAGCTGGACCCTGCACAGTGGCCCGAGGTGTTGGATGCCCGCGAGTTGGAGGCCTTGCAGATGGGCGCTCGCGAGCGGGTCACCGACACCGAGTTGCCCCATATCCGTGAACTGCCACAGGTGCTGCCCAGTTTGTTTGCCGCCGCCGCCAAGCGGGCGCAGTTGGCGGGCTTTGATGGTGTGGAGTTGCACTATGCCCACGCCTACACCATGGCTTCTTTTTTGTCGGCCACCAACCACCGAACCGATGGGTATGGCGGGGACCGAGCCCAGCGCATCCGTTTGCCGCTGGAGGTTTACGGCGCGGTGCGACAGGCCGTGGGTGCGTCCTATGCCGTGGGTTGCCGTTATTTGGCCCAAGAGTGCATTGAGGGCGGCCACACCTTGGACGATGCGGTTTGGTACGGCGAGCAGTTTGCCCGTGCTGGCATGGACTACATCTCAACCTCGCGCGGCGGTAAATTTGACGATGCCAAACAACCCGGCGTGGGCTCCAGTGCCTATCCCTACACCGGCCGCAGTGGTTATGAG
>Ga0214917_10001704_pt1 | contig 27991 bp, 35 predicted proteins | sample LL_1208_BB_MetaG_FD_177983 | JGI IMG/M metagenome (GOLD analysis project Ga0214917, IMG submission 177983) | Freshwater microbial communities from Lake Lanier, Atlanta, Georgia, United States - LL_1208_BB | ecosystem: Environmental > Aquatic > Freshwater > Lake | place: USA: Georgia | collected... | reverse complement strand
CCCACCTCGTAAGAAAGAGATCCTCGAAAGCTACGAAACACAGGCTGACAAGGTTCAATCACAATACGAAAAGGGCCTCATCACAGATGACGAGCGTCGTCAGGAACTCATTGAGATCTGGACCAAAGCAACTGCTGAAGTTGGTAAAGAGATGGAAGAGAACTTCCCTCGCGTCAACCCAGTGTGGATGATGGTCTTCTCAGGTGCTCGTGGAAACATGATGCAGATTCGTCAGATCGCAGGTATGCGTGGTCTTGTGGCTAACCCAAAGGGTGAAATTATTCCTCGCCCAATTAAGTCCAACTTCCGCGAAGGCTTGTCAGTTCTCGAGTACTTCATCTCAACACACGGTGCACGTAAAGGTCTTGCAGATACAGCGCTTCGTACCGCTGACTCTGGTTACCTCACACGTCGTCTCTGCGACGTTGCACAAGATGTGATCATCCGTGAAGAAGATTGCGGAACAGATCGCGGACTTGTTCTTCCAATTGCTGAGCGTCAACAGGCTGGAAACCTTGTAAAGCATGACCACGTCGAAACTTCTGTCTACGGACGCACATTGTCTGAAGACATCGAAGTTAACGGTGAGGTAATTGCTAAGGCCGGCGTTGACCTAGGCGATCGCAATATCGATGCGCTCATCGCAGCAGGTGTGGACGAAGTAAAGATTCGTTCAGTACTTACTTGCGATAGCAAGGTCGGACAGTGCGCAGCATGTTACGGACGTTCTCTTGCAGCAGGTCAGCTTGTTGCAGTTGGTGAAGCAGTCGGAATCATCGCAGCGCAGTCAATCGGTGAACCAGGTACACAGCTCACAATGCGTACCTTCCACACCGGTGGTGTTGCAGGTGATGACATCACTCACGGTCTTCCACGCATTGTTGAACTCTTCGAGGCACGTACACCTAAGGGTGTTGCGCCAATCGCAGAAGCAGCGGGCGTTGTCTCATTCCGTGAAGATGCAAAGGGTAAGAAGATTGTCGTAACACCAGATGATGGTGGAGAAGAAGTCGGATACCCAATCACACGCCGTCAGAAGCTACATGTAGAAGAAGGTTCACGCGTTGAAGTTGGCCAGCAGATGGTCGTCGGCGCAATTGATCCTAAGCAGGTACTTCGTATCCTCGGACCACGTGCAACTCAAGTTCACTTGGTTAACGAGATCCAATCTGTTTATCGCTCACAGGGCGTAGGCATTCACGATAAGCACATCGAAGTAATCGTTCGTCAAATGCTCAAGCGCATCACAGTGCTTGAAGCAGGAGATGCCGATCTACTTCCAGGTGAACTCGTTGAGCGCGGTCGCTTTGAAGCAGAGAACCGTCGCGTTGTAACAACCGGTGGCAAGGCAGCATCTGGTCGCCCAGAACTTATGGGTATCACCAAGGCTTCTCTTGCAACTGAGTCATGGTTGTCAGCGGCTTCATTCCAGGAAACAACTCGCGTGCTTACAGATGCAGCACTTTCAGAGAAGAGCGATCCATTGCTCGGTCTGAAGGAGAACGTCATCATCGGTAAGTTGATCCCAGCTGGTACAGGCCTTGCCCGTTACCGCAACATCCGAGTTGAGCCAACAGAAGAAGCAAAGGCCGCCGTATACGCAGCCTACGACGAGTACGACTTCACACCGTTTGATCAAGGTGGAACAGGTGAAGCAATTCGCCTCGATGAGGTCGAAGTTCCTCGTTAAAGGCTAAAAGTAGTCACCAAAGAGGCTCAATCCCGCAGGGGTTGAGCCTCTTTGCTCTCCCCTAGGGCCAGCTCCGCGACACGCCCGGGCTCGATTTCGGGGCCAAATCTGGGTCGATTCGGGGGATGCGGAGTAAAAGGGCCGTTTTGACCTTTCATGGTGCCTGCCGATACCTTTCTCCTCTGCGCTTTTTAGCGCGCTTGGTGCTTGCCCCTGTTAAGAAATTAATGGATGCAAACGCGAATCGGGTGCAACACACCCGAGCGCGTGGGTCGGCGACTGAGCGTAAAAAAAGTTAATGCAGAAAACGAAATGGAGAAATGTAGTGCCAACAATTCAGCAGTTAGTGCGTCGTGGTCGTGCAGAAAAGACTACGAAGACATCAACACCTGCGCTAAAGGGTTCACCTCAGCGTCGTGGTGTGTGTACACGTGTTTACACAACAACACCTAAGAAGCCTAACTCTGCGCTTCGCAAAGTTGCACGTGTTCGTCTTACTAGCGGCATGGAAATTACTGCATACATCCCAGGTGAAGGTCACAACCTCCAAGAGCACTCCATTGTTCTTGTACGTGGTGGTCGTGTAAAGGATCTCCCTGGCGTTCGTTACAAAATTATTCGCGGATCACTTGATACACAAGGTGTAAAAAATCGTAAGCAGTCACGTTCGCGTTACGGTGCTAAGAGAGAGAAGAAGGCTAGCTAATGCCACGTAAAGGTCCTGTAGTAAAGACTCCTGTAGTTGCTGATCCTGTTTATAACTCACCAGTTGTAACTGCACTCATCAACCGTGTACTTCTCCATGGCAAGCGTTCAACTGCTGAAAGCATTGTCTACGGTGCACTTGAAGGTTCACGCGAGAAGACACAGGTAGATCCTGTAATCACTCTTAAGCGCGCACTAGATAACATCAAGCCTGCTGTTGAAGTTCGCTCACGCCGTGTTGGTGGAGCTACATACCAGGTTCCAATTGAAGTTAAAGCTGGACGCTCAACAACTCTTGCACTTCGTTGGCTCGTTGATTACTCACGCCTACGTCGCGAGAAGTCAATGGCAGAGCGCCTCATGAACGAATTAATCGATGCATCAAATGGTCTCGGAGCAGCTGTAAAGCGTCGCGAAGATACTCACAAGATGGCCGAAGCAAACAAGGCGTTTGCTCACTACCGCTGGTAAACCCTAAGTAAACCTAGAACTTACGAAAAGACGAGAAGAGGATAATTAATTGGCAACGTCAACAGTAGAGAAGATCGATCTAGCTACGGTTCGCAACATCGGAATCATGGCTCACATCGACGCGGGCAAAACCACGACTACTGAGCGCATCCTTTTCTACACAGGTATCTCATACAAGATTGGTGAAGTGCACGAAGGTGCAGCAACCATGGACTGGATGGAACAAGAGCAAGAGCGCGGTATCACGATCACATCTGCTGCGACAACATGTATGTGGAAAGATCATTTGATCAACATCATTGATACACCGGGTCACGTTGACTTCACAGTTGAAGTAGAGCGTTCACTCCGTGTTCTCGATGGCGCAGTTGCTGTATTCGATGGCGTTGCAGGTGTGGAGCCACAGTCTGAGACTGTATGGCGCCAAGCAGATCGCTACTCAGTTCCACGTATTTGTTTTGTTAACAAGCTAGACCGCACAGGTGCATCATTTGATAAGTGCGTAGGCATGATCAAGGATCGCCTCAACGCAGTTGCACTAGTTCTACAACTTCCAATCGGACTTGAATCAGATTTCATCGGCGTAGTTGATCTCATCGCAATGAAGGCTCTCGTATGGCGTGGAGAGACTAAGAAGGGCGAAGATTACGCAATCGAAGAGATTCCAGCTGACATGCTTGAAAAATGTAAGGCTGCTCGTCTTGAGATGCTCGAGACTTTGGCAGAGAACGATGATGCACTCATGGAGAAATTCCTTGAAGGTGTTGAAGTATCAGAGGAAGAAATCATCGCAGGAATCCGCCGCGCAACAATCGCAGCAAAGCTTTCACCCGTACTTACTGGCTCAGCATTTAAGAACAAGGGCGTACAGCCAATGCTTGATGCTGTTACTCGCTACCTTCCATCACCACTCGATGTTGATGCAATCGTCGGTACAGATATGCATGACAAAGAGAAGGAGATCTCACGCGTTCCAAAGAACGATGAGCCTTTCGCAGCTCTTGCATTCAAGATCATGACAGATCCACACCTTGGAAAGCTCACATTTATTCGCGTTTACTCAGGCGTTCTTGAGACAGGATCAACAATCCTTAACTCAACAAAAGATCGCAAAGAGCGCATCGGAAAGATTTATCAGATGCACGCTAACAAGCGTGAAGAGCGTGACAATGTTGGCGCGGGAATGATCGTTGCTGTTATGGGTCTCAAGGACACCACAACAGGAGAGACTCTCTGCGATCCAGCAAAGCCAGTAATTCTCGAGTCAATGGACTTCCCAGCACCAGTTATCTCTGTTGCGATTGAGCCAAAGACAAAGGGCGATCAGGAAAAACTTGGCGTAGCGATTCAGCGCCTTTCAGAAGAAGATCCAACATTCCACGTAAATACAGATGAAGAGACCGGCCAGACAATCATCGCTGGTATGGGTGAACTTCACCTTGAAATCCTCGTTGACCGTATGCGTCGCGAGTTCAAAGTTGAAGCAAACGTTGGTAAGCCACAGGTTGCATACCGCGAAACTCTTCGCAAGGCAGTTGCACGTCACGACTACACACATAAGAAGCAGACCGGTGGTTCTGGACAGTTCGCAAAGATCCAGATCGCAATCGAGCCACTTCCAACAGGTGAAGTTGAAGGCGGATATGAATTCGTAAATAAGATCACCGGAGGCCGTGTTCCAAAGGAATACATCCCTTCAGTTGATGCAGGTTGTAAGGAAGCGATGACCTCAGGTCCACTTGCTGGTTATCCACTTACAGATGTACGAGTAACTCTTCTTGACGGCGCGTATCACGATGTTGACTCATCGGAGCTCGCATTCAAGGTGGCTGGTCTCGCAGCGTTTAAGGAAGCAGCAAAACTTGCTGATCCTGCGATTCTCGAACCAGTGATGAAAGTCGAAGTTGTTACCCCTGAAGACTTCATGGGTGATGTCATCGGCGATCTCAACAGTCGTCGTGGCCAAATTCAGGCCATGGATGAGCGGTCAGGTGCCCGCGTTGTTAGGGCGCTAGTTCCGTTGTCAGAGATGTTCGGCTATGTCGGAGATCTCCGCTCCAGAACACAAGGTCGCGCGAGCTACAGCATGGAATTCGACAGTTATGCCGAAGTTCCAGGCAACGTCGCAAAGGAAATCATTGCGAAAGTTCGCGGCGAATAATCCCTAATAAATAAACAGCACAACCCCTAATAACTAAGCACTAGATAAAACGAAAGAGGAAACAAAATGGCAAAAGCCAAGTTCGAGCGCACCAAGCCGCACGTAAACATCGGCACCATCGGTCACATTGACCATGGAAAGACAACACTTACTGCTGCGATCTCAAAGGTCTTGCACGATAAGTACCCAACTCTTAACGCTGCTACAGCGTTCTCAGATATCGATAAGGCGCCAGAAGAGCGTCAACGCGGTATCACAATCTCTATCGCTCACATTGAGTACCAGACAGAGAAGCGTCACTACGCACACGTGGACTGCCCAGGCCACGCTGACTACATCAAGAACATGATCACTGGTGCAGCACAGATGGACGGAGCAATCCTCGTCGTTGCAGCAACAGACGGTCCAATGCCACAGACCAAGGAGCACGTTCTCCTTGCACGTCAGGTAGGCGTTCCATCAATCGTTGTGGCTCTAAACAAGTCAGACATGGTTGATGATGAAGAAATTCTTGAGCTCGTTGAAATGGAAGTTCGTGAACTTCTATCTAAGTACGAGTTCCCAGGCGATGACACACCAATCGTTCGCATCTCAGCACTTAAGGCACTTGAGGGTGACCAGAAGTGGGCAGATAAGTTGATGGAGCTCATGGATGCAGTAGATGCATTCATCCCACAGCCAGAGCGTGAAGTTGATAAGCCATTCCTTATGCCAGTTGAAGACGTCTTCACAATCACAGGTCGTGGAACAGTTATCACCGGTCGTATTGAGCGCGGCATCGTAAAGGTCAACGAAGAAGTTGAAATCGTTGGAATCCGCTCAGAGGCACAGAAGACAACTGTTACAGGTGTCGAAATGTTCCGTAAGTTGCTCGACGAAGGTCAGGCTGGCGAGAACGTCGGTCTTCTTCTTCGTGGACTAAAGCGTGAAGATGTAGAGCGTGGACAGGTTGTCTGCAAGCCAGGCTCAATCACACCTCACACAGAGTTCAACGCATCTGCATACATCCTTTCAAAGGATGAAGGCGGACGTCACACTCCATTCTTCAACAACTACCGTCCACAGTTCTACTTCCGTACAACTGACGTGACTGGTGTTGTAACACTTCCTTCAGGTACCGAAATGGTTATGCCTGGCGATAACACTGAGATGGCAGTAACTCTCATCCAGCCAATCGCTATGGAAGAAGGTCTTCGCTTCGCTATCCGCGAAGGTGGCCGCACAGTAGGTGCAGGTCGCGTTACAAAGATCACCAAGTAATCCTTGTAGTGGCGGTGGGACAAAACCCACCGCCACTTAACAAGAAACAGCAGTACAGCTTGAAAAATAAAAATTTATTAATGTAGTAAGAAACGAAAGAGGAGAACGACATGGCGGGACAAAAGATCCGCATTCGACTCAAGGCCTATGACCATGAGGTGATTGACTCATCAGCGAAGAAGATCGTTGAGACAGTCGAGCGCACAGGTGCAACGGTCGCGGGTCCAGTGCCGCTACCAACTGAGAAGAACACGTATTGCGTGATTCGCTCTCCTCACAAATATAAGGACAGCCGCGAGCACTTTGAGATGCGCACACATAAGCGCCTCATCGACATCATCGATCCAACTCCTAAGACAGTGGATTCATTGATGCGCCTCGACTTGCCAGCTGGCGTCGACATCGAGATCAAGCTCTAAGGAAAGGACGAAGAACATGACAAAAGTAACTCAGTCGTACGGCTCGTCCATCAAGGGCGTGCTCGGTACAAAGCTTGGAATGACCCAGGTATTTGATGCCAACAACAAGATGATTCCTGTAACAGTTGTTTCAGTTGATTCATGTGTTGTTTCTCAGATCCGCACCGTCGAAAAGGATGGCTACGCAGCTGTTCAGATCGCATACGGCGCGATTGATCCTAAGAAGGTAACAAAGCCTCTTGCTGGTCATTTCGCAAAACAAGGTGTGACACCACGTCGCCACGTTGCAGAACTTCGCACACTCTCAGCCGATAGCTACACAGTCGGACAAGAGCTTGGCGCGAGCGTCTTTGAAGCAGGCGAAATCGTTGATGCAACAGGAACAAGCACCGGTAAGGGAACTGCAGGCGTTATGAAGCGTCACGGTTTCGGCGGTCTTGGTTCTTCACACGGTGTTGATCGTAAGCACCGTATGCCAGGTTCAATCGGCGCTTGCTCTACACCAGGCCGCGTATTCAAGGGAATGCGCATGTCAGGTCGTATGGGTGTTGAGAAGGTAACAACTCAGAACCTTGTTGTTCAGGCAGTAGATGCAGAGAAGAACTTGTTGCTCATCAAGGGATCAGTCCCTGGTACAGATGGCGGCCTAGTTTTCATCCGTTCCGCGGCGAAAAAAGCACTTGTAGAAGTAGTTGAAACGGTAGGTGCATAACCATGGCGCTAACAGTTGAAGTCAAAAACGCAGAAGGAAAGAAAGTTGGAAGCGTTGATCTTCCATCAGAAATCTTTGATGCGCAGACAAATATTCCTTTGATTCACCAGGTAGTTACAGCACAACTTGCTGCAGCTCGCCAGGGAACTCAGAAGGCAAAGAACCGCGGAGAGACAAGCGGTTCAGGTAAGAAGCCTTTCAAGCAGAAGGGAACAGGTCGTGCCCGTCAGGGTTCTGTCCGTGCTCCTCTTCAGCGTGGTGGCGGTGCAGCTCATGCTGTTCGTCCACGTGATTACGCACAGCGCACACCTAAGAAGATGATCGCAGCAGCACTTCGCGGCGTTCTTTCAGATCGTGCACGCAATGAGCGTATCCACGTGATCGACTCTGTAACAGGAGCTCCATCAACAAAGGCAGCACTTGCCGCGGTTCGTCAGTTCTCTGATCGCCGCCATCTCTTGGTTGTAATTTCACGTAGCGAAGATGCCGCATGGCGCTCACTTCGTAACGCTGAGAACCTCCACCTACTTGTTCCAGATCAGCTAAATGCTTATGACCTCTTGAAGAGTGATGATGTTGTCTTTTCTGAGACAGCAATCAACGATTTCCTCAAGGCTCGCGCAGCAGGTAAAGGCGTAAAGTCAGTAGCACGCGAGAGTGAGGTATCAGCATGAAAGACCATCGCGACGTACTAGTAGCTCCAGTAGTTTCTGAAAAGAGCTATGGACTACTTGATGAAAACAAGTACACATTCATCGTTGCACCAGATGCTAACAAGACCGAGATCAAGATCGCGGTTGAGAAGGTATTTGGCGTCAAGGTTCTCTCTGTTAACACAATGAACCGTCAAGGAAAGAATAAGCGCACACGTTTTGGTGATGGAAAGCGCAAAGACACAAAGCGAGCAATCGTTCATGTGGCCGCTGGCGACCGTATCGACATCTTTGGAGGCCCAGTTTCGTAAGGGCGACCTTACTAATTGGGACTTCTAGAAAAGGATCATCATGGCACTTCGTAAATTAAAGCCAACCACACCGGGCCAACGCGGCGCGAGCGTTCCAGATTTTGCTGAGATCACTCGTACAACACCTGAGAAGTCATTGGTTCGTCCACTGCACTCAAAGGGTGGACGTAACAACGCAGGTCGCATCACTGTTCGTCACCAAGGTGGCGGTCACAAGCGTGCATACCGCGTCATCGATTTCACTCGTAACGATAAGGATGGCGTTCCAGCAAAGGTCGCTCATATCGAATACGACCCAAACCGCACAGCGCGTATCGCACTTCTTCACTACGCAGATGGAGAAAAGCGTTACATCATCGCTCCAGTAAATCTTGAGCAAGGTGCAACAGTTGAGAACGGTCCAAAGGCCGATATCAAACCTGGAAACAACTTGCCTCTACGTAACATCCCAGTAGGAACTGTTGTTCACGCAATCGAACTTCGCCCAGGTGGCGGAGCGAAGATCGCTCGTTCAGCAGGTGCATCAGTTCAGCTTGTTGCAAAGGAAGGCCCACTAGCTCAGCTACGTATGCCTTCAGGAGAAATCCGCAACGTAGATATTCGTTGCCGCGCAACTGTTGGTGAAGTTGGAAACGCAGAACAGTCCAACATCAACTACGGAAAAGCTGGTCGTATGCGTTGGAAGGGCAAGCGCCCATCTGTTCGTGGTGTTGTTATGAACCCAGTCGATCACCCACACGGTGGTGGTGAAGGTAAGACCTCTGGTGGACGTCACCCAGTGACTCCTTGGGGTAAGCCAGAAGCACGTACCCGTAAGAAGAAAGCATCAGATTCAATGATCATCCGTCGTCGTAAGTCGAATAAGAAGCGGTAGGAGCCCTTATGCCACGTAGTCTCAAGAAGGGTCCATTCGTTGATGGGCATCTGATCAAAAAGGTCGATGCACAGAACGATGCCAATACAAAGAACGTGATCAAGACTTGGTCACGTCGTTCGATGATCATTCCTTCAATGATCGGACACACGATTGCTGTTCACGACGGACGCAAGCATGTGCCGGTATTTGTTACCGATGCAATGATCGGACACAAACTCGGTGAATTCGCACCAACACGTACATTCCGTGGACACGTCAAAGATGATCGGAGAGCAACTCGTGCCTAATACACAAGATGCAACTGTTGCTAAAGCTGTTCTTCGCGACATCCGCCACACACCACAGAAGGCTCGACGCGTAATCGACCTCATCCGTGGACAGCGTGCAGATGAAGCCCTATCAATTTTGAAGTTTGCACCACAATCAGCGGGCGCTGATCTGTACACACTTCTTAACTCTGCAGTTGCTAATGCAAAGCAGAAGAACCCTGCAATCCGCGATGCTTCTGAGCTCTGGGTTGTTGAGGCACTTGTTGATGAGGGGCGCACAATGAAGCGCTTCCGTCCACGTGCTCAAGGTCGCGGATTCCGCATCTTGAAGCGTTCAAGCCACATCACAGTAACTGTTAGTGATGTGAAGGAGACTTCAAAGTCACTTTCACGCACATCAACAAAGACTCAGACACGTAATCCAAAGCGTGCTGAAGATTCAGCGAAGGGAGCGACCAACTAATGGGTCAAAAAGTTAACCCACACGGGTTCCGCCTCGGCATCACAACTGAATTCAAGTCACGTTGGTATGCAGATAAGTTGTACAAGGATTATGTGAAGGAAGATGTTGAGATCCGTCGCATGATGCAGAAGGGTATGGAGCGCGCAGGCGTTTCACGTATCGAAATCGAGCGCACACGTGATCGTGTACGTATCGACCTTCATACAGCTCGTCCAGGAATCGTTATCGGTCGCCGCGGACAAGAAGCTGACATCCTTCGCCAGAAGCTTGAAAAGCTCACAGGCAAGCAAGTACAGCTCAACATTCTTGAAGTTAAGAACCCAGAGATTGATGCACAACTAGTTGCACAAGGAATTGCTGAGCAGCTCGCTGCTCGTGTTTCATTCCGTCGCGCGATGAAGAAGTCAATGCAGTCAGCGATGAAGGCAGGAGCGCAGGGCATTCGTGTTCAGTGCGGTGGTCGTCTCGGTGGTGCAGAAATGTCTCGTTCAGAGTTCTACCGTGAAGGTCGCGTTCCATTGCACACACTTCGCGCCGATATTGATTATGGCTTCTACGAAGCACATACAACATTCGGTCGCTTGGGTGTAAAGGTCTGGATCTACAAGGGTGAAGTTATTGGTTCACGTACAGAGCGTGCTGAAAAGGCACTTGCTGAAGCGCGTGCACCAAAGCCAGAGCGCCGCGGACCACGCACACCTCGTGCACCACGTGGCGAAGTAACAACAACACAGGCACCTGTTGCGCAAGCAGCAGATGCAGCAGTAGTAGCAACTGAAGGAGGCGAGGCGTAAATGTTAATTCCACGTCGCGTAAAGCACCGTAAGCAGCATCACCCATCCCGTTCAGGGCGTTCTAAAGGTGGAACAGCTGTGGCATTTGGTGACTTCGGCATTCAAGCTCTAGAGCCTGCATACGTTACTAACCGTCAGATTGAGGCAGCGCGTATTGCGATGACTCGTTATATCAAGCGTGGTGGAAAGGTATGGATCAATATTTATCCAGACCGTCCACTTACAAAGAAGCCTGCTGAAACTCGAATGGGTTCCGGTAAGGGTTCACCAGAGTGGTGGATTGCAAACGTAAAGCCAGGTCGCGTGATGTTTGAAATTTCAGGCGTTACAGAAGCCATTGCAACAGAGGCGATGCGTCTTGCTATCCATAAACTCCCAATGAAGTGCCGCGTAGTAAAGCGTGAGGAGGCATAAACATGGCGATCACAACAGAAGAACTCCGCCAGTTATCAGCTGATGAGCTACAAGCGAAGTTGCGTGAGGGTAAGGAAGAACTATTTAACCTACGTTTCCAAGCAGCCACAGGACAGCTCGAAAGCCATGGCCGCCTTGGTGCAGTCCGTAAAGAGATTGCACGCATCTACACAATTATTCGTGAACGTGAACTAGGAATTGGAGGCGCTGCATAATGGCTGACAAGACTGAAGATCGTAGTTCTCGCAAGACTCGTGAAGGCGTTGTCGTAAGCGACAAGATGGATAAGACCATCACTGTTGAAGTTTCAGATCGTGTTTCACACGGTTTGTACTCAAAAGTTATGAGCCAATCAACGAAGTTGAAGGCACATGATGAGAAGAATGAAGCTGGTACCGGTGACCGCGTTTTGATCATGGAGACACGTCCGTTGTCTGCAACAAAGCGCTGGCGTCTAGTCCAGATCATCGAGAAGGCTAAGTAAGGGACGGGTGGAATAAAAAATGATTCAACAAGAATCGCGCCTACGCGTCGCGGATAACACAGGAGCTAAAGAGCTTCTCTGTATTCGTGTTCTCGGTGGCTCCAAGCGTCGCTATGCCGGTATCGGAGACATCATCGTATGTTCAGTCAAGGATGCAATTCCTGGCGGAACAGTTAAGAAGGGTGAAGTCGTTAAGGCTGTCATCGTTCGCACAGTTAAAGAACGTCGTCGTCCAGACGGTTCATATATTCGTTTTGATGAGAACGCAGCAGTCATCCTTAAAGCAGATGGCGAACCACGCGGAACTCGTATCTTCGGACCAGTTGCTCGCGAGCTTCGCGACAAGAAGTTCATGAAGATCATTTCACTTGCTCCGGAGGTGCTCTAATGCCGAAGATCAAAAAAGATGACACTGTCATGGTTATTGCCGGAAAAGAAAAAGGCATAACAGGCAAGGTTCTCCACGTTGATGGCTCACGTGTCACAGTCGAAGGTGTTAACCGCGTAAAGCGTCACACCCGCGAACAAACTGGTGACAAGGGCGTCAAGGTCGGCGGAATTATCACTGTCGAAGCTTCACTCCACATTTCAAATGTAATGCTCGTTGATGGCGAAGGCCAAGCAACACGTGTTGGTTCACGCGTTGGAGACGATGGGCGCAACGTTCGAATCTCACGTCGCACAGGAAAGGACATCTAATGACAACAGTTACAGATGTTCGTCTTAAGGCTCGCTACAAGAGCGAGATTAAAGATGCACTTACCAAGGAATTCGGATTTACCAATCCAATGCAGATTCCAACCCTCGTAAAGGTTGTAGTCAACATGGGTGTTGGTGAAGCAGCTCGTGATTCAAAGTTGATCGAAGGCGCGATCCGCGACCTCGCAACAATCACAGGCCAGAAGCCACAGGTAACCAAGTCACGCAAATCAATCGCGCAGTTCAAGTTGCGTGAAGGTATGCCAATTGGTGCACACGTGACACTTCGTGGAGATCGTATGTGGGAGTTCGCTGATCGCTTGCTCTCAATCTCTCTTCCACGTATCCGCGACTTCCGTGGTCTTTCACCAAAGCAATTCGATGGAAAGGGCAACTACACCTTCGGTCTCACCGAGCAGGTTGTATTCCCAGAGATCGAACAAGACAAGGTAGATCGCCCACGCGGTATGGATATTACTTTTGTAACCACAGCTAAGAACGATAACGAAGGTCGCGCACTCCTTAAGGCGCTCGGCTTTCCTTTCAAGGAGGCATAAGAATGGCTAAAACATCACTCAAGGTTAAAGCTGCTCGCAAGCCAAAGTTCAAGGTTCGCGGTTACACACGATGCCAGCGTTGTGGTCGTCCACACTCTGTCTATCAAAAATTCGGAATTTGCCGCATCTGCTTCCGCGAGATGGCACACCGCGGTGAACTTCCTGGTATCACGAAAGCTTCTTGGTAATTACTACAACGAAACAGGTCTTCACAGAGCGTGAAGAAACCGGTTCGAGAAAGGCCACAGGCCACGTATGACAATGACAGATCCGATCGCAGACATGTTGTCTCGTCTGCGCAATGCGAACTCTGCCTACCATGACACGGTTTCAATGCCGTCTTCATCGGTCAAGGTTCGTATTGCAGAAATCCTCCAGAAGGAGGGTTACATCGCAGGTTTCAAGGTAGAAGCAAATGCAAACGGCGTTGGAAAGACACTTGTTCTTGATCTCAAGTTCGGTGTTAACCGCGAGCGTTCAATTGCAGGACTTCGCCGTGTAAGCAAGCCAGGACTTCGCGTTTACGCAAAGTCAACAGCGCTACCAAAGGTCCTCGGTGGACTTGGCGTTGCAATCATCTCAACTTCTTCTGGATTGCTTACTGATAAGCAAGCCAATAAACAGGGTGTAGGCGGAGAAGTTCTCGCCTACGTATGGTGATCGAATATGTCACGTATCGGTCGCATGCCTATTGCCGTTCCAAGCGGCGTTGAAGTTTCAGTTGCAGGACAGGTAGTAACTGTTAAGGGTCCAAAGGGATCACTGACAATTACCGTCCCATCTCCTATTCAGGTTTCACAAGCAGATGGTGTTATCACCGTTGCTCGTCCAAATGAAGAGCGTGTTACACGTTCACTTCATGGCCTATCACGCACATTGGTTGCCAACATGGTGACCGGAGTGACAGATGGATACTCACTCACCATCGACATCGTTGGTGTTGGTTACCGTGTAGCTGAAAAGGGTAAGGATCTTGAATTCTTGCTCGGATACAGCCACCCAGTTCCATTCTTAGCTCCAGAAGGAATTACCTACAAGGTTGAATCACCAACCAAGTTGCATATCAGCGGAATCGATAAGCAACTCGTCGGTGAAGTTGCAGCGAAGATTAAGAAGCTTCGCAAGGCAGATCCTTACAAGGGTAAGGGACTTCGTTTGGCTGGCGAGAAGGTTCGTCGTAAGGCTGGAAAGGCTGGTAAGAAGTAATGGCAATCGGTGTAAAAGTCCGCAAGGGGTCAGCAACTAATGCTCGCGCCCGTCGTCACTTCCGTGTACGTAAGAAGGTTCAAGGAACCGCTGCGCGTCCACGTCTAGTCGTCTCACGCTCTACACGTCACCTCTTTGTACAGGTTATTGATGACCTTCAGGGAGTCACACTTGCATCTGCCTCAACAATGGAAGCAGATCTTCGCAAAGATAACGGCGATAAGACTGCAAAGTCGAAAGCTGTTGGCGCGCTTATTGCCTCACGTGCAAAGGCTGCCGGCGTAACAACCGTCGTCTTTGACCGCGCAGGAAACAAGTATCACGGTCGCATTGCAGCTCTTGCAGATAGCGCACGAGAGAACGGATTGGAGTTCTAACATGGCCCAAAATCCAACAAGCGATGCAGCTACAACTGCAGCACCTACAAACAAGGGACGCGGAGAACGTCGCGAGCGTCGCGATGATCGCGAAAAGGACAAGTCTCCATTTATGGAGCGCGTTGTCTTTATCAACCGTGTATCTAAAGTTGTTAAGGGTGGACGTCGTTTCTCATTCACAGCACTCGTAGTTGTCGGTGACGGCAATGGTCAGGTCGGAATTGGTTACGGAAAGTCCAAGGAAGTTCCACAAGCAATTGCAAAGGCTGTAGAAGAAGCCAAGAAATCATTCTTCACAGTTCCTCGCGTTCAGGGAACAATTCCTCACCCAGCACAGGGCGAGACAGCAGCAGGCGTAATTCTTCTACGCCCAGCTTCTCCAGGTACCGGAGTTATTGCCGGTGGCCCAGTTCGTGCAGTACTTGAGTGCGCAGGAATTACTGATGTACTTACAAAGTCTCTCGGATCAAACAACGCAATCAACATGGTTCACGCCACTGTTGCAGCGCTAAAGATGCTTGAGTCACCTACAGCAATTGCAGCTCGACGCGGACTTCCGCTCGAAGATGTTGCACCTGCTGCAATCATCCGCGCTTCACAGACAGTTGGTGCCTAATGCCACGTTTAAAGATCACACAGGTCAAGTCAACAGTTGGTAACAAGCCTGAAATCCGCGAGAGCGTTCGCTCACTTGGACTAAAGCGCATCAATGATGTTGTTGTTAAAGAAGATCGTCCAGAAATTCGTGGCATGGCATACGCCGCTCGCCACTTAATCAAGATCGAGGAGGTTGAATAGAGATGACACTAAAACTTCATCATCTTCGACCAGCACCAGGTGCTAAGAAAGCTAAGACTCGTAAGGGTCGCGGTGAGGCATCAAAGGGTAAGACCGCAGGTCGCGGTGGCAAAGGAACACGTGCTCGTAACACAGTGCGTCCAGGTTTCGAAGGTGGTCAGCTACCTCTCGTTATGCGTTTGCCAAAGCTTCGTGGTTTTAAAAACCCAGCACGTGTTGAGTATCAGGTAGTTAATGTCTCAACAATTAACGCTCTCTATCCAAAGGGTGGCGATGTAACAGTTGCATCCCTAATTGCTGCGGGAGCAGTGCGCGATAGCCTGCCTGTAAAGGTTCTTGGCAACGGAGATATCTCTGTCAAGGTAACTGTTACAGCACATGCATTCTCATCATCGGCGATCGACAAGATCACCGCTGCTGGTGGATCAACTGCAACCCTCTAAAGGGTGCACTAGTAAGAAGCAATTCCGACTTTAAGACGCTTGATTCGATAGAGGGAGAAGATTGATGCTTTCAGCATTTGGCATGGCTTTTAAAACTCCAGAGCTACGCAAGAAGATCTTCTTCACTCTTTCTATCATGGCACTCTTTCGTTTTGGATCAGTTGTTCCAACACCAGGTGTTTCATATGCCAACGTTCAGCAGTGCCTTAAGGGTGCTGATCAAGGCGGCCTCTTTGGTTTGATTAACCTCTTCAGCGGTGGAGCGCTTATTCAGCTCTCTGTCTTTGCTTTGGGAATCATGCCGTACATCACCGCATCAATCATTGTTCAACTACTTACTGTTGTTATTCCTCGCTTTGAAACTCTTAAGAAAGAGGGACAATCAGGAACTGCAAAGCTGACTCAGTACACGCGCTACCTCACTATTGGTCTTGCAATCTTGCAGTCAACTGGTCTTATTGCTGTTGCTCGCACACCAGGTCGATTGATTTCAGGTTGCGATTTAGCAATCATTCCTGACGCATCATGGCAGCGCATCATCACCATGATTGTTGTTATGACTGCTGGTACTTCTGTAATCATGTGGCTCGGTGAATTGATCACTGATCGTGGCGTCGGTAACGGTATGTCTATCTTGATCTTTACATCTATTGCAGCTGGCTTCCCATCACAGCTCTGGAGCATCAAGCTACAAAAAGGTCTTGCAACATTTATCTTCGTGCTTATGATCGGCGTACTTGTAGTTGCAGCGGTTGTATTCGTTGAGCAAGCTCAGCGACGTATCCCAGTGCAGTATGCAAAGCGCATGGTTGGACGTCAGGCTTACGGCGGAACTTCTACCTATATCCCAATCAAGGTAAACCAGGCCGGCGTTATTCCAGTGATCTTCGCATCTTCACTTCTCTACATTCCATCTTTGATCGTTAACTTCACCAATAGCACATCCGGTTGGGCGGTTTGGATTTCGCGAAACCTTGTAAAGGGAGATCACCCGATCTACATCGGAATCTATGCATCCCTCATTATCTTCTTCACCTACTTCTATGTTGCAATCACATTTAATCCTGATGAGGTTGCAGATAATATGAAGAAGTACGGTGGATTTATTCCTGGTATTCGCGCAGGACGTCCAACATCTGAGTACTTGCAATATGTTCTTTCACGCATTACCGCTGCAGGTTCGCTCTATCTAGCTCTCGTTGCGATTATCCCGATCATCGCACTTGTGCTCTTTGGTGCATCACAGAACTTCCCATTCGGTGGAACTGCGATTCTGATCGTTGTCGGTGTTGGTCTTGATACTGCAAAGCAGATTGAGAGCCAGTTGCAGCAACGTTCATATGAGGGATTCCTGCGCTAATGAGATTAGTCCTGGTTGGACCACCAGGTGCTGGTAAGGGAACACAAGCAGCTTTTCTCTCAGCACATTACTCAATTCCACATATCTCTACAGGAGATATCTTTCGCGCAAATATGAAGGCGGGAACACCGCTTGGTCTCGAGGCAAAAGCATTTGTCGATCGTGGCGAACTCGTTAGCGATGAAATCACTAACGCCATGGTTCGTTCGCGCCTTGAAGAAGCTGATGCGCAGAACGGATTTCTGCTCGATGGTTGGCCACGCAATGTCTTGCAGGCTGAAGTACTTCGCGCAATCATGGCTGAGAAGAAGACTCCACTGAACGCAGTTCTTGAATTTTCGATCCCATCTGAGGAAATCATCACTCGCCTCTCATCACGAATGACATGTCGCCAATGCGGCAAGCCGGCCGAAGCTGGATCTACTACCTGTCCATCCGATGGGGGAGAGCTCTACCAGCGCGAAGACGACAAGGCAGAAGTTATCGCTCGGCGATTAGCAGTCTATGAAGAGCAGACTGCACCAATTATTCACTTCTACCGCACTGAAGGGCTATTGATTACAGTCAGCGCCGTCGGAGAAGTATCTGAGATTACTCATCGTGCAATCGATGCCCTCAGTCGCGTTCAATAGGGTTCAACCATGGCGATACAGATAAAGACTCTCGATCAGTTAAAAACAATGCGTCGAGCAGGACTACTTGTTGGTCAAACTTTAGAACTTCTTCGTCAATCAATTAAAGTCGGAATGCGTACTGATGCACTCGACGCAATTGCCGCAGCACATATTAAACGTGGCGGCGGAACATCTAACTTTCTTGGTTACCACGGATACCCTGCAACGATTTGTATTTCGATCAACGATGAGATTGTCCACGGGATTCCTGGAGATCGCGTCATTGAAGACGGTGATGTTGTCTCTATAGATTGTGGTGCGATCATTGACGGTTGGCATGGAGATGCAGCTTTCTCTTATGGAGTCGGCACAGTTGATCCAGCAGATCAGAAGATGATGGATGTCTGCGAAGAATCTATGTGGCGAGGATTTGCTGCAGCAAAAGTTGGTGGGCGATTAACTGATATCAGTCACGCAATTGGAAGTTATATTGATTCGCAAGGTAAATATGGAATCTTGGCTGAATACGGTGGCCACGGAATTGGTACTGAAATGCACCAAGAACCTCATGTCCTTAACTTTGGTAAGCCAGGCAATGGTCCAGAGCTAATTCCCGGATTAGCGCTAGCAATTGAGCCGATGATCACGCGCGGCACAGCTAAGACACACGTGTTAGACGATGAATGGACAGTGGTTTCAAATGACCATTCACGTGGGGCGCACTTTGAGAATTCATTTGTTCTTCTTCCAGATGGTAAGCCGTACGTGCTCACCGCACTCGATGGCGGCCGAGAAAAGTTAGCCACACTGGGCGTTGAAGTATCAGACTTACTGGATTAAGCCTCAGCCTCTAAGATGAGCCTGTGAGCACTCGCGATCAGATCGAATTTACTATCTGGCTCCAAGAGAACCAGAAGTCATTTCTGCGCGCTGCCAAAATGATCTGTTTTGATACTCAAAATGCTGAAGATGTCCTCCAGGAGGCTCTGGCTGATGTTTTCAAACGCTGGAGCAAGATCCGCGAACATGAAAATCCAGAGGCTTACCTCATGCGTGTGATGGTTTCGCGCCATGCAGATATGCGCCGCAAGTGGCTGCGCAAGCAGCAAGAGAAAGAGACGACATGGGACTTAGCCGATGATATTCGTCAACTAGTTGACGAGAGTGAAGATGTCACTCAACGTTTATTAGTGCAGGCAGCGCTTAAATCTCTTACTGCATCTCAACGCGCAGTCCTTGTTCTCTACTTTGAGCACGGCATGAATCTACGTGAGATTGCAAAGATCATGGAGATGCCGATGGGAACGGTGGCATCACACTTCGCACGAGGTAAGGCCGCCGTCGCTGCTTATGTGGAATTAACTCCCGAGCTTGAACGTTCTACCGGTAGAGAGCTCACAAATAAATCAAGAGTTGAAACCGAAGTTGAAATTGTCGTAGCAGAGGTGGTGGATAACAATGAGTGAAATCGATCCTCTGATTAAACGTGAAATTCAATGGATGTCCCTTGGACCTCTTGAAAATGTAGATCTTGCCCCAATGATCATCGCGCGTGTTCGCCGCCAGCGAATCATGCGTGCGATTGCAGCAGTAGTCGGTGTTCTGATTATCAGTTTTGCAAGTATTGGCCTTTACGAACTCGTGCGCCCAAATCCTGTGGTGCAAAGTTCTGGAACGACACTTGATCCGCTAGCCAATGCCGGCAATCGTCCTGAAATTGTGGGTTTGCAATCTGATTATCCAGTTGCATGGGAGCCATCAGTGGGTGACCTCGGTGCTATCAGTGGTGCAGGTGGATTAGGTGACACACTCGGTGGTCTAACTGCCGTTGGCCTAAAGATTTCATGGGAACGGTGTGGAAAGTATCAGTGTCCTATCACCTGGCAGATTTCATTTGAGAACCGCACCGCAGATTTGATTTCGACTTCGCCTTCACTCGCCATTTTCACCGACCACTCACCACTTGTCAGCGATACTCGCCCAACAACTGTCTTGCCGGGCGGATACGCCGAGCTGGTCTATACCTTCGATGAATTCCAGGATTCGCTCCTGCCTGAGATCACCGCTGACTGGCAGTGGAACTGGTATCTCTCGAATACCCGCTAATACGCTCAATCCTGACCATTTCCGACGGTTTTTCTACATTTTCTTCGGTGTAGCACCTGCCCAGATGCATAAAACCAGCGAATAATGGCGGTTCAATAAGTAACCGCCAGTTCAATGCTGGCAACCGTCTCAATGGGGGAAAAGTGAAAAGAACACTCACCGCCGGGGTTAGCGCCCTAGCACTCGTAGCCGGTCTTCTGACATTTGGGTTAACGCCTGCAAATGCAGAGACGATCCGTCTACCAAAGACAAACATGGCACCATGCGTGGTCCAAAATGGAATCTACTGCGTTGAAAGTGTCTCAATTACAACAGCATCCGGCCAGAAAATTCCTTTGGTCTATGTGCCAGCAGGTCAGGCTGTCCCACAAGAAGCACCACCAACAGATTTCTTCGCGCCAATGGCACGAATCAAGGGTGGAAAAGTTATTGACAACAACTGGTGGACATCACAGTATCAGCGCGATGTATTCTCATCAGGAAAGGCTGAGTTGCGTGACCTTTCATCACTCCTCGGTACAGCTAATTTCCCAGAGCAGGGCGCTAAGTATAATCCAGCGACAAAGCTCTATGACATTAACAAGCCACTAGATACTTACAGCTACCCACAAATGTGCTGGGACCCTGCAACAAAGACAAATGTAAAGAAGACTTTCGGTGAGTGCTTTAAGGGCGCCGTCGGAATCATCCAGGATAACGAAGTCAAGTTCTATTGGTTGATGCCAACTGCAGCCGAAGCAGCACGAAACATCACAGAATTCTCAGGTAGCACATTTGTTGATCTTGCTGACTTGGCAGCGCTACAACAGCGTCCAAAGTTCGGGACTACATATGACGCCGCAACAAAGAAGTTCAAGGAGACCGAAGGATTGATTATTCCAATCTGGGTTTCTCAGAATGCGATGGTTAACGGTTGGGCAGTTGCAGGAACAGTTGCAGCCGCACCGCAACCTGATGCACCTTCAACAACTACAACTCCAACAACAGAGACAGCAACTGCTGAGGCTGCAACTTTGGCTCAGACAGCACCTGGTGCACCAGATCCAGGAATTGCAGTAAGCACACCTGCTGAGGCTGGCCGCGCGCTTACTGGTCGTTGGACACACCCACGTTGGCATGAACTCGACCTTGGCGCACTCGGATATGACGGGCTTTCAGTTGAAGCTCGTGCAGCAAATGAGTTCGTAACAAGTATTCTCTTTACTGATGTACTTCCAACACTTACTGACAAGGATAAGAAAGTTAACCTTGCAGGACAGGTTGGTAACAAGAGCTATGCAATCGGACTCGATCCAGACCTAGTGATCTCAGTGAAGGTACGCATCGGAAATATGAAGACCGGTGTCACAGTTGCAGTTGGTTCCGACATTACTGTCGATCAGCAGGCACAAGGTGAATACAACTCGATCACAATTACAGGATCTGCTGTAACTGTTCCGTTGGCAGCTAAGGCTGCTGATTGCACTGGTGAAACAGGTATCTCAAAGGCAAATGTTCGCCAGTTCCAGATGATTGCCTACGCTCAGAATGACGATCGCACCGGATTCGGTGTCGAAGGAACTTCTGGCGACATGTACGTTGGATCGAATGGTGTTTGCAACCTTTCAACTCCAGTGTGGAATAACGAGACCAAGGAATTCACATGGTCGGCAGCCGCTCCGCACTTTGCTCCAGATGGAGTAACTGTGAACAAGGGCTTCTATAAAGCGATCATTCCTACAAACGATGCGAAGTTGCTCTGGGGCTTGGAGAATCCAAATGATGCCGCAACAGCACTTCAAATCACATTAACAACTGAAGCAGGCGGAACAGCTGCAGCGTTGAAGAACGTTTCAGTTAAGAACGGCAAGATCATCATCGATGTATCAGGCTTTGAGTACTCACGTCCAAAGCTCAAGATCGGTATCAAGGCTGGCTACAAGCCATCGAAGACCATGTTGAATAAATCATCCATCACATGCGTTAAAGGCAAGTCAGTTAAGAAGATCACTGCTGTAAATCCAACCTGTCCAGCAGGTTACAAGAAGCAGTAGCAACTTCTTCCTCCAGGGATACGGGTGAGAGGTCCCGGTCGCAGGTAACTCTGCGGCCGGGACCAATCCCAATCAGTTTAGAAAGCTAAATCGATTATCTAAATTCAGGGGAGCTTGAATCGCCATGAAAAGAATGAGAGTTCTAACTCTTCTAAGTGCAGTGATTGTCGCCCTTCCCGTTTTTGCATTCGCAGTAGATGTACCTGAAGAGAACTTCTATCCAACCGTTAAGCAAGAGCCGGGCTGGATGGGCTACAACTCAGATAACTCCATTGAATATTCAAAACCAAGCTCCCTATACGCCACCGAAGCGGTCTCTGGGGTCATGATGCCCAAGAGTATGTACGTCTGTAAATCCCTCGACAGCACAGATTGTGTACGCCCTGAGATAAATCGCTACTTATTCAACTCGATCTTTACACAATGTGTGAGCGACTCAGATACAGACTGTATTGAATCTCTAGGCATCAAGAGTGACGATGGATCAATGAAGCTGGCAACATTTCAACGTAATTGGGGAGTGAGTCCTGTATACACAGGCGATAAATCAAAACTCCTTCCAGCTGGACATGGACCAAGTACGTGGTCGATTACAGATAGCAATGGAGTGAGCGAAACCTTCGCGCTCATCGTTGGAGTAAATGGGTTTCTAGATTTACGCTCAAATGCCACCCAAGCAAAATATGAAAACTTCTTTTCAGCGATTCAACCGATAAAAGAAGTTTTGGGTTCTGAGTACAGGGGAGTCGTCGCCGAGGTGACAAAGCGTGCGGAAGGTTACGGGCCAGGCTGGAATACAAATTTCGTTGAGCGAGGATGCCAGATCGCCGAAAATGGAAAATGCGGCTACCGAATCCCGTTTGATTTAGAGAAGACTTTTGTTTTGAAGGTACGACTTGGTCAACCTGTTCAAGGATGGCTCCATGGTCGAATGAAAGATGCAAGCGTCATCATGACAACTGCTGCTGATAACTCCCAAGTAGTTGAAATCTCTGCAAAGCCGTTGAGTATTCCATCTGTCTATGGCTGGGTTAAATGGAATGAATTGCCGTCTGCAGTGAAAGAGCTCTATCCAGTCGGAGCAGGTGGGACAGCACGTGGATTAGACGATTTCACAACTTCTGACTTGGCCTCACGAACTTTGCTCACCAAGTCTGAAGTTGCGGGTAGTTTTGCGATTAAGGAAATGAATCTTTGGCTGCCGCTTCTAAATGACAAGGCAGCTGCGATGAGAACATTCTGGGTGGCACAAACTATTCGTGGCGAGCTTCCGCTTGAGTCGCGGAATTGTGTTCGTGGAAAAGGATTCACCGGCGTAATCGGAACCAACGCAGTTGTTTATAGCGATGGTCCACCGAAATTTGATAAGGAGGAGCAGTCCCTCAACTACACAGTTGGTGCATCCCACCTTGATTCAAAGGGAGATTTGTTCAAGGGCTACTACCAGTTGAACCTCCGCTCTGATGTCGCTCGTTGTTTATACGGTTTCGGATCAGCTCCAATTCAGGCGAAGATCGAAGTTTCTAGCTCTGATGGAACTCCGTCTGTTGCTACTACGGTGATTAATGAGAAGGATGGCTGGCTAAAGATGACTGCAGGTGGATTTACATTCTCGACCCCAAGCATCAAGGTCAAACTTTCGCAAGAAGTGACTACCCCTGCACCATCTGCGACTCCTTCACCAAGTGCTTCTGCTAAACCATCAACACCAAAGAAGATTTCAATTACCTGCGTAAAAGGTAAAACAAGCAAGAAAGTGACGGCCACTAATCCAAAGTGTCCAGCGGGGTATAAGAAGAAATGAAACTAAAAAGAACTGTCTCGTTGTTAATTGCTGCTGTACTCACAGCCTCAGGTGCAGCTTCTGGAAGTGCTGCTATCGATTCAGTTGGTGACCCAGGACGTTTCTGGTCGGTTCCCAATAACGGTGAGCGCGGCCAAGTCATTATGCAATTTCTTGATAGCTTCCCAGGTGAAGTTGGATCGGCATTAGTTCCAAATCAGGGTTATCAACGTTATCCAGAGAATGATCCAAGCTGTGACAACCTTCAGGACCCTAAATGCTCCTCAGGAAACATCAACTATCAGGCAGTTGTTCCTTTTTGCACTGGGCCAGCAGATGTGAATTGCACAGAAGATGTGGGTGTCATTGATCAAGCTGGCAAAAAAACTAGTGCTGTTTTCAGCCGCTACTTTCCAACAACTGCACAAAATCAATTCGAAGGTGATTCCCGCTACAACCTGCCGAACGGTGTAGCCGGAAGTATTTTTACAATCCCATCCGCAGCCCACGATGGCGGTGACAGTTATTACCTTTCGGTGCTCATGTATGGCGGAGCACAAAATCTAAATTCCATTCGTATGACTGATTTTTCCGTACAACTTTCTCCAGTAAAACTTGAACCTACAACCGGCTTGGGTGATGCTGATACTGGATGGGGGCCACTCAAGGCTGGTACAGGTGGGAATCCAACCGGTAGGGACGTGTGGGTCAAAAAAGGCCCTGGATTCTCTGGAAACACTTATTGCATAGCATCATCATTTAAAGAAGGTCTCTGCGCGCAACGCTACGCATTTCCTGCCGGAGTTAAGTTCTACGTGAAAGTTAGATCTAAGCAATCTCCATCTGGATGGATGCATGGTCGTGTGTCAGATCCAGACATTCAAATTTCAGAAGCTGCTGGAGTTACATCAATAGAGATGCAAGGTTTCCCAGTTGCAGTTCCTGCCGTGTATAAAATGTATACATATCCTGAAATGCCACAAAAACTCAAGGATGAGTATGACGTTTTAACTGGTGCATATAAGAAGGATCCAAACTTCTTAAATAATCCTACAAACTATGTCCAAGGTGGGCGCACAGCCGAGGACCCAGATCCTCTCAAGCGAAATAATATTTATGGTCCAACACCTTCCTCACCCGCAGGTATGGAACAACTCAAGTTGTGGATTCCATTTGTCAACGATAAAGCGACAGCCCTCTTATCTTTCTGGTCTGTTCGAACCCTTACCCAAGGTGAGATGGAAGGCTCCAGTCAGTGCTTCAGAGATTCCAATCGCGTATCTGGAATTGTGACTACAAATGCGACTCAATATTCGGCCGGCCCTCCAACTCTAGATAAGGTTGAAGGAACTCTGAATTATGTAGTGGCCGCTCCTCACTACGATCCGAGAGATAAAGATTTCAAGGGCTCATATGACCTCGTCATGCGATCTGATGTTGCACGTTGTGTCTACGGATTCTCAAAAGCGCCGATTAATGCAACCATCTCGATCACGAGCTCCGATGGAACGCCTCAAGTGGCATCCACTCTCATTGGTGAGCGCAACGGTTGGCTCTATCTCCAAGCGAAGAACTTTGAATTCTCAGCCCCTGTCATCAAGGCTAAGTTGACGCAAGAAGTTGTCGTGGAACCAACTCCAATTGCAACGCCGACTCCAACCGCAACTCCGACGCCAAAGCCTGTTGTCGCAAAGAAGATCACAATTACTTGCGTGAAGGGTAAGACTATAAAGAAAGTCACGGCTGTAGCCCCTAAATGCCCGGCTGGATATAAGAAGAAGAGTTAACCTATGGCTCTTATGAGAAATCGTTTCTTTCAATCGATCATGGCTCTGGCAATTGCCTACCTTGCTGTGGTCTTTCTGATTTCTCAAAGTCCGGCTGGAGACAGTCCAGCAATTTCTGACAAGTTAATTGAGATGAGTCCTGATAACCGTCTAGATCTCTTGATTCAAATTACTGGGGTAAATCCACTTGAAGGAACTGCCCAGGCTCGTGTGCTGCCTTGGCCACAAGCAGATGAAATTGGATATCAATTTAAGAGCGGATGGATTCCAACCCAGGATGTAAGTATTCATGTGGACTCAGTAATCGGTGCAAGCAATGGCGGCACAAATGTTTATGATTTTAAGAAAGATGTTCCTACCGGTGGATTTAATGTTCAGATTGATGAGCAGCCAGGAGCTGGTGCTCGTTCAAAGGTCAGCTGGTATCCACTCGATCTTTATAACTTTGAAGTTCCAATCAGTGTGACTGGTGAAGAATCTTCGCTCAACATTTTGCCTCAGGATTACACAAAGAATATCGACACATTCGATATCAAGATGACGCATGGCCTCTGGTCAGATCCAGATAAGACTGTGACTTTGGCAGATGAGAAGTCATTTGATCTCGCTGTTAATGAATTTACTAATGGTCTATCTTCAACAGTTTTTACCGCAACACGATCAAGTTCAACCAAACTATTGGTCGCAATAATCTTGCTCTTGATGGTTACGGCTATGACATCAGTTGGAATCTTGACTCATATGGTTGTAGATGGAAAACGTCCTCCATCACTTTCATCGCTGACATGGACCGCCGCATTGACGTACTCATTGATCTCACTTCGCGGGCTAATGCCAGGTGACCCACCAATTGGCATTTTCGTTGACAAGATCTTCTACTTCCCATCCTTGATCTTGACCTTGATCTGCTCACTCTGGGTTCTTGTGACCTGGGTCCGCAGAGATGATTTCCAGGCTTAATCAGGGGATTCCCCCAAGAATTTCTGCGTGTTGAGACGGATCAATAGCGCCTTCTACCCAGATTCGGGGTTATAAGAGGCCGATTTCCCTTATGAGGGGGCTCTGCCTTAGACTCACCCTTCGGTCCAGACGAGAATCCACAGGATTTCAGGCTGGTCCAACCATGTTCGTTTAATGAGATAACAGAGAAGAAGGTAAATTTTTGGCTAGCAAAGATGGCGCCATCGAAATCGAAGGCGTTGTAGCTGAAGCTCTACCTAACGCAATGTTTCGCGTTGAACTAACAAATGGACACAAGATCTTGGCACACATCAGTGGAAAGATGCGAAAGAACTACATTCGTATTCTTCCTGGTGATCGTGTGATCGTAGAACTCAGTCCATATGACCTCACACGAGGTCGCATTATCTATCGTTACAAGTAACAGAGGGAGCACGACTATGAAGGTTAATCCAAGCGTGAAGAAGATTTGCGATAAGTGCAAAGTCATTCGCCGCAAGGGTCGCGTCATGGTCATTTGCGAAAACCTTCGTCACAAGCAACGTCAGGGTTAATTCCCAATAGATAAGTAGTACCCAAGAACGCGTGATGCGACTTAAGTAAGAAATTACTTAAGACTCTCGGACCGGCAGGCTGAGACTCAACGCTAGATTGATTTCAATCAGTGGTGAGATGCATTGCGGAGGACCTCCGGATACAGATCGGTTGAATAAATGGCACGTTTAGTTGGTGTCGATCTTCCACGCGAAAAGCGTGTTGAGATTGCACTTACCTATATCTTTGGAATGGGTCTTACCCGTTCCCATGAAACACTCGCAGCTACTGGCATTAGTCCAGATACTCGCGTAAAGGATCTGCAAGAAGCAGAACTCGCACAGCTTCGTGAATACATCGAAGCCAACTACAAGATTGAGGGCGATCTACGCCGCGAAATCGCTGGCGACATTCGTCGTAAAGTTGAAATTCAGAGCTACCAAGGCATTCGTCACCGCAAGGGACTTCCTGTACGTGGTCAGCGCACACACACTAACGCGCGTACGCGTAAGGGTCCTCGTAAAGCAATTGCAGGTAAGAAGAAGGTGACTAAGTAATGGCCGCTCCTAAGTCAAAGACCGCTGCCGCAGCAAAGGGCAAGGTAAAGATTCGTAAGAAAGAGAAGAAGAACGTTGCTGTAGGTAAGGCTTTCATCAAGTCAACCTTCAACAACACCATCATCTCTATCACAGACCCAACCGGCGCTGTTATCTCTTGGTCATCATCTGGCCAAGTTGGTTTCAAGGGCTCACGTAAGTCAACTCCATTCGCAGCACAGCTTGCAGCAGAAGCAGCAGCACGTCGCGCGCAGGAGCATGGCTTAAAGAAGGTAGATGTTTTCGTAAAGGGACCAGGTTCCGGACGCGAAACTGCAATCCGTTCATTGCAAGCAGCAGGCCTAGAAGTTGGAGCCATCTCTGATGTCACTCCAGCTCCACACAACGGCTGCCGCCCACCGAAACCACGTCGAGTTTAAGGAAGGAAGAGAATAAATGGCTCGTTATACCGGAGCAGACTGCAAGCGTTGCCGTCGCGAAAAAGTAAAGCTCTT
>Ga0214917_10001703_pt1 | contig 27994 bp, 25 predicted proteins | sample LL_1208_BB_MetaG_FD_177983 | JGI IMG/M metagenome (GOLD analysis project Ga0214917, IMG submission 177983) | Freshwater microbial communities from Lake Lanier, Atlanta, Georgia, United States - LL_1208_BB | ecosystem: Environmental > Aquatic > Freshwater > Lake | place: USA: Georgia | collected... | reverse complement strand
GGCAAACTCGGCATTTTCTGAGAGGAATCCATATCCTGGGTGAACTGCATTCGAACCGGATTTTTTGGCCGCATCAATAAGTTTTTCAATTACCAGGTAGCTCTCGGCGGCGCTATTGCCACCAAGAGCAAATGCTTCGTCTGCTGCTTTAACGTGCTGGGCATCGCGGTCTGGGTCGGCATACACTGCCACACTTGCGATGCCGGAATCAGCGCAAGCTCGGGCAACGCGGATGGCAATTTCGCCTCGATTAGCAATTAGTACTTTTTCAATCTTGCGACTGATGCCCACTGAAACTCCTACGACTACCTATGGTCTCTCAAGTCTATTAGTCCCAAAGATCAGTCCATTCAATACTCATATCCTTGGTAAATTCCCGAAGTAGCGCCAAGGATATTCCGCCCACTGCAGGGCTATCGCCCGTCATTTTTGTTATGAAAGCCGCCGACTTTCCTTCGTGTGTGAAACCACCGGCCACCGAGAGCGGCTCACCACTTTCTACATAGGCAATTATTTCAGCATCTGAAATGTCGGCAAACTCCACTTTGGCACCAGCAACTCCAGATCGAACTTGGCCACTTACCAAATCCATAACCCAGTGACCGGTGTGGAGATAGCCATTTTTACCTCGCATGGATTTCCAGCGAGCGATTGCTGCGTTAGGGGTGCCAGGTTTGCCAAATGACTCACCTTCGAATTCCAGCATTGAATCAGCAGCGATTACCAAGAGATTCTTACTATCTGTCACCTTGATGTCTTTAACGACAGCCTCACCTTTTGCAGTTGCAAGTGCAACGCAGAGTTCCGCAGTTGCAATAGGACTTAGTTTTTCTGCAATCGCATCTTCATCTACGTGACTTACTTGAACTAGTGGCGTGATACCGGCATTCATCAAAAGTGAATATCGAGATGTTGAAGCGGAGGCAAGCAATACAGTGCGTGACATTTATCTACAATCGGCTAAAGAAAAGATTTAGTACGGGTGGGGAAGTGCTGAACGTCGCCAAGTTCCTGCGCCATGTTCGAAAGATTTACGAACGCCACGGTGAGCCGCATTCCACTCTGGTCGAAGCTGCTCTCGCTTTGCTGCCAAGCTTGAAGCGGCAGCTTGCGCAGTGATCACCATGAGTACTGCAGCCAACTCTTCATCAGTTGGCTGTCCCCGAACAACTCGAATTTCCTGACTCACAGTGGAATGTTTCCATGCTTCTTAGGAGGCAAAATCTGACGCTTACCCCGCAAGGAACGCAGGGCGCGAACTACCATTACTCGAGTTTCACTTGGAACAATCACTCGATCGATGTATCCACGCTCAGCTGCAATGTAAGGGTTTGCAAACTTGTCGTCGTATTCCTGAAGCAAGCGTGCGCGCTCTGCTTCAGGGTCCTTAGCATCCGCTAATTCCTTGCGGTAGAGCACGTTGACTGCGCCTTGCGCACCCATCACTGCGATCTGGGCACTTGGCCATGCCAAGTTGATGTCTGCACCTAGGTGCTTTGAACCCATAACGTCATAAGCGCCACCGTAAGCCTTGCGAGTGATGATGGTTACAAGTGGGACGGTTGCTTCGGCGTACGCGTAAAGAAGCTTTGCGCCACGGCGAATGATGCCTTGCCATTCTTGATCAGTTCCAGGTAAGAATCCTGGAACATCGACCAAAGTGATTACTGGAACGTTGAAGGCATCGCAGGTTCGAACAAAACGAGCAGCTTTTTCGCTGGCATCAATGTCTAGAGTTCCAGCAAATTGCATAGGCTGGCTGGCGACGACACCAACAGGTCTGCCTTCAACTCGGCCATAACCACAAATAATGTTTGGTGCGAATAGCGCTTGAGTTTCCAAGAATTCGCCATCATCAACAATTGTCTCGATTACCTTATGCATGTCGTACGGCTGATTAGGCGAGTCAGGAATGATTGTGTCGAGCAGTAAGTCAGTTTCAGATATTTCTAAGTCAGCTTCAACATCTAAGTATGGAACTTCATCCATGTTGTTACTTGGGAGAAAGGACAATAGGTTCTTTACATATTCCAAGGCGTCATCTTCATCCGATGCCATGTAATGCGCCACGCCAGATTTGGTGTTGTGGGTGCGAGCGCCACCTAAGTCTTCGAATGCAACTTCTTCACCGGTTACAGTTTTGATAACTTCTGGACCGGTAATGAACATGTGTGAAGTTTGATCAACCATGACAATAAAGTCAGTTAGTGCAGGAGAGTAGACCGCGCCACCTGCACATGGGCCAAGCACCAAAGAAATTTGTGGAATTACGCCAGAGGCATGTGCGTTGCGCTTAAAGATTTCGCCATAAAGGCCAAGCGAAACCACACCTTCCTGAATCCGCGCACCACCTGAATCGTTGATGCCGATCATCGGAACACCGGTCTTAAGCGCTAAGTCCATTACCTTGCAAATCTTTTCGCCAAAGACTTCACCAAGGGAGCCACCGAAAACTGTGAAGTCTTGTGCAAACACGCAGACCTGGCGGCCATCGATAGTTCCGTAACCCGTGATGACGCCATCACCATAAGGGCGGGATTTTTCCATGCCGAAATTGTGTGAACGATGTCGCGCCAAACCATCGATTTGCTGGAAGGAACCCTCGTCCAGGAGTCGCTCGATTCGCTCCATTGCTGTTAGTTTGCCGCGTGCGTGCTGCTTGTCTACGGCTTCGGAACGACGATTGGCTGCGTCATTACGACGTTCCTCGAGGTCTGCTATCTTTCCTGCAGTTGTATGGATGTCAATCCCGTTATTGGCGGTTTCGGCGCTCACGTGTTCCTCCGTACTAGTCCTTCGCCTACCCTAGCGATGTGGATAAAAAAGATGTGAAACGCGGGCGTCCAGCGCTTGATCCTAATCTCATATTAAGTGAGTTAACCAAGACATCCTCGAAATGGCTCGATATAACGGTCCTGGAACAGGTTGACTCAACAAATGACCTTGCCCTTGCCCAGTTATTCACCGCAACCCATGATTCGGCTTTCGCAATTACTGCGGATGAACAACTCAAGGGGCGAGGCCGATTGCAGCGGGAATGGCATAGTCCTTTTGGAGCTGGGATTGCACTTAGCGTTGCAGTTCCCACAAAAGCGTTTAGCTGCGAAGTTTCTGCTATCCCACTTCTGGTCGGCATCGCGGCAAACAACTGCTTGAAACATATTGGTGCCAATGCCAAATTAAAGTGGCCTAACGATTTGATGATTGAAATTGCATCTGGGGAGTTACTCAAGATTGGCGGAATTCTGGTTCAGCGCCAAGACGATTACGTAGTTATAGGAATCGGAATCAATGTAAGTCTGTCCTTTGACGAACTACCCGCTGAAAATGCAACATCACTTTCGTTAATCCAGATCGAAGTCTCTCGCGAAACTTTGATTGCCCAGCTAATTGCCCAGCTAGAGATAGTAACGAGATTTGCCACAGAAGATTGGCTACCGCTGTACAAACGAGACAGCTCAACAATAGGAACTCGAGTCGCCGTTGCTCGTAAGGCAGAGTCATTGATTACTGGAACGGCGATCGATGTTCTGGCTTCAGGAGAACTCCTCTTGGATGCCGAAGGTGAACTAATTGAGATAACTTCGGGTGATGTGTTGCAGGTAAGGCCAAGCCAGCCCTAGGACACTAAACTGCGAAGTGTGACGCGGATTTTGGTAGCAGAAGACGATCTTGAGATCGCCGGACCGCTAGTGCGGACACTTCAAAGTGGCGGCTATTCAGTAGCGCTTGTCAGCGATGGAGTAAGCGCACTCGAGAAGGCCAAGACCACAAAACCAGACATGATTGTTCTCGATCTGGGACTTCCAAAAATGGATGGACTAGATGTTTGCCGAAATCTGCGGGCGCAAAGGCTAGAAATGCCCATTTTGATTCTCACTGCGCGCACTTCGGAACTGGACTTGGTTGTTGGGCTCGACGCAGGTGCTGACGATTACATAATGAAGCCATTTAGGTCATCCGAATTGCTCGCTAGGTTGCGCGCATTAATGCGAAGAGTTGAAGGGCATGATGTAACGGAATTGATTGGTAACGGCATCGTCTTAAATACAGAGGCCCGCACCTGTAAGTGCAATGACATTGAAGCTGCCCTTACCTCAACCGAGTATCAGTTATTGGAACTCTTGATGCGAAACTCCGGTCGGGTAGTTAGTCGTCAACAGATCTTGCGAGACGTTTGGAATACGGATTGGTCAGGATCTACCAAGAATCTGGATATGCACGTTTCTGCCTTACGTCGAAAACTCGGAGAAGAAGGCGAACACATTTCTACAATTCGTGGGCTTGGGTTTAGATTCGATCGGACCTAGAGCATGCAGCAAAGGTTGTTCAGATTTTTTGTAGTTGCGATACTTCCTTGGGTTTTTTTGCTTGCTGTCGTTGCAAACCTATGGTTCTTAGATTCAGATCAAGCTACAAATTCAAGTGCCTTATTTGCAAACTCCTCCCCAGTTAGTTTTGGAATTCAAGCAATCGTTGGCTTAATTGCAACGCTTGTTATTCTCATTTCTCAGCTATTGGCTAGAGCAACAGTTAGGCCTTTTGACTCCCTGCTTGCACAAATCAACTTGATAACTGCTGGTAGGACAGTATTGCCTCCAGAAGAAACTGGATTGCACGAAGTCGATTTAACTATCAATCATCTTTACACTGCGGCAACTGACGCTCAACGCAGACTCGATGCCGAACGCACTCTCGCAGCTGATGTCTCTCACCAGCTCAGATCTCCACTTACTGCGCTCTCACTTCGGTTAGAACAAATCTCGCTAGATACGAAAGATACGAATGTCCACGAAGACGCAACCGCCGCACTCGGGCAAGTAGATCGACTAGTTAAGTTAGTAGAAGGTCTCTTGACTACTTGGAGATCCACAACTGACCGTGATTTAACTGAAATTGATGTTTCTAATTTGCTTTCAAACGTCAGTGAAAGATGGCAATCAAGAGTTGAGTCTGCAGGTCGAAAGATAGTTGTTAATTGCGCACCTGATTTAGCAGCTTTGGGAACACCAGAAGTCCAGGAGCTTGTCCTTTCAGTTCTAATTGAAAATTCGCTTCAACACGGAGCTGGCACAATTCAAATTTCGGCGCAGGATATGCAGTCCTGGACACTGATTGAAATAGAAGATGAAGGACTTGGAGTTTCCCAAGACGTTGAAAGCACGTTGATGACGCAGGGTTCGACTACAGGTGGTACTGGCTTGGGTTTAGCGTGGGCACGCAGCCAAGTCGCATCTGATGGCGGTCGGCTTGAACTACGCAGCCTGAGGCCAGCAATTTTTGGAATCTTTTTAGTATCAGCTGGATCTACTGCTAAAAAACTTGGTTAGTTATTTTGCTCGACACTTGATACGTCGTTTGGAAAAACCCAGTTATGGTATCCCCAAAATCTAAATACAGTTCCTAATACAAGTCCAATAACATTTGCGCTGATGTTGTCTGCGAGTGCACTGTCAAACCCAAGTACGTAGTGACTGATCCAAAGGCAAGAGAGTGAAATAATCATGCCCACAGCATTGAAGACAAAAAACAGGGCGTATTCGCGGCGAAACGATGACCGCGTTCGATCTTTGAAGGTCCAGTTCCGATTTCCAAAATAGGCGAAAGTGGTAGCCACCAGAACACTAATCACTTTTGCAGTTAGTGGCTTGTCAAAAAGTGGCCCCTCACCGCCAGCAAAGCGCAACAAATTGAAAACAGTTAGGTCAATTACGTAGGCAATCAAACCGATAACACCAAATTTGCCGAGCTCTCTTCGCATGTTGGTTAGGAAATCTCGCGGTTGCATCCCTCTAGATTAGCCAACGTTTCTAGGTATTACTGCAATCGGTACCGAGGGTTCTCATTCGTGAGGTAAATTTGCTGTCAAATGTCTTTTCAGGGAGATCCGAAATGAGTCAGCGCATCTTGGTCATCGAAGATGATCAATCCATTGCTGAGATCGTGGGCATTTTGTTACGCGCCGAAGGCTTTGAAGTTTCTTATTGCGCCGATGGTAATCAAGCCCTAAATGCATTTCAAGTTGTAAGTCCAGATTTAGTACTGCTTGACTTAATGCTTCCAGGTAGAGACGGTGTGGAAATATGTCGTGCGCTACGGGAATCAAGCGGTGTGCCGATTGTAATGTTGACAGCACGAAGTGACACCAGTGATGTCGTAACTGGATTAGAAGCTGGCGCGGATGACTACATTGTTAAACCAATCAAGAATGAAGAGTTGATTGCCAGAATTCGAGCTCGCTTAAGAGGAATTGAAGCACCGGTAGTTAATGAAATTGCAATCGGCGATCTTGTTATAGATGTAGCAGGACATAGCGTTAAGCGTGGCGATGAAAATATTTCGTTAACTGTCTTGGAATTCAAGTTACTTGTTACGCTTGCTAAGCGACCTTGGCAAGTATTCTCGCGCGAGGCACTTTTAGAAGATGTCTGGGAGTACCAGCATGCTGCTGATACCAGGTTGGTTAACGTGCATGTGCAAAGACTCCGGGCAAAGATTGAAATTGATCCAGAGCACCCAGAAATTGTTGTTACAGTTCGAGGCGTTGGCTATAAAGCAGGACGAACTTAACCGGTGAGCACATTGGCTCAAGAAAAGACTTCAATCAGGAGTCATTTACGACGAAACCTACAACTTCGTTTAATTATTTTAACTTTTGTAATCTCGTCGACAGTGCTAAGCATCGTTGGGTTTTTGCTAGTAAACCAAGTCACCGCAGGACTGCTTGAGGCAAAGCAACAGAGCGCCCTAACAGAGGCAACAGCAGCCCGACTCGAGGTGCAACGTTTAGTAGATGCATCCGATGTCGGACTAGTAGCGCCCAACAACACTCGGCTCGTTGATTCGGTGATTACTGCGCTTGCAGTTCGCGCTGGATCCCCTGGTATTTATGACGCACTGTTTTTGAGTGATCCAGATTTAGTCGGAGTCCCTGAGCGCGGAACCAAATTGATTTCTGAAAGTTCTATCCCAGCTGAACTAAGAGCCGCAATTAAAGAGCGTGATCGCCAAGCATGGGCATACTCCACTTTGTTTTATGAAGGTGGAGTTACAGCTCAAGGCCTTGTTGTCGGCTCTCCAATTTCGATTCCTCGGGTAGGTGCCTACGAACTGTATTTATTGTTCCCTTTAACCAACGAGCAGCGCACTATAGAACTTGTTAACCAAGGAGTTGCAGCGACTGGAATTATTCTCTTAGTAAGTTTGATGGTTCTGGCTTGGTTCGTGACTGCTCGAGTTACCGATCCAGTTAGAGAGGCTGCTGAGATTGCAGTCCAAATTGCATCGGGTGATTTAGATCGAAGGATGCAAGTTACTGGCGAAGATGATATTGCCAGACTTGCAGGCTCATTTAATGAAATGGCGTCAAGTTTGCAAAGCCAAATCATCCGGCTTGAATCCCTGTCACAGATTCAACAACAGTTTGTATCTGATGTATCTCATGAATTACGGACTCCGTTAACCACGGTACGTATGGCAAGCGAGATGATCTACAACGCTCGCGCAGATTTTGATCCTGACATGGCAAGGTCGGCTGAATTACTTAGGAATCAGGTGGATAGATTCGACCTATTGTTAAGCGACTTGCTGGAAATGAGCAAGATCGACGCTGGTGCATCGCCGTTAGAAAGTGCAGCCATTGATTTGGCGACGGTTACCCGAACAATTCTTCGAGACAATAGCGAAATTGCAGCTGAGCACGCAACGAACTTTAGATTTGTCAGCAGCGGCGATGCGACGGTAATTGCAGATAAACGTAGAGTTTCCCGAATTATTAGGAATCTAATCGTAAATGCGATTGAGCACTGTGATGGAACTGCCGTAGAAATCGAGATTGCAGGAAATGAAACCTGCGTCTCAATTTCAGTTCGCGATCATGGACAAGGAATAGCAGTAGAAGATCTATCAAGAGTATTTGGTCGGTTTTGGCGAGCGGATCCAGCACGTCAACGCACCCTTGGCGGTACTGGTCTTGGGCTATCAATTTCAGCAGAAGATGCCGCGCTTCATGGGGGAATCATTGATGTCTGGGGCGCACCAAATGAAGGCGCTCAGTTCGTATTAACTTTGCCCCGTCTGGAGCTCGGTGAAATTACCAGCGTAGCTATTTCGGCAGGTGCGCCATGAGATCGAAATTAATCGTCGCGATGTTGTTAGGCACTTTGGTGCTTTCGGGGTGTGCCGGAATACCTAGTTCAAGCCAGGTCTATTACGGAGAAGAGATTTCGCAGGACACATCAACACAATTCGTGAGAGTTATTGCTAGACCGCCGAGTTTAGATATGAATCCAGAGGAGATTATTCGAGGATTCCTGGATGCCTGCGCAGATCCATCTGAAGACTATGAAATTGCACGCCAGTATTTAGACGTAGAATCAGCCGAAAATTGGAATCCGCTTACTGGTATTGAGATTTACGAAGCATCCACCATCGAAGTCGCAGAAGCAACAACAACCTTGACTGTGGGCGCAGTTAAGCTCGGCACAATTTCTGATTTAGGTCGGTTTCAAGTTGGAGACCCTGGAGCCGAGATTTCAAGGTCATTTGATTTGGAACAAAATGCAGGTGGTCAATGGAGAATCTCAAACTTAAGTGATGGGATTTTGTTATCAAGTGGAGACGTTGACCGATCATTTAGAAGTTTTCCAATTTATTTTTTCAACACAGACTTAACATCATTGATAACCGACAGCTTGTTGGTGCCGGTGAGTAATTCAGGTGCAGCAACTTCATTAGTTCGTTCGCTTCTGGATGGCCCGTCGCCATATCTTTCTCCAGTTGCTACCAGCGCGTTTCCAGTTGGAACTACTTTGACTTACGGCTCGGTACCAGTTATCAATGGCGTTGCGCAGGTTGACCTCTCAAATGAGATTTTGGGAGCGAATGAAGTCACTCGACGCGCCCTCTCGGCACAATTGGTTTGGACCTTGAGTGCACTTGCAAACGTTACTTCAGTTCAGATCTCGGTCTCGGGACAGCCATTGGCTCTTGCAAACGTTAGCTCGCTACAGACCATTCGGGATTGGCAGAATTTTTCGGTATTACCGAATCCAGATCGCAAAGTTTTGAATGTGATTAGAAATGAAAAAATCTTTGCGATAAGCGATGCGGCAGAAAGTTTAAGATACACATCTACGACGCCACTGATATTTGCATCGCCAAATGCAACAGATACGCGAATAGCAACGGTGACAGCAGATCTTAAATCCTTGCAGGTTGCGAACGCATCAGATTCGATATTTGAATTAGTGGCACAAGGTGAGCAAATTTCCAAGCCAACATGGGATCGCGATGGCAGTATCTATTTCTCAGATTTTGGATCTGGTGTCCGTGAAGTAGCAAATGATGGCTCGTTGCGTGAGGTTTTGGTTGATGTGTCCGCTTTGGGTACCAACGATCAAGTCAAACAGGTCGCGGTCTCAAGTGATGGAGTTCGCGTTGCAGTTGTTTTGTCAAATGGAATCCAGGATGTAATCGCCGTGGGAGCAATCTTTAAAGCGGAAAGTGAAACCAGGATTATTGGGCTGCATCGAATTGAGCGTTCTATCGTCACGATTCGCGACATTGCGTGGAGTTCACCTACATCGATTGCCGTATTGGGAACAGATGAATCAAAAAGTGAGCTACTTTTCGATATCTCTCTATTGGATGGGAAATCCAAGCTATTCAGCACCCCAATAGGGGCGCAACAGATTTCTGTGGATGGCACAAGAAAAATATTTGTTTCAGCCGTTGATGGCACCAATCAATTGGTCTATCAGCAAAGTTTTGGATCATGGACACAAGTAACTACTGGCATTGGTGGATACTTCTCTCGTTGATCTAACACCCAGAATTTATCAACACTCACATTGCAATTCTTGGATCTAAGCAAGACATGGGGAACTATGCATCATGTCAGTTTTGAAACAATTAGTCTTTACGCCAAGGTGCTCGATTTGTGGGCAACTCGGGGTTGATTTTTGTGTCACTTGTGTCGAAAAAGTAAAACCCTTCAGAGCCAGAGATTTAGTTGAAATCGATTTGTGTTTTTGCGCAGGTGAATATTCTGATTGGCTGCGTGATTCAATCATCTGTTACAAGAATGGTGAAGCCAAATACACCGCATTACTTTCACATTTATTACGAAATGCTTTAGAAAGTTCAATCAAATCCCAAAATCTGACTTTGATTCCAATTCCAAGTTCCCCACAAAAAGTCAGAGAGCGAGGTTTCGATGCGATGGCTAACCTCTGCACCAACGTGATTAAGGGGAGTGAATCAGCAACCATGGATGCATCAAATCTTTTCCTCCGACGCACAGTCCTTGATCAAGTTGGTTTAACAGCTATGCAAAGACAGGAAAACCTCAGTGGCGCATTTGGAGTCCGTAGAGTTGTAAATGGAACTGTAGTGATTGTTGATGATGTCATAACGACAGGCGCAACACTAAACAGCGCAGCTAAGGTGCTCAAACATGCTGGCGCACAACGTGTTTTGGCACTTGCTTTGTGCGGAACTCCTAAAACCAGATAGCCTATTACCCGGCACCCACCCGGGTCCGTGATTGCGTTGCAAAGCAGTTCTTCGAAGTTGTTTTGCAACAAGCCGATGCCAGCCGCAGGCGAAGCGGTCCACGTAAGACGACTTTTGGTCGTTGAGCACGGTGCGGTTTAGAAGTAAGTCCTGCCTGTTCTTTGATCCAGATGGTCAAAATCAACAGCGAGGGTTAGTAGTGGCGATTGACGCTGCAAAAATTCCAGCAGGCGAATGTGGGGTCGAAAATCAGGTCGGACGGGTGGGTGTTCTTATTTGTCTAAAACTTATGTGGTTCTTTTTCACCCACTAGGCTTGTGGCAGAAGCTTAGGGAGTTTTGGTGTCCGATTTAGACGTTAAGTCCCAGCAAAAGTTTATTTTAAAGGCCATGCCACTCTTTTTTGTGGGCATGACTTTGCGACCACTAACCACATCAGTTGGACCAGTTCTTCCGGAAATTCGCGCAGAATTTGGACTTAGCGCTACCGCGGCATCATTACTGAGCACTTTGCCGATTCTAATGTTCGGAATTGGCGCAATGCTGGTCCCTAGATTGCTTCATCGGGTAACTCCGAATAGAGCGGTTTCCGTTGCTTTAGTAGCTCTGGCGATTGGCGGAACTTTACGCCTAGTGCCATCAGTTGTCGTTCTATATTTAGGGACCGTGATTATTGGCCTTGGCGTGGCCGTAGGAAACGTGGTTCCTTCGATTATTACCCGTAGAGATTTCCCAAAAAACATTGGTGGAGTAATGGGAATGATCGCAGGAGCGATCTCAATTTCTGCAGCGGTTGCGGCGCTGATTACGTATCCGCTTACTGAGGCTTTTGGTTCATGGCGCGGGGCTTTGGAACTTTGGGCTGTTTTGCCGTTGATCGCTTGGGCAGTTTGGCGAACCTATCGACACCATGGAACCGTTGATGCAACTTTAACTACACCTCGTGATATGCGGTCGCTCTTTCACAACAAGTTGGCGTGGGCACTGGTCTTCTACTTTGGTTTCCAGTCGATGAATTACCATTCAATGAATGCCTGGCTGCCATCTATTCTTCGAGATTCGGGTATTGATCCAACAATTGCAGGAAAGCAACTTGCTCTCCTGGTTCTACTCGGATTTCCAGCCGGTCTTTTTGTGCCACCACTCGCTGCGAAGTTCAAATCTCAAGTAATGCTTTGTTTAATCTTCGTAGCAATTTTTGCTATCGGATTAGTTGGAATATATCTCTTTTCAACTACAGGATGGTGGCCAACTGGAACTTGGCTTTGGGTTTCACTACTTGGAATTGGCTTAGGCTCGTCATTTCCACTGGCTTTAACTTTGGTTTTGCTCCGGTCTGATAGTCACGAAACAGCTCGAGACCTGGGCTCGTTTATGCAGGGTGGCGGCTACATCATTTCAGCACTAGGCCCATTAACTCTTGGCCTACTTAAAGACTTAACACATACGTGGGGAGCATCGTTCGTTGCCTTGGGAGTAGCACTGATCATCCAGCTGTTTTCTGGAATCATAATTTCTCGACCTGGTGTTATCAGCGTTACTACAAAGCGCTAATTATCAAGAAGCTCCTCAGGCATTATGAGATGCAGAATTTTGCACCAGGTTAATAGGTGCAAGAATAAGGTGTGCCAAATCGCCTCGCAGATTCAACTTCTCCCTACCTATTGCAGCATGCTGATAATCCAGTTGATTGGTATCCCTGGTCCGAAGAAGCTTTTGAACTAGCTAGAACTCGAGATGTTCCGATTTTTTTGAGTGTTGGCTACAGTGCCTGCCATTGGTGTCATGTTATGGCCCACGAAAGTTTTGAAAATCCGTCAGTTGCAGCGTTAATGAATGAATATTTTGTGAACATTAAAGTTGATCGAGAAGAACTGCCAGCAGTTGATTCGCTATACATGGAAGCAACTCAGGCGATGACAGGCCATGGTGGCTGGCCAAATTCAGTTTGGTTAGATCATGACCGACGACCTTGGTATGCAGGAACATATTTTCCGCCCCGACCATCACATGGGATGCCTTCATTTACCCAAGTACTGTTAGCACTCAATGACACTTGGACCAGTGAGCGAGAGCGAGTTAGGGATTCTTCCGCCCGAATCATGGAACACATTGGATCACGAAACGAACTGATCGTTAAGTCCAAATCAGAATTCACTAAAGAAGAAATCACATTTGCGGTGACCTCTGGAATCGAGTCGCTAGCCTCATCATTTGATCCGATTAATGGTGGTTTCGGCGATGCTCCGAAATTCCCACCGTCATTAGTTCTGGAGTTCTTGCTAAGAAATGAAGCCTTGCAAAGACTTGAAGGTGAAGCGCCAGATTTTCGAGTAATGAAAATGATCGAACAAACCTGTGATGCTATGGCTCGTGGTGGCATGTACGACCAACTGGGTGGTGGGTTCGCGCGGTATAGCGTGGATGCAACTTGGACCGTTCCGCACTTTGAAAAAATGCTTTATGACAATGCCCAGCTGCTTTCAATCTATGCGCATCTGTACCGACTAACGGGTGATGAGCAAGCACTACGCATAACTACTGAAACTGCTGAATTCTTGATTCGTGAAATGCAAACCCCGGAGGGTGGCTTTGCAGCAGCACTTGATGCCGACAGCCTTGACGAGGAAACCGGACATTCCGAAGAAGGTGCGTTCTATGCCTGGACACCAAAACAAATCACAGACGCACTTGGCTCAGTTGACGCAGACTGGGTTATGAAGTTGTGCAAGGTAACTACAGATGGCACCTTCGAACATGGCAAGTCAGTATTAACTCTTCATCAAGATCCTGATGACTGGGTTAGATGGAATGACTTGCGAGCAAAGTTATTGCAGTCCCGACAGACCCGACCACGTCCAGGCCGAGATGACAAAATCGTCGCAAGTTGGAATGGTCTAGCAATCCGCGCGCTAGTGGATGCGGGAAGTGTTTGTCGTCGATTGGACTGGATAGAAAGCGCCACCCGAGCTGGTGATTTACTGGTCAGTAAGCATCTGGGAGCAGACGCGTTACACCCCAACAGATTGGTGCGAGTTTCCCGTGACGGTAAAGCTGGTCTACATGCCTTAGGTGTGCTCGAAGATCAGGCACTTGTTGCTAGTGCATTTTTGGCTCTAGCGCAGGCTAACGGCGATGATGCTTGGCGAGAATTGGCCGGTACGTTACTTCACGACATCAGAGATCATTTTCAACAAGGTCGCGGCTTAACAGATACTGCCAACGATGTTGAGCCAGTGGCTAAAGATGTCGCCGCAAGGCAAGTTGATCCAACTGACAATGTGACACCATCTGGCTGGGCAGCGACAATTGATGCGGCTTTAACCTACTCTGCGCTAACTGGAGATACCGAGATCCGCCATTGGGCTGAAGAATTCATTCCCGCATTGATTCCGTTAGTTGCGACCCACACTCGGTTTGCTGGCTGGGGTAGTGCCATGTTCGTGACTTGGCTAGATGGCCCACGTGAAGTAGCGGTATCTGGTCCAATTGATTCGCAAATTCGTGATGTATTGGCCTTTGGTACTGCACCTGGAATGGTCTACGCCTGGGGTGGCGACCAACCGCTGCTACGGGATAGAAAAGCAATTGACGATCAAGTAACTGCATATGTATGTCGTGGATTTGTTTGTGATGCACCTACCACTGATAGGAATGTACTGAAAAAATCAATCGGAGTTGTTAACTAAATACCGAAGCGTCGATTTCGCGCCGTGTATGAACGCACCGCACGTAAGAAATCAATTTTACGAAAGTTGGGCCAGTAAGCTTCGCAAAAATAATACTCAGAATGCGCACTTTGCCAAAGTAAAAAACCGCTCAATCGTTGTTCACCTGATGTTCTAATTACTAAATCAGGATCAGGCTGGCCTTTGGTGTAGAGATGTGCGGCAATGTGTTCGATTTCGACTTTGGCAGCAACTTCAGCAAGCGAATTTCCGGTTGCCGACTCTTCAAGTAGAAACGATTTAACAGCATCAACTACTTCTTGGCGCCCGCCATAACCAATAGCTACATTCACGAGTAGCCCAGTAACGTTTTCCGTCGCGACTTTTGTTTTGTTTAGCAAATCTTTAGTTCGCTCGGGAAGTAGTTCGAGCGCTCCGACGGGATGAATTTGCCACCTACCTTGACTGCCCAATGAAGTGACAGTATCTTCAATGATTTCCAACAAAGCATCTAACTCTGATGGTTCGCGCAGCAAGTTATCGGTAGATAGAAGCCAAAGTGTTACGACCTCGACGCCTAGCTCTTCGCACCATCCAAGGAACTCCGTTATCTTCTCGCCACCCGCTCGATGCCCATGTGCAGATGGAGTCCCCATCTCAGCTGCCCAGCGACGATTCCCATCAAGGATTACGCCTACGTGTGCCGGAAGCTGATCTTGCGGTAGTGAGGAAGTTAGGCGGTGACCGTATAAGTCATAGGCAATGTCGCCTAAGAGAGTGCTAATTCTTCCCATGCGCCTAGGTTAGTAGATCGCCAAATTTGCTTGACCCAGCAGTTGTTCAGAAATTCACCCACTAGCAACTCTTGAACACGGCGTGTCTGACCACAGTGAATCAACTACCGCAATATGGTCAGACTTATCGGGCAATTCCGAGCCTTCCCAAGGATAAATCTGAAAATCTGGGGTGAGCTCGTGGCCGAATCGAACACTCAAAAGCGCACGTATGTTTTGGATACCAGCGTCTTGCTATCTGACCCAAGTGCCCTATTTCGATTTGAGGAACATGAAGTAGTAATTCCAGTTGTAGTGATCACTGAGTTGGAAGCTAAGCGCACCCATCCTGAATTGGGATATTTTGCGCGTTCTGCACTGCGCAGCCTAGACGACTTGCGAATTAAACATGGTCGCCTCGATTCACCACTTCCGCTTGGTGATGATGGTGGGCTTCTGCGAGTTGAACTCAATCACACCAACCCAGAAATCTTGCCAGCCGGATTTCGGCTAGGAGATAACGACACCCGAATTCTTTCGGTTGCCATGAATCTTTCCGCAGAAGGTTGTGACGTTGTATTAGTGAGCAAAGATTTGCCACTTCGCGTCAAAGCTTCAGCCGTGGGATTGGAAGCTCAGGAGTACCGAGCTGAGATCGTGCCATCAAGTGGTTGGAATGGTATGGCGGAGGCATCGGTAAGCGCTTCTGAAATTGATTCGCTATATAGTGATGAATTTATCGACCATGAAAGTGCTCGAGAAAATCCTTGCCACACCGGAATAGTGCTTTCGAGCGAACGTGGTAGCGCACTGGCTCGAGTCACGCCTGACAAGCGCCTGCGGTTAATCCGCGGCGATCGCGAGGCATTTGGTTTGCACGGTAGAAGTGCAGAGCAGCGAATTGCACTAGACCTGCTTCTTGATCCAGAAATCGGCATTGTTTCACTTGGTGGTCGGGCAGGTACCGGAAAGAGCGCATTGGCACTTTGCGCTGGGTTAGAAGCTGTGATGGAACGCCAGCAACACCGCAAAGTCGTGATTTTTCGACCGTTGTACGCAGTTGGTGGACAAGAACTTGGCTACCTACCAGGTGGCGAAAACGAGAAAATGTCTCCCTGGGCGCAGGCAGTTTTTGATACTTTGTCCGCAGTCACATCGGGTGATGTCATCGATGAAATTCTCGAACGCGGAATGCTAGAGGTCCTGCCTCTGACCCACATTCGCGGGCGGTCTCTGCATGACACCTTTGTAATTGTCGATGAAGCTCAATCACTTGAGCGAAATGTTTTGTTGACAGTGCTTTCGCGTATTGGCAAAGATAGCCGCGTTGTATTAACTCACGATGTGGCACAGCGCGATAACTTGCGGGTCGGTAGACATGACGGTGTTGTCGCAGTAGTGGAAAAACTTAAAGGCCATCCGTTGTTTGCGCACGTAACGTTGAACCGATCAGAGCGCTCACCAATTGCTGCACTTGTTACAGAGATGCTTGAGGACTTACCTGCTTAGCAATAAATAATGACTTGGTAGACTTGATGGGTTATGACAAAACGAATTCTTACTGCAACTGCAATTGTTATGTGTTCTCAACTGACATTCCAAACAAATGCGAATCCAGCTTCGGCGACAATTGTTCGTAACGCAGATGATCCAACAAGAGGATTAGAAACAAAAGCAGAACGCAGGAAGATTACTTTTGAAGTTTGGGTGAATTCACCAACAGCGAAATATCTAAAAAGAGTTGAGTCGAACAATAACTGCAAGTCAACGGGCGGAAATGGAAAGTATCAGGGTACTTGGCAAGTAAATGCCGGATTTTGGGAAACGTACGGTGGCCTGAAATACGCATCCAAGGCAAGTGCGGCAACATGCCGAGAGCAAGATTTGGTTGCTTACAAGGGCTGGATCGCCAGAGGCTGGAGCCCGTGGCCACCAGCAAAAAGGTTTAAGCCTTAATCTGCTACTACTTGGGTGGACCAATTGGGATGTTTAAGGCAATTGGACGCAAGGTTTCGGCAAAAAAATCATTTCCCTTATCGTCGACAACCACGAATGCTGGGAAGTTTTCAACCTCAATCTTCCAAACTGCCTCCATCCCCATTTCTGGGAAATCCAGCACTTCAACTTTCTTAATGTTGTCTTTAGCGAGGCGAGCAGCTGGACCGCCAATTGAGCCTAGATAGAACCCGCCATTTTCCTGACACGCTTTAGTCACTGCGTCACTACGGTTACCTTTTGCCAACATGACAAATGATCCACCAGCTTTTTGAAACCGGTCAACGTAAGCGTCCATGCGACCTGCTGTTGTTGGCCCAAAGGATCCGGATGCATAACCTTGTGGCGTTTTTGCAGGCCCGGCATAGTAAACCGCATGGTCTTTGAAGTACTGCGGCATCTCTTCGCCACGATCAATCATTTCCAAAATCTTTGCGTGCGCTAAGTCACGTGCAACTATGAGTGGGCCCGTTAGGGAAACCCGAGTTTTAACGGAGAGTGTTGATAAGGTTTCGCGAATTTCCGTCATAGGTCGAGTTAAGTCAATGCTTACGACGTTGTCATCGAGGTGCTCATCGGTTATCTCAGGCAAGAACCGGGCAGGATCAGTTTCTAATTTTTCAATGTACGCACCAGTGGCATCGATTTTCACAAGCGCTTGTCGGTCTGCTGAACAGGACACTGCAATCGCAATTGGGCAAGAAGCACCATGCCGAGGTAATCGAATTACCCGAACGTCATGACAGAAATACTTGCCACCAAATTGCGCGCCAATTCCAAAGTTTTGGGTGAGTTTAAGAATTTCCGTTTCCATCTCAAGATCTCGGTAGCCATTTCCATCTGGTCCACCCTCCGTTGGCAACGAATCGAGATACTTTGTGCTGGCAAGCTTTGAAACCTTTAGTGCATATTCGGCGCTTGTTCCACCTACGACAATTGCCAAATGATATGGCGGGCAGGCTGAGGTTCCAATGAGACGCAATTTCTCATCCATGAACCTTAAAAAACTTTCCTGATTCAAAACGGCCTTAGTTTCTTGATACAGGTAACTTTTGTTTGCGCTGCCGCCACCTTTGGCGATGAACAACATTTCGTATGAGTTTTCATGACCTGGTTTGGTATCTGAATAGATCTCAATCTGGGCTGGCAAGTTATCGCCAGTGTTTTTCTCATCCCACATGTTGAGTGGGGAAAGTTGCGAGTAACGAAGATTTAATTTTTGATAAGCGTTGTAGATCCCACGACTAAGTGCGACTTCATCCGGCCCGTCAGTCAGGATCTGGGACCCTCTTTTGGCTGAGACGATAGCCGTTCCAGTGTCTTGGCACATCGGCAAAATCCCACCAGCGGCAACATTGGCGTTCTTCATCAAATCGATAGCTACGAAGCGGTCGTTCGGAGATGCATTTGGATCGTCGATGATTTTCTTTAATTGCTCAAGATGACTGGTTCTCAAGTAATGCGAAATATCGTGAATGGCTTCGTAGGCAACTTTCTCTAACACGCTGTCGTCAATGTTAAGAAATGTGCGCTCACCGATCGTGGTAGTGGTTATTCCCTCGGTTGTAACCAAGCGGTACTCGGGATCATTTTTCGCGAGTGGCAAGATTTCGGTGTAGTTAAACGAACTCATACGGTTAGCCTAATCCGTTTTTAGCAAGTCGAACTGATTGGATAGCGCAAGAGCGAACTGGGGCAAAAGCAGGCAAAATAGAGACATGGCCAACAAAAAACCAAGAGGACGAGAAACTGCTTGGGACATGGTGCTGTCCATGGGCGCAGTTATTGCAACGGTTGGCGTAATCATGTTGCTGGCTTGGAGACCACAAGAAGTAGTAAAGCAACAAGCCGATTATGAAACCGCGGTTGCCAGCGCGGTTATCGCACAAACCTGGCCAATTTCTATTCCGGAAACTTTGCCAGCTGGCTATCAAGCAACGAGCGCTCGACTCGAGCCCGAGTCATACGGCGAGTTCGATGACATCCGTTGGATTTTGGGATTTCAAACCGATGCCGATGAGTATGTCTCGCTTTGGCAAAGTGATGGACCGGTTAGATCCGTAGTTTCTGCAGCCACTAACAATGCACCTTGCGAAGCTACGGAAACCATTAATGGGACGACCTGGCAGAAGTGTGAAATCGACAAGCCATTGACTCGCGCCTTCGTCAAGACCGAAGGCGATGTAACTTCCATTGTTTCGGGAACTGCGCAGTGGGAAGAGTTATTGCAGTTTGCCGAATCATTAGTCCTGGCCAAACCATAGAATCTTTGTATGGCTAAAGATCAATCTTCGGAAATTTCTTACGAGGCGGCAAAGTCGCAACTAGACGAAATTGTCACGCGCCTTGAAGACAAAGATCTCCCACTTGATGACATGGTCACTTTGTGGGAGCAAGGCGAAAAGCTTGCAGCAATATGCGAAGAACGTCTTGTGGGAGCCAAAGCCAGACTTGAAGCACTTCGTCCAAGCCAACCTGACGAAGATTAGTTTTCTTCAACTCGAGTTACTAAGTCGCCTTCTGCAAATTTAATCTGAAGTACATCGCCAACCTTTAGGTCGGCTGCATCCTTAACAATTTTGTTGTTTGAATTTCGAACAATAGAAAATCCGCGTTCTAGAGTTCCTTGCGGTGAGAGTGCGCGCAAAGTTGCTTTGGAGCCATTCAAGTATGCGCTTTCAAGTTCAATAAAGTTTTTGATCTTCATATGTATTGTCGAACGCAAAGAAGAGTTTTCACTTAATCGTTGCGAAATCAATGTTGCAGGTGTTGCTAGTGCAGGCCGACTTCGAGTGAGAGCCAACTGTTGTTCGAGTCGAGTTATTCCTGCCGAAACTAAAGATTGAAGTTTGGCACGAGCATTTCTTAGATCAGATATTTCCTGCAAAACATCTGGAACAATTTTTCGAGCAGCATCAGTAGGTGTCGATGCTCGATAATCTGCAACGTAGTCAATAAGTGGCCTGTCTTCTTCATGGCCGATTGCAGCAACTACTGGAGTATCGATTCCAGCTACGACGCGGATTAATGACTCATCACTAAATGGCAAAAGGTCTTCAAAAGCTCCACCACCGCGGGCAATAACAATGACATCGATATCAGAGATTGCATCTAGTTCGGTCAAAGCTGCACTGACTTGCCGAACACAATTAACACCTTGGACCGCAACTTCGCGAACTTCAAACGATACGTCTGGCCAGCGACGTCTAGCATTTTCAATAACATCGTGCATAGCATCGCTGGCTTGGCCACAAATCAAACCAATTCGTCGTGGTAAAAACGGCAATGGCTTTTTTCGGTCTTCGTTGAAGAGTCCTTCAGCAGCCAATAAGTTTCGTAAGGCCTCCAGTCGTGCCATCAGCTCACCGATACCAACGGCACGCATTTGCAAAACCTTGAACTGCAACGATCCACGTTTAGCCCACCAGTCTGCTTTGACTTGAACTAAAACACGACTGCCTTGCTCAACTGTGGTTGCAAGGGAATCCATTACTCCGGAGGCTACATAAAGTGACAATGAAACATCGCGATCGGTATCCCGCAAGGATAGGTAAGTCAGCCCTTTTCTAGGGTTAACTTCGGCCAACTGGCCTTCAATCCAAATCGTGCCAAGTCGGCCAATGTATTCGCCAATCATTGTGCTAACTGAATGGACTGCCAGCGGGGACTCCGGATCCAGGCCTGGCTTGGCTGGTTCTGTCTGGTCCATGGATCTATTGTGCCGAATGCCAGAAAGCGCGAAGGGCAGGCGCGGGCTTACGATAGGACAGTGAGCGAATCAACGAAAAAAGTCCTGTTAGCAAAGCCTCGCGGCTACTGTGCTGGTGTTGACCGAGCGGTGGTCACTGTGGAAAAGGCTTTAGCCGTGCATGGCGCGCCAATTTATGTTCGTAAGGAAATCGTTCATAACAAGTACGTCGTCACAGAACTTGAAGCCAAAGGTGCGATTTTCGTAAACGAAACAGATGAAGTTCCAGAGGGCGCCACTGTTGTCTTCAGCGCTCACGGTGTATCACCTGCGGTGCACGACGAAGCAGCACAGCGCAATCTAAAAACTATTGATGCCACCTGCCCTTTGGTAACTAAAGTTCATTCCGAAGCTCGACGCTTTGCATCAGATGATTATCAAATTCTCTTTATTGGTCACGAAGGCCATGAAGAAGTTGAAGGCACGATGGGTGAAGCGCCAGAAAACATGACTTTAGTTGACGGTCCGGCACACGTTCAAGAAATCGAAATCGACCCGACCAGACCTGTCGCGTGGCTTTCTCAAACCACACTTTCGGTAGATGAAACACTTGAGACAGTTGACCTATTACGAACCAAGTTTCCAAATTTGATCGACCCACCAAGTGATGACATCTGCTACGCCACTCAAAATCGTCAAAAAGCCGTCAAGGAAATTTCGATGGCTTGCGATGTAATGCTTGTGGTTGGATCGGCGAATTCCTCAAACACTGTTCGGTTAGTTGATGTCGCACTCGAAGCTGGTGCCAGGGCTGCGTACCGAGTCGATTTTGCTAAAGAAATCGATGAGGCTTGGTTAGTCGGAGCTCAAACCGTTGGACTTACCAGTGGTGCATCGGTACCGGAGATTTTAGTTAACGGTGTTTTAACTTGGCTGGCTGAGCGTGGCTATACAGATGTCGAAGAAGTAGAGACGATTGAAGAGCACTTGATTTTTGCCTTGCCGCCAGAGTTGCGACGCGACATTAAGGCTTCCGGCCGCGCCTAAAGATCGCTATGCCTGCGCTCAATGCGGTAGCACCTAGGATCCACCAAGCATGCATGGCAAGTCCATAAGCAAGATGCAAAACTTGTTCACGCAAAAACGAACCACCACGCATAGGCGCTAGTTGTCCAACCGTTAACAGCGCAACAACCCAAGCGATTGGCACGACCCAAATTGCGGCTTGATAATCTGCGGTGCGAACCTTGATCGAGCCAAGAAGTCCGACTACTACAAGTCCGATATTCGAAATCATTCCAATTTCAGACATCATAAGAATGTCTATCGCCATCACAATCATCATGGAAATACAGCTCAGGATAATGACGCCTTGATAAGTCCAGCCTCTAGCGGCCGGCGCAATCTCGGAAGGCTCAATAATTGTGTTTGCCATGGATTAAACGTATCGGTTCAAGGGGCGAGTCTGGAAGAAGGTAGAAATCGGCTACGCTTATGTGCCGTGGCCCTAACTATTGGAATCGTCGGATTACCTAACGTCGGAAAGTCGACCTTGTTCAATGCGCTGACGAAAAATAATGTGTTGGCAGCAAACTATCCATTTGCCACGATTGAGCCAAACACCGGTGTTGTTGAAGTACCAGATGCGCGACTTCCAGTTTTGGCACAAATCTTTAACTCTGAACGAATTTTGCCTGCAACCGTCACCTTCGTAGATATCGCTGGGATTGTTCGTGGGGCAAGTGAAGGCGAAGGCCTTGGAAATAAGTTCTTAGCTAACATCCGTGAATCCGAAGCAATTTGTCAGGTAATCCGAGCCTTCAAAGATCCTGATGTAGTTCACGTTGATGGCGCGATCTCACCGAAAGATGATATCGAAACCATCAACACCGAGTTAATTTTGGCTGACATGCAAACCCTCGAGAAGGCCATGCCACGACTTCTCAAAGAATCTCGGTTAGACAAGTCGAAGGCTGAATCTTTAGCAACAGCAGAAAAGGCTGTTGAGATTCTCAACTCCGGAAAAACTATTTTTGAATCAGGTCTTGACTATGAACCGATTCGTGAACTTTTCTTGCTAACTGCAAAGCCGTTTCTTTACGTATTCAACTTAGATGAAGATGAACTAACTGACGATGTCTTGAAAAAAGATTTAAGTGCTCTAGTTGCTCCGGTTGAAGCAGTTTTCATGAATGCAAAGCTTGAAGCTGAACTTGGTGAACTTCCGGAAGAAGAAGCACTTGAGTTATTGCAATCTGTTGGGCAGCAGGAAAGTGGTATTGCAATTTTGTCTCGAGTTGGATTTAAAACTCTCGGCCTGCAAACATACTTAACCGCTGGTCCAAAAGAATCCCGAGCTTGGACGATCCCAGTTGGTGCAACTGCACCTGAGGCCGCTGGCGTTATTCACACAGATTTCCAAAAAGGATTCATCAAGGCAGAAATTGTTGCATTCGATGATTTGGTTTCTGCAGGTTCGGTCGCCGAAGCAAAATCCAAAGGCAAAGTCCGCATGGAAGGCAAAGAGTACGTCATGTCGGACGGGGATGTTGTCGAATTCCGATTCAACGTCTAGTTGAATCTGAATTCAACCGTAAACACAGTTGAATTTCATCGGGAGTCAACGTCTAGTTGAATCTAAACGCAACAGTAAACGGGGCTGGATTCCGCAAGGATTCAGGGTCCGACATCTTTGGTTAGTTATACCCAGATATCCCAACTAGAATAAGGACAGTGACCCAATCTGCTGTCCGCAACGACCTTCGAAATGTTGCCATTATTGCCCACGTTGACCATGGAAAAACCACGCTGGTAGATGCCATGCTTTGGCAATCCGGCGCTTTCCGCGCGAACCAAGATGTGAATGACCGCGTCATGGATTCGATGGACCTGGAACGCGAAAAAGGAATTACCATCCTGGCGAAGAACACCGCCGTTCGATATGTGGGTCCAGCTGCTCCAGAAGGTGGCGTTACCTTAAACATTATTGACACCCCCGGTCACGCTGACTTCGGTGGTGAAGTCGAGCGCGGGCTCGAAATGGTTGATGGCGTTGTTTTGCTAGTTGACGCAAGTGAAGGCCCACTGCCACAAACTCGATTCGTACTTCGCAAGGCGCTGCAAAAGCGACTTCCTGTAATTCTCTTGATTAATAAAGTAGATCGTCCAGACGCACGAATCGCTGAAGTCGTTGATGAAACCTATGAACTGTTTTTTGATTTAGATGCAGACGAAGAGCAAATTCAATTTCCAATTGTTTATGCATCTGCAAAAGCCGGGCGTGCATCACTAACGCGTCCCGTCGATGGTGGAATGCCAGATGAAGAAGATCTAGAGCCGTTGTTTGCGACTTTAATCGGAAGCATCCCAGCACCTACGTATGATCCAGAAGCGCCGCTTCAAGCCCACGTAACAAACCTTGACTCTTCGCCGTACTTAGGCCGTTTGGCTCTTTGTCGTGTGATCAACGGAAACATCAAAAAGGGGCAACAAGTTGCTTGGATGAAATCTGATGGCACAACCGACCGCGGGAAGATTGTCGAACTTTTAATGACAGAAGCGCTAGATCGAGTACCCGTTGATTCTGCTGGCCCTGGTGACATCATTGCGGTTTCCGGGTTTGAAACCATCACAATTGGTGAAACTTTAGCTGATCCGGAAAATCCAGTAGCGCTGCCACTATTTGTAATTGACGAACCATCAATCTCCATGACTATTGGAATCAATAGCTCACCGCTTGCAGGTGAAACAGGAAGCAAAGTTACGGCTCGCTTACTCAAGACTCGGCTCGAGGCTGAACTTGTGGGTAACGTTTCGATTCGAGTGCTCGAGACCGAACGACCTGACACTTGGGAAGTTCAAGGTCGAGGAGAACTTCAGCTCGCCGTGCTTGTTGAATTGATGCGACGCGAGAAGTTTGAAATGACTGTTGGTAAGCCACAAGTTGTTACCAAGGAAATCGGCGGAAAGATCCACGAACCAATGGAGCGCCTAACAATCGATGTTCCGGAAGATTATGTAGGTGTTGTTACGCAGCTTTTAGGCTTGCGAAAAGGCCGCCTAGAACAGATGGTGAATCATGGAACGGGCTGGGTGCGCATGGAGTACATCGTTCCAGCGCGTGGTCTAATCGGATTCAGAACTGAATTCCTAACTGAAACTCGTGGAACTGGGCTGATGCACCACATCTTTGAAAAGTATGAACCATGGTTTGGTGAGTTACGCACTCGTCCATCTGGCTCACTAGTTTCTGATCGACGTGGCGCGGTCACTTCGTATGCCTGCTTCGGTCTGCAGGAACGTGGCACGCTCTTTGTCAATCCGACAACAGAAGTTTATGAAGGCATGATTGTTGGCGAAAATGCTCGATCCGAAGATATGGACGTAAACGTAGTACGCGAAAAGAAACTCACCAACGTTCGTTCGGCAACGGGCGATGAGCTCGAGCGTCTGATTCCTGCAAAGCAACTGAGTCTTGAGCAGGCTTTGGAATTCTGTCGGGAAGATGAGTGCGTTGAAGTTACTCCAACTGCAGTTAGAATCCGAAAAGTTTTCCTAGCAAAAGTTGACCGCGATCGTAATCGAACGAAAGCGCGCAATAACTAGGATCGCAATATGAAGTTGAACCCGTGGGCTAAAGTCGGGACACTTGCAGCAGTTGTGATTGCAAGTGTCGCACTTCTGGGCGGGTCAGTTATCGTCAGCAACTCGCCAGGTAGTTTCAATGCAGGTCTCACGAGAGCGGTGGGCGATGGTGATACCCCTGGTGGCCTACTTAGGCTTGGCTCTTCGGCTCCTTGTGATTCGCTGGATCCGGCTCAAACATTTGATCCTTGGTGTGCTGTGGTACACCGAGCATTTACCCGAAACCTAATGTCATTTGCGGGTAAACCGGGCGATCAAGGACTCGTAGTTGTGCCTGATTTGGTTTCCGACTTACCCATTTCCAATGCTGACAAAACTTCATGGACGTTTACCCTGCGACCAGATGTGTTTTGGAGTGATGGTTCAGCTGTGACATCTGCAGATGTTAAGTATTCGATTCAACGTTTATTCGATGACTCGTTGCAAAGTCCAGTAGCACTAGACACTTTATGCTTACTCAGCCCTTGTACTGCGGGGACGCCTGACTACAAAGGCCCTTACATATCACCAACAGAAGATCTAGTTTCGATAGAGACGCCTGATGATCGCACAATTGCATTCACTTTGAATAGATCTTTCTATGAGTTTTCACGCTTACTAGCAACCCCACAATTTGCGCCAATTCAAATGGCGCGTGACATTTCCCTGCGTGCTTCTGGATCGACATATGCTGAAAACCCAGCATCAAATGGACCGTTTGTATTGACGATTGATCAAGCAGGCTTGCAATACTCACTAACTAGAAACGATAAGTGGACTCAAGCTTCAGATGGCATTCGCATCCCTAAAGTCGATTCGATGTCATGGAAGGTATTCCCGGATGCAGATGCAACTGATCAAGCACTGCTAACAGGTGAAATTGATGTAAAGCTGAATTACGGACTTGCGCCCAAGGCTCGTGATGCAACATTGGCTGAAAAAGCCCAACGTTCACTTATCGACAATCCAGAAATGAGCTTCGTTAACTTTCTTGCAGTTAACCCTGCAGTTGCCCCACTTGATCGAGCTCCATGCCGAGATGCAATTTTCTATGCATTGGACAAAGTAGATCTGCAAAATATTCGTGGGGGAAGTGCTTCGGCTGCGATCGCACACTCACTAAGTCCGCCGACAATTCTTGGATACAACGATTCCTATAACCCATATCCAAGCGGAAGCGACGAAAGCGGAAACCTTCGCAAAGCAAGGCAAAGTTTGGCGCAATGTGGTTACCCCGATGGCTTTCAGTTGAATATGGCTTATGTGTCAATTGGAATTGGTAAAGATATCTTTTTGTCAGTGCAAAAAAGTTTGGCTCGCATTGGCATAGTTGTAGATCCAGTAGAGTATGCGAACTTTGCCGAGTACTTAACTACTGGATTGGGATCACCAGAGAACATGGCGACCCAAGAAATTGGGTTAGCCACAACTGGTTGGGGACCTGATTATTCATCAGCATATTCGTTTTGGGCGCCGCTAAGTGATGGCCGCAAGATTAAGGCTTCATCGAATTTAAACTTCGCTGAACTCAACTTAGATGAGTTAAATCAGCTATTAGATGAGTTGGAAGCAGCTGAGTTACCCGCAGACTCGGCTCGAATTAGTCGAGCGATCGAGGCATTAGTTATGAGCGAAGCGGTCTATTTGCCCTACGCCGTGGATCGCATTGTTTTGTTCCGGCAGGAACCCCTAACGGACATTTACGTCCAAATCGCACTAGGAAATCAGTATGACTTGGTGAACATCGGCAAACAGGAAAATTTGCAATAAAATAGCGGGTTTTCCTAAGTAAGACTTCTCACATAACTCTGAAATCGGTATCGCCAACAGCAGCTAGCCAAATAGACTTCGATGGTTAATAAGGGGTAAACAACCGGAAAGGCAATTCCACAATGTCCTTGGTCGAAACCAGCGAAGCAAAAGCAGTTGTTGGACGCACAATGCGCCAGTTGGCTTGGGCCAGGCTGCGACGAGATCGCGTGGCAGTTGTAAGTATGTTTGTTTTGGCATTCATCGTGTTTATTGCAGCCTTTGGTCCGTTGATCTCAAAGTGGATCGGAGTAAATCCTTTTGACTTCAACACAGATTTATTAAGTGACGCGGGAAGTTTGCCACTTGGTCCGTTTGGCGGAGTTTCCCTTGATCATCCACTTGGTGTCGAGCCACTAACCGGCCGTGATATTTCAGCTCGGTTACTTTATGGCACTCGCATCTCATTGTTTATTGCGCTGTCCGCAACATTAATCACTGTTGTTGTTGGAACAGTGATTGGAATTGTTGCGGGTTACTCTCGAGGTAGAACAGATACCGTCTTAAGCCGCTTTATGGACATTACTTTGGCGTTCCCGCTACTTCTGGTAATCATTGCGATGTCACCTGTTTTGGAACAGCGACTTCAAGCTTGGGGATTACCACCGGGCAATCCGTCTCGAATCACTACCTTGATTTTGGTGTTGAGCGTTTTTGGTTGGCCGTATCTGGCGCGACTTATTCGCGGGCAAGTGCTTTCGCTGCGCGAGCGTGAATTTGTTGAAGCTGCAGTTTCCATTGGTTCGAGTAATCGAAGGATTTTGTTTCGCGAGCTATTGCCAAATCTTTGGGCACCGATTTTGGTTTATGCAACTATCGCAATGCCGGGACTAATTGGTGCTGAGGCCGCCCTTGCTTACCTTGGAATCTCAGTGGTGCCTCCAACCCCTACTTGGGGTTCCATGCTTGAAGAATCAGTTGGCT
>Ga0214917_10001702_pt1 | contig 28026 bp, 25 predicted proteins | sample LL_1208_BB_MetaG_FD_177983 | JGI IMG/M metagenome (GOLD analysis project Ga0214917, IMG submission 177983) | Freshwater microbial communities from Lake Lanier, Atlanta, Georgia, United States - LL_1208_BB | ecosystem: Environmental > Aquatic > Freshwater > Lake | place: USA: Georgia | collected... | reverse complement strand
AAAAGAAGCTCAAGGCCGCCGAATCCGCGGGCGAAGAAAAGGACAAAGGCAAACCCGCCAAGGCCAAGCTCGTCCGCGAGGAAGTCACCGCGGAGGAAGTCGGCGAGGTTGTCTCCCGCTGGACCGGCATCCCCGTCACCCGCCTACTGGAGGGAGAAAAAGAAAAACTCCTGCGATTGGATAAGATTCTCCACGAACGGGTCATCGGTCAGGACGAGGCTGTCCAGGCGGTGGCGGATGCCGTCGTCCGCGCCCGCTCCGGCCTGAAGGATCCAAAGCGCCCGATCGGCTCCTTCCTCTTCCTTGGCCCTACCGGCGTCGGCAAGACGGAACTGGCCCGGGCCCTCGCCGCCACGCTCTTCGACAGCGAGGATGCCATGGTCCGTATCGACATGTCAGAATACATGGAAAAGCACGCCGTCTCCCGCCTGATTGGGGCCCCTCCCGGTTACGTCGGCTACGAGGAGGGCGGCCAGCTCACCGAGGCCGTTCGCCGCCGTCCCTACTGCGTCATCCTCTTCGATGAGATCGAGAAGGCCCACGCCGACGTCTTCAACACCTTTCTCCAGATCCTCGACGATGGTCGCCTCACCGACAGCCAGGGCCGCACGGTCGATTTCAAGAACACCCTCATCATCATGACCTCCAATATCGGTTCGCCCCTTCTGATGGAGGGGCTCGATTCCAAGGGCGAAATCACGGAGAAAACCCGCAAATCGGTCATGACCGAGCTCCGCCGTCATTTCCGGCCCGAATTTCTCAACCGGATCGACGAGATCGTCCTCTTCAAGCCGCTCACGCTGGACGAAATCAAAAAGATCGTGGATCTGCTCCTGGGTCAGCTGCGCGGCCGCCTGGCCGAGCGCCGGATCACCCTCAACCTGACCGACGCCGCCCGCGAACACATCGCCCGCGAGGGGTACGACCCCGTCTACGGCGCCCGGCCCCTGAAGCGCTATCTCCAACGCGAGGTGGAAACCCGCCTATCCCGCAAACTTCTTTCCGGCGACATCCCCGACGGCGCCACCATCACCCTTGCCTACAAGGACGGCAACCTGGACATTCAGACCGGAAAGTAATTCTTAATTTTAAACTAACAACCGTGCCTTCCTTCGACGTCGTCTCCGAAATCAACATGTCCGAGCTCAGCAATGCCCTGCTGATGGCCCGGAAGGAGCTCGCCAGCCGGTTCGATTTCAAGGGCGTGGAATGGGAGATCGCCGAGGAAAAGGACAAGCTCGTCCTCTCCGCCAATGACCAGTTCAAGCTCGATGCCCTGCGGGAGATCGTCATGGGCAAGCTGGCCAAGCGGGGCGTCCCGTTGAAAAACCTGGAACCCAAGGATGCCGAACTCTCCTCCGTGGGTCGGGCCCGGCAGGAGATTCTACTGAAGCAGGGTCTTTCCGGGGAAAACGCCAAGGCCGTCAGCCAATCCGTCCGCGGATCCGGGCTCAAGCTCCAGGCCGCCATCGAGGGCGGCAAGGTTCGCGTCTCGGGCAAGAGCCGGGATGATCTGCAGGCCGCCATCGCCCACCTCCGGAAGCTCGACATCCCCGCCGCACTGTCCTTTAACAACTTCCGAGATTGAAGCTTACTTAAACTTCATCTTCATCTTAATCTGACCCGATGCTGAAGCTTCTTCTTCCCCTGTTGTTGCTTTCCCTCGCCCACGGCGAGGACGAAACCGTCAAAAAAGCCGAGGTTGCCCCCGTCAACGATGTCTTCTGGCCCACCAACCTCCCCGCCCAGATCTATGTGATTCCGGTGAAGGTGGATCCCTCCGCGGTCGCCGCGGCTCAAAAGAAGGAAGAGGGCGGCCTACCCAAAGGGCCCTTTCGGAAAATGATGGAAGGGGATGACGATGATAAAAAAGAAAAGCTCAAGGACCTCCAGACCGACATCACCAAGAGCCTGATCGACAAGCTGAAGGATGCCGGCCTCCCGGCCCGGGCTTGGACGTCCCCCAGCGCACCGCCCTCCGATGGCTGGAAGGTCGATACCCAAATCGTGGATCTCGATCCCAACAAGAAGATGATGAAGGACAACCCCCAAGTCGGCATCCTTCTCACTGTCGCCGATCCCAACACCTCGGGTGGAAAACCTTTCCTCACCCTCGACAGCACCGCCAAATCCAAGATGGCCCCGGGTCCGGGCATCAGCCCCATGGCCAAGGGCATGAACATCTTCATGGAAGCTTCTGGCCTACGCGACTCCATGCAGGTCGAGCGCCTCACCGGTCAGGCCGTCGACGAAATCGTCAAGGAACTGAAGGACAAAAAATTGCTGAAGGATGATTAGGCAGGGGGGGGTCTGTCCCTAGGCCGTCTCGCCCAAGTATCAAAAATTGAATGCTGCGTAAGGCGGCCTCGGAGAGACCGCCCTACCCTGGTTTCGGCAACTGAATCTTCGGCTTTCTTTCGGGACTCCAAGGATTCTTCTCAAACTTCTGCTCTTCCAGCTTCCGGATCGTTTCCCTCGCGAGCTCCAGCACCGGCCCGACCTCCAGTCCTTCCCACTCCTTTCCGTACGGTCCGATGTTTTTCTCCGCCAGCTTCAGCAGTCTCGCCGCAGGATGGAGCCGCTTCCCATGCACCCGGTGGGTCGGATGCTCATGGTGTTTCCGCAGATGAACGAAACCTCCGGCTAGTTGAATCAGACCTTGGTAAAAGGGGGCTGATTTTGCCTCCCGCCCCTGCTCCAACCAGAGCGACTCCAGCACATCGTGCGCCTCGTAGTAGTCGCCCTGGTTGAAGTGGTGAAAGTAGGCGGCGTAACGCACATCCCGCCCCCGAGGATCCACTCCTTCCCACAACACCGAGATGCGGCTTGATTTTCCCGACATCCCATCAACCTAAACACGCCAACCTCTGTTTTGAAGCTCTTGCCGAACCGTTGGGGGTCAGTAGCTTGCGCCCATGGGAGCCAACCCCCCGGATAGGGCCAACGCCGCTGCCAAAATTTTGGCCAAACCGGCCGAATACAAGGTGTGCGAAGGCTGCGGCAGCATCGTTTTGAAGAAGGCCCTCCTCTGCCCCAACTGTCATGCCTACCGTTTCGACGAATCCACCCCTCTCGTCATCAGACAGGCAGAGCTGCTGGGATCCCGCGATGCCGCCTCGGTCACGAAGGAAGATTATAATTAATCCACCTGCGCCGGGGAACGGACCGCGACTCGTTTACGTTTACGATTAGGGGTACGAGATCCGCCATCTGACCGCCCCGTAAACATAAACGGAATCGTAAACGAAAAGTGTTTGGCCGATATTTGGACGCATGAAGCTCCTGCTGGGCCACTCCCCCGACGCCGACGATGCGTTCATGTTCTACGCCATGGCCAAGGGCCTGGTGAACCTGCGCGGCCACGAGTACGAGCACGTTCTGCAGGACATCGAAACCCTCAACCGCCGCTGCCAAAAAGGGGAGCTCGATGTGTCCGCCGTTTCCTTCCACGCCTACACCACGATTGCAGACAAGTATGCGCTGCTTCCCTGCGGATCCAGCTTTGGGGACGGCTACGGCCCCTGCCTGGTGGCGAAAAAGAAATCCTCCCGCGAGGACCTCAAAAAGCTCAGGATCGCCGTCCCTGGGCTGCTCACCAGCGCCTATCTGACGCTTCAGCTTTATCTGGGCCTGCCGCACGGAAAATTCCAGGCGGTGGTTGTCCCCTTCGACAAGATTCAGGAGGAAATCCTGGCCGACAAAGTCGACGCGGGTCTTCTCATCCACGAAGGCCAGCTCACCTACGCCGAAGAGGGTTTCATCCTCTGCGAAGATCTGGGGAAATGGTGGGCTCAGGAAACCGGAGGCTTGCCGTTACCTCTGGGGGGTAACGTGGTCCGCCGAAACTTGGGCCCGGAAGTCATCGCCGCCGTCACCGAAACTCTGCGGGAAAGCGTGAAGTACGGACTGGATCACCGGCAGGCCGGAGTCCGCCATGCCCTCCCGCTCAGTCGTGGCATGGATGAACAGCGGACGGACAAGTTCATCGGCATGTACGTCAACGACCTGACCCTGGATTTCGGCACCCGCGGCCGCGCCGGGCTGGTGGAATTTTACGGACGCGCCCAAGCCGCCGGCCTGATTCGATCGAATCCCCTTTAATTTTTCAGGAGCCGGAGAAACTCCCCGATTTCCTCCCTGGTGTTGGAAAGATGGGGAGAAACGCGCAGTAGCATTTTTCCCCCATGCTCCTTTCGCCAGGAAACGCGGATTTTCGCTGCCTCCATTCGTTCCTTGATCCGATTCCACCCGGACGACGGCTCCACCAGACTCGTGATGACCCGGTCTTCACCCTCCCCGCCATAAACGGCGAAACCCGCCCGGCGGGCCTCTTCCCTTACCTGCCGGGCCAGCGCAAGTGCGTGGTCCGAGACTTCCGACAGTCCGATCGCTTCGAGCAGTTCCAAGGAGGCCCGCATCCCCTCGATACCGGGCAGATTGAGGCTTCCGGGTTCATATCGCCGTCCGCCGGACTCAAAGCGGATTTCACTTTGGGCCAAAAATTCCGGGCTCACCACGTTCCACGAACCCAAGAGCGGTGGCCGTAACCGGTCCCACGCGCGCTTCCGCACCATCAACACACCTGCCCCGACCGGACCCAACATCCATTTATGGGCATCCGCCGCCAAAAAGTCCGCCTCCGCGAACGTGGCCGGCAAAACGCCCAGCGTCTGGATTCCGTCGAGACAAAGCAGGATATTCCTTTTTTTCAGTTCCGGCCCGATCCCGGAAAGGTCCGGTCGATGGCCGCTGAGGTAGTGAGCGGTCGCCAGGCTGACCAGCCTGGTTTTCGGACCCGTCAAAGACCGGAGGTTCTCCCAGCGAATCGGTTCACCGGGATTTCTTTGGATCGGAACCGCCTGGACTCCTTTTCGCTGTAGTTCCTTCCAGGGATACACGTTCGCCGGGTAATCGAGCGGGTCGAAAATAACCTCATCGCCGGCCTTCCAATCGAGCCCCAGCGCCACCAACCCCAGTCCCAAGGCCGTCGGCCCCAGCAGGGAAACCTCCTCGGCATCACACCCGAGGAAACGGGCGGCCACGGCTCGGGTTTGGGCAACCCGTTTCCAGACAGCTTCACTTTCCTGCCGGCCGTCCGCAGCTTCAGCATTCCAGGCATCCATCGCCTCGCGGGCGGGACCCGTGATGGGGGCCACCGCCGCGTGGGCCAAAAAAATGCCCTCGCGGGTGACGGGAAAAAGCCGGGTCCGTTCTGGGGAAGACAAAATTTGGGTGAGTTTCAAAGGGTCAACCCCGTTTGGAAAAGCCTCGCCGAGGCGGCCGCCCCGGAATTCCAACGCCTTTAGTCGCTCAGCTCCACGTTCCAGTAGGCAAGGTCAAGGAAATGACGCCAAGTCTCCGGACCATTTCGGGAGATCTGCACGTTCAGGAAAGTCCTCAACTTGGGTCGCTTCGGCTTTTTGACCAGCTTCATGTTGGCCTCGTGGGGACGCCGGTTGCCCTTGCGGGTGTTGCAAGGGATGCAGGAGCAGACCACGTTTTCCCAGGTGGTGGTACCCCCCTGATCCCGCGGAATCACGTGGTCCAGATTGAGATCCTTCCGCTCCTTATTGTCTCCGCAATACTGGCAGGTAAAGGTATCCCGCTCGAACACGTTCTGCCGGGTCAGCTTGACCTCCTTCTTGGGAATCCGGTCGAAAAGCATCAGCACAATCACCCGGGGGATGCGGATCCGGAAGCTGATGGTGTGGTAGGCATCATCCCCCTCGTAGCCTTGGCTGGCCTGCCGCCAACTCTGGAAATCAAAGGTCCGAAAATCCTGCCCATCCCCGTCCACCACCTGCGCATGCCCCATGTAAAGAAGGCTGAAGGCACGCCGCACGGAGCAGATGTGCACCGCCTGCCAGAAACGGTTCAGCACCAACACCCCTTGAGGCATGGCCAGTTCCATATCCTTCATTTCTAGACGGGGAAAAGTTATCGTCAACGGCGGGTCATTTTCTCTTGATCGTGCGCTTTTTTACCCGCCTAATTTCCCTCCCAGTGACAAAAAGGCTTCCGATCTTTCTCTTGGCCCTAGGCTCGCTTTTTACAACGACTTATCGGTCGGAGGCCGCGGCTTCGCCCCAGGACGACTACCTCCAGATCTACGTGATGATCAACGAGGGCGACAAGTTGAGCCAAGGCGGCCAGACCTCCCAGGCCCGCGAAAAGTACGAGGGAGCCCTGAACCGGTTGGAGAAACTGAAGAACGAAAATCCGGAGTGGGAGCCGACCATCGTTAAATACCGGATCAAATACCTGAGCGACAAGCTGGCCAACCTGAAAAGTGCCCCTGCGCCAACCGCTGCCCCGCCTCCGGCACCTGCCAGCACGGAAAGGCCTGCCGCACCTACCGCCTCCCCCGCGCCGGCCCCGGCAGCCTCCGAAGCCCCCACCGCCCCCCTCCCTGTGGCAAAAAAAGAAACGCCCGCTCCGGCCGCCGCTTCCAGCCTTTCCTCGGATGACCCCTCCGCCTTGCGCCAGCGTATCATCCAGCTCACCGGCGATCTCGAATCTGCACGCACGGAACTCAAGCAGGCCAAAGCGGATCTCGACCAGGCACTCTCGGAGAAAAAGGGGCTGCAGGAAAAACTTTCCTCGGGAGGTTCCGGAGACGCCAACGTGGCGGCTCTCCAGCAGGAAAATTCCGCCCTTCGGGCGAAACTTTCCTCCACCGAGGAAAGCCTGAAGAAAGCCGCCGGGGGAGACGTGGCGGGCGAGATGGCCTCCCTCCGCGGGCAGGTGGATTCCTTGGAGAAAAAACTAGCCGAGGCCAACGCCAAATCCGCCGAACTCGCCCGGGCCAACGACGACTACAAGAAGCAGATCGCCGATCTGACCGGCAAGTTGCAGATGGCTGGCACAGCCGGAAAATCCGATTCCACCTTGGCGAAGGAAAACGCCATGCTGCGCTCCATTCTTGACCGACAACTCAAGGAGCAGGCCCGTCGCGAGGCCGCCCGCCGGTTGGTGCTGGACGAATTCAAGAATCTGGCTGTCTCCACCGAGGCATTGAAAACCCAGATGGAGGTTCTCAGCTCCCCGCTCGTCGCCTTGAGCGACGAGGAGCAAAACATGCTCAAGGTGTCAGCCCCTTCTTTGGTGGCTCCGGAACCGTCCGCTCCTGCCGCCGCCGCGGCGGGTGGAACCGCCACCCTGAGCAGTGCCGCTGAGAAGCCGGCCAGTCCGGAAAGCTACGCGGAAAAGCCCCGGATTCCGGAGGAATTCAAGGACACGGCGGCCAAGGCGACCTCCCTTTACAACGAAAAGAAATTTGAGGAGGCCGCGGCCGCCTACCAGCAGATCCTCGATAAATATCCTCAGTCAATTTACGCGCTTTCCAACCTGGGCGTGGTTCGCTTCCAGCAGCAAAAGTACCCGGAAGCGGAGAAAGCCCTGCGCGAAGCCATCCGCGTGGCTCCCAACGATGCCTTTTCCCATTCGGTGCTCGGAATCGTCCTGGTCCAACAGGAGAAGTATGACGATGCCATCCAGATTCTCAGCCGGGCCGTGGCCCTGGATCCCAACGATGCCAAGACCAGGAACTACCTGGGGATTTCCTCCTCACGCAAAGGCCTGAGTGAGGCTGCGGAACAGGAGTGCCGCAAAGCGATCGAGTTGGATGACAGTTACGGCGACGCCCACTTCAACTTGGCGGTGATTTACGCAACGCAGACCCCGCCGGCCAAGGAATTGGCCAAGCGCCACTACAACCGGGCGCTCGAACTGGGCGTGCCAAAAGACCAGGAGCTCGAAAAGCTTCTCAACTGAGCGTTTCTGCCGGAAGCCTCCGGGAGACGTCCCTGCTTTAGACTGGCACCGGCCTCGGCAAACGGATTTCGACCCTCGTTCCTTTTCCCGGTCTGGACTGAACCCGCACACTTCCCCCGTGAACCTCCACGGTCCTCCGCACGAGGGCCAACCCCAGGCCAGTCCCTCCGGGGCGACGGGTGAGAAAAGGCTCAAATAGCCGTTCCGCCACTTCCTTTTTCATCCCCGGGCCCTGATCCTGAACAGAGAGCATCACCCCTCTCGGATCCTTCTTCACCTCGATCCGAAGATTTCCACCCCCGGGCATCGCCTCCACCGCGTTCAACACGAGATTCAGCAGGGCTTGCTCAAGCAGAGAGCGGTCCCCACGAATCCTGGCCACGCCGCGCGAAGGCACTTTGAGATCGGGCAGAATCCGCGCGGTCGAAAGCTTGGTTCGTGTCAGCAGCATCACCTCTTCCGCCAACTCCGCCGCATCCAAATCCTGCATCTCGGGATCAGCGGAGCGAGCCAGATTCAGGATCCGGTCCAGGATGGTGTTCATTTGACCCAACTTGGCCTCGATCCGTTCCAGGTCCTGCGCCTGCTCTCCGGAGACCGGCAACCCCCGAACCGCGCTGTGCCACAACATCCGGACCACCGCGAGCGGGTTACGCACCTCGTGCGCAACTTCCGCTGCCAGCATCCCAAGGGAGGATAGCCGCTCCCGGTTTCGCAACTCCTCCTCCGTCTGATCCAGTCGCGAAGCCAGCTTGGCCCGACCCAAGGCCGCCGCGGCCAAACCCGCCAAACCCGCCAAGAGGCGGATTTCCGCGTCGGAAAAACGACGTGGCAGGCGGGTTCCCACACAAAGAACCCCCACCCCCGCCCGGGGATCCCCCAAAGGAACCGCCGCCAGGGAGGAAACTCCCTCGGCCGAGATTCGCTCCGTGTGAAGATCGAGACTTCCCTCCTCGATTTTAGGAAGGGTGAAAGGGCGTTGCCTCCGGACCACGTAGCCCAAGGCGGTTTCCGAAACCGGCAGGGGGGTTTGTTCCCGGTATCGCCGGGTTCCGCCCAGACAAATCTCCAGACGAAGCTCCTCTCTCTGCGGATCGAGAAGAAAAATCGAGGCAATCTGGGCACCGCACATCCGTTGGGACTCCCGCGCCACGCGCTGGAGAATCGCGGGAACCGTTTCCTCCGCTCCAACCGCTGCGCCCACCTCGGCCAACGCCGCCGATCTCTCCCCCTCTTCCCTGGTTCCGGCCACTCTCCACGCCAAGGCCATCCATTCCCCGGCTTGTCGCGCCAAATCCGCTAATTCTTTTTCCTGGCCTTCCTGGAAATGATTTTTTCGCCGGGTTCCCACGGCCAACACCCCGATCAGCTTGTCCCCGTCGCTCAGGGGAGCGGCCATTTCACTACCGCCCGGGCCAAGGGCGCTCCGCATGGTTTTCACATCGGCGCGTGCCGCCAGCCCCCGGCTTGCCACCCAGCCAATCAATCCCTGTCCCAACACCCAGCGTCGTTTCCGGCTTTTTGCGGACAGTCCGGCGGCCGCCTCCACCTCAAGATCTCTAAGATTTGGGTTCAGCAGGAAAAGCCCTCCCCGCTCCGCGGCAAAACGGCGCTGCACCTCCGCCAGAACCCGACGTCCCAACCGTTTGGAGTCGAGCAGATCCTCGGGGCTGATCTCCAAGCGGTGTGAGTTCATCGACTCAACACACCCTTGAGCCGGCCCAGCAACCGCTGTTGCCAATCCACATCGATCACCGGCTTGCCTTCTCCATCCACCAGGCTGAAGGTGTCCAACGCTGCCCCCTTTTCCGTGGTGATCCTTGCCACCCCGATCTGGATGCCTTCGTTGGAAATTGCCCCGGTGATTCCATATAGGAGCCCGACCCGGTCGGGAGCCTGCACATGGAGGAGGGTGCGCCCCGGTTCGCTTTCCATGTCAATCCGCAGGCTGGAGGGAAACTCGGCTTCCCCGATGGCCTTTTGCCACATCGTCGGCCCCTGCCCCGACAATCTCTCCCCGAGGGTGTCCTCGGTGCTGCGCAGCGACTCGGCCAAGGCTTTCTCAAAGAGCTCCCGATCCACGCGATGACTGACCGGCTCCAGCCGCTCGTTGCAAACCCGGAACGTGTCGATCACCACATCGTCCGATCGGGTGAACACGTCCGCGCTGAGAATATTGCAACCCGCCACGGCAAAACTGCCGGCGATCTTGCTGAAAAGCCGTTCCCGGTTCCATGTGATCACGATCACCTCGGTGTGCCCCTCCTCCGCGTGATCCCGCCATTCCACCAGGGGAAGGAGGGCGTCCGCCCCCCCGACACGCTCGGCAAAGAATCGGTGCACAGCCCGGATATGCCGGGCAATCAGGGCCGCCGGACACTGCCGAAGATAGGAAGAGCCCATCCCGGACAGGTGTTGATCCACCGCCTCCTGGGAAAATTCCCCGGCCAATTCCACCCGCACCTGGGACGCCCGCCCCTTTCTTTCCTCCTCCTCGGCGCGCAGGAACTCCTCTTCCCCCGCGAGCATCCGCTTGGTGCGCCCGTAGAGATCCCAGACCAACAGCTCCCGCCAGCTGGACCAGTTGTTCCGGCCGGCCACCGCCCGCACATCCGCAGCCGAAATCAACATCAAGAGGTTCAGTCGCTCCTCATCCTGCACGATCCGGGCAAAGGCACGGATGGTTTCCGGTTCATCCAGGTTTTTTCGGGAGAACGCCCCCAGCGTCATGTGGTGATCGACCAAAAATGTCATCAGCGCCAGCTCCCGACCGCGGAAACCGAAACGACGGGCCACTTGGGCGGCGTGCACCGCCCCGATCTCCTCGTGATTCCGGGTCAGCTCGGCCTTGCCGGTGTCATGCAGCAGGACCGCCAAGGCCAGAATTTCCGGAACCTCCACCCGGGCGTAAAGTTCGCCGTATTTGCGCAAATCCTGTTCCTTGGAACCCAGCATGGCATCGAGCTGCTCGAGACAGACCAAGGTGTGTTCGTCGGCGGTATATCGGTGGAAGAACTCGTGCTGGACCAGACAGGTCAGCGGAGCGAATTCCGGCAAAATCCTGCCCAGCACACCGCATTCGTGCATCCAGCGCAAGATGCGGCCGACCTTTCCCTTTTGCCGGAGGATGTGGAGAAAGGTTTCGCGCACTTCCGGGCTGCGCGACCAATCCTCCGTCATCAGGGCGAAGTGGGCGCGGATCAGGGCCGAGAGCTCCGCCCCCGGGACGGAACCTTGATCCTGCAGAATCCGAAAGACCCGCATCATGCGCCCGGGATCCTGCCGGAAAACCTCCGGGTTTTCGGCCGCCAACTCCGCACCGCGGAGCACAAATCCATCCGTGGCCCGACGGGTTCCCGTCCATCCAGGAAAGAAAGACCAAAGACCCTTCGGACGGCCGGTCTGCTGTTGGCAGATCCGCGTGGCGGTCGGGTTACAGACCAGATGGATGACGCGAAGGTGACCGTAGGTCTCCCGCATCAGCGCCTCGCTTTTGCGGAGAATATTCGGCTGGGGGTAGCCCATGGCCTCGGCGAGCTCTCCCTGCAGCCGCAGGGTCAGGATATCCCCCGGCCCGGCTTGGGCGATGTGGAGCCGTTCGCGCAACGTCATCAAGAACTCAAACGCGGCTTCCGCTTGGCCGGCCTCGGCGGAACTGAGCCAGCCCTTGCGGACCAAATCAGCCAAGTTGGCTCCTTCGCCCGAAACCCGTCCCACCCAACGCAAATTGTGGAAATCCCGCAACCCGCCGACCCCGGTCTTCAGGTTGGGCTCCTGCACGAACACGGTCCCCCCCTCCTTGGCGTGGCGCGCCGCTTGGTTTTCCAACCTCCAAGAAAGGTAACCCTCAACCCCACGACCAAGATTCTTTTTGGCAAACTCATTCTGGAATTTCTCCCACAGCACCTTCGAACCGGTGATGCGGCGGGCATCGAGTAGGGCCGTCTTGATGAGAGGTTCCCCTTCCGCCCTTTCCACCGTTTCCGCCACGGTCCGGCAGGCATGGCCAACTTTCAGTCCCAGATCCCAAAGGACGTAAAGGATCTGCTTCACCACCTCCTCGGTCGTGCGGTCCGTGGCTCCTTCCCGGATAAAGACCAAATCCACATCGCTGGCGGGGCTCATTTCCTCGCGCCCAAACCCTCCCACCGCCCCCAGCACCAAGCCATCGCCGGCCGCCGGCCCGCCCGCCTGCTCCCAGAGCCGTTCCAGCACCGTGGTGATGAGTTCGGACCTCCGGTGGGCCAAATCCAGGCCCGCCATCCCGGCCCGCGCCTGTTCCTCAAGCCGCTTTTCCTCCAGCCGGAGGAATTCCCGGTACATGTCCAGCCGGGCGGAGGCGGAAACCTCCGGGCCGAGGGCAACTTCGGACTGCTCCAAACCCGCCCGCAACCCGGCGGCGCGAACCGTTCCGGCCGCGGGTCCCGGCATGCCGGGTCCGGTCTCCACCGTCACTCCAGCGGCTGTTCGGTCGCCGCGTTCACGATCTTGAAGTCTTCCACGTTGGCGCTCGGATCGGCCTTGAAGCTGAATTTGCCGGCGCAACGCCGCTGCAACTCCACCAGCAATTCATCGTCCTCGGTCCGCAGCCGATGCAACACGCCGGGATGCACGACAACCTTGATTTCATGCACGTCCGGATGTTTGCGGAGCAGCCGGCTGATCTCCCGCTGGATCTCAACGCTCATCGTCTCATGGGACTTCACCATTCCCTTCCCGCGGCAGGACGGACACTCCATGTAAACAGCCCGCCGGATGCTTTCCTGAACCCGCTGCCGGGTCATTTCCAGCAGTCCCAGCGGTGAAATCGGAAGGGTATGGGTCCGGGCACGGTCCCGGCGCAGGCACTCCTTGAACTTTTCGTACACGGCGTTCTGATCTTTCCGCGAACGCATGTCGATGAAATCGATCACGATCAGCCCGCCAAGGTTCCGCAACCGGAGCTGCCGGGCGATTTCCTCGGCCGCCTCCAGGTTGGTTTTCCGGATGGTGTCATCGTGATCCTTGCCCCCGCGGGTCTTGCCGGTGTTCACGTCGATGGAAACCAGGGCTTCCGTCTCGTCGATCACCAGCGAGGCACCCGACTTCAGCCAGACCTGCCGGCGCAGGGCGCTTTCAATCTGCCGGTTGACCCCGTAGGCCTCGAAGAGCGGCTCGGTCGCAAGATGGCGTTTTACCTTTCGCAGGGAACGCTTGGAAATCAGGCCGACAAGGTTTCGAACGCGGTTGTCCGCATCGTCATTGTCGACGACAACCTCGTCCACCTCCTCGGTCAGGAAGTCACGCACCGAACGCTCCACCAGATCCGGCTCCTCCAGCAACACGGCCGGAGCCGTCTTGGTCTTCATGCCCTCCTCCACCCGGCGCCACTGTTCCAGCAGCAAGGCGAGGTCGCGGACAAAATACCGGGCCTGCATCCCCTCCCCGTTGGTGCGGAGAATCACTCCCATGCCATCGGGAATATCCAGGTCCTGCAGGATTTTCCGCAGACGCGCCCTTTCTTCAGGATTCTCGATCTTGCGGGAAACCCCGCTCATCTCCCCGAAGGGCATGAGCACCAGATATCGGCCCGGCAAGCTGATGTTGGTGGTCACCCGGGCGCCCTTGGTGCCGATGGGGCCTTTGTTGACCTGCACAATGACGTCGGCCCCGGCGGGGTAGAGCTTCGGAATGTCGTTGCTGGTGATCCGCGGTTTGCGGGCCCGTCCGCCCCGACGTTCCACCGCCTCCACCTGCTCATCCATCGCCGCCGGCACCGCATCCCAAAAATGAAGGAAAGCATTCTTTTCCTGGCCGATATCGACAAAGAGGGCCTTCAGGGATCCCTCCACATTGTGAACCCGTGCCTTGTAGATGTTGCCGGAGATGCTGCGGTCCCCCTCCCGCTCGATGGAGAACTCCTCCACCACCCCGCCCTCCAGCAGGGCGACCCGCTTTTCCAACGGCTCCACTGAAATCAGCAGGCTGCGGCGTTCCTCCCGGGACTTGCCCCGGAACAGTCGTTTGATGGTTTCCAGAATCATGGGTGGTTTCCTTTCGTGCGGCGGCGCGTCAGCCCAGGCGCCTTTGCCGCCAGATGCTTTGCATCAACCCCATCGCGGCCATACAGACGGCCAGGAAGGTTCCTCCGTAGCTGACAAAAGGAAGGGGAATGCCGGTGATGGGTACCACCTTGATTGTCATTCCCACGTTGATGAAAAAATGCGTGAAGAGCATGCCGAGCACGCCGCCGGCCAGCAGGCGTCCCTGCAGATCAGGCGCGCGCATCCCGATCCAGGCGATGCAGAGCAGGAGCGCCGCCTCCCCCAAAATGAGCAACGACCCCCCCAAGAAACCCCACTCCTCGCCCAGCACGGAAAAGATAAAGTCGTTGTACGCGATGTTTTTGGGAAGAAACCCGTACATGTTCTGGTCCCCCCGCAAAAACCCTTTTCCCCCAAAACCACCCGAGCCGATCGCGATAATGGACTGACGGATCGTCCAGCCCGCGCCCAAGGGATCCAGATTGGGATCGAAGAAGGTGCGGATGCGGTTGTTTTGGTAAGTCTTAAGAAACGGCAGCTCTTTTCCGAAATGTCCGACCCAAAGGTAGATCGCCAACACCCCGGCCAAACCGATCCCGGCGGGAATCAGCAGGAAACGCAACCGGGTTCCCCCGGCAAACAAAAGGCCGAAGCACATCGGCAAAAATACCGCCGCGGAGCCAAGATCCGGCTGTTTGAGGATCAGGAAAACCGGAATCAGGGCCAGGCCGACGAGGGCAAGAACGGTCCGAAACTTTTCCATTTTTTCCCGCATCGTCACGAGCAAGGCGGTGGCTCCCACCAAAAAGGCCAGTTTCATGACCTCCGCGGGCTGGAATCCCACCGGGCCAAACCGAAGCCAACTTTTGGCGCCATTGACCTCGCGACCAAACAACAGGACCACCAATAGCAAAAAGAGACCACCCCCGAACCAAGCCCATCCTTGGGCCACCCAGCGGTGGTAGTCGGAAAAGGCCAAGGCGAAATAGCAAGCCAAGCCCAGTCCCACCCAGGCCCCCTGCTGGATCGCCGCATTCTTCAGGTCGGCCATCTCGCTGCCGTGGGTGGCGCTGTAAATGATCAGGATACCGGCGGTGCAAAGCCCCAGCATCAGGAAGAGGCTCGGCCAATGGATGCCGGAAAAAATGCGGTGCCTGGCCATCAGCGATTCCTCCTCAGGCCGCGCCCGCCCCCCCCGCTGTTGTTACCCTCGTCAAACCAGTTGAAAATTCCGCCAAACACCCCCCCGTCTCCATCCGTGTCATCCGTGGGCGTGGGTCCGGCTCCGGGCACATAGGAACCGTCCGAGGCCGTCACTCCGTGGAAATGGCCCACCACCGGGGCCTGATACACCAAAGCGGGCGGAACTCCCTTTTCCATTTCGAAAATCTTGAAGAGAATTTCCGAGGCCAGCGGGGCACAGGTGCTGCCCCCCGAAACCCCACCCTCCACGATCACGGTGATCACGTATTTGGGATCCTTGAACGGGGCAAAGCCGGTGAACCAGGTGCGGGTGTCCTTCACCAAGCCGCCGCCGATCCGGGTGGTGAACTGGGCAGAGCCCGTCTTGCCTGCCACCTCCACATCCTTCACGGCGGCATTTTTGCCCGTGCCCTCCATCACCACCGCCCGCAACCCTTCCCGTACCGCCGCGAGGTTCTCCGGCTTTACCCCCAAATCCCCCCGTTTCACGGCGGCGGAAAATTCCCGCACTGGCTTCACTCCCGTCTCCGTGGAAAGCGCCACCCCCTGCACCAGTCGGGGACGGAAAACCGTCCCGTCGTTTGCCACCGCGGACATCATCACGGACATCTGCAGCGGGGTCACCCGCACGAAGCCTTGGCCAATGGAGGTGTTGGCCGTATGACCGTCGCTCCACCGCTCGACGGGAGGAGGCGTGGGCCGGGGCCCGGGCCGACCGTCGGCAACCCACTTCTCAATCTGCTCCTTGTATTTTTTCTTTCGCTCGGCCATCCGGTCTTCCATCCATTTTTTGCCGGGCATGGTTCCGGGATCTTCCCCGGCCAGGATCGACTCTCCATCCGGTCCGAGCAGCATTTTCTCCCCAAAGCCGATACGTTTGGCCATTTCCGTCATGGAATCGATCCCGGTGCGGACCCCCAACTGGTAAAAGAAGGTGTTGCAGGACATGGCCAAACCCCGCTTGAGGGTAATGTCACCTTGGCCGTCCGGATTCCAATCCTTCCACCAACGATCGGCGATATACACGGATCCCGGGCTGTGGATGACGGTTTGCGGGGTGAATTTGGCGGCCGGATTTTCCAACGCGGAAAGCGCCGTCAGCGTCTTGAAGGTGGACCCAGGGGCATACGCCCCGATGGACCGGTTCAGCATCGGCTTGGTTTCGTCCCCCAGCATCCGCTTCCAGTCGGCCCGCTCCCCGGTCCCTCCGGGCACAAAACTGTTGGGATCGAAATTCGGAACGGAAACGAGCGCGAGGATATCGCCGCTTTTGGGATCCATGACCACGCAGGCTCCTCGCCCCACCCGCCGCATCACCCCCTCCGCAATTGTCTGGATGCGCGCATCGAGGGTGAGATAGACATTTTTTCCCGGCTGGGGCGCCTGGTAGCCCTGCTCCTCCATGATAAATCCGAGGTTGTTTTTCTTCAGAATTTTTCCCCCGGGCACGCCCTCCAGGTCCGCATTGAAGCCTTTCTCCATTCCCTCCTTGCCGATGACCTCCGGCTGGAAGGTTTCCAGGGTCTGTTCTTCCGGGGCACCCACATAGCCGAGCACATGGGAGGCGAGCGCCCCGTAGGGATACCAACGCACCGGCCGCGCCGCCGCATCGACCCCGGGAATCCGCGGATCCCGTTCCGACATCCGGGAAAGCGTCGCGAAATCGATCTGCGTCGCCAGCTGGAAAGGCGTGTTCGGCCTCTGGTTGGCGTGGCGGCGCAACTCCTCCACATCGTAGTTCAGCTGGATGCCCAGGTTGCGGAGGGGTTCGGCCGCGGTCTCCTGCACGATCCGGTCGATATCCACCTGCTTCTGTTTACGCCGCTTTTCCCCGACCCCCACTTCCACCAAGGTCATCGGAAGACGTCCCCGGTGGGCCCGGGCGTAGTTTCCGGAAAGCTCCCGCACGTAAAGGTCGACGTCATATCGGGCCCGGTTTTCCGCCAACGCCATGCCGTTGCGGTCGAGGATGAGGCCGCGGGGAGGAGGGAGCAGGATCGGAATCGTCGTCTGGTTAATCAGGCTTTGGGCGTGCTTTTCCCCTTCCATGATCTGCACGACGAACAGACGCTGGAGCAGGATTCCGGCGGCCATCGCCACCACGATCATGGCGGCCTGCATGCGCCGGGGAATATTGGCGGTGGGACGGGCGAGAAGCATCAGGAAATCCTCCGGTGCCCCCGGACAGGCATGGGAAAGCGGTTCTCCTGTTCCAACCACCATCCCATAACCACGGAGACAAGCCCGTTGACGAGTCCCCCCAGCACCAAAGCCACGCTCAGGGAAAACGGCCAATCCCACGAGCGCGTTTCGAGCAGGTGCAAAAACCGGTCGAGGGCGAAGAAGGCCACCGCCGCCAGGACGGAACCCGCGGCCTGTTCACCCGCGGAGGCCCCTTTCCACCAACCCCTCTGGCTTCGGACCAAAAAACCGATGCAACCCAGCACGAGCATGTGGTGACCCAGCGGGGAAAAAGTGGTGAAGTCCCAGAAGGCGCCGGCCAAAAGCGCCCAGAGCGCCAAGCCGATCGGGCTGAAACCAAGGCCGGCTTGAATCGCCACCGCGGCAAGCAGATTGGTCCCCAGGGCCCAGGGTCCGTACCCCTCGGGCCCCACCGCCCGGAAAATCCAGACCCCCAAGGAAAGCAACAAAAGGCGGGGCAGAAACGGTTTCACTTCTTGGCCGGGGCCGATCCCGTCAGGATGAACAGATCGCGAAGGTCGTTGAGATCGGCAGCCGGGGCGACCAGCCCCTCGCGATAAAGACCGGAGTTCTTTTCGGAAGTCACTGGGGGAGCCTCGCTCACGGTTCCCACCAAAAGGTTGGGGGGGAAAGTTCCACCCAGTCCGGTGGTGAGCACCCGCTCCCCCACTTCGAATTTCGCCTCACGGGTCACAAAGGTCATCCGGCAGACCGGCTGTCCTCCGTTGAGCGGGGTATCCCCCAGCAAAATGCCCCGGGCGCCGGAGCCCTCGGTCAAGACACTGACTTTGCAGTTCTCATCGGAGATCAACATCACCCGGGTGGTGGAGCGGCCCACCGTTCCGGTTTTTCCCACCACGCCCCGGGGCGTGACCACCGGCTGGTCCGGCGAAAGGTTGGGGTCATCTTTCCACCCCCGGTCCACCAGGACCGAATTCCACCAGTTGGATGGATCCCTTTCCACCACCCGGCAGGCAAGCAGCCGGAACGACTGCTGGTCCCGGAATCCCAACATTTCACGAAAACGGTCGTTCTCGGTGCGAAGGTAATCCATCTGCCGGATTTCCGTTTGCAACCGGACGTTTTCCGCCCGCAGGTTCCGGTTTTCCTCCTCCAAGGCATCGTACTGCCGCAGGCTTTGGCGAAAATCCGTCCAGCGGTCACGGATTCCGGCCCAGGCCCGTGCCAAGGGGGAAATCGTCTCGATCGTGATCCGTTCCGTCCAGCGGTTGGTGACCGGGGCAAAAAAAATGGTGATCACCCCGGCGGCCAGCACGGCAGCGGAGCCAAGATACATCCAAGTCCGTGACATCTGGGAAGGAGGCGATTTGGACTTCAGCCGCTGGCAGGGAACGGGTTAGCCCCGTCCATCCGCCATGGTCAGCTTCGTCAAAAACTCCAGTTCATCGAGAACCTTGCCGGTTCCTTCCACGACCGCACTCAGCGGATCTTCGGCCACGTGGATGGGCAGGCCAGTTTCCTCGCTCAAAAGCCGGTCCAATCCCCGGAGCAGCGCCCCGCCCCCTGCCAACACCACACCCCGCTCCACCAAATCGCTGGAAAGTTCCGGCGGACAACGTTCCAAGGTCAGTCGCACGCTTTCCAGAATGATCTGAATGGGCTCCAGCAGGGCCTCCCGCACCTCCTGGGAGGTGATCGTCAACGTCTTGGGAAGGCCGGCCACCAGATCACGCCCACGCACTTCCATCGAGGTTTCCTTTTCCATCGGATAGACCGAGCCGATCTTCACCTTGATATCCTCGGCGGTGCGCTCCCCGATCATCAGGTTATAGGCCCGCTTGAGATAGTTCATGATGGCCTCGTCCAGTTCGTCACCTGCCACCCGGACGCTACGGCTGAAAACGATTCCTCCCAGGGAGATGATGGCCATTTCCGTGGTGCCGCCGCCGATGTCGATGATCATGTTCCCCGAGGCGTCCTGAACCGGCAGGCCCACCCCGATGGCGGCGGCCAACGGTTCTTCAATCAGTCGAACGCTGCGGGCCCCCGCGTGGGCGGCCGATTCGCAAACCGCACGACGCTCCACCTCGGTAATTCCCGAGGGAACCGCGATCACCAGACGGGGGCGCGGGCGCCAACGATTTTGACGTTTGGTCGCCTTTTCAATGAAGCATTTGAGCATGGCCTCGGTGACTTCGAAATCGCTGATGACCCCATCCTTAAGGGGGCGTACGGCCACGATCGAACCCGGGGTGCGACCCAACATTCTTTTGGCCTCATCACCCACGGCCAAAACGCGGCGGGTGGCCTGATCCATCGCCACCACCGATGGCTCCCGTAAAACCACTCCTTTTCCACGGACAAAGACCAAGGTGTTGGCCGTGCCTAAATCGACACCCATGTCGTTCTCTAGAAAGGGAAAAAGCTTATCCAACATAAATGTGTAAAAAGTAAGTCTCTTACAGAAAAAGTCTTCCGTCAACCACCAAAAGCCCCTTTTCCCCCTATCGAACAGGCTCCAAGAGGAGTAGGGAAGAAGAATGACATTGCCGGAACAGGTGGGGGTAATGGTTCTCCCTCAAACCGTCTTTTTTCCGCATCACTTGTTGCCCCTCCATATTTTTGAACCCCGTTACCGGGAGATGTTAAAGCAGGCCTTGGGAGGGTCCCGCATGTTTGTGGTCGCCATGGAAGATCCCCACCGGCCGGCCTCGCGGGTCGGTGGACTTGGCTTGATTCGTTCCTGTGTCCAGCAGCCGGACGGCACCTCCAATTTGATTCTTCAGGGCCTGACCAGGGTTAAAATCGACCATCTTATTCAGACCCGGCCCTATGTGATCGCCGCCCCGGAGCCGTTGGAGGATCCCCTGCCAACGCCGCCCTCGGATACCGTGGTGCGGGATGCACTCGCGGCCAAAATCCTGGAACATCTCGATCGGCTGGAAATTCCGGCAGAAGCCGGACTCGGGGAGATGAAAAAGTTTCTGCGTCACCTGGAAGATCATCACGCACTGGTGGATCTGGTGGCCGGCTGTTTCCTTCGCGATCCGGGCAGCCGCCAAAAACTACTCGAAACAGCCTGCCTCACCGAGCGCCTCAGGCTTTTATGTCAAAAAATATCGGAAATTAAGTAATTTCCATCGGTTCCAACCGTGAAAATTAAAAGTGGGGAATGGATTATCCCTAAAGAAATATGCAATCTGCGAACAATATCTTAAAAGGGATATTTTCTTGCAAGAAAAACTGAAAAAGCTAGGGTATAGGTTTGAAGAAGAATCCTACAATTGGAGATATCAAAACCTCCGTCACCCCGCCTGCGCGCCGGGCTATCTCATGGAAAAGCAACCCATTAACGGTTGGCACGATTTCCACGGAAGAAGGCCTTCGGCATCTGGCCAACCCGCCAACCGGAATCGATCTTGCTGAAATCCGTCTGGACCTCCTGCTCTCCAAGGGCGTGGAGCCGGAGAAAGTCCTCCAGGCGATGGCCAAAAAGGAGATTCCCATCCTTCTGACCCTTCGGACCCGGGAAGAGGGCGGTTCCTTCAACTGGCGTTCTCGGCAAAGGGTTCTTTTCTTCCTCGCCTTCTTGCCTTTCGCAGATGCGGTCGATCTCGAATTGACCAACCTCCCCCGGTTGGGCCGCGTTCTTCGGGCTCTTCGCCGCGCCAAACGGGATCTCATTCTCTCCTCCCACTCCCTCAAAAGAAAGCTGACCCCTCTCCGCCTCAAACGCCTGCTCTCCGAATTCAAAAAAACCCGTGCCGCCGTCTACAAAATTGTCGGTCTGGCCCGCCGCCCCCGCGATCTCCGTAGTTTGGCCGAACCCCTCCTCACCCTGCCGCATATGCGCCTGGCCATCCAGGCGTCCGGGCCTCTCGCCACCGCCTCCCGGCTTTCCTTGCCTGCCCTCGGTTCCCGGCTCCTCTATGTCCATCTCGATGAGCCTGCCGCCCCCGGCCAGCCGGGGCACGACACCTCCTTTACCTTGGCAGGGCTACGTTCGCTTTTGTCCGCGAAAAAATCCTGACCCGCTAATTCAAGCTTCGCTTGGGGCGGAGAGCCCCGGGCACGGAACTCTCCACCTTCCCGGCACTGCTGGAGACCACGGGAAACCCACCCGGAGCAGGACCGCCGCCCCGGAACAAAAACCCGGCCAACAACCCGTGCAGCCCCATCAGCACGAAAATAACCGCCGCTCCTCCCGCCCCCGTCTGCGCCCGGGCCAGCCGCTTCCGGTTTTGCTCCCGTTCCCGTTCCTGCTTCTCTTCAAACACCTTGCCCCGCCGGTTCAGCTCGTCACCCAACCGGCTCCGTTCCGTCCGCAGCTTTTCCATCAGTTCGATTTGCTGCTGCCTCCGGGCCTCCTGGCGCTTGGCTTCCGCGGGATTCTCCGAAGAGGGCACGGCCTCACCGGACGCCTTTTCCAGCTCCTCCATCTGCAGGTTGATTTCGCGAAGGCGATCCCGCGCCAGCCAGTCCGATTCCGCCGGGGCGTGCTCTTTCCCCGCCTCCGGAGCCGGTAGTTCCAAAGGAATGGCCGCCAGGCCATAAACGACTGCACCGACCAAAAAACCCAGATTGAGAAACTGGAATCCCACCACCCGGGCCGCACTTTTTCGGGCCGGCAAAGGTCCACGAAGGAAAAACAATCCCAGGAGCACCCAGGGGGCTAGTCCCGCCATGGCCTCCCGGTTCGACAAAATCTGATCCCCCCCGGCAAGAATTCCCCCATGGCTGGCCAAACGCCAACCGACCATGAGCAACAGGGCCAGACCCAGGGCCCGAAACAGAAATCCGCGGTCGCCTCCCTCTCCCATGGTTTAACTTTGCCCCATTCCCGGAAAAATTTCAGCCTTAATCCGCAGCCCACCCTTGACCCCTGTGTTGGGTAGGTTCACCCTTTTGCCATATGCGCGAAAAATCCTTCGCCCAAGGCCAGCTTATCTTTCGCGAAGGGGAGGAGGGTAACGAGGCGTTTCGGATCCTCGAAGGCCGGATCGAAATCTCCATCCATGTGGGCGGCCAAGGCGATATTCCCCTGGGTCACCTTGTTCCAGGGGACATTTTTGGCGAAATGGCTCTTCTGGACGACAAACCACGCTCCGCCACCGCCCGGGCTCTCGAACCCACCCGCCTCCACGTCATGAATGTGGAGGAGTTCAACGACCTCTTCCTTTCCGATCCCAGTGCCTTGGCCCCCTTTCTATCCTCCTTTTTCGAGCGGCTCCGCAACACCAACGAGCTCCTCCGCCGGGAGCTGGAGAGCCGCAAAGTCACGCCAAAGGAGGTTCACCAGTTGCTCGAACAGGGTGCGGCGGCCGGAACCCACGAATCCATCCACCCCCTCCCCAAGATCACCCTGACTCCGGGCACCAAGGAAACACGCAAGGCCGGTGCCCCGGAGATTGTTGTTCTCGATCGGCTGCCCTTTCGCATCGGAAGACGTCAAGCCGGCGAAGGAGCGGACATCCTTTCCGCCAACGACCTGTCCCTGCGCGACCAGTACCCCTACCAGATTTCCCGCAACCACTGCGCCATCGAGCGGATTGGCTCGGAACTCGTCATCCGGGACCGTGGCAGCACCCTCGGCACCATCCTCAACGGCCAAGCCATCGGCACCGAATCGGATCATATGGTCCTTCCCCTTCAACCCGGGACCAACAAACTCGTCCTCGGCGGCGAGGACAGCAGCTTCCAGTTCAACGTTCAGATCGAAGCGGCGTAATCTCCACTTTCGTGAAGGCTTCACGGGAACGTTAACGTGAAGCCAGGCCCTTTATAAAAAAGGGCCTTCGGAAGCGATTGATTCTCTCCATGGCGGGTACCACCATTTGTCCGCCCAAGCTTTTCGTTCACGTGGGACATCCACGTAAACGAATAGAAGGCCGCCTTGGGATCTATTCTCCCTATTTCTTCCCCCCCACCACGACCGTCTCGGAGCTCTCCGCCGGTTTCCCAGCCAGCTTGGCTTGGAGCCCCTTCTCGATCCGGGCGTACAGCGCCGGATCCTTCTTCAGCTCCTCCTTGGCCGCGTCCCGGCCCTGCGCCAGCTGCTTGCCCTCGTAGGCAATCCAGGCCCCCTTCTTTTCCACCACATTGTGCTCAATGGCGGCATCGATCAGCGATCCTTCCCTCGAGATCCCCTCGTTATAAAGGATGTCGAACTCGGCCTCGGTGAAGGGAGGCGCCACCTTGTTCTTCACGATCTTCACCCGCGTCCGGTTTCCGATCACCGTCCCGTCCGGAATCTTGATCGCGTTGATCCGGCGGATGTCCACCCGCACGCTCGCGAAGAACTTCAACGCCCGGCCGCCCGGCGTCGTCTCCGGGTTCCCGAACATCACCCCGATCTTCTCCCGGATCTGGTTGGTGAAGATACACACCGTTCGTGCCCGGCTGATCAGCGCCGTCAGCTTCCGCATCGCACTGCTCATCAACCGAGCCTGCGCCCCCACCGTCGCATCCCCAATCTGGCCCTCCAGCTCATGTTTGGTCACCAAGGCCGCCACGCTGTCCACCACCACCACATCCAAGGCGTTGGAGCGGATCAGGGTCTCCGCAATATTCAGCGCCTCCTCGCCCGAATCCGGCTGTGAAACCAGCAGCTCATCCATGTTCACGCCCAGCTTCTTGGCATAGACGGGGTCCAGGGCGTGTTCCACGTCGATGAAGGCCGCCGTGCCGCCCCGTTTCTGGGCATTGGCAATCGCCGTCAACGTCAACGTCGTCTTTCCGGAGGATTCCGGCCCGAAAATCTCCACGATCCGACCCCGCGGAAAGCCCCCCGCTCCCAAAGCCGCATCAATCGCAAAACAGCCCGTGGGAATGACATCGATCTTCAGCTTCGCGCTGGCGTCTCCCAACCGCATGATCGCATTGTCGCCGTAGGCCTTGACGATCGATTGCAGGGCCAGATCCAGGTTGCGTCGTTCCGCGGATTTCGATCCCTCCGCCTTCTCGCTCTTTTCTAATGTTTTTGGTGCCATATAGGATTAAACCTCCGTTTTGGAAAAAGGATGCGGTCCTTTCTGAATTTTTTTTCGTAGCAGGTCCAAAGCAGCCTGGGAAGCCATCCCCTTGAAGGTCTTGCGCTCCGGTACCAACTTCTTTTCAACAGTTTCCACACCCCCCGCCCCCGCAATCCCCAGATACACCAACCCCACCGGCTTGCCCGGACTCCCGCCGCCCGGCCCCGCGATCCCCGTCACCGAGACCACCCAGTCCGCCCCCGCCCGCCTCCGCGCCCCCGCCGCCATCTCCCCCGCCACCGCCGCGCTCACCGCCCCATACCGCGCCAAACTCTCCTCCTTCACCCCCAGCTCCCGCACCTTCGCCTCGTTTGCATAGGTCACCCACCCGCCCAAAAACACCTCCGATGCCCCCGGCACATCCGTGATCCGGTTCGCCACCAGACCGCCCGTGCACGACTCCGCCGTCGCCAGCTTCACCCCCGCCGCCCTCGCCAGGCGTACCACCACCTCCTCCATCGACTCTACCCCCTCCGCATACACCGCCTCGCCCAAGGCCTTCTTCACAAACTCCGCCCCTAGCTCCAGCCGCGCCGGATCGCTCGACCGCAACCTCACGTCCACCTCCCCCGGTCGCGCACAGTAACCCACCCCTGGAAACCCCATCTTCCTCAGCTCCGCCTCGCACTTCTCCTGCACAAACGACTCCCCGATCCCGTACACCCGCAAAATCCTCGTCCCCTCCGCCGCCTTTGCCTTTCCCCGCAATTTCGGCTCCACCCCCTTTTCAAACATCGGCGCCAACTCCCGCGGCGGCCCCGGCAACACCGCCAACATCCTCCCCTTCTCCTCAAACCAGAATCCCGGCGCCGTTCCCACGTCGTTGGCCAACACCTCCATCCCCTTCGGCACCATCGCCTGCACCTTCACCAACTCCGGCGGAATCAGGTTCCGCTGCCGGAAATAACCCAGGATCTTCTCATGAATCTCCGCCTTGTACTCCAGCGGCCTTTGAAAAAACTCCGCCACCACCTCTCTCGTAATGTCGTCCGAGGTCGGCCCCAGTCCCCCGGTCACAATCACCAGATCCGCCCGCTTCCACGCCTCCCCGAACGCCTCCAAGATCGCCTCCCGCCCGTCCGGCACCGCCGTCTGCCTCGCCAGCTCCAGCCCCAACATCGCCAACCGGCCCGAGAGATACCCCGGATGGGAGTTCAGCACCTGCCCCAGCAACAGCTCGGAACCCGTGGTGATCAGCTCAATCCGCATCCCGCCATCATAGCGGGGATTCTCCCGTTCCAAGCTTGAGTTCCTGGCGACTTTTTCGGACGAGGCGGAGCGCGTCCCTACAAATTTCACAAATCTGGAGACCGCACGCTCTGTAGGGCCCCGCTCCGCCGGGGCCGTGAACAGCCGACCCGAGCCCCCGGCCCCTCGTAAGCGTAAACCTAAACGTAGACGGGCATACGGTTTCCACGCTTCGATGGTTTGACTTCCTTGCATCCACCCACCCTGAACCCCTACCTAGGACATTCCCAGTCCTATGGCAAAGATTTTGACCCAGCGGCTGTTTTCGGTTCTTACTCCTTCGACTTCCCGCCTTCCCCTTCCCACTCTTACAACCATCTTCTCCCCCTTTTGCTCACTACCCGTCCAAATCCCGGTTGGTCTCGGGGCGTGCTACCCCTCAACTGGAATCCATGAACAAGCTTATCGTCGAATTCATCGGAACCTTTTTCCTGGTCCAAGCGGTTGGCTTCGCCGCCCTCACCAAAAGCGCACTCGGAGCCGTTGCCATCGGGCTGATGCTCATGGTCATGGTTTACGCCGGCGGCCATATCTCCGGCGCTCACTACAATCCCGCCGTCACCCTTGCCGTCTGGCTTCGGGGCAAACTCCCCAAAGCCGAGGTTCTCCCTTACATCGCTTCGCAGGTGGCCGGCGCCGTGGTTTCCGCTGTTCTGATCACCAAGTTCCGGGGCCAAGGATCCGAGACTCTTCTCACCCACCCTCTGCGCGTGGCCGGGGCGGAATTCCTCGGCACCTTCGCCCTCGTCTGGGTGGTGCTCAACGTCGCCACCGCCAAAGGCACCGCCGGCAACAGCTTTTACGGGGCCGCCATCGGCATGACCGTCGGCACGGGCGCTCTTCTTTTCGGGGGCATCTCCGGGGCCGTTTTTAACCCAGCCGTGGCCGTGGCGGGCGGAATCCTGAACCTTCTGCCCCTCCAGACCGTGGCTCTCTACACCGTGGTTTGCACCGTCGCCGGCCTCGCCGCTGCCAAGCTCTTCCTCAAGGTCGATAAGCGGTAAGCTTGGAGCCCCGGTAAGGCTGTTCGTCCCAACCAGCCGATTGCCTGGCTCAGAACCTGAAATCGAATATTGCCACCGGGCGATGGGGACCGTCTCCCCTGCCGAAATGCGATTCCCCAACCTGTCAGTTCTTCTTCCTTAGCTCATCCCTGATCTCTTCTAACAGTTGCTCTGTTCGTGTTGGCCCGGCCGCGTCTGCCCCGCCGAACAGGCGCAGGCGCTGCAGCTGCCGCACCGCCACAAAGATGCAGAAGGAGATGATGGTGAAGTCCAGCAGCGTGCTCAGGAACGACCCGTAACCCAGCACCGGCACCCCCGCCTTCTTGGCCTCCGCCAGCGTGGGGTACGAACCCGGACCCAGGACCAGGAAGAGATTGCTGAAGTCCACTTTCCCTAAAAGGAGCCCGATCGGCGGCAGGACGATATCGTTGACCAGCGAGGTGACAATTTTCCCGAAAGCCCCGCCCACCACCACCCCCACCGCCAGGTCGATGGCGTTGCCCCTGACGGCAAACTTTCTGAAATCCTCCCAAAAACTCATGGATTCCTTTCTGCCTTGTCTTCCCCGCTTTTCAAATCCGATTCCAATTTCGATCGCCTCCCGTCGTCCTCTTCATCCCAATCCTTGCTCTCACCCCCGCCCGACCCCCTCCGTTGTCTTTTCGGAAACGCTAATGCTCCTTCCCCCGGTACTTGGAATGCCCTTCCCTCTGCACCTGGTTGATTTGGCCGATCAGAGCCTTGGCCTCCGCCCACTTTCCGGCCTCGATCGCCTTGCCCAGCTCGTCGGTCAGCTCGATCGACTCCTCCATCTTGCTCCGGTACCCCTCCAAAAAGGCTTTTTGCTGGTCGGCCGGAACCTTTTCCGTTTTTTCCGGTTCCATCGTCTTCGCCTCTTCTGAGGCTTTTTTCAGATCCGCCACCCAGCCAAGGTATTTTTGTTTGTCCGCCTCGACCGGAGCGTCCATCGCCTTTTTCAGCTCCTTGAAGCTTCTCCGCATCTGGTTCATCTGCTTCTCCAGCGGACTGTCCGCATGGACGGAAAAACAAAAGGCAAGAGCCGCCAGAAACACCGGGCAAAGACGAACGCTCATTTCCGATGTATGCCCTTGGATCGTTTTTCAGGCGACAAAAAACCAATCCGCCGGGGCTCCTCCGGAATTCCGGAAAAGCCCCGGCACAAACTCAGGGCTCATCGGGCCGCCGGGGCGCTTCGCGCTAGATGAAGCGGAAGGATTAAGATCAAGGAGTTCTCAAGTTGCGGAGCACGTAGCCTGCTTAATCCTAATCCTGCCCCTTAATCTGGCCGCAAGGCCCCTCCCCTTCACCGCAAAACACTTCGTAATGAACAACTCTCCGGAACTACTTCCAGTCAGAACATTCTGGAATCCACATTCTCTGTGGAGACACAGAAGATCTGTGGTGTGGGTAGCGGATTGGTTGGGGACTGTGAGATTACGACCGACCCCCACACGCTTTCATACGAAACTAATATCTCGTTAGATTATTCGCCAAGTTCCCAAGTGCTCGAGGAGAGAATCCTTTCGATTTGTCGCCGATGAATCATCTGGTGAAAGCCAA
>Ga0214917_10001701_pt1 | contig 28029 bp, 21 predicted proteins | sample LL_1208_BB_MetaG_FD_177983 | JGI IMG/M metagenome (GOLD analysis project Ga0214917, IMG submission 177983) | Freshwater microbial communities from Lake Lanier, Atlanta, Georgia, United States - LL_1208_BB | ecosystem: Environmental > Aquatic > Freshwater > Lake | place: USA: Georgia | collected... | reverse complement strand
ACTGGTCCTCACGGCAGCACGGGAGCCACAGGTGAGACCGGTTCAACTGGTCCTCAAGGCAGCACGGGAGCCACAGGTGAGACCGGTTCAACTGGTCCTCAAGGCAGCACGGGAGCCACAGGTGAGACTGGTGTCACTGGCCCTACTGGACCTCAAGGCAGCACGGGAGCCACAGGTGAGACTGGTGCAACTGGACCTCAAGGCAGCACGGGAGCCACAGGTGAGACTGGTGTCACTGGCCCTACTGGACCTCAAGGCAGCACGGGAGCCAAAGGTGAGACTGGTGCAACTGGTCCTCAAGGCTTCGTGGGAGCACTAGGTGAGACCGGTGCCACTGGACCTCAAGGCTTCAGGGGAGCGTTAGGTGAGACCGGTACGACGGGTCCTACTGGCTCTCAAGGCAGTACGGGAGCCATCGGTGAGACAGGTGCAACCGGCTCTAAAGGCGCGACCGGCTCTCAAGGTTCTGAAGGCTCGACCGGTTTTCAAGGCCCCATTGGTGCCACAGGGTCTCAGGGACCCCAAGGTAACCAAGGTGCCACCGGGTCTCAGGGATCAACAGGAGCCCAAGGATCAGTAGGAGCCCAAGGACCACAGGGGTTCACAGGGTCTCAGGGATCAACAGGAGCCCAAGGACCCCAGGGATTTACAGGGTCTCAGGGATCAACAGGACCCCAAGGACCACAGGGATTTACAGGGTCTCAGGGATCAACAGGACCCCAAGGACCACAGGGATTTACAGGGTCTCAGGGCCCGCAAGGTGCCACCGGGTCTCAGGGCCCGCAAGGTGCCACCGGGTCTCAGGGCCCGCAAGGTGCCACCGGGTCTCAGGGCCTCCAAGGTGCCACCGGGTCTCAGGGACCCCAAGGAACCTCGGGGATCGCAGCGGATGGATCTCTGACCTTGTCGGGGACCCTTACGATCACAAACAATCCTCCTAGTACGGTAGTGACCGCTACCAACCCGACGTCGCTCGCTACCAGCGGGTCTGTCGCTATTTCCACGAGCTACTTCCCTTCATCTCCGCTCACAGGCAGCCTCTACTTGTCGGATGGTACCGCGGGCACACAGTACGTGCAGTTTAACAATTTTACGACGTCACGCCTAACGTCCATCAACGCTTGGACGATGGAATACTTCTTTTATATTCCAAGTGGTGCGGGTGTGAGCGGAACAACTTACTACTTATTAACCGCAGGGAATAACAGCACTGGGACTTTTGTTTCATTCCAACTAAACAAGACTGGCACCACCTACAACTTATACATCAACTTAGGTACCTCGGGAGGAGGTACTCAGATCATTTCACAAGGTTCCGTAGCGACACCAACCGCGGGTACGTGGTATCACACTGCTCTTGTTTATAACTACGCGGGGTACTGTCTCTACTTCAACGGTGGTTTTGCGGGGTACTATGCCACCGCCAGTCGTGTTGACGCCACCCTCAATTCTTTCCTCTTCGGCTGTTATAAGGTTAACACAACTCGCTCAGGGACAGGAGGCGGGGTGTATGTTTCCTCGTTCCGTTTGAGCGCAGGAGCACTGTACTCGGTCGGCTCGTACTCCGTGCCTTCGCTACTATACACTGCGACTGGTCAGACAATCCTCGTCAACTATTTCAACTACGGGACCTCGTCTTCCGACTTTACTTCTTCCTCGACGTACTACAACTCTCCATACAACCCTATGACTTCCAACCTGGTTCTTCAAGGTCTTGTAAACTGTCCAACTTCCACCCTGAGCGTGGATGCCTCGGGTAACGTGGGGAGGACGGCGTCGGACGAACGACTGAAGTGCAATTTCCAGACGATCGACAGTGGGGTCGCGGCTCTCAGTGGTATAACTCCTGTAACATTTACCTGGGTAAAAGGGTCCGAGTACGATGTCGGTTTCACTGCCCAAGACATTGCCCGTAACGTAGACCCTAGGCTGGTATATCCTGTCGATGACTACTACCTAGGATTCGATCAGGTGAAGCTCGTCCCATACTGCGTCAAAGCTATCCAAGAGCTTTTCCAGGAGAATCAAGAAATCAGACAAGAACTGGAGACCTTGAAGTCTTCTTTGCCAAAAAAGGAACATTAGGGGGGAACGGTTCCGGGGCCGCACGTGCGGTCTTGACCAGCCATCCCATAAAGACCCTCACTCCACCTCTTCGATTGCACCAGCCACCGCTCTCCACCAGCCGGGAGATAAAGACGGTGTACGCGGTAGGCTGTGTCGCGGAAGGACGTACTACTCCATTAACCTTTTTTTCTGGCGGGTGAGTCTGCTCAGCTTTTCCTGAGCGCCTCCTCCGTCTTGAGGAAGACCTCGTGGTTGACCAGGAAGCGCGCCAGGTTGGCCGAGATAGAGCGCGCGTCGCTCACCAGGCGGGTCGCCAGCGCGGCCGCGTACCGGCGCCTCGGCGCGTCCTCCTCGTCCAGGAACAGCCGGTGCGAGTCCAGGAGCTCGTCGATGTCCGCGAAGGCCGAGTCCCCGTCCTGGATCCCCGCCGCGGTCTCCAGCACCTGGCGCGCGACGCCCTCGGGGCGCGAGGGCAGCAGGGGCGCCCAGTGCTGCTCCAGCAGGCGCTCCGCCTCCGCGAAGACGAAGGAGTAGTACGCGGACCCGCGGCGCAGCAGGCAGTCGGGGGACGACGGGTCGTAGAACCGGTCCACCAGCGAGGCGGAGCCCTCGTTCAGGAAGTCGGCGCACCTGCCGCAGAAGTCCAGGTAGGACTCCTCCAGCCCCGCGGGGACCAGGAACGAGAACTCCGGCCGGCAGAGCGCCTCCTGCGTGATCCGGTAAATGGGGGCGACGAACGCGCGCGCCGTGGGGGGGTCGCCGACCATCTGCAGGTGCCGCGCGCGGACCTCGGCCGCAAAGCGGCGGTACTCTTCCGCGTACCCCGGCATCAGCGCCCGCGAGAGGATCCGCACGAGGTGGTAGTCCCCCTTGCGTATGAAGGAGTGCAGCACCGTCCTCCCGTTGTCGTCCGGGAGGCCCAGCGAGTCGCGCAGGAGCACGCAGAACACGGTCGTCTCCAGGGCGTCCGAGGCGTAGTGGTCCAGCTGGAACTCCCACCGCGACTCCGAGTGGTAGTCCCACGGCAGCCGGTACGTGATGAACCGCGACATGCGGTGGCACGTGGCGAAGGTCTTCTGCAGGGACTGCAGCCGCACCTGCGGCCGCGTGGCGGGCGCGTCCGCGGCCGAGACGCCCAGCGTCAGCAGCACGGAGCGCAGGACTTGCCCCCGCACGACGGACTCCAGGTACTCCTCCAGGACCTTGCTGGCGAGGCTGTACTGGCCCCCCTCGTAAAAGTCCACCAGCACCTCCTCCTTCAGCAGCGCCAGCGTGGCCTGGCCCCCCAAGAAGGGCAGCAGCGACACGCCCTCGCTGACCACCTGGTAGAGGTGCGTCACGTAGCGGCCGGAGCCGCCGAGCAGCACGGGCCGCGGCAGCACATGGAGCACGGGCAGCTCCGCGCCGCGGGACTCCGACAGGACCGCCAGCGGCTGCACGGCCTTCTCCACGAACCGGGCGACGGTCTCGCCGAACCCCTCCAGGTCCTCCAGCAGGTCCTTCTCGTCGGAGCGCTGGCCGCGCGCCTGCGACCCCAGCGCCCGCAGCGCCTCCCTGAAAGCCCGCGCGGCGGGCTCGTCCGCGTCCGACCCCCGCAGGACGCGCTCCACCACGCCCGCCAGCGCGGGCAGCGCGCGCTCGCAGGCCTGCCACTCCCGCCGCGCGACCCCGACCAGCTCCGCGACCTCCTCCGCCAGCGCCCTCACCTGCAGCACGAGGAACGGGTACGCGAAGGACACCTGCAGCCGCGACTCCGTGGCCGTCCAGCGCTGCACCAGCACCAGCGCCCTCCGCAGGCAGCCAGCCAGCCGCTCCGTGGCCGCGAGCGCGCCCGAGTCCAGCCGCAGCGGCCGCGCGCAGGCCGCCAGGCCCCCGAACGAGCCCAGGGGCTTCCCGTCCTCGGCGGCCGCCGACTGCAGCGCGGGCGCCTGGCCCAGGTACCGCGCCCCGTGCAGCGCCGCGTAGGCCGCCGCCACGCAGGTCTGGTACATGTGCCAGGTCGCCCACCGCCGGGGGGCCTCGCGGTACGCCCCGTACAGCGCCCCCACCACCCCCACGTGCCGCGGGTGCACGCCGAAGGTCTCCAGGAGCACGCGCAGCGCCGTCTCCTCGTCCGGCCGCGTGGCCAGCAGGCCCCGCGCGCAGTCCACCAGGTCGCGCGAGGCCGACCGGTCCACCACCTGCTGGTTGTACAGGAACTCGTGCACCAGAAGGACGTCCGGGTCGCCCACCTTCACCACCCCCGCGAAGTCAAGGACGGCGTCATGTTGAAACTTATCTTCGTAGGCCCCTTCGCAGAAGTCGCACACGACGTGCAGGAGCAGGACGAAAAAGAAGCGGTGCGTCTCCGGGTTGAAGTCCTGGTCGGTCTCAAGCCGGTTCTTTGGGTTTCTTGCCCGCACAGTTGTCACAAAGGCGCCCTCGATCCTCTGCAGGCGGACTAGCATGGACTCCACGTCCAGGACGGCGTAGCGGAAACGGTCGCCCCGCACCCGGCTGGCGACGCTCTGCAGGCAGAAGCGCAGCGTCCAGTCGGTGCCCAGGTCCGCGTCGACCTTGCGGCCGTAGGCCTGCAGGAGGTTGTCCACGGGGGACAGCGCGCGGTCGTATGACCCTAAGACCTCCTCCAGCCGCGACGGGAGGTGGCGGGCGTCCGCGAGGGCCTCCACAACCTCGTCGTCCACGTCGAAGTGCGAGACGAGCACCTCCTCCGCCGACCCGCAGAGCGTCTTCAGGCGGAAGCGCGTGCCCGCCCAGTGCTGCGCAAACTCCGTGAACTCGCTCAGAGGCCGCTTCCTCTCGAAAAACCTGTACAGGAGCTCGAGGGACGGGTGCACCGGCACCAGCAGCCTCCTCTTGGTTTCCGCCTCCAGCGAACAGACCATGGACCTCCCTCCGGCGGCCGCTGCTCTGGCATCGGCACCACCACGGTTGTAACTTACAGTAGCGTGGGGGTAGGTCAGTTCGGCGTCTTCGTCTTCCTCCAAAAACTCGGCCGCCTCGCTGTGGAGCGCCGAGCAGAGGGACTCCGACACGTGGAAGGCGTCGAGGAGTGTCAAGTTGTGACCGGAGGTCGGCGCGAGTGCGGCCACCTTGGTCGCCAGCCCCACCAGGTCCTCACCGACGACCTTCTCGAGGGAGTCGTAGAAGGCTTTTCCTGTTTTTTTAGAATAAATAACCATGTCCAGACCGGGTCTTCGTGCCCTCCTTCGGAGTCGGTCGTCAGGGTACGGCAGGAGGTGGATGGGGTCGTCGGCTTGCACGAGGAGCGTGGCGTTCACGTCATTCCACCGGGTGGCCAGAGGCGCCAGGTCGGTCATCGGAGGATTCGCAAACCCGTCGGGGGCAGCAGCCAGTACGCCGTCGTTGTCCCCTGGTTGACGACCGTCCACTTCCGTGTTGGGCGGAGGGTTGACTGCCCCGGCAGCGTCGTCGATGTGGTGGTCTTGTCCTGGGACAAGGTTATAATTATTTGTTTGGGCTAGTTCAAGGAGCCGCCCCTGTCTCCAGAGTTGGTCCGTTGCCACCTGACGTGCGTTTTCCACGTCTGTCGATGGTCCGTCATTCAAAACGTCGGGGGGTTCGTCAACCCGGTTCGCGGGGGTGGCACCAGGGTACTCCGGGTACTTCGGGATAACCGTTTGGAGGGAGTACATCTTGTTATCGGGTTCGCTCCTTTCTTTCGTAAAAACGGAACGGTCGTACCGGCGCTGCTCCGTCAGGTTCCCGGTCGGAGGGCGGTTGGGCCCCTGCGCCAGCTCCTCTGGGACCCATTCGTGCCAATAAATAGACGTGGCATTTCCTCCTCCAACCGCCGGCACGTACGTGTTGTCATCTCTAATTAACGTAAGGCCACCGCCAAAGACCCCTGCGTGTATGCCAATACCGACAGGACGGTTGTGGGGGGTGAAGATATCTCCGTTTCTGGTGACAACCTGTGGCGGAGGTGCGCCGCCCACTAAAAAGACCCCCTGAGGCCGATTCGTTTTCCAGACAGGAGCCGACTGGAAGGAGCGAACTTCTAGGTAGGAGTTTGCGGGTGCTGGTAGTACCCCCTCTAGAAAGGGACCTTCACGGTTTGCGTAAAACATGGCAACCTTTTGGGTTACCCTGTCAACGTAAACTTTTGCTACCTTCCGGCGGAAGCCCCGAGGCACGTAAGCGACCAGGCGGCGCTGAAGCTGGGCTCGTCGCTTGGTTATGTCTGCTGCTGAGGCGGCCCACTGCCAGTTCCCACCACCACCAACATCTTCTACGTACATATTTACGTTAATCGCATTATTACCGACGATGTTAGCAGCACCACCTGGTAAAGCTATGTTTTTCGGCTCGTATTGCACGTAGAACTTGTCAGCGACGATGGGATGCCCGGTATCCACGTCCACGTACACGTTCTCTTCAACCAGAATCCTTTCCTGAACCTCGTACCCGTTCCCAGGTACTCCTTGTGTCGGTAGCTCACCGATGTAGTAAAACTTGTTCTTCCCGTTGTGTGCCCAGTATCCGGTTCCTGCTACGTAAACGACACCAGGAGGGCGAATGACGGGATTAAACCCAGGAGGAAGAGTAGGAGCTGGACCACCTGCGATCCCAGCGTTCGGAGGGACCCTACTCAAAGGTCTCGGAAACGCCGTCGCGTTAACACCAACAGGTGCCAAGTCTTTCACAACTCGATCGAGGAAGTCGCCTTCGTCGTCAAGGAGGGGGAGGCCACTCTCCACCTCTACCACGAGTTCTCGCCTTTCCTCGCCGCTCTCAGGGTTCTGGATGTTCAGGTATGTAGGTGGGCTGAGGGTGTGTCGGTAGTTCGTGTTGGTGTGCGCTTCCTTGTATCGTTCGTAGTAGTCCTTCACGCCGTCGGCCAAGAGAGGGGACTTGTTGTAGTAGGTACGGACCTCTCCCCGGAAGCGGTACAGAGGCTGCTTCTCGACCACTGACCGGTTGTACATGCGGAGCATTTCCTTTTGCTGGTGGTCGAACTGAAGATCATCAGGCCTCTGAACCTGGGGAATTCGGGCATCCGCAGTCGACTCAAGGTACGGTGATAGCTGGCTGCAGAGGTAGTATCCCACCAGGTCCACCAGGTATCTCCTTGCTGTGACCGGGTCTAGAGTGTCTCCTTGGATGTCGTTCTTATGGAACGGGACGAAGAGATCGGAGTCGAGCCACCCAGGTTTGGTGATGTGGAAGCGCTGTTTTCCTAAGGCGACTTGGGGGATTTCTGGAACCACTTTTCGTCGCACTCCATTATTGAACCGAACTCCTGTTGTACCAGGGTCTAGACCGAAACTCTTCTTAAGCGGGATGAGTGCGCTGCTGAAGAAAGGGCCCAGGACCCGGAGCGGTTGGTTGTAGGCGTCGACGCTTGGGTCCACTTCGTTCGCTTTCAAAGTGGCCACGCGTGTAAACACGTATCCCCGGAGAAGGTCGTGGTAGTACACTTGGTCCCGTGTATCGTTCCCTTGGTGGAAAAAACCATCAGGTCGACGTGCTGGCAGAACGTTGAAGGCCCCGACACTTGGGTCTTTCCTTTCGACCTCGTTTGCCACTTCATCGAGTCTTGTGTGGACGTGTTTGGACAGGAGCATCTTGTTCATGTTAGTATGATCATGGTAATCACCAAGCTGGTATGGTGGTGGAGGTGGTGGAGGTGCTACCGTTGCTTCCAAGAACCCCACCTGCAGGGCGAACACTTCAAAGGCGTGCAAGAAGGGGTCTTGCTGCTGGGGTTCCACTTGTCGGAGGAGGTCAACGGTGGACAGGAGCGTCTTGAGGACCTCCTCCAGAACCATCTGAAGGAGCGACGCGTAGTGGGTGCGCTTCGCGGGCCCGCCGATGCGGTACACGCTGACGTCCGGGAGGTGGAAGGGCCGCAGCAGGTTCAGCGAGACCATCGTCATGAGCTGCACCCGGGCGAGGATCTGCAGGGTGGTCTCGAGTTTCTCTGAAGGAGGGGTCGTCAAGAGCCTCGGCGCCTCGGCCACGAGGTCCTCGAACCCCGCCGAGAACGCGTAGGTGTCGAGCAGGCTCTTGACCTTCCTCTCGAAGAGCCGCGTGTCGTCCTCACTGGGCTCGGAGGGCACCTGCCGGAGGCTGGGCCGCTCCAGTGAGATGCGCAGGGCGGCCTCCAGCTTGGGGCTAAGCACCCTGTCCTTGTTGAGGATCGCGGCGAGGACCTGACGCACGTGCACCGGCTGCTTCTTCCCTTCCTCGCAGAGCTCCCGGAACCCGGCGTCCGCCAGCGCCGCGGTCAGGTTGCCCTCGTGGAGCCTGCGCAGCACCGGGATGAGCGCCAGCCTGTTGGCCGCCCCGCGCGGCACCGGCCCGTCCTCCAGGAGGAACGGGGCCACCTCGTTGGGGTTCCGGATGTAGTCCTGGGTGTCGCGGGGTATATTCCCCAGGAACTCGTTTCTTGCACGTGCCCCAAAGTTGGCGCATCCGACGACGTCGGCGAGCACCTCAACGAGGCTGCGGGGCTGGAGCGCGGTCTCGGGGGTCTGGTTGCCCACCACGAAGAACACCTCCTGGCCGCGCACGAAGTAGCCGTCCCCGAACAGGCTTTGGCCTCCGGAGAGGACGGCCGGATGGGTGGCGGCGTCGTCGAGCTCCAACAGCATCTTGTCGGAGTCCCCTCGGAAGAGCGGCACCGCGGGCTGGCCCGGCCGCCGCGGGTCGGGCTCCCGCGGGCCGAGCCGGAACGCGCGCAGGAGCTCCCACTCGGGGCGCGCCCGCAGGAAGCCCGCGGAGGACAGGGCCTTTTCGTAGGCCGCGCGGCACGCGCCCTGGAAGTTCTGCACGGTCTGCTTGTACTCGCTTAGGAGGTTCTGGAGGTAGGTACGCCGGTCCTCGTCGAAGTTGCGGCGGCCGAGCACGGCGTTCTCCTCGAAGAGCGGCCAGGTGGAGAGGAAGGCGGGGCGCGGCAGGAGGGCGTGCGTGGGCTTCTTTGCGAAGAAGGTGGCTGCCTCGCGCGCGGCCTCGGCCTTGCCGTCCGCCTGCTCGGCCTTGCCGCCCGCCTGCTCGGCCTTGCCGCCCGCCTGCAGCAGCAGCGGCCGCAGCTCCGCCTCCAGGCCCACGAGGAGGTACGGCGTCCTCCCGACCTCCTCGAAGAGCCTTCGCAGCCGCCGGAAGGGGTCGAGCGCGGCCATTTTTTTGGTCACGGCGCGGAAGTCCTCGAGGACCGTCGGCTTCAGCACCGACAGGCCCGCGGCCTCCGTCACGACCAGCGCGGGGCTGGTCACCTCGCCGGTGATCTCGGGCGCCGAGAACGCGCGGCCGTCGCGCGGGAGGTAGTGGGCCGGGTACTTTCCGAAGGCGTCCTTGGTGACCTTGGTCTTCTTCTGGAGGAAGAAGTGGAGGAGCGACAGGAACCGCCGCATGACGCAGATGTGCAGCGCGGTGCGCCGCTGCGCGTCGGGGAGGAGCGGGTCGAAGCGGTGCCCGCCGAGGTATCGCACCAGGGCCAGGCGCTGCTCCTCGGTCGTGATGCCGTCGCTCTTGAGCACCCGGGCGAGGACCGAGTCCCCCGTCTCCGGGTCCACCGCGTTGAGGAAGTCGTCGTGGTTCTCGAGGAAGACCTGCAGCTCCCCAAAGTCCCCCGAGCCCGCGAGCACCAGCAGCTTCTCTAGGGGCTCGCTGATGATGTCCGACCTCGGCGGAACACGGGGTCTCGGAGGAGGGCCTCTCGTCGAGCTGGGAGCCATTTCTTTAAGGGAGACAAAAAAAAGGGAGACAAAGAAAAAACGCCGCTCGTGTGTTTCACGGCCTCGGCCGCACCGCGTCCGAGTAGGTGCGCCGCCTCCCCGGGGCCTCCTCCTTCTGGTGCTGAAGGTCGACCGCCGCGTCGGAGCGGGTGAGCCACTCTCCTGCTGGGGCCTCCTTCTGCTGCTGCTGGTCGACTGTTTCCGAGGTGCGCAGGACCTCTTTGACGGTGTTCCACAGGCCGCGCATCTCTAAGCGGATCCGGTTTGTCGGAACCTCGGGAAGCGTGTACTCCCGGTGGTCGGACAAGTAGAACTTCTCGTCCAGCGGCACGTTGGGCATGACGGGCCACGGGAAGAAGTCGTCGCTGGTGGTCGACACCGCCCTCCTCAAGGCGGAGGCGGATCGGAGCGTGGTGACGCTGCCGAGTGGCGCCTTGCCCTGGAAGTCCTTGTCGTGCAAGAAGACACAGTAGTCCTGGTAGGGACACCAGCCGCACGAGACCCAGGTGAAGCAGGGGAACGTCCTGAACGAGTCGGTGGAGATGAAGCCCGAGTTTTTCAAGCCCCGCACAGAAACCGGGCGCAACTCCCTGTCGTCGTGTGCGAACCCACACCTCTGTCCACGCCGGCAGGGGGGCACGTTGCTGCACCGCACGGTCTTGTACAGGTAGTACTTCATCTTCGTTGTGGCGGGTCTCACGAAGCGGGCCTCACTTTTTTCCCCCCTCGGGGGACCCTACCACCCGACGTAGGCGACGTCTTCCCAGGCCATGTCCCGCACCAGGGACGCGAGGTCGGTTGCGGACGGGGGATGCTTCTCCCGGCAGAGCCGCCGCGCCCGGGCCCGGTCCTGCGGCTTCGGTGCCTTTAGGGAGATCAGGCGCACCTGCTCGGCCACCAGGGACCTCGGGTAGTACAGCCCGTAGAGGAGGAACGCGGCCCTCCGCGCGGGGAGGCGCGGAGCCGCCCGTGGCGCGTCCTCGTCGGCTTCCAGCGCGCCGAGGAGGGCCTGCCTGGTGGGCCGGCGGTGCGCGCGGAAGAAGCGCTTGACCGTGTCCGCGCTCCGCCGGAGCCGCGCGGAGGCGGCCGAGCAGAACCGGGCGCAGACGAGCCTCAGGGCCACCAGGTCGCGGAAGCGCAGGAGGCCGGGGAGCTGGTCGACGAGGGGGTCCGTGGTGGCGTGCCTGCGGCGACAGCAAAGGTTTGCGTCAGACGGGGATGTTGATGACGGTCTTCTTCACTGAGGACGTGGGGGCCGCCTTGGCGGTGTCCGGCGACGAGCGGGTGGCGGCGGTCTTGGCGCGCATGCGGTTGAGGAACTCGCGGACGTTGGGGCCCTTCACCTCCGACATCACCAGGGAAGAAGAGCTCCTGGGGTCCTCCACCACCTTCTTGGCGACCTTGTTCACGAATCCGGGGTTCCTGTGCAGGACCTCCTTCACCACCGGCACGTCCCGCAGGATGGTCTGGCTCGCGTGGAAGGTCGCCGCGCTGCTGGTGAGCATGATGAGCAGCTTGATCTCCGGCTCCAGGCGCCTGCCGGAGTGCTTGTACTTCTCGTAGATCTCCCCCAGCACGTCGTCGTAGTCGTCCACCCCGAGGCTCACGTGCTCGCTCCAGCCGTGCAGGTGGAAGTCGAAAGGGTTGAAGGTGTCGTTCATGTACTCCAGGCACTGCACCGCGTTCAGCATGAACCCCTTGTACAGCCGGACCCCCACCTTCTTGTTCTCGACGCTCTTCAGGACCTCGTACTCCTGCTCCATGTCCGCCAAGCGAGACTCCAGCGTGTACTTGGAGCTGAGCCGGACGCCGCGCGACTCCAGCTCGTGGAAGAAACGCAGGAGCTCGACCTTGCGGTACCTGTCCCTCTCCGCGGAGCCGGGCTGACGGGCCTCCTTGGCGGGCGCCGCCTCCCTGTTGTAATTCCCCTCCTTGTGACGTTGTGCCTCCTTGTGCCGGGGCCGGGGAGTGCTCTCGGGGCTCCTCTCGCCCGCGCTCTCCTCCAGCCCAGCCTTCGAGAGGTCCAGCTCCTCCACGCTCCGCTCCAGCCTGTCGGACAGGGCGGGAGAGTTGTCCCGGAGCTCCTCCACAGGAGACAGCGGGCTCTCCTCCTCCTCTTCCGAGTCTTTCACATTTATCTTTAGGTGGTTCGCGAGGAGGTTCAGGCGGAGGTCGGTGCTCGTGGTGGGCTTCGGCCCCGATACGTCGTCCATTCTTCCCCTAAGGGCCTGTCTAAAAACTCCTGCTGAAACGCACCGTCAAAAAAAAAAAGCTGCCGCCAGGACCCCCTTCGGGCGTGGCCGAGAAAAGAAACGAACCGGCTCTCTTTTGCCCCCCCGCAAAAAAATCTCGCTTTAAAGACATGATGTTCTCGACCATAGAGGACGCATGGAGTTCCAAGAGCTTCCAAGTCCCTCACTCCTGTGCATCCAGCAACCTGTCGAGCCTCGTCGACTGCCCTCACTGCCGAGAGAAGCTGTCCTCCCTCCTGTTTCCTGAGCGGAAGACCTACCAGCTCTTTGAGGGCTTCGGCATGGTGTCCGAGCAGGTCAACAACCTGCTGCTCGTGATGGTTGTCATCGTGGTGTTCAAAATATTGCACATACTATAATGTCTTTGCTAGACGTAAAGCTAGACAAGCTTATCGACGAGGTGCACAAGGCCACCAGACGGGAAAGGAACCTGGAGAAGGCGCTGGCGATCTGCGCCGCAAAGGTCCGGAAGGAGGACCTCGTGGAGGAGCTGCAGGCCGTCTTCTTCAAGTACGTGTACGCCTACCTCTTCCTGTACTCCCACCTGGAGAAGACGGAGGCGCAGCTCAAGAAGAGCCTCCTCGCCCACCGGGACCTGCTGAACCCGAAGCTGATCTCGCAGATCCTCTCCACGCACCGGGAGGCCCTGCAGTTCTTGGCGGGCAAGGAGAGCATCTTCGACTCGCTAAAGGAGAAGGACATCCAGTACTTCCGGTCGTCGGCCTACGACGTCGTGAGGTTCCTCCTGTACAAGGTGGTCTACTCCAAGGAGGACCGGCAGGCGGTGCACAACATCTACAGCAGGCTCTTCGAAGAGAAGCGGTACCGGGAGATCCTCGTCAGTACCCTCGTCCGCTCGGCGGGCCCGGGAGACCAAGGAGAGCCGCAGCTCACGCCCCAGACCATCCTCGACAACCTGGTGGCCACCGGGTTCGCGGTCCCGGTCACAGAGGACCTCTACCTCTTCCACGTGCGGGGCTCCGGGAGGAAGAGCCTGGACACGAGGGAGCTCTTCCCCCCGCTCCGGGAGTACGACGTGCTCGCTTTCGACTTCTTCCAGAGCCTGGAAGCCGGCCAGAGTGCCAGGACAGCAGAGACGCCGCAGTTCCTGTTGGAGAACACCATCAACCCAGATCCCTCCTACGACAGCTTCCACTTCCGCCCCTCCTCCAAGTGCACGGTTTTGCGCGCCTGCGCCACGCGGGGCATGGGGGACAGGCAGGAGGAGCTCAAGCCCGAGTTCTTGACGAGGAACGCGAGGGAAGGGGAGGTGCTGACGGTGGTGGGCGTCGTGTTCAAGACGCGGGGCTCGGCCGCCTCGGTGGAGGAGAGGGGGAGCAAGTGGGCCTTCTTCTCGGAGCAGCCGTGGTCGAGCCTGGTGCGCTTCGGCCGGGCCGACCCGGGCGCGCTGCTTCTGTCGGCGCACAGAGCGGTCCGGGAGAGGCTGGCGTCCTTCTGCAGGAGGAAGGGGAGGGTCCCGAAGCCCTCTCTCTTCTTCACCCAGGAGGAGGTGGGGCGGCTCGCGGTCGAGGCGCTGTCGCGGCCGGCGGCTCCTTCCGCGCGGAGAAGCAGGCCCCCGCGGACGAAACGGCCGCTCGTGGTGGTGCCCTACTACGGCCCCTGCGAGGCGCGGGCCGCGAGGCAGAGCGGCACGGTTGTGCAGTGTGTGCACCACTGCTTCTCGCACGCCGAAGCCATCTCTCGCTTCGGGGAGGTGTCCGTCGAGGACCTCCTCACCTGCTCGGTCTGCGGAGAGATCATGCTGAACGTGCTGGCCCCCCCTCCCCGCAGCCAGTACGCCGAGCTCCTCTACGTCCCCCCGGACCTGGAGCCCGTCGCCAAGGTGGTGGACCGCCTGCTGCAGGACAAGTTCGCCAAGGCCCTCAACGTGCTGGTCCAGCCCACGCTCACCCCTCTGGTCCTCTCACTCCTCCGGACGGGGGACGACGTGCTGCCGTACGTGGTGTGCGCGCTGCTCGTCTGCTTCGGGGAGGCCGACCTGCAGAGGATTACCCCGCCGAAGAAGAAGCTGGTTCCGCCGAGCCTGCTCTTCCCCACCGACGGGAACGAAGTCGGGAAGCTGCGCGACGCCCCCACCCTCCTCTTCCTGCTGGACGCGCTCGTCGGCGTCGTGGTCTCGTACGTGGACTCCCGCGCCAAGCCGGCGGAGTTCGCCGAACGAGTCGGCCGCACCGCCACCGCGCTCCTCCAGACCAAGCCCGAGTTCCGGGCGCGCTTCCTCGCGAGGCGCCTCTTCTTCAGGTGCAACCGCTCCCCGAGGAAGCCCGAGCAGCGGAGGGGGGTGGTCCAGGCGACGCCCGGGCCGAAGCGGGAGCCGTTCTCGGTGGTCCCCCGCCTCCTGGGCTCGCGCTCGCTGGCGCGGCCGTCCTGGAGGTGGTACGCGAACGACAACGAGGCTCGCGGGCGATGGACGCCCCTGCCCAGCGTGCACCGCGTAGGGGTGGACTTCTCGCTCCCGGAGGCCGGGCTGGTGCGGCCGGACCTGGGCCTCTCCCTGGAGCACGTGCTGGCGAAGCACTTCTACGTGGACCAAGAGGACGCCTTTGTGGTCGCGCACGACGCGCGGGGCAACCCCACCGCGACCGAGGTCGTCGTCCCCGCCAAGCGGTTCACGACCACGGTCTCGGACGCCCGGTTCGGCTTTGTCGACACGCTCTCCTACACGGACGAGGGCGGCGCCTCGTACTTCTACGACTCGCTGACCCGCACGTACCTGGGGTTCAGCAGGCGCGGGAAGACGACGAAGGTCCCGCCGCGAGCGCGGCTCGTCGCGCGGCCGGGGTTCCTCGAGGTGATGCGGGTGCTGGGCGCCGTCCAGCGGGCGTCCGAAGACGAGACCGTTTTCTTCCACTCTGCCCTCGTGTCCTCTCTGCGGGTGCTGCTCAGCCGGCTGGCGCGCGTGGCCTTCGTCGGGCTGGAGCCGGGTCGGACGGACAGCGGCGACGTCTTGGCGACGAACGTCGCGAACTGTCTGAACGCGGTGCGTGAGCAGGGAGAGAAGAAGAAGAGCGAGGTGCTCGGAGCGGTACTGAGGTGGGCGCAGGCGGCCTTCCGGGACGCATTCCCGGAGCAGCAGCATGGCGCCACGGGGCGGCCGCCCCGGGTCGTGAAGGAGGATTGGGTGGAGGTTCAGGAGGAGAAGGTCGAGGACGACGTCGACGTCTTCCGCGGGAACAACCTGGAACGGCTGACCGACGACCTCGACGTGGAGCCGGAGGAAGTCGAGGACGACGACGTCCAGGAGGAGGAGGGCTAGGGCGCAGTGATGGTTGCGTCGGTCTTCAGGGTTAGTCGGGGCCGAACTCGGTGGCGTAGAGGCCCGTTGCCCTCTGCCACCCGTAGGCGACGACTCGGGCGGGCACCTCGATGAAGAAGTACTTAATTGCGAGCATGGTGAGGGAGAGGTAGATCAGGGCTTCGACCGGCCTCTGGACCACGTGGATCATGCACGTGTCGAACGCCTTGATGACCTGGGCGCTGGTGGGCGTGTTTCCGTCGAAGAGCTCCTTGTAGGTCTTGTAGGCGTCGGACGACTCGTCGATCTTGAAGAGCGACCGGGCGTACTTGTTCATGAAGATGGAAAGGATGAAGAGGATGAAGATGTCCTGCAGCTTGAGCAGGAGGTCGAGCTGGTTCACCACCAGGACCGGCACCACCCAGACCACCACGGCGAAAGGGAGGATGCCCTGTTCCGTGTTCGTGAGGCCGCGGAGGTAGGTTACGAGCACGAAGTAGAGCACGAAGGCCAGCACCGGCACCACGAGGTACACCTTCCAGAGGTTGGTGAGGAACTTGGTGACGAACCAGACGGAGAAGAGGGTCAGCTCCTCGAGGACCTTGAAGATGAACTTGATGAGGTTCCACACGAACTCGAGTATGGGCTTGATGAGGTTCCAGAAGTCTTCGAAGAGCTTGATGACCTTCCCGAAGAGGCTCGTCATCTCGGTGACCACCTTTTTGGCCACCTCCTCCATCTTGGCCACCACGTCATTGAAGACCCTTTCGATAGTCTTGCCGATGGCCTCCATGGAGTCCTTGATCTTGTTGAAGAACCCCTCCAACTTGTTCTTGATGTCCTCGAAGGGTGCCTTGATGGCGTCCCCGATGTCTAGACCTTCCATGACGGTGTTGGCGACCGACTTGACTTCGTTGACGACCGTGTTGGCGGTGGAGACCACCGCGCTGCCGACCGTCTTGGCCTCACTCACGACGGTCTTCTCGACGCTCTTTCCGAGCGACACGGCGGACTTGATGAGGTTGAACCCCTCCTCCTCCATCCCCCCCTCCGAGAGGTCCTCGACGTCGAGCTTCTTCACGAAGGAGTCGACGGCGCTGAGCTTCTCGTAGAGGACGCGGGTCGCCCCGTTCAGTTGGTGGAGTTTCGCCTCGCAGATGAACGGGTCCGACAGGCTGGAGAAGGCGTCCTCCAGCGCGTGGGAAACCTCCACCAGGTCGTCTGTCCAGTCTCCCGACACGATGAAGGGAGGGAGCACCACTTGCTGCTTGACCTTGGGGATCTTCTTCTTGTTGGCCTCGACCTTGTCCGTGATGAGCTTCGCGGTGTTCTTGAAGGAGTCGACGTAGAGCTGGTACTTCTTTTGAAGTTCCACCATTTATAGACTAAAAGAGATTTTCTGCTTCTTAGGACATGAGTGGCCTCCTGAGGGATCCCCTAGTTCTCCTTTGTAAGAACAAAGCCCCCGCCTTCGCAAAGCCCTTCTTTGTGAACCACTGGATCAACCCCTTCGTCTTCGCTATCATCCTCGCGGGAGTCTACTTTGCGAAACCGAAGTGGTTCAACTCCATGGACGGCAAGACCAAGAGCGTGCCGGTGTCCATCGCCGCCGCTCTGGTCGCGCACTTCTACCTCATGTGGCCGGTGATGGTCTTCGGGGGGCTCTTTTGCTTCGCCTCCAAGTAGGAGGGGGAAAAAAAAGGTCGAGGGGGTATAGTATAACGACCATGGACGATCTCACCGAGGAGCAGATCTTCATCAACCTGAAGGTCATCTCCCGGCTGAAACCGGGGTTGAAGCTGGTGGTGCACGACAACCTCCTCAACATCGACAACACCTTCTTCCAGACCTTGGTGAGGTGGGTGAACGGCTCGGGGAGGAGCGTCAGCGTCGACTTCATCGAGCACGTCGTGACGAAGGCGTTCGAGTTCAACGAGAGGGTAGTCAGTTCAGACGACAAGGTCAAAGACCCCTTGACCTCGGAGTGTCGCAACCACATCATCATCCGCCTGAGCTCGGACCTGAGCAACTGCATCGACGGGCTCAGCAACCTGAAGCAGACCTACTCTTCCGACTCGCTGATCCAGTCGCGGATCGACTACATTGTGGACAAGATCAAGGTGCGGACGACGAACAACTCGAAGCTCCTGGAGAGGCTGGCCGCCCCCTAGTTCCACTCGTAGTAGGAGCCCTTCTCGAAGGGGTCGACGGCCGCGGCCTCCTCGACCGAGGGCTCCGGCGTGCTCCCCAGCTCGGCGTGCCCTGGGACGTACTGGGGCAGGAACTGCGACTCGTAGCTGACCTCCGGGTGCTCGCAGTGGTAGTCCGGCGTTATGGTGCAGACTTCCTTCGGCAGCTTGTCGTCCATGCCGGTGTACGGCTCGTGGCGGGGCGAGAAGGCGGTCCCCTGCGCCTGCTCCTTGATGGACTTGTACAGGAGCAGCGTGAGGACGACGAACGGGAACCCGCACCCGCTGAGGAGTCCGACCGGGAGGCAGATTAAGAAGACGAGTAACCGCACCCAGATGCTGCCGACCTGCGACGCGGAGACCGCTCCTTTCGGGATCGCGGGGAGGATGAGCAGGTCCAAGAATACTACGACGATCGTGACCCAGGTGGCAAGGAGTGGGTGGGTGCACAAGGAACTCACCGCCGACTTGACTTCGTCCATCTCTAAACTTAAGGTCTGTATAAAAATTCCCGCCGAAACAAACGGCCGGTCGTAAGTAGTGGTTGGACTTTACACTCCAAATTTGGGGTTGAAGAAAAAACTGGAAGAAAACGTACCAGTACTACCCCGTTGACGACGGTGGCAGGTCAGCGTTCCTCGGCTCGCCCCTACAGCGCTTCGATGAGGAAGCGGACCCGCCTCGGGATGTCCTGCCGTTCCGCGAGCCTCTTCTTCACCAGGTCCTTCTCGGTGTAGGCGCAGCTCTTCAGGAAGGAGATGGCGTGCTCCACGGACTCGCTGGGACCGGCGCAGAGCCGGCGGAGGATCCTCTGGAAGACGACGGGCTGCAGCCACCCCCGCGTGAAGACGTGAGCTACCACCACCATGACCGCGCAGCCCTTCTCCTTGGAGAAGTCCTCGATCTTCTCGAAGGACTCCTGGAGCTTCCTGAGGAAGCAGTCGTACAGCGAGGACTCCCACGCCGGGGAGGTGAGCTCCACCAGCTCCAGGTACAAGGAGCAATAGGCCGGCTCGGCGACGCACTTGGAGAAGATGCGGTTCGAGACCTCCTTCACCTGCTCGGGGCCGACGTTCGAGAAGGCGCGCGCCTCCGCCACCACCTCGTTCAGGTTGTCTCGGCTAACCTGGTTGAGCAGCTTCGTGGTGGACGCGACGACGTCCTCCACCGTGTACAGGGACTTGAAGTCAAACTGGAAGCACACCTTGCTCAGCATCACCTTCCGCTTGGTGTTCTTGAGCACCTTGGAGGACGTCCTGTACACCACCTTCGTCTCGCTGCCCTTCTTGCAGGGCCCCTCCGAAAGGATCTTCACCATCGTGTCGAGGGGGATCACCTTCATCGATGCCCTGGAGGCCAGAAAAAAAAAACACAAGGGAAACATACAGTGCTACCACGCGTTAGCTACCACCACGCGTTAGCTACCACCACGCGTTAGCTACCACCACGCGTTAGCTACGTCACGGGTTCACCACTTCACTCCTGTTTGAGCACCAGCGGGCCGTTGAGGACATTGTGGAGCTCCACACACTTCATGACAGCTTCCTCGTTCCGCCTTTTTTTCTCGACTAGGAGCTTTTGGAGGACCCAGAGGACTCGCTGGTTACACTCTCTTACTGCTCCCTCCATGTGCTCGGCAAGTCGTCCGGCTTGGGCGTCTTCTTGTTCAATCTGGTCGAGCAGGCCGCTCAGAGCGTTGAAAGAGAACGTGTCCATTTCTTCCTCCGAGTGGACGGCCTTCGGGTTGACACCTCCCAAGTGGACGTGGCAATACTCACTGTCCTCGCCGTGCACCAGTCGTGTGCACCGGCTTTGAGTGTCGGGGTTCCAGGCCTTGCACACCGTCGCGACAACCTCAACCTGTTGGTTTTCTACAACCGGACGGCAGGTGTCTTCTTCTTCGCAGTGTTCCTCCATCATCATCATCTTTTCCTCTGTACGGTGCAGAGGGCGCCGTCTTCATTTTTTTTTTTGGGTGGCCCTCGGCAAGCACGACTCCTTTGTATCCGGTGGTGCGAAGGTCAGACCGCTTGCTGACAAGAAGTTTCGCTCTGGGGCTCTCCCCGCCGCGCAGACCACCCGTCGTCAGGGGCTGCCACGGTGACACAGAGGAGCTGCGAAAGCAGCTGGCGGCCCCGCAGTCCGGCCTGTCACGGTCGCTCCTCTTCTACTGGTTAGGGCTGCAGTCCGACGAACTCGTAGGCCCCGCGACCGGGGCGGAGCTCAACGTGCCACAGACGCTCCTGTACCCGAAGAAGTGGAACGGAAAAAGGATTCACCTCTGCTTGAGACAGCTGTACTACTCCGCGTTGCCTCCGGGGCAGGCGCTGCTGGAGCACGTCCTTCGGAGTCCGAATACCCGCCGCCTGGTCACCTCCAGGCGGCGCAGCAGTGAGAAATTTCAAGAGATCCTTCAGGAGGACGGAGAAGACTACTTCCCCAAACGGCTGATGCGCCACCTCACGCTGTCGTTCGAGTGCGGGAGTCCCTCTACCGTGAAGTACCGCAGGTGGCGGTCGAGCTTGGTCCAAACTCTCCGCCGCGTCGGGGTCCGTTTCTCGGGGCAAGTTTACCTCGTGAAGAGGGCCGGGATGGCGGAAGACCTGGTCGAGGTCTCCTTGGTTCCTCTCAAGGGGAGCAGGCGCTACTCGGTCCAGAACGTCCCTTCGGCAAGGGTGGTCTCGCCCGGTTCGCCGCTCCTCCTCCTTGCCCCTTTCGCCGTCGACCACGCGACCCGGTGCCTGAGCTCTCGTGCTCTGCGCGTCCCACGGGTCTGACGGGAACCCTGACCCGTGGTGGATTTTTTCTTTCGTCAGCCAAGGGGGATAAAGCTTTGTCTGCTGTCGTGTGACATAACGATGTTGAGCGCCGTGCGGACCTGCCTCCTGCATCCGGAGCCCATCAACTTTGCTCTGGTGCTGCACCAGCTCTTCTCCTCCAAGTTTCGGTGTACCTCTATCCGCAAAGGCACGTGGCAGGTGCTGAAGGACGGCGTCTGGCACGACATCGAGGAGGGCTACGTGCTCTACAAGCACATCCACTCGACCCTGCTTCCGATGCTCCAGTCGGAGCTGGAGACCCTGACGGGGGAGGAGTGTGTCACCGCGTCGCACTCGATCAAGCTTCTCACCAAGGTCCCCTTCAAGAGCAACGTGATGAAGGAAGCCGCTGTGCTGTTCTACGGAGAGGAGGGGGGGCTATCCTTGTGAGGGCCACAAAAACTTCGGGCCCTTCTAGAGGATGAGTGTGATATTCAACAACCTCCGCGATCGTTCTGGAGCTGAGAGCGGGCGGAACAACTGCTCACAGTGCACTTTCGACCTGTCTTCGTCGAAAGTGTCCGTGGACGGGTCGAACCAAGTGCGGCGGGTGGACAACCTCCGCTGCGCGCAGGGGACCAACTCGGTGGTGCTGACGGACGAGGTGACCTGCGGGAAGGACGACAAGGCCTGCCTGGAGGGGGCGGTCTCTCGGGCGCTCGCGGTCTGCTCGACGAACCCTTACCCCCCTTACAGTCTAGAAGCGGACTCGTGGCAGACGGGGTTCCAGACGCTGTCGTTTCCGGAGTAGGGCGGAGGGGTGCGTCGGGAGACTCTGCGTTCTTGTCCCCCCCGGATTGCATGGAGGACCCTTACAGCGTGATGGGCGTGCCCCGGGATGCGGACGCGGAGGAGATTCGCAAGGCGTACCGCAAGCTGGCCCTCCGTTACCACCCGGACAAGGGCGGCGACCAGGACACCTTCAAGCGCATAAGCGAAGCTTACGGTCTGCTGTCGGACCCCGAGAAGAGGGAGCGGTACGACCGCTTCGGGCACGTCGACGAGAACTTCGTCGACCCCTCCGACGTCTTCGACAGCCTCTTCGGGAACCTCGGTGGGGTGTTCAAGGCGTTCAACAAGGGGTCGAGGAAGCGCCGGAAGACGGTCCGGCTGGAGGTGTCTCTCGAGGAGGCCTTCCGCGGGAAGAAGAAGGTGGTCGAGATCGAGCGGCAGGTGGTGGACCAGACGAAGACGCAGCCCTGCGCCGTGTGCGGGGGGGGAGGCCGCAGCGTCAAGGTGCAGGTGATCGGGATGGGCATGCTGCAGCAGGTGCTGTCGGAGTGCGAGGAGTGCCAGGGGCTCGGCAAGAGGGTGGACGAGTCGGGCGTGAGGGTCGTGAAGGAAAGCGCCACCATCTGCGTCCCGCCGTTCTGCCCGGAGGGGTTCGAGATCGTGCTCAAGGGGAAGATGGACGAGTACCCGGGGGAAGAGCCCGGCGACATCGTGTTCGAGGTGGCGTACAAGCCGCACCCCACCTTCTCGGTGGCGCCGAACGGGGACCTGCTATGCAAGCTGTCCATCAATCTCCCGGAGGCCCTGGACGGCTTCGTGAGGTACTTGAAGCACCTGGACGGGACGTACCTGCGCCTCCAGGTGAGCGGGAGGGTGACCAGGCCGTTCTCCAAGTACACCGTGTTCGGGGCTGGCTTCGAGAGGGACAACGAGATCAAGAACCTGACGGTCGTGTTCGAGGTGGAGTTTCCGGAGACGGTGGCGGAGCCTCGGAGTCTCGGCAGGGTCCTCGGGGTGCAGACGAAGAGCGTCCCCGTGCCGCCTTCGCCGCAGATCCGCGACGTCTGCATGTACCCTGCTCGGGAGAGCGCCGAGGAGGAGGTCCCGGGCTGCAAGCAGCAGTAGCGGCCGCGGCGCCCTCCTAGACCTTGTACTTGCCCGGGTTGGCGTCGAAGAGCTTCGTGGAGCCTTTCACCACTTCTTCGATGGAGCTCACGGACGGGTTCTTGGACTTGAAGTCGACGACCACCTTTTTCGCCATCTTCATTGACTCCCCCAGCTTGACCTTCACCTTCTTCCTTATGTGACCGGCGACGTCGAGGTAAATCCTGAGGATGTCGGAAAGTTTCCTCTTAGTTCCGGTTCTGGCTTTCTTCCCTCCGAGCTGGCCCTCTCTTTGCTGCGAGTCGAAGATGCTGTCTATCCTCTCTTGCACGGCATTTACATCGTCCTCGATGACGGTGAGGTGGTCCGGGAAGTCGTCCATTTGAGTCCTACTGAGATTTTTTTCCCGGCGACTTTTTCTGAGGTACGGGTAGAGGAGGGCATGGAGGTCTGTCGCAAAAGCACGGAAAAGTACTACGCGAGCCACGTCGAGCTCGACAAGTACGTCACGTCCAACACCAAGAAAGAGGTGGACGAGGTCAACCAGGCGGTCGCACGGCTGCAGAAAAAAATGGACGCGCTCTCCCGCACGGAAGAGTACAAGAAGTTGGCAAAGGCCAGGGAGGAGAACGCCAAGGAAATGTACAAGCAACTCGCAGGAGCGGGCAAGGTGTTCAAGGCCGAGGTGGACAAGATCATGGCCGACCCGGCCACCGGCAATAAGGAGAAGCTCGAGAAGGTGCAGAGGCTCTACAAAGAGATAACCCGAAAGATCTACCCGGAGGGAATGAGGGGCGGTGAGGTGCTGTTCATCATGTCAGAGTAGCCTCCTCCTCTTCGTGCTCGGCCCTTCGTCGTCTGCTCGTTCCTGCTGGGCCTGCTCCACCCCCAAGCCTTGCGGACACGGGTCGAGCTCGTCCCTCTCAAACTCCTCGAGGAGGGAGCAGCTCACCTCCCAGTCCACCAGCACCTCCGTCTCTTCGACCTCCTCTCCGGGGAACCTGGCGCACAGTGCTTCCACCCTCTCCAGGTGCTTGGTGTACGGGTTATTACAGACACCCGAGTCCCGGGAAGCCCTCCCCGTGCACAGGTCGACCTGGTCGCTCACGAGCTTCACCACTTCCGGGACTCGTTCCTCGAGCGCGACGGTGTGGGACGAGGCGAAAGGCTCGGGCGAGGCGGGACACGCGTACAGGGAGGTGCCTGGGACCACGGCGTAGAACCGCACGGTCTCGGAAGCGCCCTGGCGGACCGAGCGGAACATGCAGTCCTGCAGCTTTTTGCCGTCGCGGGGGCACTGCAGGAAGAGAACCACGGGGAACTGCAAACCGTTCACGCCGATGGCGTACTCGTCCACGACCGCGACGACGACTTTCCCGGTTGTCCTCCGCGAGGCGTCGCAACCCACTTGTCGCTCCAGCAGGTCCAGCTGCATCTTCAGCGTTCCCACGTCCGAGCTGTCGAGGACAAGGGGCTTGTACTTGTTCCCTAAAACCTTCTCCACGACGTCACACAAGTCTGGGTCTACGACCCAGATCAGCACTGGCTTCTTCTTCTGATCGAGCCAGTCTGACACAAACTTTCGGAGGTTGGCGATGAGCGAGAGGGGCCTGTAACGGTCCCTGTGGTCGGTGTACGTGAAGGGAAAAGGGCAGAGCACACAGGAGGACCGCGAGTAGGACACTCTTCTCCTCTGCAGACACCCAAGTTGCATGGTCTCCTTCTCCGTAAGGTCGTACGGCACCGAGGAGAAGTCCCAAGCAGGAAGCGTAAGTTGGTACTCCTTCAAGTCTGCGTCCGAAACGATGTTGTTGTTGGCAACAGTGCTCCTGCTGTACACGAAAGTCAGCGCACTTTTCGACTGGCGTGAGAAGTTTTTCACGACTTGTATGAAGTCCCCCTGCATCGTCGTGTCCGCTTCCTCCACGACCACCAAAAGCCACGGGATGTGGACGAGTTTTGTTTCTTGCGACGAGTCCTTCTCTTTGTTCAGCTTCTGGATGCTCGTAAAGACGACGGTAAGCCTATCTCCACTCGTGATGTCCACTTTCCCCCTGTCCTTCTTTCTCAGCTCTTGGAAGGTTTTGAAAGCAACGGTGATCTCGCTCAGAGTATTCATGATCGCCAACCTGACGGCGTCCGCACAGGGACAGATGCACAACACGTACTTGCGTTCGACGCGTTCTTTAGACAGGAGAAAGGCAAAGTATGACCACAGAACGGTCTTCCCAAACCCTGGGGAGGCACAGATGGCCACGGACGGTTGGTGCGTTTTCCTTGACTCCTCCAGCAGCGCAGAAGCCGGGTGTTTTTGCCAGGGCTTGAACGTTTTTCCCGGTTTGAAGAACTCCATGACTACAGGTCACTCTAGTTCAGCACGCTCGACTTACTCACTTTTTTTTTTTTTTTCGGGAAAAAAATAAAACAAGTACTACCCCGTAGGTACGGGACCCTACGAGCTGGTACAGGACCCCAGGGGGGCCACCGACTACGAGCTGGTACAGGACCCCAGAGGGGTCAGCGACTACGAGCTACAAACTACTTGGTACGACACTTTTTTACCGGGACACGCGTGTTTCGCTTAGCAGCCAACGGTAAGAGATCGTCTAGCGAGTCGACGTCCAAGTCCTCCAAGTCCTCGTCTGTCTCCTCACCTGAGTCTGGCACACCCCTCTTTTTGGCCGAGCCGCCCTCCTTTTTGGCCGGTCCGCCCTTTTTGGCCGGTCCGCCCTTTTTGGCCGGTCCGCCCTCCTTTTTGGCCGGTCCGCCCTTTTTGGCCGGTCCGCCTTCCTTTTTGGCCGAGCCGCCCTCCTTTTTGGCCGGTCCGCCCTCCTTTCTTGCCGAGCCGCCCTTTTTGGCCTGGACCTCTTCGTGCGCAGGAATCGCTGCTTCGGTGGCCCTGTCCTGCTGAACCTCTTCGCGCGCAGGAACCTCCTCTGATGCCGAGCCTCTGGAGGCGGTCTTTCTGGTGGCCGTGGCCTCCGCGTGGCCTTCTACCTTGAGCGTGGCGGACGGCACGTCTGGTAGGACGGGAGCTTCTTGTAAATCCTCGTCGTAGTCGTCTTCGTTATCGAAGGTCTTCGTTACCAGAGCCGCGTAAGCAACCTCGACTGCTTCTTCTTCGCTCAAACAGGAGCTATCCTTGAAGGAGGTGTTGATGAGAGAGAGGTGGTAGTAAAAGTCCCACATACTTTCGTGTGCCGTCGTCGAGGACTCGTTTATCATCGCAGGGGTGGAGCTCTCCCCGAGGCTCTTGGTGGACGAAGTCTCCTTCGTCTTGCTCACGTGGAAAAGATGGACTACCTGGTGCGGGGACCCCCTCCGGATGGTTCGCCCGGTCATTTGTTGGCTGTCTGTTACGTTCGACCCCGTGTTGAGCACAACCACGCTCCCGAACACCTGATAGTTTGCCGACGAGCGGTTCTGGTACACGGTTGCGATGAGGAAGTGGGTGCGCGAGTCCCAGCTAACTCCGTCGTCCTTGCACTCCTTCTGGATACCTCGGTACATCCTGTTGAACTCCACGTTAGGAGTGAGGGAGCTGAGCACGACGACGTGGCTGCGATTGACGTTGTGGTGCAAGAGGTCTGCCAGAAGGGAAGCCGTCTCCGGGTGCTTGACGAAGATGAGGGTCTGCCGCCTTTCCTCGAAATTCTTGGTGCAGATCTTCAGGACCTCTCGTGCCTCTGTGCTTTCCATCAACAGCGGGTCGTTAAACTTGGAGCGGGTGTTGATCTTGTACAGGAAGTCTGTCGCCTTCTTGATGACGCGCTTCCCCTGTCTCGACACGGACAAGACCAAAGCCCCCTTGTTCAAGAGGAGCTGCCCTACCCTCGGAAACACCTTCCACGCGCTGTACAGCTTCTTAAACTGCTTGGGGTATGTCTGCTGCAGTTTCCTGTACACACCGACCTCCCTCAGTCGGAGGGCCTCTTCCACGTCGCCGCCGACCGCCACCAGGTTAAACACCGCCTTGGGCACGTCGCTGGGTGGTTCCACGGACTCAGGGTCAGGGACCACCTCGTAGGGCTTGAGATGGGCGAAGTACGACACCTTGTACCTGAAACTCGCGGTCACCAGCACTAACTTACAGCCTCGGTTGTTTTCGAGGATGACCTGCAGCCGCCTGTGGGTTTGGTTGCCCCGTAGGCCAGCTTCGTGAGCCTCATCCACCGCGACCATGCCGACGTTATTCATGCTGAACAAGCGACATTCTGGCGGAAGACAGCAGAAGGACTTGACCTTGAATATTATCACCTTGTTGCTACCTTCACGCAGGCACCCCTCGAGGGACTCCTCTCTCCGCACCGGGTTCTTTTCAACCTGCCCATTGGTCTGCATGCCGTACTCCAGCACGCTGTTCTCACTCACTCCGTTCTCGAACAGAGAGTCTTTAAAGTTCGAGCAGACACCTTGGTTGGGAGCCAGGAAGATCACATTTTTTCCTTGCCGCAGGAACTCCCTCGCGGCTAAGGTGACCGGCAGCGTCTTCCCGTACCCGAGCTCCATGTCCACCACGACGGTAGTGGCAGGAGGCTTCTCAAGAGAAGGGTCTTTTTTCTTGAGGATACCCTTAAGTATCTCGTTTTGAGCAGTGCTTAAGATCATGAGTAAGTCACTTCACCTCCTACCCAAGAGAGCCTCAATTTTTTTTTGCCCCTTTACATCACACATGGGAGTCAAGGAAAGGTATCTTCGCCTCCGCGCTGTCCTCAGACAGCAGTCCGGTGGCGTGAGTGGAAAGGTGGAGTATTTCGAGCTTTCCAAGCGAGTTCCGTCCCCTTCCGTCCCCACCTCCCTAGAAGAGACGGTGGGGAAGGACAACGTGACAGTAGACCGAGGCTTTATCCGGATCCGCCTCAACCCGGACAGCGTACCAGTCACTCTAGCACTCCTGGAAGAGGCTTTCGGCTCCGACGCGGGGTACGACAAGTGGTGGTTCGACCTCCGTGCACAACTGACAGACGTCGAACACCTGTTCTGGTTTTACGAACTGTTTATGTCGGTGTCGACTCAACGGTTCAAAGCTGTGCGGATCCCGTCATCCTTCCCAGAAAGACTGAAAAGCTTCGTGGTAGTCCTCTTCGGGGACGCAGGAACAACGCTAGGTCTTCCTGAGGTAACCAACTACTTCAGCGTGTTGAGCAGAAAAGACCTGGAAAGGCTGGCAGAAGTGTACGGACCTTTTTCATCATCACCCTCCGGCACAGTACCGGACAGGAAGGAACTTTGTGCGGTTTCCGTGAGGGTGCACCGCGAAAAGTTGAAGGCTTTGAGCAGGCTCGGTCGCTTGAAAGAGGTTTCGTTGGGGTACGAGATCCAGTACCCGATCGCTGTTTCAGGCGACATCGAAAAAGATAAAATCACTCTCGAGGAGCACGAGGAGTTCGAAGTTCAAGTGGACGGAAACTTCCGTCTGCCCGGCAACCTTGTGCGAGGGCTTGGTTCCCTCACAAAGGAGTTCGAAGAGAAAGAGTGCACGCCCACCGACCAGTGTCAACTGTACGACCTCGAGGTCGTCTCAAAACCACTGTACTTGCGGTCCGTACCAGGACCGCTACAGGTCTACAACTTCTTTGAGCCTTCCTTGAGGTGGAAGGAGGCCTTTGTCTGTAAGGGAAAGTACGAAGTTTCTTTACGCGGAAAAACGTACCACTTGGTGCCGTACACGTATGCAAACGAGGTTTTCCACGTGGATCCCAATAACGGTCTGTCTAAAAACTCCTGCCGCCGCTCAAAGTTCTTAGCCAACACCGTCAACATGTGTCATCGGGGTACCACTATCTCCTTCCTGTACCCCTCACACGTAGACAACGCCTTCCACCGGTACTTCCACGACGGGTATTTCCGTGGGTTTCCCGTGGAAGACGTTGTCCACTGGTTCGGTGCCTATTCACGACAAAACTGACT
>Ga0214917_10001700_pt1 | contig 28039 bp, 21 predicted proteins | sample LL_1208_BB_MetaG_FD_177983 | JGI IMG/M metagenome (GOLD analysis project Ga0214917, IMG submission 177983) | Freshwater microbial communities from Lake Lanier, Atlanta, Georgia, United States - LL_1208_BB | ecosystem: Environmental > Aquatic > Freshwater > Lake | place: USA: Georgia | collected... | reverse complement strand
CGTCGGCGATCACGCCCGACAAGCGGCTCCGTCTGCGAATCACCGGCCATCGCGCCGGAGTGGCCGCCGGCGCGGAGTTCACGGCCGCGGACATCGACATGGTGCGGATCCCGGCGGCGGCCGCGGGCCCGGCGGCCATCGGGTTCAAGACGAGCCCCGAACAGGCGGTCGAAATCGACGGCGTCGCGCCGGCGGTGGTCGTCCCCCGGCTCGCGGGGCTGATCGACGACGCCGGCGTGCGGTCGTGGGCGCCCGCGGGGCCGGGGGCGGCGGCCTGGAAGGTGCGCGTGGTCGAGCGCCGTCCGCCGATCGACGTGCAGACGCAGGTGCGGCTCACCGCGCGGGATGATCGCCTGTCGCAGTCCTTCACGTTCGAATGTCGGCCGGACACGTCGGATCTGGACGGGATCGTGGTGCGGTTCTCCGAGCCCATGGACGACCAGCTCGAGTGGTCGCTCCTCGCGCCCGCCGCCGGCGGCATCGTGGTTCGACGGCAGGAATCGGTGGAGGAGTCGTGGGTCGTGGAGTTCACGCCGCCGATCCGCGACGCGGTGACGATCCGTGCGTCCCGCACCGTGCCGTTCTCCGCGGCCACCCCGATCCCGCTGGCATGGGTGGAGGGGGCGGCGCGGCAGGTCGGCGAGGTGATCGTGCGCGACGCGGGAAGACGGCGCCCGCGGCTCGTCAATCGTCGGCTCGCCGAGGTGCCGCCGCGGGCCGGTGATGTCGATCGTTGGCCGACGCTGATCGGGGCGTTCTCGTTCCACGGCGAGCGCGACGCCACGTTCCCCGCAGCCGCCGAACTGCTTCCGGGTGCGCATGACGACGACGACGCCCGGGCCTGGGCGTGGAGGGAGACGGTGTCGTGCTGGTGCCACGCTTCCGGCCGGACCGAATGCGAGACGGCGTTCGACATCGAGAGCCAGGGCCGGCCGTCGGTGGTGGTCGGCCTGCCCCCCGGGCGGCAACTGCAGGGCATCGAGATCGACGGGCAGCCGGTCGCGGTCGTGCCGCGCGACGACGTGGCCGCCGTGCCGATCGATCTGCCGGCCGGTCGATCGTCGCTGCGGCTCGTGGTGCGGACGGTGGCCGTGCAGGACGCGTCCCGCGCGTGGTGGAGGGTCGAGCCGGGTGGCGTGGTGGTCGATCTTCCGGTGCTCGACCGGCTGTATCACCTGCACCTGCCCCCTGGCCTCGAGATCGCCGCCGTGTCGACGGCCTGGAGGGATGTCGGCGTCGATGATCGCGGCGTGCTCGAACGCCTGTTCGGGATCGGCGTGGCGGCGCCGGCAGCCGCTGCAGCGGAGAGTTCCGCCGGCGCGCCGGGAGAGGCGTTCCGCACCCGGGACTTCGTGCCCGCCGCGGGCCGTGGCGACGGTGCGTTCGTCGTCGTGCAACGCCGACTCCTCGGGGTCGTCGCCGTCGCCGTCGCCATCCTCGTCGCCGGCGCGGTGCTGTCTGCGGCCCGGCATCGTCCGTGGCTGATACCCGTGGCCTGCGTGGCCACGGGCGTCGCGGCCCTGTGGGCGTCGCCGCCGGCCGATGTCGTCGCCCGTGCCGGTTGGTGGGCCGCGGTCCTCGCATCGGGGGTCGTGATCGTGCGGCGGATCGGCGGCCGGGCGGCGCCGACCGTCATCGGATGTCTCGCCATCCATGCGTCCGGTGCGTGGCCCGCGGTGGATGCCGCGGAGCCGGTGCGGGTGTTCATCATGCCCGGGGAGCGGGGGGAGACGGCGCTCGTTCCGGAACCGCTGTACCGCGTTCTGGCTCGCGGTGGCGCCGACGACGCCGAAGCGGTCCGGATCCTGACGAGCCGCGTGGTCGTGCCCTCGCCGCGGCCGGATGCTCAGGGCGGCGAGCGGTGGCGCGTGGCCCTTGAAATCGATGCGGCATCCGCGGGCGTCCTGACGCTCGGCGGGCCCGGGAACACGGCGCAGTGGGTCGCCGATTCCCTGCGGATCGATGGGCGACCGGCGGCCCTTGCCGGCGCGTTGCTCCGCCGTGCAGACCATGAACACCATGAACACCATGAACATGATGAAGTGGTGGTCCCGACCGCGGGACGGCACACCGTGGAGGCGGAGTTCACGCCGCAGGTCGAGATGGAGGGCGATGTCGTCACGGCGACGGCATCCCTCCCGCCGGCCCCGATCGCCGTGCTGGAGTTCGAGGATCACGAACAGGCGCGCGGCCGCGGCTTCCGCTGCGAGGTGGCGCCGCCGGACGGTCCGTTCGCCGCCGCGTCCAGCATGCCCGCCGGGTCGGCCGGGGCGGGTGGTTACGACCTGTCCGGCGCGGGGCGGGTGCGCGTCGTCCGCTCGCGGGTGCCAGGGATCGGGCCCGCCATCGGCGTGCCGGTCGCGGAGAGCCGCAATGTCGTATCGTGGGACCTCGACGCGTGCCGGGTCGGCGCCGGCTTCGTCGTCGATCCGGGGCGTGCGATCGCCTCCTCCTGCGTCGTTCGCGCGGACGACGGTCTGGAACTCGTGATGCCGGTCGATCCTGCGCTCGACGTGCTTCGGCTGACCGGCAATCGGTGGGCGGTTCGCGCCGTCGCGCCGGCCGGCGGACCCTGGCGCTTCGAACTCGCCTTTCGCATGCCGCTCGTCGCTCCGGTGGGCCGATTCACGGTGCCGGGGGCGTGGATCGAATCCCCCGGCGTCGATGTCCGCACGATCCGATTCAGCGCGGCCGGAGATCTCACCGCCCACGTCGAGGCGCCGCATGCATTCCTGCCGCTGCCCGCGGAGGATGCGGCGTGGCGGGTCGAGGTGCGCCCGCCGGCGGATGCCGCGACCGCCACCGACGCCGCGCCGGCGGAACGGATCGGGATCACGGTGGAGCGCCGGCGGCAGGAGCCCCGCGGGACGCAGGATGCCCGGGTCAGGTTCACGCCCGAACGTACCGTCGTGTCGCTCGACGCGCGGTTCGACGCCACCTCGGCGCCCCTGGTGTCGCTTCCGGTGGAGATGCCTGCGGAGTGCGTCATCGACTCGATCGCCCTGTTCGACGACGGACTCCAGACGCCCGAGTTGGCCGCACGCGGCCCGATCGAGGCCCAGTGGCGGCGGCATGCGGCCGACCGCGGCACGCTGACGGTGCAGAGGCCGCGGGCCGGGCGGTTCCGCCTCGACGTGACGGCCCACATCCCCAAACCTCCCGCGGCCACCGCCCGCCTGCCCGTCGTGCGGGTCGCCATGCCCGCGGCGCCGGTCGTCGCTTCATGGAACGAGTCGTTGACCGACGAGTCCCCACAGCGGTCGTGGGAGTTGCGCAGCGACGAGCGGCCGCCGCTGTATGTGCTGCGGCAATCGGCCCCCACGGAGCGAGCCGCGCCGGCGACGGTCGAGCCACCGGCGACTCCCGAAACGCGGACGAACGAGGATCCCCGGATCGAACTGGCCGACGTGGAAGTGTCGTTCGAGAGCCGCGGCCGGGCGTGGGGCCGGGCGAGGTTCGACGTCGTCGCCCGCCAACGCCTCCTCCGTCTGGCGTTGCCGAGCGGCATGCGGCTGTTCGACGTGCTCGTCGATGGCCAGCCGACGGCGACCGTCACCCCCGCCGTGGCAGGCGGCGGCGCGGGGGAGGCCGTCGGCGAGCGGTGGGACGTCCGGCTGCACGACACCAGTTGGCCGCGGTCGATCGAAGTCGTCTACGCCGGGACGCTGGGCGGGGCCGCCGATGACGGTCCGGTCGCCGTCCTCGCGCCGACGATCGTCGGACTGCCCTGCGCGCGGCGGCTGTGGACGCTGCGGGCCCCGCGCGACGCCGTCATCCACGTCGCCGGACCGGGCCGCGTGGCGACGGACGCCGAAGCGGATCGGGAGCGGGCCGTCGCCGTCGCGTCGCTCGGTGCGGCCTTCGACAACGCGATCGCCAACGCCGCGCCGGCCGATCGGGAGAGGCTGCGCGAGGAACTGCGGGCCCGTGAACAACGCGTGGAGGAACGCGACCCGGTCGGGGAGGCGTCCGCGCCGCGGGATGCCGTCGTCGAGGTGATCGGGGTCCCGGGGGAGACGTCGCTCACGATCCGCATCGCGCGCCGCCGCGACCCCACGTTGCTCGAGAGAGCCTGGGCCACGATGGCGATCCTCGTGATCGGCGGCGCCTGGTGGGTCGGCCTGCGGCGGCGGCTTTCCGGCTGACGCCCCGGCCCCCGCAGCAGACGACTCGTCGCGGCGGCCGCGTGAAATGCCGCGTCAAAACCGGTCTGGCTCCTGCTCGGAGCCGTCCGCTAGTGTCCGCCCCGCCCGCGGCAAGGCGGTGGGCCGCAGCGAGGCTTTCCCCCGGGAAATTCGCGGCGCAGGCCGGTTTCGGCAGGGATGCCGGAACCGGGGCAGGTTCACTCCGGAGGTGGTCGGGACATGGATTGCGGACTGCATGCCTCGCGAATCGGGCTCTGGGCCGCCGCCCTGGTCGTCGCCGCCGGATGGCCGGCGACGGACGTGCGGGCGGCCGGTCACCGCACCGCCAACTTCGTCGTCGATGCCCCGACGGAACAACTGGCCCGCCGCATCGGCGAGGCTGCGGAGCAGTACCGGCACGATCTCGCCGTGGAGTGGCTCGGCGGGCCGCTGCCACGCTGGAGCCGACCCTGCCCGATCAAGGCGCAGGTGGCGCCGCACCTCGGGGCCGGCGGCGCGACGAGTTTCGTGTTCGACGCGGGCGAGGTGTTCGGCTGGACGATGACCATCCAGGGCAGCGAGGAGCGCATCCTCGACTCGGTGCTCCCGCACGAGGTCACCCACACGATCTTCGCGAGCCACTTTCGCCGGCCCCTGCCGCGGTGGGCCGACGAGGGAGCCTGCACGACCGTGGAGCACCCCGTGGAGCGTGCCCGCCAGCACCGGCTGCTGATCGAGTTTCTCACCACGGGCCGCGGGATCGCGTTTCCCGAAATGTTCGCGATGCGGGAGTATCCGGCGGACGTGCTTCCGCTCTACTCCCAGGGCTATTCGCTGGCCCGGTACCTGATCGAGCGCGGCGGTCGCCACAAGTACGTGGCCTTCGTCGGAGACGGCCTGGCGACCGACGATTGGTCCGGCGCGCTGGGGCGGCACTACGGCGTCGGCACGGTCGCCCAGATGCAGCAGATCTGGCTCGACTGGGTGAAGCAGGGCTGTCCGGCACCCCCCGCCGCACTGGCCGCCGCGACGCCGCCGCGTCCCCTCCTGGCCGCGGGCACGACTCGCGGGCAGAGCCCCGACCCCGCCCCGCCCGCGCCGCCGCGGTCCACGCTCGCAGCCGTCTCGGCTGCGGCCGGACGGCGGTCGATCTATGCCGTCCAGGCCCGACAGACGAGCGCCGGGAACGATCGGCCGGAACCCGGTTTACGGTGAGCCCGCGCCGGCGAACAGCTGCGTGAGGTGGTAGAACACCGGCGCCGCGAAGCAGATCGAGTCGATCCGGTCGAGTACGCCGCCGTGGCCGACGACGAGCGTGCCGTAGTCCTTGACGCCGCGGTCGCGCTTGATGGCCGACATCGTCATGCCTCCGGCGAAGCCCAGCAGCGCCACGACGAAGCCCGCGATCGCCGCCTGCCACGGCTGGAACGGCGGCGCGGCCCACCACAGCGCCGCCGCCAGCAGCGCCGTGCTCGTGGCACTGCCCAGCAGGCCCTCCCACGTGCGGCTGGAACTCACCGCGGCGGCGACGAGACGGCGGCCGAGCATCCGGCTCCAGACGTACTGCATGCAGTCGGCGAATTGCACCAGCAGGATGAGGAAGAACAGCAGGCGGAAGTTGCCCCCCGGCGTCGCACCGGCCATCGGCATCTGGAGCAGGGCGGGGGCGAAGGAGAGGCAGTAGACGCAGACCACGAGCCCGGCCTGGATCTTGGCAGTGCGTTCGAGGAACCGCTTGTAGTCGCCCGCGAAGGCGACGCGGGCGAGCACGAACAACGTGGCGTAGACGGGCAGGAACACGCTGAATACGTCGTAGCGGTTGAGGCCCACGAGCACGTAGTGCAGCGGCGTGAACAGGAAGAACACCCAGAACAGGGCGCGGTGATCCCCCTTGCGCGTGGGCGTGAGCGTGATGAACTCGCGGAGGGCCCAGAACGACACCAGCCCGAACAGCACCACCGTGGCGGTGGTGCCCAGCCAGAACGCGGCGGCCAGCACGGTGCACATGATCCACCAGCCCCGCAGCCGGAGATTGAACGACTGCACGGCCGCGGGGTCCAGGCCGCGATCGGGGTGGCGGCGCAGGAACTGGCCGACGGCCGTGGCGACGGCGAGCAGCCCGAGCACTCCGGCGATGAGCGCGATCGTGCGGATGTCGTTCATTCCGCCGGTCACTCCTTGAGGGCGAGCACGGCCCGCCGGGCCCGCTCGAGGAAGTCGACCTTCGCCTCGCCGCGCTCGAGCCACAGCGGCGGCCCGAAACTGATGCACGACAGGAGCGGCACCGGCAGGAACTCGCCGCGCGGAAGGACGCGGTTGAGGTTGTCGATGTGCACCGGCACCAGTTCGATGTCGGGACGCTTCTTGGCGAGATAGTAGAGGCCGCTCTTGAATTCGCCGATCTCGCCCGTGACGCTCCGGCCACCTTCGGGGAACACGATCAGCGACTTGGTCATCCCGATCTCACGGAGCATCAGATCGACTGGGCTCTGGTGGACCTTGATGTCGGTGCGGTCGATGAGAATCGCGTTGAACACCTCCTGGGCGAGCCAACGGCGGACGACGCCACGCTGCCAGTAGTCCTTCGCGGCCACCGGCCGCGTCAGTTCCCGCACCGCCTGGGGCAACGACGACCAGATCACGATCGCGTCGAGGTGGCTCGTGTGGTTCGCGAAGTACACCCGCTGGCAGACGTCGGGCTGGCTCGCGATCCACCGCACGCTGGCACCGCTCAACAGCCTGGCCAGCGCGGCGAGCGACAGGCCGGCGGCACGGCAGAGCACCGATGGCCCCTCCGGGGCGCCGGCGCCCACGGGCGTGGCGGGCGGGATGTCGGCGGGCGAGAGCATGACTGCCAGTTTCGGCATACGGGGCGATCGCGGTCAATGAGCCGGGGGCAGCGTCGATGCGGGTACGAACGGGTTGTGAGACTTCTCGTGGCCGATCGACGTCGTGGGGCCGTGCCCGGGGAACACGACCGTGTCGTCGGGCAGCACGTAGAGCCGGCGGCGGATGCCCGACGCCAAGGCCGCGAAGTCGCCGTCGGGAAAGTCGGTGCGACCGATGCTCTCGTGAAACAGCACGTCACCGGCGAACACCAGCGGCGGCGCTTCCCCGGCCAGAACGAACACGACATGGCCCGACGAGTGGCCGGGGATCTCGGCGACCTCGATCGCGAAGCCCGCGAGGTCGAGCCGCTCCCCGTCGGCCAGGAGGCGGTCGGCCGGCGGGCTGACCAGCGCGATGCCGAACGCCCCCGAGAGGTTGCCCGCCGGGTCGCCGAGTTTGGCGGCGTCGCCACTGCCGATCAGGATCGGCAGGTCCGGCCATCGGCGTCGCAGCGCGGCGTTGCCGGCGATGTGATCGGAGTGCCCGTGGGTGAGGAGGATCGCCTGCGGTTCGAGGGCACGGTCCACGATCGCCTCGATCACGCGGTCGGGCTCGAACCCCGGATCGATCACCAGGCATGCCGCGTGGTTCGGCCGGTGAACGACGTAGGTGTTCTCACCGAACGGGGCCGACTCGAGGCAGATCACGCAGACGTCGGCTGCGGGAAGGAGGATGTCGGGAGAGGGCATGGCAGGCCACGGGGTCCGGGTGAAGAGGGATGCCGCAAGCGCCCCGACCGAGCATCCTCTGGCGGCTGCCGGGCGGCAAGTCATGCCGCCGGCGGGCTGAAATACCGCCCAAACCGCACCCGAACTGGCATGGCCGACCGCCGTGGCCCCCGCTATGCTCCCCCACCTTCCGGCAGTGATCCGAACGAATCTGCCGGCAGTTCCGCCGCCGACCCGCGGGCTCATGCCCGGTCGTGGGCGGGGCGATGAACCACTCAGGGAACGAGGGAATCCATGGAGGGATGCCAGATGGCCCGACGGGCAGGGAAGTTTTTGTGCGGCGCCGGCGGCGCCCTCGCGACGTTGGTCGTTTGCGGCGGTCTGGTCGGCGTCGTGCATGCCCAGGCTCCCGCGCCGGCCGGAGCGCAGCCGGCCCAGTTCCCGGGCCTCGTGCCGCAGGGCGGTCTGCCGCAGGGCAACGCCAATGCCGGCGACGCCGCCGCGGCGGCCACCACGACGCACCCGCTCGAAGCTGCCCTCGAGGTCGCCCGGCGGGGACTGGCCGGGATTCAGGCCAACATCCGCGATTATTCGTGCACGGTGGTCAAGCGCGAGCGGATCGACGGCAAGCTGGGCGAACACGAGTACATGTTCGCGAAGATCCGGCAGCAGCCGTTCAGCGTCTACCTGCTGTTTCTGGGCCCTGACAGCGTGAAGGGGCAGGAGGTGCTGTATGTCGACGGCCGCAACGACGGCAACATGCTGGCCCACGCAGGCAGCGGTGTGCGGGCGATGGTGGGGACGGTGTCGCTCAAGCCGCAGAGCATGCTGGCGATGGCGGGCAACCGGTATCCGATCACGGAGCTCGGCGTCGAAAATCTGACCAAGCGGCTCGTCGAAGTCGCGGAGCACGACAAGCAGTTCGGCGAGTGCGACGTCAACTTCTATCCGAATGCGAAGGTCAACGGCCGCGTGTGCACCTGCATCCAGGTTTCGCACCCGGTGCCGCGACGCAACTTCCGCTTCCACCTCGCCCGCGTGTTCATCGACGACGAACTCACGATCCCGATCCGCTACGAGGCCTACGATTGGCCGCAGGAGCAGGGTGGGCAGCCGGTGCTCATGGAGGAGTACACCTACATGAACGTGAAGGTCAACAACGGCTTCACGGACGCCGACTTCGATCCGAAGAACACGGCCTACAAGTTCGGCGCGAAGTAGGGCGGGCCCGGACTCGCCGCTCAGGGCATGAGCCGCGGCCAGGCGGCGGCGAGCTTGGGCTGCGGCGGAATCTCCAGTCGCGTGCCCGGCGCCACCGACACCCGCGGATCGAGCCGGCGGTTCCACGCGTAGAGCGCGCGGTACAGACGGCCATCGCCATAGGCCCGTTCCGCGATCGACCACCAGGTGTCGCCCGTCACGGTCGTATGGGTGCCTGCGAGCGGCATGCGGAGGGTGGAAGGAGCGGTGTCGGCGGACGGCGGCGTCGGCGTCGGCGGGGCGGGGGGCACGTCTTCCGTTGACGGTTCGTCCGGAACCGAGGCGGAGCCCGGTTGATCATCGCCGGGCGGCGTCTGGTCGGCCGGCTCGCGGAACTCGGCACGGGCGAGAAAGGGATCGCGTTTCGCCGTGAAGGCGGAGGCCCGGCCGCGCGGCTCGAGGGCAGGCGGGGCCACGATATCCTGGCTGGCGATCGGGAGGTGGTGCGGGTCCACGTCCGGCCCGGCGCCGGCGGGCGGCCGCGGGACGAGCAGTTTCATCGACAACACGCCGATGAACGCGCCGACGAGGATGCCGAGCACCGCCAGCAGGAATTTGGTTTCGCGTCCCATTCGTGCGCTTCCGTGCTCCGCGCCCGGCGGCGGGGCGGCTCGAGCCGCGGCGGATTCTCGTGAATCGCCCGGTTTGTCGCCAGATCGTTCAGGCGGCCGAAAATCCCATGGTCCGGCTGGCGATGCGGAGTTTTGCCGACCGGCTCCGCGGATTGGCGGCGACTTCCTCCGGGCCCGCCTCCACCGGCGACCGCGTCAGGCACTCCCAGACCTGCCGATTCTGGAAGGCCTGCTTCACGATCCGGTCCTCGAGGGAGTGAAACGAGATCACCGCCAGCCGGCCGCCCGGGACGAGCCGCTCGGGAATCCGCTCGACCGCGATGCGGAGCGACTTGAGTTCCTGGTTGACGGCGATCCGCAGCGCCTGAAACGTGCGTGTGGCCGGATGAATGCGCGAGGGGGGGTGCTGCCGCGGGATCGCCGAGACGACGAGCCGGGCGAACTCGCGGGCCGAGTGGATCGGCTGCTTCTCGCGCACCGCCGCGATCTTCCGGGCGATGCGCCGGCTGTGCCGCTCCTCGCCGAACTCGTAGATGATGTCGGCGAGGCTCTCGGGCTTCATGCGGTTGACGATCCGCCACGCGGGCTCGCCCTCGGTGGGGTCGAATCGCAGGTCGAGAGGACCGTCGGCATCGAACGAGAAGCCCCGGTCGTGGTCGGCGAGCTGGTCGCTCGACAGGCCGACGTCGAGGAGCACTCCATCCACGGCGTGGATCGACAGGGCGTCGAGCACCTCGGGCAGGTCGCAGTAGTTGGCCTGCGCGAATCGCACGGGGAGACCGGCGAGTTCACGGGCCCCACGGTCGATCGCGACCGGATCGCGGTCGATCGCGATCACGAGTCCGTCGGGGCCGACGGCGTCGGCGAGCAGCCGCGTGTGGCCGCCGCCGCCGAGCGTGCCGTCCACCACGCGCATGCCGGGCCGCACGGCGAGGAACGACATCACCTCGGCCGGCAACACGGGGGCATGGACGCTCGACGGCGGCTGCATGCCCTCACTCTACCACGCGCGCCGGCTACATTGGCGGCATGGCCGACGCCGATCTCTACGACTACGAGCTGCCTCCGGAACTGATCGCCCAGGAGGCGCTTCCGGACCGCGCGGCGGCGCGGCTGCTCGTCGTCCGTCGGGCGACGGGCACGCTCGAGCATCGGCGGATCCGCGACCTGCCCGAGATCCTCGCGCCGGGCGATCTCGTCGTCGTCAACGACACGCGCGTCGTGCCCGCCCGGCTGATCGGCCGGCGCGCGGCCACGGGCGGCGCGTGGGAGGGTCTCTTCCTGCGGATCGATGAGGCGACCGGGCTGTGGCAGATCCTGGCGCACACGCGCGGCCGCCCGGCCATCGGCGAGTCGGTGGCACTCGTCGATCGAAGCGGCGCCGAGGGCGTCACACTCGAACTCGTCGGCCGCGGCGTCGGCGGCACGTGGCTCGTGCGGCCCTCGGTGCCGGGGCCTGCCGAGGAGGTGCTCGCCCGGGTCGGCCGGGTGCCGCTGCCGGGCTACATTCGGGGAGGCGAGGAGCGGCGGGGCGATCTCGAACGCTACCAGACCGTGTTCGCCCGGGCGGCCGGCTCGGCGGCGGCGCCGACGGCGGGCCTCCACTTCACGCCCGACCTGCTCGCGGCGCTCGCGGCCCGCGGCATCGGCCGGGCCGACGTGACGCTGCACGTGGGGGTCGATACGTTCCGGCCGATCACGGCGGAGCGGCTCGACGACCACCCGATGCACACCGAATGGTGCGCCTGCCCGGAGCCGACGGCCGCGGCGATCCGGGCGACGAAGGATCGCGGTGGCCGCGTGGTGGCGGTGGGCACGACGGCGATGCGCACGCTCGAAACGGCGGCCCGCGCCGGCACCGTCTCGGCATGGTCGGGGCCGACCGATCTCTTCATCCGGCCCGGGTTTTCCTTCCACGCCGTGGACTGCCTGTTGACGAATTTCCACCTGCCGCGGACAACCCTGCTCGTGCTCGTGAGCACGTTCGCCTCGCGGGAGCTCGTCCAGGCCGCCTACGCCGAGGCGATTCGCGAGCGGTATCGGTTTCTGAGTTACGGCGACGCCATGGTGATCGTGTGATGGCAGACATTCCCCAGGAAGATGTGCTCGTGGTGCCGCGGTCGTTGTTCGACCGAGTCGGCGCGTTTCAGGGCTTTTGCGGCGACGTGGCCGCCTACCTGCCGGTGCTGCTCGACCCGAAGCACACGTCGTGGCGGCCGCGGGCGAGCGTCGAGGACGATCCCTCGTTCAAACAATTGATTCCCTACTGCGTGCTCGCGCATCGGGACGCCGACGGCGGCCTGCGCTATTTCTCCTACACCCGCGGCGGCGGCCAGAGCGAGGCCCGGCTGCGGGCGAAGCGGTCGGTGGGCATCGGCGGCCACATCGCGAGCTGCGACGGCGAGCACGGCGATGACACGTCGTACGAGGCCGGCATGCGGCGCGAACTCGCCGAGGAGATCGCGATCGAGGGGCAGTGGCAGGCACGCTGCGTGGGGCTGATCAACGACGACTCCAACGCCGTCGGCAGCGTGCACCTGGGAGTCGTCCACATCCTGGAGCTCGAGCGGCCCGCCGTGTCGTCGCGGGAGAGCGAACTCGTGGAGTGCGGCTTCGACACGCTCGCGGCCCTGCTCGCGGCACGCGAGCGGTTCGAGACCTGGTCGCAGATCGCCCTCGACGCCCTCCGCGACGGTACGATTGCAGTGTGACGATCTACCTCGACAACCACTCGACGACCCGCCTCGACCCGCGCGTGCTCGAGGCGCTGCTGCCCTGGCTGACCGAGCATTACGGCAACGCCGGCAGTGCGACCCACGAGATGGGCCGCGAGGCGCGGGCCGCGGTCGATGGGGCTCGTGAAACGGTGGCAGCGGCGATCGGCGCCACGGCCCGCGAGATCGTGTTCACGAGCGGGGCCACCGAGAGCAACAACCTCGCGATCCTCGGCTTCGCGGCTCGCACTGCGGCGGACAGGCGGCACGTGGTCACCGTCGTCACGGAGCACCGCGCCGTGCTCGATCCGTTCGAGCACCTCGAGCGCACGGGCTTCGCGGTCACGCGGCTCGCGGTGGAGCCCGGCACCGGCCGCGTCGCCGCCGCCGCCGTCGCCGCGGCCCTGCGGCCCGATACGTGCCTCGTGTCGATGATGCTCGCCAACAACGAGATCGGCGTCGTGCACGACATGCCCGCGATCGCCGCGCACGTGCATGGGTGCGGCGCCGTGCTGCACGTCGATTGCGCACAGGCGCTCGGCCGGCTGCCGGTGCCCGTCGACGCGATCGGCGCCGATCTCGCCAGTTTCTCGGCGCACAAGTTTCACGGGCCCAAGGGCGTCGGCTTCCTCTACGTGCGCCGGCGCGACCGTGTCGTAAGGATCGATCCACTCGTCTTCGGCGGCGGCCAGGAGCGCGGCCTGCGGAGCGGCACGCTCGACGTGCCCGGGATCGTGGGCATGGCGGAGGCCGCCCGGCTCGCAGTGGCCGAGCTCGCCACGGAGCCTGCGCGTCAGCGCGGCCTCCGCGACCGCCTCTGGACGCTCTTGCAGCGTGAGATCCCCGGCATCGCCCTCAACGGCCCACCGCTCACGGATCCCGCCGGTCGGCTCGCGAACAATCTCAACGTGCGGATCCCGGGCATCGACGGCCAGTCGCTCCTGGCCAGGCTCTCAGCAAACGGCCTCGCGCTCAGTTCCGGCAGTGCCTGCTCTTCTGAGCATCCACGACCGAGCCACGTGCTGCTCGCGCTCGGCCTCACCGACGACGAAGCCCGCGCCAGCCTCCGCTTCGGCCTCTCGCGGTTCACGACCGAGGCTGAGATCGACGAGGCAGCCCGACGTATCGCGGCGGGCGTCGCGAAGTTGCGATCGCTGTAAGGGGCCCAGAGCGACTTCCCGCGTTTCGTTCGAGCGCCCAACCCGGCTCGGGGTTACCCCGTACCGTCTCGCCGGACGTTCGCCTCCGCCCTCCAGGCTCCGGCTCACTCGGATTTGCCTGCGCTGCGCCATCCATGGCTCCGCTGGTCAAATACGCCGGCTCAACGGTAGGGGCAACCCCGAGCCTACGTCTTTCTGAATGGGTGAGGCTCGGGGCTGCCCGTGCTCCGTGAGCCGGCGTATGCAGACGAGCGCAGCCATGGATGGCGCAGCGAAGTCGGAGTCGAGAGAGCGGAGGGCTGGAGGCCCGCAGCGAACGTCCGGCGATGGAGCGTGGGCAGCCCCGAGCCGGATTGGGCGAGTTGAGGCATGACAGGCTGAAGCCTGTCTCACGGCAAGCGGGACGCTTGCCCCACGCGGCCGGGGACACGCCTTTCCGCCCGGAACCCTGCGGGCTATCATTATGACAAGCCAGCGTGCGAGAAATCGTGTGCTCGCCGCTGGACAGCGTCCCATTCGCGAAGGAGCCAACACGCCATGTCGGTCATGCTCACGGAAAAAGCCGCCCTCGAAGTGAAGAAGATCATCGCTGATCAGAAGCTCGACCCGGCCACGGTGCTGCGCGTCGGCGTCGCCGGGGGTGGCTGCAGCGGATTCCAGTATTCGCTCGGCTTCGACACGGCGTGGGACCCGAAGGTCGACACCAAGTCCGAGCAGCACGGCGTGCCCGTGGTGGTCGACAAGAAGAGCGACCTGTTTCTCGACGGCACCACGCTCGATTTCCACGAGGCGATCGACAAGCGGGGCTTCACGTTCAACAACCCGAACGCCAAGAAGAGCTGCGGCTGCGGCAGTTCGTTCCAGGCCTGATGGGGGCCCCGAAGGTCCACATCGTCGGCATCGGTGACGACGGCGTCGAAGGGATGACGGCCCAGGCGAGGCGCGTGCTCGAGGCGGCCGACGTGCTGCTCGGGCCCGAGTCGTGTGCGCCGCTCCTGCCGGCACCGCTCGCCGCACGGCTCGAGACGACGGCGAACCTCGAAGAGCTGTGTGAGAAGATCGAGGCCGCCGGGCCGCGGCAGCTCGTCGTGCTGGCGTCGGGCGATCCGCTCTTTTACGGCACCGCCCGCTACGTGTGCGCGAAGCTCGGCAAGGACCGGTTCGAGGTCGTGCCGCACGTCAGCAGCATGCAGCTGGCGTTCGCCCGGGTGAAGGAGTCGTGGGAAGACGCCTTTCTCGCGAACCTCGCCGGCCAGTCGATCGAGCGCGTGGTGGACAAGATCCGCACGAGCGAGACGGTGGGCCTGTTTACGAGCGAGCAATGGCCGCCCGCGGCGGTGGCGCGGGCCCTGCTCGACGAGGGGATCGACTATTTTCAGGCCTATGTGTGCGAGAACCTCGGCTCGCCCGACGAGCGGGTCACGCAGGGCACCCTCGCCGACATCGCACGCGACTCCTTCGGGCCGCTCAACGTGATGATCCTCGTGCGCAAGGCCCGCGCGGCCGACACCCCGGGGCAGGTGGGGCAGCGGCTGTTCGGCAATGCCGACGAATGCTTTCTGCAGTCGCGGCCGAAGCGCGGCCTGCTGACGCCGGCGGAGGTGCGGTCGCTCGCGCTCGCCGAACTCTCATTGCGGCCCGACAGCGTGGTCTGGGACGTCGGGGCCGGCAGCGGGTCGGTGAGCCTCGAGGCGGCGCGGATCGCGAGCGGCGGGAGCGTGTTTGCGATCGAGATGGATCCCGACGACCACCGGCTGATCACGGCGAACGCCGAGCGGTTCGGAGTCGCGAACCTGCGGGCGGTGCTGGGCAAGGCCCCCGAGGCGTGGCAGAACCTCCCCGACCCCCACGCGATCTACGTCGGCGGCAGCGGTCGCGACGTCGCCATGCTCGTCGAGGAGGCGTGGAAGCGGCTCCGGCCCGGCGGCCGGCTGGTGACCGCCTGTAACTCGATCGAAAACCTCGCCGCGGTGCACGCCCTCCTGCGGGCCCGGGCGACCGACGCGGCCTACTGGATGGTGAACATCGCCCGCGGCGTGGAGCAGCTTGATCGGATCCGCTTCGAGTCGCTCAATCCCAGCTTTCTGATCGCGGCGACGAAGCCGGCCCGTCCGTGACGCACCTGCCAGAACCACTCGACGTGATCGCGGTGGGGGCCCATCCCGACGACGTGGAGATCGGCTGCGGAGGCACGCTTGCCGCGTTGGCCGCCCAGGGACGGCGGGTGGGCATCATCGATCTGACCGACGGCGAGCCCACGCCGCGGTCGAGCGGCCCGGAGGAACGGCTGGCCGAGGCCGCAGCGGCTGCGAAGGTGCTCGGCGTCGTGCATCGCGAGACGCTGCCGTTTCCGAATCGACGGCTGTTCGACACGTTCGAGGTGCGGGTGGCGCTCGCCACCATCTTTCGGCGCTGGCGGCCGAAGATCGTGCTCGGGCTCGGCGACAAGACGCCGCTGGCCTCGCCCGACCATGCCCAGGCCGTGGCGATCACCGAGGCCGCCGTGTTCTACTCCCGGCTCTCGAAGTGGGACGACACGTTCGCCGGCCTGCCGGTGCACACGGTGCCGCAGTTGCTCACCTATTTCCTGTTCGCGGGCGTGCCGAGCGTGCCGCACGGCCACTGGCCGCTCGTCGTGGACATCGCCGGCCACCTGGATGCGAAGCTCGAGTCGATCGCCTGTTACAAGTCGCAGTTCCCGGCCGAGAAGGCCCACGTGTTTCCGCGGGTGAGGGCGATGGCGGAGACCGTGGGGATCATGGCCGGTTGTGCGGCCGGTGAAATCCTGGCTTCGAGCCGGATGCCCTGCACGACGGACTTGACCGGGTTGTTGTTTCCCGAGCCTCGCGGAGAGCGGGGCGGGTGACGCCGTCGTGCTTCGGAAGACAGGGGGCGCCGTGACGTCGAGAGAGAATCCGCGATTCGACGCGGCCGTGATCGGTGCCGGGATGGCCGGATTGAGCGCCGCCCGGGAACTCCTCGCGGCGGGGCTGGCGGTGGTCGTGCTCGACAAGGCCCGCGGCGTCGGTGGGCGAATGGCGACGCGACGGATGGCCGATGCCGTCCTCGATCATGGCGCGCAGTTCTTCACCGTCCGCGGAAGTGAATTCGCCGCCGTCGTCGAGGCCGCGGCGTCGGCGGGCCGCGTCGTGCGGTGGTGCGACGGATTCGCCCGGGCCGCGACGGTCGATGGTCGCGTGGCGGCGGCGGCCGATGGTCACCCACGCTGGAGGGGCGCGCAGGCGATGACCGATCTGCCGAAACACCTCGCCGCGGAGTTGCGTGCCGGTGGCGTGCCGTTGCGGACGGACACCCGGGTGACGGCGGTGGCGGCGGAGCACGACGGCGTGCGGCTCACGCTCGACGGCGGTGAGGTTCTCGTCGCCCGGGGCTGCGTGATGACGCCGCCGGTGCCGCAGTCGCTCGACCTGTTCTCCGCCGGCGGCCTTCTTCCGCCCGCCGCGGGGCGGATCGACGCCGACGTCCACCGCCGTCTCGCGTCGATCACCTACGACCCGTGCTTCGCGCTCATGCTCGTGCTCGACCGGCCCAGTCTGGTGCCCTCGCCCGGCGGCGTGCAGTTCGAGTCGGGGCCGATCGCCTGGCTCGCCGACAACCAGATCAAGGGCATCTCTCCGCGGCCCGCGCTCACGGTGCATGCGTCGGCGGAGTTCAGCCGGGAGCGGTTCGACGCCCCGGCGGACGACGTCGCCCGGACGCTCCGCGAACTCGCCGCGCCGTGGATCGGCGAGGCGGCCGTGATCGAGCAGTCGCTCCAGCGCTGGAAGTACGCGCTGCCCACGACGCTGCTCGACGTGCCGTTCGTCGCCGCGACAGCGGCTCCGCCGATCGTCTGCTGCGGCGACGCGTTCGCCGGGCCGAAGGTAGAGGGCGCGGCCCGGAGCGGCATGGCGGCCGGCCGCTGGCTCGCGGGCGTGCTCGATCCGGCGTGAAAAAAACGCCTGCACCGCACTTGCACGGACACTCGTGGGATGCGGATGATGTTTCCTCCCGCGCCTCATTCTCCGGAGACCCCGACCATGGCGACCATCACCGGCCCGAGCCTGCTGCCCGAAGTCGAAGCATTTCTCGGCGCGTCTCCGCTGACGAGCGTGGTGGGGGGCAAGGACGTGGCCGGCTCCACGGGCGAGACGATGCGGACGCTCGACCCGGGCACGGGAGAGCCGCTCGCGGAGTTTCACGTGCTCACCGCCCCCGACGTGGATCGCGCCGTGCAGGCGGCGACGCACGCCTTCAAGACGTCGGGCTGGGCGACGATGCCGCCGAATGAGCGCGGCGTCCATCTGCAGCGGCTCGCCGACGCGATCGAGAAGCACAAGCCGATCATCGCCCAGATCGAGGCGCTCGATGCCGGCAAACTGCTCGCCCACGCGGCGGGCGACGTGCAAAACTGCGTCGATACGCTCCGCTACTTCGCCGACATGGCCCTCCACGTGCAGCGGCGCAATGCGCTCGCCGTCGCGGGGCACGAGGCCTGGACCGTCCGCCATCCGTGGGGCGCCTGCGGCTTCATCTTCCCGTGGAACTTTCCGTTTCTCCTGATCGGCTGGGGCATCTCGCCGGCGCTCGCCGCAGGCAACACGGTCGTGATCAAGCCAGCCGAAGACACGCCGCTCTCGGCGCTGTATCTCGCGCGGTTGGCCCGTGAAGCGGGCCTCCCCGACGGCGTGATCAACGTGATCGCCGGCACGGGAGCCGGCGCCGGGGCGGCCCTCTCCGGGCATCCCGGGATCCGCCGGATGAGCTTTACGGGTTCGCCCGAGGTGGGGCGGCTCGTTGGCGAAGCCTGCGGCCGGAATCTCGTGCCGGTGAAGTTGGAGCTCGGCGGCAAGGGCGCGGCGGTGGTGTTCGACGACGTCGACGTGCCGCAGACGGCCCAGAAGCTCGTGAACGCGATCACGTTCCACTCGGGCCAGGTGTGCTGCGATGCGACGCGGTGGCTCGTGCATCGCTCGATCGCCAAGCAGTTCACGGATGAGTGTGTGAAGCGGATGCAGGGGGTGCACGTGGGCTATCAGCTCGGCAGCGGCACGCAGATGGGGCCGGTCGTGAACGCCAAGCAGCGGGCGCGGGTGCTCTCGTACCTCGAGAAGGGGCAGGCACAGGGCGCCGAGGCCGTGCTGCCAGGAGGGCCGGCGGAGGTGCCCGGTCAGGACGGCTTCTACGTGAAGCCTGCACTGCTCGCCGGCTCGCTCGACAATGTCGCCGCCCGCGAGGAGATCTTCGGACCGGTCGCCTACATCGCCACGTTCGCGAACGAAGACGAGGCGATCGCGATGGCCAACGACACCGACTACGGCCTCGCCAACAGCGTCTGGACGAGCGACCTCGGCCGCGCTGCCCGCGTGGCCGAATCGATGGTGGCGGGCAACAGCTGGATCAACGCCCACAACCTCTTTCCCCGCGGCGTGCCCTACGGCGGCGTGCACAAGAGCGGTGTGGGCGGCGGCGTGAACTCCATCGAGACGCTGTTCGACTACTGGCGCAGCCAGTCCGTCGTGCGGCCACTGTGATGCTCGGCTGCTGTATTCCTGGAACGTCACTCGCGGTTCGGGGCTGCCCATGCCCCGTCGCCGGACGTTCGCGGCGCCCATCCTGGGCTCTGCTCACTCGGACCTGCCTGCGCTCCGCCATCCCTGGCTGCGCTGGTCAGCTACGCCGGCTCTCAGGGCACGGGCAGCCCCTCACTTTGCCCCCAACGATCAATCGCTGATCCTCGATGAACAATGTCAGATGACGTGATCATCGTCGGTGCCGGGCTCGCTGGGCTCGTGTGTGCGCGGGAGCTCGTGCGGGCTGGCCGGCGCGTGACGGTGCTCGAGGCGGCGGATCGCGTCGGGGGCCGGGTGGCGACGGACGCGGTCGATGGCTTTCGGGTCGATCGGGGGTTTCAGGTCTACAACGACGCCTATCCCGAGGGCCGCCGGCAGCTCGATCTTGAGGCGCTCGCGCTCGGGCGGTTCGAGCCCGGGGCGCTCGTGGCCGCGGGTGGCCGGCTGCGGCCGGTGAGCGATCCCTGGCGGCGACCGCTGGCGGCCGTGTCGAGCGTGCTCTCGGGCATGGTGGGCATCGGCGACGGCCTGCGCACGGCACGGCTGCGGTCGGCGGCGATCCGGGCCTTCCGGAGCGGCTCGGCCGATCCCGACGCGGCAGGGCCAGGGGCTGATCGATCGACGCTGTCCGAGCTCGAGGGCCGGTGCTTTTCAGCGCGGTTCATCGACGGCTTCTTCAGGCCGTTTTTCGGTGGCGTGTTTCTCGAGCGTGCGCTCGACACCTCGGCCGTCGTGTTCTCGTTCGACTTCGCGATGTTCGCGCTCGGCAGGGCCTGCCTGCCGCGAGGCGGCATGGGGGCGATCCCCGCGCAGCTGGCTTCCGGGCTGCCATCGGGCACGGTGGAGTGCAACGCCCAAGTTCGGCACGTGGAGCCCGGTCGGGTCGTGATGGCGGACGGCCGAGAGCGAACGGCCGCCGAGGTGGTTGTGGCGGCGGAGATGTCGGCCGCCGCCCGACTGCTGCCGCCGGCGTTCACCGCGGGCTGGCATGCGCGACGGATGAAGGGCACGACGCTCGTCGCGTTCGCGGCCGAGCGATCGCCGCTCGACCGGCCGCTGCTCGTCGTGAGCGCCGAAGACGGCCCGATCGACAACCTCACGGTGCCCTCGGACGTGGTCGGCGGCTACGCCCCCGCGGGAGCCGCGCTCGTGACCGTCTCGCTCCGATCCGGGGCGTCGGTTGACGCGGATATCATCGCGGCGGTGAAGCGGCAGGCTGCGGGATGGTTTGGGAGCCAGGCCGGTCGGTGGCGGCATCTGGCCACCGTGCCCGTTCCGGAGGCGCTGCCCGATGAGTCGGTCGCCGCCCGCGCGTTGCGGCCGCCGGCCCCCCGGCTCGCCCCGGGGTTGCTCGTCTGCGGAGACCACTGCACGAGCGGCTCGATCAACGGGGCCATGGTGAGCGGCCGCGGCTGTGCTGCCGCCCTGCAGCGATAGGCCCCCAGGCCTGTCGCTGCAGCCCGTGGGGCCGAATCCGGTAAATCGGCCGGTTAATCCGCCCTTTGTGCCGCGGTTTGTTCCGTATACAGTTGATTGAAACACCTGTTTCAAACAGGGCGATTCGAGGGTTTATGGCCACGGTCCGCAGTCATCCCGAGCACGAATCAGTCCCCAAGGTTCCCGAGGACCCGCGGGATCGGATTCTTCGTGCGGCCGGCCAGGAGTTTGCGGAGCACGGTTACGAGGCCGCGACCGTCCGCGACATCTGCCTCGAGGCGGGCGTCAACGTGGCCGCGGTCAATTACTACTTCGGCGACAAGCGGCGGCTCTACATCGAGAGCGTGAAGCACGCCCACGAGGCGCGGGCGAAGCAAGTGCCGCTCCCGGCATGGCCCCCCGGCAAGCCCGCCTCCGAGCGGCTCCACGACTTCGTGGCCAACATGCTCGAGCGGATGCTCGGGTTTGGCCAGCCGCCGTGGCAGGTGCGGCTGATGATGCGCGAGGTGCTGCACCCCACCGACGCCTGCCGCGAACTCGTCGAAGACTATATCCGGCCCCATTTCGCGCTGCTCGTCGCGATCCTCGACGAGTTGTGTGCCGGAGCGCTGGCCGAGGCCGAGTTGCGCCGCGTCGCCTTGAGCATCATCGGCCAGTGCTTCCTGTACCGCGCCGCCGGCGACGTGGTGGGCATGCTCGTGCCGCGGAAGGAACTCGATGCGTTGCACACGCCCGGGCAACTCGCCGATCACGTCACACGCTACGCGCTCGCCGCGCTCGGCGTCGGCCAGTCGCTTGTCGATTCCCTCGCCCCTCGTTCGGTTCCTGGAACATCCTCATGAAGATCGTTCGTGCCATCCTCGGCTGGATCGTGCCGCTCGTCGTGCTGGGCGGCGGCATCGCCGCGTTCATGCTCATGGGAAGCCAGCCGCCTCCCGAGCGCAAGCAGGCCGATGTCGTGGCAGCCACGCCGGTGCGCACAACCGACGTGCGCGTCGAGACGGACGGCCTGACGATCGAGGCTGACGGGGTCGTGGTGCCGCTCCGCGAGGTGACGCTCGCTGCCGAGGTGGGTGGACGGGTGCTCCGCAAGTCGGAAGCCTGCAACGAAGGGCAGTTCGTCACGGCGGGCACTCCGCTGATCGAGATCGATCCCCGTGATTACCAGCTGGACGTCGAGCGGCTGGAGCGGGAGCTGAAGCAGGCCGGCCACGCGCTCGAGGAAATCGACGAGGAGATCGTGCAGAACGGGACGTCGGTCGATCTGGCGAAGCGGCAGGTGGAGCTTGCGAGGCGCGAGGCAACTCGGCTCGAGACGCTCAAGGCGGGGAAGATCGTGACGGAGTCTGAGCACGACCGAGCGATCCGTGAGGAGCTCACCGCCGCGAACGCCTTGACGGCGCTGGAAGGACAGAAGCGGGTGCTGTCGAAGCGACGCAACCGTCTCGTGGAGGCCGAAGCGCTGGCCTCGACGATGCTCGAGAAAGCCCGGCTCGACCTCTCGCGGACGCGGATCGTGGCACCTGTCGACGGGATCGTTGTCGAGGACAAGGTCGAGCAGGAATCGTTCGTGTCAAAGGGAACGCCGCTCGTGACCATCGAAGACACGCGGGCTGCCGAAGTGCGCACGAGCCTTCCGATGGACGACGTGGCGCGCGTCTGGGGCGGGCGGCGCACGAGCGACGTCGCCCGCACGGCCCACGAGCACCTTGATACGCCGGCGACGGTGGTATTCACCGTCGGCGACGCTGCGTATCAGTGGAGGGGTGTGCTCTCGCGGCAGGAAGGACGAGGGCTCGACGAGAAGACTCGCACGCTACCCTGCCGGGTGCTCGTGGCGGACCCCAGAGCCGTCACGGCGCTCGACCGCTACGGCGCGCCGCTCGCCGATCTGCCTGCCGGCGCTCCGCAGTCGCTGCTCCGGGGCATGTTCGTGGATGTGCAGGTGCACGTCGACGCCACGGAGAAGCTGGTTTCCATCCCCGAGGAAGCGCAACGGCCGAGCGGGGAGGTGTGGGTGATGCGGGATGGTCGCCTCGTCATCCTGACTCCCCGCCCCGTGCAGGTGTCGGGGGGGCGTGTCGTGTTCGATTCCGCCGCCTCGGGGCTCGTGCCGGGAGACCGGGTCGTGATCAGCCAGATCTCGCAGCCGCGCTCCGGCATGGTAGTCGTCGAGGTCGGCGGAAGCCGCACGGAGCCGGCCGTGATTGCGGAGAAGCCCGTCGACAAGGACCCCTCCTGAGGGTTTCCCATGAGAACGATCGTCAGCTGGACCGTCCGCAACATGCCGGCGATGAATACGCTGGTGATCGCCATCCTGCTCGTGGGTGCGATGGCTTTCGCATCGATGCGGCGCGAAGTGTTCCCCGAATTCGACCTGGAAATCGTGCTGGTCACGGTGCCCTATCCAGGGGCCACTCCCGAAGAGGTGGAGGAGGGGATCTGCCAGAAAGTGGAGGAAGCCTGCCGCAGCGTGGCCGGCATCAAGAAGATCACGAGCGTCGCCCAGGAGGGAATGGGCTTCTGCGTGTTCGAACTCCAGGAGAGCGTCAAGGACGTGCAGAAGACGCTCGGCGAAATCCGCTCGGAGGTGGAGCGAATTCCGAGCATGCCGGAGCTCGCCGAGGATCCGAAGGTCGAGCAGGTGACGCTCCGCACGGCCGCGATCAAGGTGGGGGTGCTCGCCCCTCAGGATGCTTCTGGCGACGCCGCGAGTGAGGCGGAATTGCGCGATGTGGCCGAGGTGATCCGCGACGACCTGCTCGCCCTGCCCGCCGTGTCCGCCGCCAATCTGCTCGGTGCGAAGGACTACGAGATCGACATCGAGATTTCGGAGGCCACGCTCCGCAAATACGGTCTCTCGCTTCAGAAGGTCGCGGAGATTGTCCGACGGGAGAACCTCGAGCTGCCCGGCGGCACCATCCGCACCGAGAGCGGCGAAATCCTGCTCCGCGGCAAAAACAAGCGATACGTCGGGGCGGAGATCGCCAAACTGCCGCTCGTGACGCTGCCGGACGGGCTGGTGCTCACCGTGGGCGACCTCGGCACCGTGCGCGACGAATTCGCCGACGTGGCGGCGACGAACCGGATCAACGGCCGGGCCGGGATGGTCGTGTCGATCGACCGCAGTTCCGGCGAGGACCTGCTCGCGATGGTGGCTGCCGTGAAGAAGTATGCGGCCGAAGCGAACCTCCCGCCGGGCTACGATCTCGCGGTGTGGGCCGATCAGTCGATCGACGTCCAGGACCGGCTGCGAATGCTGATCGAGAACGGCCTGCAGGGGCTCGTGATCGTGTTCGTGATGCTCGCGCTTTTCCTCGACCTCAAGATCGCGTTCTGGGTGGCGATGGGGATTCCGTTCTCGATGCTCGGCACGGGAGCACTCATGTACGCCACCGATCAGACGCTCAACATGCTCTCGATGTTCGCGTTCCTGATGGCGATCGGGATCGTGGTGGACGACGCCATCGTGGTCAGCGACAACGTCGACCGGCACCGCCGCATGGGCAAGAACCTCGTCACGGCCGCCATCGACGGCACCGTCGAGGTGGTGCCAAGCGTGATTTCGAGCGTGCTCACGACGGTGATCACGTTTCTCCCGCTGTGTTTCGTGTCGGGCGTGATGGGCAAGTTCATCGCCGTGATGCCGTTTGCCTTCATCTCGACGCTCCTCGTCTCGCTGGCGGAATCGACACTCGTACTGCCGGGCCACCTGGCCCATGAGAAAAACCTCGTGTTCACGATCTTCGGCATCGTGCTCTATCCGCTGCGGCTGCTGCTGCCGGCGGTGGCGTGGCTGCAGCGGGCCTGCGACCGCAGCCTAAAGGCATTCGTGAAGAATGTTTACGCGCCGTTTTTGGAGTGGTCGCTCGACAACCGACTCACGGTGCTGGCGGCGGCGGCCTCGATCCTGCTGCTCGCCGGCGGGATCGTTCGCAGCGGGATCACGCCGTTTCAACTGTTCCCGAAGATCGATGCCAACCGGCTGCTCGCCAAGATCGTGTTTCCCGATGGCACGCCGGCGAGCGTCACCGAGGAGGCGACAGCGCGGCTCGAGGAGGCGGCCGTCGCGGCCTCGACGAAGCTTTCTCCCCCCGATGCGCCGATCGTGCAGCTGGTGCATCGGGCGGTCGGGCAGGTGGCCGCCCAGGGGGAGGTTGGTCCCGACGCGCGGATGAGCGGCAGCCACGTCGGCGCCGTCGCTTTGGAGCTCGTCGAAGGCGAGTTCCGCAACGTGACGAGCGAGGAGTTCATCAGCGAGTGGCGGCGGGCAGCGGGTGAGTTTCCGGGCACCGAGTCGCTCGTTTTCGGCACAGAGAACATCGGGCCCGGCGGGAAGACGATCGAGTTCAAATTGCTGGCCCAGGCCGGGCCTGGCTCGGTCCAGCAGCTCGAAGCCGCCGTGGAGCGCTGCAAGGAGTGGCTTGCCCAGTATCCCGGCGTGATCGACATCGACGACGACTCCCGCCCCGGCAAGTGGGAATATCAGATCAAGGTGAAGCCGAAGGCCGAGGCACTGGGCGTGTCGCTCGCCGATCTCGCCGGCACGATCCGTGCGAGCTACTACGGCGAGGAGGTGATGCGGCTGCAGCGGGGCCGGCACGAGGTGAAGCTGATGGTGCGTTATCCCCGCGACGAGCGTCGCACGTTCGCCACGCTCGAGGAGATCCGCGTCACGGGCCCCGACGGCGTGAAGCGGCCGATCAGTGAACTCGCCGACGTGACCGTGGCCAGGGGCTACTCGGAGATCAACCGCCTCGGCCAGAAGCGCTCGATCACGGTCACGGCCGATATCGACGTGGCCAAGAGCACGCTCACGAGCGCCCTCGTGACGGCCGACATGGAGAAGCGGCTGATGCCCGATCTCTTGAAGGATTATCCGGCGGTGCGAGTCCGCTGGGAGGGACAGCGGGAGCAGTCGAACGAATCACTTCGCAGCCTCGGCGTGGGGTTCATCGTGGCCCTATTCGCGATGTTCGTGCTCCTCACCATGGAATTCAAATCCTACTTCCAACCCTTCATCATCCTGGGAGCGATCCCGTTCGGATGTGCCGGCGCCGTCTTCGGCCACGCGCTCATGGGGATGCCGCTCACGCTGTTCAGCATGTTCGGCCTCGTGGCCCTCGCGGGCGTCGTCGTCAACGACTCCATCTGCCTCGTGGACTTCATCAACCTGCGGGTACGGGAAGGACATCCACTGCGATTCGCCCTCCGTGAGTCCGGCTGCCTGCGGTTTCGTCCGGTGATGCTCACGAGCATCACGACAATCGGCGGCCTTCTGCCACTGCTCCTGGAGAAGAGTTTCCAGGCGCAGTTTTTGATTCCGATGGCGACCGCCCTCGCCTTCGGCCTGGCGATGACCACGCTCCTCGTGCTGATCCTCGTGCCAGTGCTGTACTCGTTCTTCGGCACGAGCGCCCGTGAGGAGCATGTCGAGGAGTTCGTCGAAGGCTTCGCGCCGGACGGCACGAGCAGCGTGGCCCCCGACGCCGCCGAAAATGAATGGCTTCCCGATCATCTCCGCGAGCCGGCGTTGAAGTGACTTTCGGGGCACGTGCGTGACACAAGTGTCGCACAGGCTCCAGCCTGCCGTGCCTGAAACGTCTGAGCCAGGTTGGGCGAGTCGAGAACCGCGGCTGAGTGCGGCTATCGATTCACCAAGAAGTGGCAGATGTCGCCGTCGCGCATCACGTAGTCCTTGCCCTCGACGCGGAGTTTGCCGGCGGCGCGGATGTCTTTCTCGGTGTGATGCTGCTCGAGATCCTCCAGTGAGTAGATCTCGGCGCGGATGAAGCCCTTCTCGAAGTCGGTGTGGATCACGCCGGCCGCCTGGGGGGCGAGTGCCCCGATGGGGATCGTCCACGCCCGCACCTCCTTTTCACCCGCCGTGAAGTAACTCTGCAGCCCGAGCGTCTTGTAGGCGGCACGGGCGAGCACGGCGAGCGCGGGCTCCGCGAGGCCGGCCCCGGAGAGCATCTCCGCCCGGTCGGCCGGATCGAGTTCGGCGATCTCGGCCTCGAGCTTCGCGCACACGGGCACGACCTGGGCGCCGGCCTTGGTGGCGGCTTCGCGAACCCGCTGCACGAGTGGTCCCTTGCCCTCGAGGTCGGTCTCGTCGACGTTGGCGACGTAGAGGATCGGCTTCGCCGTGAGCAGGCCGAACTCTTTCACGGCCTTGGTCTCGGCCTCGTCGAGGTGCAGCGTGCGCAGCGGCTTCTGTTCGCCCAGCCAGGCAAGGCACTTCTTCATCGCCTCGACCTTGAGCTTGGCCTCCTTGTCGGCGCTCTTCGCGGCCCGCTCCGCCTTCGGCAGGAGATTGTCCAGATGCTGGATGTCGGCGAGCATCAGCTCGATCTCGATCGTCTCCATGTCGGAGACGGGATCGACCCTGCCGGCCACATGGATCACGTCCGGATCCTCGAAGCAGCGCACCACCTGGAGGATCGCGTCAACCTCGCGGATGTGGGAGAGGAACTTGTTGCCGAGCCCTTCGCCTTCGCTGGCCCCCTTCACGATCCCGGCGATGTCCACGAGCTTCAGGGCGGCGGGGATCAGCTTCTGTGGTGGGATGAACTTAGTGATCCGCTCGAGCCGGTCGTCTGGAACGCTCACCATGCCCTCGTTGGGCTCGATCGTGCAGAACGGGTAGTTCGCGCTCTGGGCGGCCTTCGACTGGGTGAGGGCGTTGAACAGGGTGCTCTTGCCGACGTTCGGCAGTCCGACGATGCCTGCTTCCATGGGGGTGGGGCTGCTCCGCGATTTCGGTTCGGTGAGGGGAGCACCATAATGCCCGATATGGCACGCCCTTCACAGCCCCTCGCCAGCGCGTTCTTCGACCGTCCCGCGGATCGCGTCGCCCGCGACCTGCTGGGCACCCTCCTCGCGGTGCGGGCGCCCGACGGCAGCGTATCGAGGCACGTCGTCTTCGAGACGGAAGCCTATCTCGGCGTGCACGACCTCGCCTGCCACGGTTCCAAGGGGATGACGCAGCGCAATGCGGTGATGTTCGGGCCGGCGGGGCGGTGGTACGTCTATCTGTGTTACGGCATGCACTGGATGCTCAACGTGGTCACCGGGGCCGAGGGCGTGCCGGCCGCAGTGCTGATTCGCGGGGCGGGGGCATTCGTCGGGCCGGGCCGCATGACGCGGGGGTTGGGGATCGACAAAGCGTTCGACGGCCTTCCGGCGCACCGTCGGGCCGGGCTGTGGTTCGAGGATCCCGGGATCGACGTGCCGCGGCGGTTCGTCGAACGCACGCCGCGGATCGGCGTGGGCTACGCGGGCGAGTGGGCTGACAAGCCGCTCCGGTTCGTCGTCGATCCTGCCAAACTCCCTACAATGAACCGGACGAGTCGATCGAGGAGGTGCGAGCCATGAAACGTCGAACGATCATCCTGGCAGGAGCATGCATCATGACGGGCTTCGGTGTGGGGCGCGGAGAGGCCGTGGACGGCGACGGGAAGGTCGCCAAGGCGACGTTCGCGGGAGGCTGCTTCTGGTGCACCGAGGCGGTGTATGCGCAGCTCAAGGGAGTCAAGAGCGTCACGAGCGGCTACATCGGCGGCCAGGTGCCCAACCCCACGTACAAGCAGGTGTGCACCGGCATGACCGGCCACGCCGAGGCGATCGAGATCGAATACGA
>Ga0214917_10001698_pt1 | contig 28044 bp, 22 predicted proteins | sample LL_1208_BB_MetaG_FD_177983 | JGI IMG/M metagenome (GOLD analysis project Ga0214917, IMG submission 177983) | Freshwater microbial communities from Lake Lanier, Atlanta, Georgia, United States - LL_1208_BB | ecosystem: Environmental > Aquatic > Freshwater > Lake | place: USA: Georgia | collected... | reverse complement strand
GCACCTGTTCGAGCAAGGTCGGGCCTACCGGCGTCCTCTCGCTGGACGTTCACTCCGGCCCTCCAGGCCTCCGTTCACTGCGTGTCCGCTGCGCTTCGCCATCCATGGCTCCGCTTGCTTCCACAGCTCGCTTGAGGACACCGGCAGCCCCTCCCGGCATCCAGGTTGCACGATGTCAAGAAAAACATGCTCCCGGTAGTATCTTCGAGGCATGCTCGACGCGTTCGTCCCCGTGCTCACCATGCCGCGTCGCTACCCCCGCGGATGGCTCTGGTCCGACCTCTCGGCCGGCGTCGTCCTCGCCGCGTTCCTCGTGCCGACGGGCATGGGCTATGCGGCCGCCTCCGGCCTGCCGGTGGAGTACGGCCTCTATGCGAGTGTCGCCGCGCTCACCGCCTACTTCCTCGTCGGGCCGAGCGAGCTGCTCGTCGTGGCGCCCGACTCGGCACTCGCGCCGCTCGTGGCGGCCGCACTCGCCGCGGCTCCCGCCGCCGCGGCGCCCGGGCGAGCCGCGGTGCTCGCCCTGCTCGCCGGAGCGATGTGCATCCTCGCGGCCGTCCTCCGGCTCGGCGTGCTCACCGATCTCATCTCGAAGCCCGTGCGGATCGGCTCCCTCAACGGCATCGCGCTGGCCGTCCTCGTGGGCCAGGTGCCCGACATCACCGGCATGGCCGAGCAGGTCGCGCCGACGGCCGGCGATTCCGTGGCCGCCGAGCTGGCATTCATCGGCGATCGACTCGGGGCGGGGGACGTGTCGCGTTCAGCCCTCGCGATCGGCGTCGGTTGTGTGGCCGTGATTCTCGGACTGCGACGGATGAGTCCCAGGGCGCCCGGCGTGCTGGTGGCCGTCGTCGGGGCCGGGATGGTGGTGGCCTGGATGCGCGCGCGCGGGATCGACCCACCCGCGCTGGTGCCCGCCGTGCCCGCCGGGCTCCCCCGACTCGTGGTGCCGCTCGTCGACTGGCGCGGCATCGTGGACCTCCTCCCCGCGGCCGGGGCGATCGCGCTGGTGGCCGCGGCCGACACGAGTGTCCTGTCACGGACGTTTCCCGGGCCCCGCGGCGTGGCATCGCCGCCCAATCGCGAGCTGGCCGCGCTGGGGATCGTCAACGTCGTGGCGGGACTCCTGCAGGGGTTTCCGGTGAGCTCGAGCTCGACGCGCACGCCCGTGCTGGCGGCCGCCGGGGCGAAGTCGCGACTGGCGGGCCTCATCGCGGCCGCCTGCGTCGCGGTCATGATCGCGTTCGCTCCCGGCCTGACGGGCTCGATCCCCAGGGCGGCGCTCGCGGCGGTCGTGATCGCGGCCTGCGCGTCGTTGCTCGACGTCGCGGGCCTCGTCCGCCTCGCGCGCGTCCGTCCCGACGAGTGCGTCGTCGCGACGATCTGCCTGCTCGGCGTCGTGGTGCTCGGCGTGCTGCCCGGCATCCTGCTGGCGGTCGCGGTGTCGCTCGCGCAGTTCGTCTGGCGCAACTGGCAGCCGTACGACGCGGTCCTCGGCCGTGTCACGGGCGTGAAGGGCTACCACGACGTCGCCCGGCATCCCGACGCGAGGCTGATTCCCGGGCTCGTGCTGTTTCGGTGGGACGCGCCCCTCTTCTTCGCCAACGCCGGCATCTTCCGTCGCCGGCTGCTCGAGGCGGTGGACCGGGCCGACCAGCCGGTGCGTCGCGTGATCGTGGCCGCCGAGCCGATCACCGACATCGACACGACCGCCGCCGACGAACTGTGCCAGATCGCTGACGAGCTCCGCGCGCGCGGCATCGAATGGACGTTCGCCGAGCTGAAGGGCCCGGTGAAGGATCGGCTCAAACGATACGGCACGTTCGCACGGTTCGGCACCGCCGCGTTCGAGCCGACGCTCGGCAGGGCGGTCCGCGCGTATCTGCGGGACCATGACGTCGCCTGGCAGGACTGGACCGACTGAGGCACGCCGACGGTGCCCCGCGCGGGGCGTCGGGCTCGACCGGGCGATCAGCCGTCCGCCGGCCGTTCACGCATCCCAGCGGAGGCTCGGCGCGGCACCGTGGCCGCGGGTCCCACAGAATGCGACGTCGATGCCGAGCGCCCGGGCCGTCGCGGCCTTCGCCAGCGCGCAGCGGTCGGCCGCCGCCGCGTCCTTCGCGTAGGCCACCTGGACGTGGTTGGCCTTGTGACGCGCCATCATCTGGTCGCGCGAGATGCCGTACGTCACCGCGTGCATGATCGGCCACTGCGGCGTGGTGGCATCGAGGCGGCGCCGGGTTTCGGCGGCGGGCAGCGCCACGACCTGCGCGCGGCCGATGTCCATCCGGAGCCGCTCGTCCCCCCCATCGCCGTCGACCCAGATGCGGCTCCAGACGATCTCGCCCGGCCGGCTCACACCCGCCAGCGTGCTGCCTCCGAGCCGGAAGTACATGGGCGGCTGCCGGAAGCCCTCGGCCCCACGCCAGCCGCCGACGAAGTGGGAGGGGGGCGCGCCGCCGGAAATCTCGAACACCCAGACCCACTGGTCGGTGGTGCCCGACTGATCCCAGTCGCCCCAGCGGATGTCGTGCAGGGTGTTTTCGGTGGGCTCGCCGAGTTCCTCGTGCACGCGTTGCGTGATCAGGCCGTCGAGGCCCGCGCATTCGTCGACTTCGTTGAAGTGCACGAGTGGGCGGCCCTTGAAGAGCACGCGGCGGGCCCCGGCGGCGGTGACGGGAGGGCGCCTCGCGTCGTTGAGCATTCCCTCGACGAGGTCGCTCGCCGGCAGCAGGTCCTTGAGCCCCTGCTGGTACTGGATGCCGACGCAGTCGCAGCCGAAGCGGTCGGCGATCCGCAGCGTCGCGACATACATCCGGCACTGCAGGAGCACCTGCTGCCGTGTCAGGTCGCGGGCCTCGTCGCGGCCGAAGTGGAACCGCATGCCCGCCTTCTCGAGCCAGCGAAAGACCGTTCGCGCCTCGCTCTCGGAGACCTGCATGGTCTCGTGGTAGAGCGCGCTTTGGCTGAGTCGCTCCTTGAAGACGCCCGTCGGGTGGAGGAGACGGTCGGGAATGATCGCGTTGAACATTCCCATGCAGCCCTCGTCGAACACGCCCATGAGCGCCTTGCGACGGCGCAGGTCGGCGGCGAGTTCCACGGCCACCTGCTCCAGCGGCTTCGGGATGCGCACCGCGGCGATCGGCACGACGTGACTCGTGTCGTGACGCACCGCCCGGTCCGCGAGCCATGTCCGCAGGTGGCGGTCGAACGTGGGGCTGCCGAAGTCGTCCGCCCAGAGCGTGGCGTAGGGGACGCCCGCCTTCGTGAGCGATCCGTTGAGATTGAGCATCCCCACCAGGCCCGGCCACTGTCCCGACCAGTTGGCGACGGTGAGGATCGGACCGGAGTGGGTCGTGAGCCCCGGCAGCACGTGGTTGGAGTACTGCCAGACCGCTTCCGCGACGACGAGCGGCGCGGTCGGGTCGATCGTCTCGAAGACGCCCAGGCCCTCCCGGGCGCTGGCGATGAACCCATGGCCGCGCGACCGGCTGGCGGCATGCCCTCGCACCAACGACCATCCCGCACGTCCGAAGGCCGTGGTCAGGTCGGCCTCCATCGCCTTTTGGGCCGGCCAGCAGACCCGATTCGCTTCCTCGCGAAGATCGCCACTGGCGATCAGGACGGCGGTGTGGCGGCGCTGGCCGGTGGACGCGGCACGCGGGGAGGAAAGGGAAGCGGCCATCGGATGCAGCACCCTGTCACGGGGAAGCCGGGGTGCCGGCACTCGTGGAATCGCCCCGGTGATCACCACTATACTCCGCCGGTGAACCGTCATCCGGAGCCGAAGCCCGTCGAGGGCGTTCGTAAAGGGCCGAGGTTCGCGTCACATCCTTCCGGGAGTTCGCACCATGTCGTGCATGTCGAGCATGAAGACCCGACGCCCCCGTGTGCGGTCGCCTCTCGCGACGCAGGGTGTCTCGCTGACGGGCGCCGTGATCGTGGCCCTCGCGGTGGCTCTCTGCGGCGCGACCCGCCCGTCACGGGCGGCTGAGACGCCGGCCGCGGCGGACAAGGCCGCGGCTGACAAGGCTGCGGCTGACAAGGCCGCGGCTGACAAGGCTGCGGCTGACAAGGCCGCGGCCGAGAAAGCGGCCGCGGAGAAGGCCGCGGCAGACAAGAAAGCCGCTGAATCGAAGGAGGCCGCCGCGGCATCGATCGCCGAATCGAAGCGGTGGGTCATCGCATCCGACTTCACCCGGGATGGAGCGCTCCTCCTCACGGCCGGTGGTGAGAGCCTGCTCTACCGACCGGGGGACGTGGTCGTCTGGAAGGCGGCCGACGGAGCTCGGGTGGGTGAGCTCGCGGGTCACCCGACGGCGGTATGGGCCGTGAAGGTCTCGGCAGATGGGAAGCTCGCGGCGACGGCCGGCTACGACGGCCTCGTGAAGCTCTGGGATCTTGCGGGCCGCGCCCTCAAGCACGACCTCAAGAAGCACAAGGGCTGGGTGCGGTCGCTCGACTTCTCGCCCGATGGCACGCGGCTGGCGACCGCGGGCGAGGATGGCACGGTCGTCCTGTGGGACACGGCGAACGGCGCGGAGGTCGCGGCGGTGGCCGCGCACGGTGCAGCGGCCACGTGCGTGGCCTTCTCGCGTGACGGGGCGACGCTGGCCACGGGCGGTGGCGACAAGGTGGTGAAGCTGTGGGAGGCGGCCACCGGCAAGGAGAAAGGAAAGCTCGAGGGGCATGGCGACGCGCTGTGGGCGGTCGCCTATTCGCCGGATGGCTCGCGGCTCGCCTCGGCCGGCGCGGATCGGACGATCCGAATCTGGACGACGTCCGACTCGAAGGAATACGCGACGCTCGCGGGCCACAAGGACTGGGTCACGAGCCTCTCGTTCTCACCCGACGGCACGCGGCTGGCGAGTGGCGGCATCGACGGCGCGGTGAAGCTGTGGGACGTGGCGGCCAAGGGGGAGCAGGAAGGGCCGGAGAAGTTTCCGTCGAGCGTGTGGACGGTGAACTTCACGACCGACGGAGCGAAGATCTTCGTGGGCACCCATGCCGGTGGAAAGGTGATCGCCACGCCGGTCGCCAAGCTGCTCCCGCCGCCCCCGCCCCCTCCGGCACCACCACCGGCTCCACCGCAGCCGAAGGTGGCGGCACTGGTGCCGTCCAAGTTCACGAGCGCCGCGGGCGCCACGGGTGCGATCGCGCAGGACGGCATCGTGCTCGTGACGGGCAATCTCGCGAAGGACACCTACACGCTCGAGGCGAAGGTGCCCGAGGGGGGCAGGCCTGTGGCCGTGCGCCTGGAACTCCTCGCGGACGACTCGCTGCCGCAGAAGGGGCCCGGGCGAGCCGGCAACGGCAACCTCGTGCTCAGCACCTTCAAGCTGATGACGGGTCCGCCCGGAGGCACCGAGGCGCCCACGGCCGTGGTCTTCACCGAAGCCAAGGCGGACTTCGAACAGGAGGGCTTCGGGGTCGCCGGGACGCTCGACGACAAGCCTGAAACGGGCTGGGCTCTCGGCGGCGGCGTCGGCAAGGATCACCTGGCGCGGTTCGTGGTGAAGCCCGACCAGAGCCTGCCGGCGGGGGCTCCGCTGGTCATCGTCCTCGACCAGCAGCACGCCGACGGCATGCATGCGATCGGAAAGTTCCGGGTGTCGCTCGAGCAGGAGGCTGCTCCACCGGCCGCCCCGCCGCCGGCGGCCAAGCCCGACGAGAAGAAGCCCGAGGAGAAGAAGTAGGTCAGGCGCCGCCTCGTGGGCGACGGATCGCTGGCCGGGAGGGATGGCTCGGGGTCTTGGCCGGGTCTCCAGTGGAAAACGAAAAGGGAGAGACACATGTCGATCAGCGGGTGGAAGTGGGCCGCCGCGTGGGCCTCGGCCGGTGCCGCGCTTGCGGGGTTCGTGGTAGCCGCGTGGCTCGGGCCGATGCAGTCCGTGCCGCGTGTCCAGGCCGTGTCGAGCCTCGCCGACGAGTCGTTCGCCGCCTGCACGGCGCACGTGGAGGGTGGTGTCGAGGGCTTCTTCATCCTCGACTTCGAAACCGGTGACCTCTCCGGCGGCGTCATCAACCCCGCCACCTCGAAGTTTGTCCGCTCCTACCGCCACAACGTGCTCAAGGATCTCGGCTTCAAGGCGGGGCGCGTGAAAAAGCCCAAGTTTCTCATGCTCTCCGGCGGGATGTCGTACGCGGGGCCGGCGGCCAATACGCTCGGGGGGTCGGTGCTCTACGTCACCGACGTGTCGACCGGCGTGACGGTGGCCTACGGTATTCCATGGAACTCGCAGCAGGCTGCCGCTGCGGGCGTCCAGGAACTCGTGCCGCTCGACATCGCGAAGCCACGCGGCGGTGGGGCGCCATGAGTCGCACGGCGACGACCGGCGTCGCGCGGGAGATCGCGGTCACGGTCAACGGCGAGCCTCGCACCTGCGAGGCCGGCGCGACGGCGGCGGACCTGGTCGCCGCTCTCGGGCTCGGGACCCGGCCGATTGCCGTGGAGATCAATCGTGAGGTCGTGCCGCGGGCGCGGCTGGCCGGTCATCGACTCGAGGATGGCGACCGGCTCGAGATCGTGACGCTCGTCGGCGGCGGCTGAGCGCCTGCATGATGCATGCCACCCGCGGGCGGGTACCGCATGCCGGACGGTTCGCCGCTACCGGAGGATGTCCGCCGTGTCTTCAACCCAGCCGATCGCCGCGACGGTCGTCCCGCCGGCGGCGCGATCGCCCTCCGGTGATGCGCCGCTCACCGTCGGTGGCATGTGCCTGGCGAGCCGCCTCATCGTCGGTACGGGCAAGTACGCCACGTACGCGGAGATGGCCCGCTGCCTGGAGGTGGCGGGTGCCGACTGCGTGACCGTCGCCGTGCGCCGTGAGCGGCTGGTCAACGCGGCCGGCGAGAGCATCCTCGATCACCTCGACGTGACGCGTTACACGCTCCTGCCCAATACCGCCGGCTGCTACACGGCCGACGAGGCGGTGCGCGTGGCTCGACTCGGTCGCGAGCTGCTCCGCGACATGGGGCATCCCGGCGCGGAGTGGGTGAAGCTCGAGGTGCTCGGCGACCAGCGGACGCTCCTCCCCGACCCGGTCGGCACGCTCGAGGCGACGGAGCGCCTGGTGGCCGACGGGTTCGTCGTGCTCGTCTACACGAGCGACGACCCGGTGGTGGCGCGGCGGTTGAAGTCGCTCGGTGCCGCGAGCGTCATGCCGGCGGGCAGTCCGATCGGGTCCGGCCAGGGGATCGTCAACGCCACGAACATCCGCATCTGCATGGAATACCTCAAGGACGGAGATCCGGCGTATCCCGTCATCGTCGACGCCGGTGTGGGAACGGCGAGCGACGTCGCGTTCGCGATGGAGCTCGGCGTGGATGGCGTGCTGCTCAACACCGCGATCGCCCATGCGGCCGACCCGTTGCGAATGGCCCGGGCGATGCGGGCGGCCTGCGAGGCCGGTCGGGATGCCTTTCTCGCCGGCCGAATCCCGAGGCGTCTCTACGCCACGGCGTCGAGTCCCGAGGAGGGTACGATCCGGTAGAAACGATCCGGCAGCAGACTGCGGAAGAAGGCTGCCGCCGCAGGATGCGGCGCACGGCAACCCCGAAAACCCTCGGCGTTGTCGGGTGTCGCCCCAAGTGGAAACAGGCCATCGACGGCTTGTTCCACGGACAGGTAGCCCGGTGGATCCCCTTCATGCTCGCCAAGCGCATCATCCCCTGCCTCGACATCGATCGGGGTCGCGTCGTCAAGGGCACGCGGTTCCTCGATCTCGCCGATGCCGGCGACCCCGTCGAGGTGGCCGCCCGCTACGACGCGGAGGAGGCCGACGAGCTCGTCTTCCTCGACATCACGGCGAGCCACGAGGAGCGTGCGATCATGCTCGACATCGTGCGGCGCGTGGCCGAGACGATCTTCATGCCCTTCACCGTGGGTGGCGGCATCCGGACGCTCGACGACGCGGTGCGCCTCGTGCAGGCGGGCGCCGAAAAGGTGAGCATCAATTCGGCCGCGGTGCGCGACCCCGGGCTCGTGACCGCCGTCGCCGACCGTCTCGGCAGCTGCGCGACGGTGGTGAACATCGACCCGAAGCGGGTCCGGCGCGACGGCCGCGAGGTGTGGGAGGTGTTCGTGAACGGCGGCCGCGTGCCCACGGGACTCGAGGCGGTCGACTGGGCCAGACGGGTCGAGCAGCTCGGCGCCGGCGAGATCGTCCTCACGTGCATGGACCGCGACGGCACCCGCGAGGGCTACGACCTCGAAATGACGGCCGCCGTCAGCCAGGCGGTGGGGATTCCCGTGGTCGCCAGCGGTGGCGCGGGAGCCCCCGAGCATCTCGCCGACGCCGTGGAGCAGGGATGCGCCGACGCGGCTCTGGCCGCTGGAATCTTCCACTTCCGCCAGTGTACGATCCGAGAAGTGAAGGACGTGTTCCGGAGCCGTGGCATTCCGGTGCGGCCCGCGCGAGCCTGACGCGAGTTTCCCCAAGCCTTCCCGAAGCAACGATCCTTCGGCACGACGCCCGAGTGACGCATGGCCACCATCGATTCCCCCGCCCCCAAGACCGAGTCGAACGGCGTGAAGCCCGTGCCCGCCGGCCGCGGGCCGCTGGAGATCGACCGTCTCTTCGAGGCGCTCGTCAAGCTCAACGGCAGCGACCTTCACCTCAAGGTCGGGCAGCCCCCCTTCATGCGCGTGAAGGGCGCGCTCCAGCCGCTCAAGGCGGAGCGGATCGACGACGAGAAGATGCGGCAGCTGTGTGCGCCCCTCATGAGCGAGCGGCAGCGGCAGATCTTCGACGCCGACGGCGGTGCCGACTTCGCCCACGTCGCGATCTGTGACGGCAAGAAGTGGCGCTTCCGCGTGAACCTGCTCACGCAGCAGGGGTCGTGGGGGCTCGTCGCCCGCAAGGTCAACGACAGCATTCCCGACTTCGAGAAGCTCTTCCTGCCGCCCTCGATCGAGCGGCTCTGTCAGCTCGACCAGGGGATGGTGCTGCTGGCCGGCGTGACGGGCTCCGGCAAGAGCACCACGATCGGCTCGATGCTCAACTACATCAACCGGCACTACCGCAAGCACATTCTCACGCTCGAGGATCCGGTCGAGTTCGTCTTCACCGAGGACAAGTGCCTCATCAATCAGCGGGAGATCGGCGTCGACGTGCGGAACTTCGAGGTCGGCATGAAACATGCCGTCCGTGAGGATCCCGACATCATCCTCGTGGGCGAGTTGCGCGACGTCGAGACGTTCAAGACGGCGATCCACGCCGCCGAGACGGGACATCTCGTCTTCGGCACGATCCACGCCGCCAGCGCCCCGAGCACGATCACCCGCATCCTCGACCTGTTCCCGCAGGAAGAGCACGCCGCGATCCGCAGCGCCATCGCGTTCAACATGAAGGGCATCGTGGCCCAGAAGCTGCTCAAGTCGATCAAGGAGGGCGTGAGCCGCGTGCCGGTCGTCGAGATGATGTTCTTCGACGTGCTCGTGAGGAAGTACGTGCTCGAGGAGCAGGATCACCTGCTGGCCGACCACATCAAGAAGTCGCATCGTGACGGCATGCAGGACTTCACGATGAGCCTCAAGAGCCTGATCGACCAGGGCCTCATCGACCGTCACGACGCGCTCGAGATCGCCCCGAATCGCGAGGCCCTCGTCATGGCGCTCAAGGGCATCGGGGTCTCGTGATGCTCGGCATCGTCGGCTGGTGGCTCTGTTGCCTGGGCTGGATGGCCACCGCCGACTGGATCGGTCGCGACGCGACCCGCTACCGCCAGGCGGTGCGAGTCTGGGTGCCCGTCTGCGTCGGTGTGTTCCTGGTGACGGCGCTCGTGGCGTGGTGGATCCCGTCGGGGTGGGCGGTCGCCGCGCTGGTTCCGCTCGCATGGCTCGTGCCGGCCGTCGCGTACCTCGTGACGCGCAACCGCAGCCTGCCGATCGGCAAGCAGGTGCTGACGGGCAACCACATCCGCAACGTCGCGTCGCGGCTGGGCAAGCGCGTCGGCCTGAAGATCGATCCCGGGCTCGAGGACGACGAGCCCGCGCTTCCGGACGTCGCCTTCCACGTCGTCGGTGCCGACGAGGCCGCGGCGGCCAAGGCGATGCAGCAGCTCGCCGCCATGCCGGGTCACCGCGTCGCCCGCGACGTGATGATCGGCGCGGTCCTGGCCCGCGCGTCGCGGGCCGTGATCGAGCCTGCAGCCGACGGGGTGCAGGTGCGGTACGAGGTGGATACCGTCTGGCAGAACCGGCGCGTCCGCGTCCCGCCACGCAAGCGCGGCGAGCGGGATCGCTATCCCACGGCGCCGCCCCTGCGGCAGGATGACGGCGTCGCCGCCACGGCCGTGCTGCGGGCTGCGGCCGGACTCGCGGCCGACGGCCGCGGGCCGCAGGGTGGCGAGTTCGCGCTCTCGGTGGACGGCAAGCGGCAGACCTGCAAGGTGGCCCAGAAGACCGCTCCCGGGCCGCGGCTCGAGGTGGAGTTTCCGGTCGTGTCGCCGAAGCTCAAGGCGCTCGCGGATCTCGGCGTGAGCGAGCCGATCATCGAGCGGCTCAAGGCGACGCTGCGACTCGAGAAGGGGATTCTCCTCGTGTCGGGGCCGGGGGGCAGCGGCCTGACGACGACGATCGACATGGTCGTGCTGGCGGCGGATCGACTCATGCGCGACTTCGTGTCGATCGAGGATGCGGCGGCGCCCGCGAAGGAAATCCAGAACGTCAAGGTGCAGCGGTTCGACAGGCAGTCCATCCAGCCGACCGACGCGCTCACGGCCGCGATGCGCGAGTATCCGCAGGCGATCGTGACCCGCGACATCCGCGACAAGGCACTGCTGCTCGAGCTCGTGCGGCTGGCCGACGACAACCAGTTCGTCGTCATGAGCCTCAAGGCGACTGACGCGATCGACGCGGTCGGCCGCCTGCTCCAGTCGGGAGTGGCTCCGGACGTGCTCGCCCGTACGCTGGTCGGTTCCCTGTCCGGACGGCTCGTGCGGCGGCTCTGTCCTCGCTGCCGGGAGTCGGGTCCGCCGGCTCCCGACCTGCTCCGGCGCATGCAGCGACGGCCCGAGCAGGTGCCCGCGATCTGGCGGGCCGCCGCCGACGGGTGTTCCCTCTGCCAGGGTGCCGGGTACCTCGGCCGCATCGGGCTGTTCGAATTCGCCTCGGGCAATCGGCTGCGGCAGGGCGTGGAGGCCAAGGCCAAGCCGCCCGTCCTGCGGGAGCTCGCGATCAAGGACGGGATGGTGCCGTTCGAGTGGGCGGGTTTCGCCGCGGCCGTCGAGGGGGTGACGTCGATGGAGGAGGTGCAGCGGATTCTCGCCGTCGCGTCGGCTCCGAAGCAGCCCGCGGGAGGAGCCCCGGCATGATGTCCTCGATCCTCGTCGCGCTGCTGCTGCTCGTCGTCTTCGGCGGCGTCGCCTTCCTGCTCTGGTGGTTTCAGGGGTTCTGGGGCTGCCTCGTCGCGTTCGTCAACACGCTCTTCGCGGCGAGTCTCGCGAGCGTGTCGTACGGACCCGTGGTCGGCATGCTCGAGTCGCGGATGCCGACCTACGGCTACCTGCTGCACTTCGTGGTGCTGTGGGCGATCTTCTGTGTCGCGATGGCCGTCGCCACGGAACTCTCGCGGCTGGTGACGCGGACGGCCGTGCCATTCGATCCGCTCGTCGAACGCGTGGGGGCGCCGATCGCAGCCATTCTCACGGGTTGGGTCGCGATGGCGTTCACTGCCGCGTCGCTGCACACCGCGCCGGTGCCGAGGGATGTTGTTGGATCGGGGATGTTTCTCGGCGTGTCACCCGATCGGGGCTGGCTCGCCTGGTCGATCGGCGCCGCGACGAAGCCGCCGTTCGGCGGCGACGGGGGTTGGTTTTCCGGGAACCGTGGAACCGTCGATGGCGCGACGGCGTGGTATGCGGGGCGTCGCGGACAGCTGGAGAAGGAGCCTGGTCTGAGGGCCGCGCCGCCCGCGGATCCGGCTCCTGCGGCGGCGCAGATGCCGGTCGACGCGCTGCCGGCGGCACCAGCCGACGGGGCGCCGGTGGCGGGGCCCGACGCTCCTCCGGGTGCGATCCCCGCCGCGTTGCAAGCCGCCCCGCCCGCGCCGTGAGATGGCCGTGGACGAACTGCCGTCGTACCGCCCTGTCAGCGCACTGGCCGTGATCGCGTGCGTCGGCGGCGTGTGCTCGGCCGCGGCGCTCGTGGCGCCGATCCTCTGGATGGTGCCGCTCGTCGGTGTCGCGCTCTCGGTCGCTGCACTCGCCGACGTCGCCCGACCGCCTGCGGGCAAGGCTGGACGGCTCGCCGCCCTCACGGGACTCGCCCTCTCGCTGGGCTTCGGTGCGCAGGCGGCGACGACGGCCGCGGCCTCCCAGTGGGTGACGGCCCGGCGTGCCGAGGCGGCGGTGCGCTACTGGCTCGAAGCGGTCTGCGCGGGCCGGCTCACCGATGCTCGGTCCATGGCCATGGGCGAGGGGGATGGCGATGCGGACCGGGCAGCGGACGTGGTCGAGACGGCGCTCGGCGAGTGCGGTGCGGACCGAGTGGACGTGCGCTGCCTCGGACCGGGAGACGTGCCCGAAAGCTGGCGGGTGCGTGCCACCGGCCGTGACGCCGACCTCGAACTCATCCTCGCCCGCCGCGTGAGGCGCGGGATGGAGCGCTGGCACGTCGCCGCGTGCGAGCCGCTCACGCCGTCGTCGAACTGAACGGTCTGACGGCATCGATCGAACGGGCCCCTGCCGCGAGCATCACGAGCCGATCGAAGCCCAGGGCGACGCCCACTCCGGCGGGCATCTGCGGCCCGTGGGCCGCCAGCAGCCGTGATGGGGGCGGCAGGGCGGCGCGGCCATCGATCGCGCGGGCGTGGTTGGCCGCGTCGAGACGCTCCGCGATCACCTCGCGGCTGGTCTCCTCCACCCAGCCGTTGGCGAGTTCCACGCCAGAGACGAAGAGTTCGAACCGTTCGGCCACGGCCGGCTCCCGGGGATCGAGCCGGGCGAGCGCGGCCTGCGACGCCGGCCAGCGCTCGAGGAGCGTCGGCCGGCCATGGCCGAGATGCGGCTGCACGGCCTCGGCGAGGAGCAGCTCGAAGCCGCGATCCCAACGCTGGTCGGTGCCTGTCGTCGTCGGGCGGGTGATGCCGAGCCGGTCGAGGGCCATCTCGAGGTCGTGGGCCGTCGCCGCGAACGGATCGACGCCGGCGTGTGCCACGAACGCCTCTCGGCAGCCGAGCCGCTCGATACCCTCGGTCCCGAGCACCTCGTGACCGATCCGGTCGAGCAGATCGGCCGTGCCGGCGATGGTGGCACCGGGCTCGTACCATTCGAGAAGGACGAATTCGAGATCGTGATGAGCTCCGCGCTCGCCCGCGCGGAAGGCCCGGGCAAACTGGTAGATCGGCCCGGAACCGAGCGGCAGGAGCCGCTTCATGAGGAGTTCCGGGCTTGCCTGCAGGTAGCGATCCTCGTCCCCCACCCGCGCACGGATCGGCTCGATGTGCGCCTCGGGAACGACCTCGGCGCCGAGCACTGGCGTGTCCACCTCGACGAACCCTCGGGTGTCGAGGACCGCGGCGATCGTGCGGCGGATTCGTGCACGTCGTTCGAGGAGATCCCGCAGCGTCATGCGCGAATCCGTCCGTGCGTCACGCGTCGGCCGTCTTCAGCAGGCGGGAGGCGACCTCCCGGTAGACGAGCACCGGACAGGGAGCCTGCCGCACGATCGCCTCGGCGACGCTTCCCATGAGCAGCCGGAGCATGCCGGTGCGACCGTGCGTGCCGAGGATGATCATCTCGGCCGCCTCCTCCGTCGCGATCCGCACCACTTCGGCGGCAGGGTCCCCCATCGTCATCCGATGCGCGAACGGGACCGCCGGATCCTTGGGACGAACGTCCTCCAGCATCCTGAGAATGCGATCCGAACCCGGCTCCGGCAGCCCGTAGTAGAGTTCGCCGCCACCATACGCCAGGGGTGGTTCCTCGACGTGCACGATGAGCAGACGGGCGCCGGACTGCCGGGCGAGTGCCTCGGCGTGGACGAGGGCGGCGTCACTCGCCGTGGAGAAGTCGGTGGGGAAGAGGATCGTCTTCTGGGCCATCTCGGTTTCTCCCCTGGTGATGCGGCCTGTTCGCGCGGCACCGTGCGCATCATACCGGCGGGATGAGCCGCTCGACCGCCGGCGGGACGACCATCCGGCGGCGTCGCACGGTTTCGCATCGTCATCCGCCTGGACACGCGGGTGAAACGGCGGGCGGACCGGCATCTGCATGCGTTCAGCGCAGCCGCATCCCCGGCAGCGCGCCCGAGTCGGGAGACAGGAGGTAGATGCCCGGTGCGCCCGCTCCGCTCGCCGCCGCGACCATGCCCTCGCTCAGGCCGAACTTCATCTGCCGGGGCGCGAGGTTGGCCACCACCACGACGAGACGTCCCACGAGGGCGGCCGGGTCATGGAATCCCTTGATGCCGGCGAACACCGTGCGGGTGGCGTCGCCACCGAGGCTCACGGTGAGCCGGAGCAGCTTCTTGGCCTCCGGCACCTCCTCCGCGGCCAGGATCCGTGCGATCCGCAGGTCGATTTTGGTGAAGTCGTCGATCGTGCACTGCGGGGCGAGCGGTTCCGCCGCGAGGGCGTCACCCGGATCGGCCGGAGGCTCGGGTGGGCGGGATGCGTCGGCGGATGCGGGGTCGGCCATGGTGGAGCCTCCGGTGTGGGTCGTGTGAATCGCGCGGACAGGGGCATCGGGAGCCGCGTCAGCGGCGGCCGCGAGGAGCGCGTCGAGCTGCTGCCGTTCGACCCGGCGCATGAGAGCCACGAACGTCGCCACGGGCAGGCCGACGAGCGGCGCCTGGGACTCCTCCCACGCGCGGATCGGACCGCCGACGAGCGCTCCGGCCTGCTCGGCGAGGCGGGGCAGGACCGGCGCGAGGTAGACGGCCAGCTGCCGGAACAGATTGAGGGCGACGGTCGCGACGTCCTGAAGCCGTGTGGCGGCGTCGGCCCCCGCCTTCGCCAGCTTCCAGGGCTCCGTCCGATCGACGAATGCGTTGGCACGGTCGGCGGCCAGCATGATCACCCGCATGGCCCGCGCGGTGTCGCAGGCCTCGTAGGCCTCCGCGATCTCCGCACCGTCGGCCGCGGCTCGTGCGAAGAGCCCCTCGTCGTCCGGATAGCGGGCCGACAGCCCCGTGTCGGCGAGCCAGCGCGCCGTGCGACTCGCGAGATTGACCACCTTGCCCACGAGGTCGGCGTTGACCTTCGTCGCGAACTCGTCGAGGTTCAGGTCGATGTCGTCGATTCCGCCGCTCAGTTTCGCCGCGTAGTAGTACCGCAGCATCCCCGGGTCGAGGTGGTCGAGCCAGGTACGCGCCCGCAGGAACGTGCCCCGGCTCTTCGACATCTTCTGGCCGTTCACGGTGAGGAAGCCGTGCACATGCACCCGCGTGGGCAGCGCGAGCCCGGTCGCCTCGAGCATCGCCGGCCAGAAAAGCGTGTGAAAGTAGGTGATGTCCTTGCCGATGAAGTGGTGAATCTCCGCGGTCGGCTGCCCGCGCTCGCGGCCCCACCAGTTGGCGAATGATTCGCCGTGCGCGGCGCACCACTCCGCGGTCGCGGCGAGGTACCCGATCGGTGCGTCGAACCAGACGTACCAGAAGTGTCCCGGGGCGTCGGGGATCTCGAACCCGAAGTAGGGTGCGGGCCGGGACACGTCCCAGTCACGCAGCGGCTCACCGAGGAAGTGACCGGCGAGGTAGTTGGCGATCGGACCATCGACGGCCCCGGATGATCGAGTCCACTCCGCGAGGAAGGCATGCAGCGGCTCGAGCCGGACGAAGAGGTGGGGGGCCGACCGCACGGTGGGGCGCGTGCCGGAGAGCGTGCTCACCGGATCGACGAGGTCGGCCGGCGTGTAGGCCGCCCCGCAGCGCTCACACGAGTCGCCGTACTGGTCCCCGGCACCGCACCTCGGGCATGTTCCCTTCACGAAGCGGTCGGCGAGGAAGACGCCGGCCTGCTCGTCGAAGAGCTGCTCGACGTCGCGCGCCGCGACGAGGTTCCGCTCGCGGAGCGTCGCCCAGATCTCGCCGCACAGTCGCCGGTTCGCGGGGCTGTCGGTCGACCCGTAATGGTCGAAGGCGATCTGGAATCCGGCGAAGTCGGCGAGGTGCGCGTCCCGCATCGCGGCGATCAGCGCCCGCTCGTCCCGGCCCTCGGAGCGCGCACGGATCATGATCGCCGTGCCGTGCGTGTCGTCGGCGCAGAGATAGATCGCACGATGCCCCCGCAGCCGCTGGAACCTCGCAAAAATGTCGGTCTGGATGTACTCGACGAGGTGGCCGAGGTGGATGTCGCCGTTGGCGTAGGGGAGCGCCGAGGTGACGAGGATGCGTCGAGGGCGATCGTGCATGGGTGGTGATCGGGGGCGCTGCGGGGAACGCGGATTGTAGGACGCGTCCGACAAACAGGGAAAAGCCGGCCGAAACGGCGTGGTGGGCAAGGCCCCGCGGCCCAGGGCGGCACGCAAAGTGGCCTTGTCGCCCGCGGGGCAGGGCGGCAGTATCCCGCCCCCTCCCGCGCGGCGTGAACGTCGCCGCACCCGCGAGATTTCGGAGTCCAGCACGATGACGTGTGCCGCCCCCACGCTTCCCGCGTCCGTCGCTCGCCACCGCCGAACCGCACTGCCGACAGCCTGCGTGGTCGTCGCGCTCGCGATCGGCCTGCCGCCGGCCGCGACGCACGCCGCCGGAGATCCGGCGGCGGCGGCCGCTGCGGGCGAGGCGATGCTCCTCTCGTTCGAGGCGTCGTGGTGTGGACCCTGCCGGCAGATGGTGCCGCTCGTCGAGAGCGTCGCCGCCGCCGGCTGGCCGGTGCGACGGATCGACGTCGATCGTGAGACCGACCTCGTGCGTCGCTTCGGCGTGACGGCGGTGCCGTGCTACATCCTCGTCGTCAAGGGGCGGGAGACCGGCCGCATCGACGGCGCGACCACCAGGGCCGACCTCGAACGCCTGCTCGCTCGATCCGCGGTGCCGCTCGGCGGCCAGCCCCAGGCACGCGGTGCCGTGGCCGAGACGGCGACGATCCCCGGCATCCCCGTGGCGACGAGCCCCGCGCCGGCCCCGCTCGTCACCGAGGCGCCTCCTCGCGGCGCGGGGGAACCGGCCGTCGAGCGCCGCCTGCTGGCGGCGACGGCGCGACTGCGCGTCGAGGATGCCGGCGGCGTCTGCCGTGGCACGGGGACCGTCATCGACTGCCGGCAGGGTGAGGCGCTCATCCTGACGTGCGGCCACATTTTCCGCGACTCCCAGGGCAAGGGCCGCATCGAGGTCGACCTCTTCGCGCCCCAGGCCCCGCGGGCCGTCGCCGGGCAGCTCATCGCCTGGGACCTGACGCGCGACCTCGCGCTCGTGAGCATCTTCACCGACGTCGCGGTGGAGGCTGCACCGGTCGGGGACGCGGCGCGACGGCCGACGCCGGGAGAACCGGTGCTGAGCGTCGGCTGCGACGGCGGGGCCGACCCGACGGTTCACCGCAGCCGCATCACCGGGGTCGACAAGTATCTCGGTCCCGCGAACGTGCAGGTCGCAGGCCAGCCGGTGCAGGGCCGCAGCGGTGGCGGGCTGTTCGCTGCCGACGGCACGCTGATCGGCGTGTGCAACGCGGCCGACCCGACCGACAACGAGGGGCTCTTCGCGGCGCTGCCGGCGATCCACGAGCAGCTCGAGGAGGCGGGGCTCGCGTTCGTCTACCGCAACGTCTATCCGAGCAGCGGAGTCGAGGCCTCGATGCTGCCGGGTGGCTCGGCGCACGTTCCGGCGATGGCGGAATCGATGCCGAGGGTGTCGTTCGATCGTCGTGACCGTGCCGACGCCCTGCCCACCGCCTCGACGCTCGCGGCGGATGGCACGGCGCCGCCCGTCGCGGCTCCCTCGTCCACGCCACTCGCCTCACGGCGCGCGGCGCCCCCCGCGACCGATCCGGCGGCATCCGCGGCGGCTGCGGCGAACATGCCGCGTCCCACGTCGCCGGATGCGGCCGGACCGACGACGGGAGGGGCCGGCGGCGTGGCTGCCGACACCCGCACGGCCGCGTCCGGAGAGCACGTGCTCATCGACCACGTGCGGCAGCACGCCGGCAAGGCGGAGGTGATCTGCATCGTCCGACCGCACGGAGCGCCACACGACTCGAGCGAGGTCTTCGTTCTCAAGGGGGCGAGCCCCGACTTCGTCGAGCGGCTCGCTCAGGCGCATCGGGGTGCCGAGGCGACGCCACAGGCCGCGTCCGTCAGCCGCTGATATCCGGTCCGCCCGGACGAACCGGCGTGGGTGCGCGGCGCCGCCGTGGCTGACCTGTCGGCATGCGCACGTCCCGGGGTAGACTCGACTCGGAGCGTCGTGGGCGAGTCGGCTGGCGAGGTGACGATGCTGGGTTTGCGTCGCGCGACGCCATGGTGCGCGGTCATCGTGTCGGCCCTCGCGGCCCTCGCGGACGGCGAGGAGCCGTCGTTTTCGGGGGCGCGGGCCTTCGCCCACCTCGAGACGATCTGCGCGCTCGGGCCGCGGCCCAGCGGATCCGCCGCCATGGCGAGGCAACGAGCGCTCCTCGTGGAGCACTTCCGGGCCGCGGGTGCGACCGTTTCCGGCCAGGCGTTCCAGATTCGGGATCGACGGACGGGCGATCCCGTCGCGATGGAAAACCTGATCGTCGTCTGGCATCCCGAGCGTCGTGAACGCGTGCTCGTGGGCGTGCACTACGACACGCGACCTTTTCCGGATCGTGACCCGCGCGATCCCCGCGGCGTGTTCATCGGCGCGAACGACGGCGCCAGCGGCGTGGCGGTGCTCATGGAGCTCGCGTCGATGATGCGGCCGCTGCCCGGACCGGTCGGCGTCGATTTCGTGCTCTTCGATGCCGAGGAGTACGTGGTCGGGGCGCGCGACCCGTATTTCCTCGGGTCCACCTTCTTCGCGCGGCAGTACGCCGCGGACGTCCGTGCGGAAGCGCTCGCGCATCGCTATCGAGCAGGTGTCATCCTCGACATGGTCGGTGACCGCGATCTCGAGATCTGGCAGGAACGGCACTCCGTCGAGTGGGCCGACACCCGGCCCGTCGTCGACTCGATCTGGGAGACGGCGCGGCGCCTGGGGGTGAAGCAGTTCGTGCCCCGTCCCAAGCACGCCGTGGATGATGATCACGTGCCGCTGCGCATGATCGGCGGCATCCCCACGTGTGACGTCATCGACTTCGACTATCCCGCGTGGCACACCACCGCCGACACGCCCGAGAACTGTTCGGCCGGGTCGCTCGAGGCCGTGGGACGCGTGATGCTCGCGTGGCTGCGGTCCCAGCGGTGAGGATGACGGGATGGTCGACGCCACCGCCGGGGACCAGCGGGAACGGCTCGTCGTGCCGGAGCTCGGCCTCGAGGACGTTCCGCTCGCGGTCTCCCTCTGGCTCGTGCCGGTCGGAGCGAGCGTCTGTGCCGGTGACCGCGTCGTCGAACTCGTCGCGGGGAGCGCCACGATCGACCTCGAGGCGCCGGTGTCGGGCCGCCTCGTGACGTGGCTCGTCGAGGAGGACGAGGCCGTGACGGCAGGCACGGTGCTCGCCGAGTTCGAGGTGGCCGACTGACGGTGCTCGAGCGTCCTCACAGGCCAGCCGATGTCGCGACCTCCGCCCACCACGATGCCGCAGCCTGACGGGGCCGGTTCCCCGCCCGGGCCGTGGAGTCATTCCAGTCACTCGACGGCGGTGTGTGCGTGGGCAGGGGCGGCGACGATGTTCCTCATCCATCCGCCGGCCGACCTCTGGCCGGCGGCGTGGATCGCCCCGCTCCCGTGGCTCGCCCTCGTCACATCGGACCAGCTCCGTGGCCGTCGTCCGTGGATGACGCTCTGGGCGGCCGGCTTCGGCCACTGGCTGGCCACGATCCACTGGCTGCGGCTGCCGCATCCCGCGACCTCGATCGGATGGGTCGCCCTGTCCGCGTATCTCGGCCTCTTCCTGCCGCTCTTCGTGGCGGTCGCCAGATGCCTCGTGCATCGCCGACGTTGGCCGCTCGTGCCTGCCGCAGTGATGGCCTGGGTCTCGGTGGAGCAGGTGCGAGGATCCTTTCTCGGCGGGTTCACGTTCGGCGGCCTCGGTCACACGCAGTGGCGCTGGACCACGCTCATCCAGTGCGCCGATGCGTTCGGTGCGATCGGGGTGAGCGGCGTCGTGATGGCCGGCGCTGCGGGCCTCGCCACGCTGCTCGTCGATCCGCGACGGTCCGGCCGCATGCTGCGGTGGAACACCGGCCTGGCAGCCATCACCGTCGCCGGTGCGGTCGCGTACGGTGCGTGGCGGCTCGCCGAACCGCTCCCGTCGGAGCCGCCGGCACTGGACGTGCTCCTCGTGCAGGGCTCGATCGATACGGAGCTCAAGCACGATCCGGATGCGGCAGTGGCCGTGGCGAGCCATTACGACGGGATCACCCGGGCCGGTCTCGAGGCCGGCCCCGTCGATCTGGTCGTGTGGCCGGAGACGATGTGGCGCTGGGGCCTGCTCGAGATCGACCCGGCCGAGCCGCTCGACGAGGCGCTCGTCGAGCGGATGGAAGGAGCGGAGCCCGCCGACGCCGACGACCGTATCAGGGCGTCGAGACAGGCACGCTGTCGGCAGGCGCTCGAACAGGAGCGATTCGACGCGCTCGCCCTCTACGCCACGCGCTACGCGACGCCGTGGCTGGTGGGTGTCGACAAGCAGGTGATCACGTCCACGGCACCGACGGGAGTCCGACACTTCAACTGCGCGCTGTTTCTCGACCCGGCCGGCACGCCGCTCGACTGCTACGAGAAGATGCATCCGGTGATGTTCGGCGAGTACATCCCGCTCGCCGACCGATTCCCATGGCTCTACCGCCTCACGCCGCTCCCGGCGGGCCTCACGGCGGGCGCACGACCCGTTGCCGTGACGATCGCCGGCTGGCGGGTGGCGACGAACATCTGCTACGAGACGGCGCTGCCGGAGGCGGTCCGGTCGATGGTGCGGGACCTCACCGCGACCGGCGGGCGGCCCGACGTGATCGTGAACCTCACCAACGACGGCTGGTTCTGGGGCTCGAGCGAACTCGACATGCACCTCACGGCGGCCGTGTTCCGGGCCGTCGAGGTGCGGACCCCGGTGGTCATCGCCGCGAACACCGGTTTTTCCGCGTCGATCGACGGCTGTGGACGCCTGCTGGCACGGGGTCCCCGGCGGGCACCGGCCCCCGTGCGGGCGTCCGTGACCCGCGACGGCCGTCCGGCTCCCTGGCTGGTCGCGGGGAGTTTGCCGGCCTGGATGTGCGTGGCGGTCGCGGCGGCGCTCGGGCTTGAGGCGGTCGTGCGCGGGGGGCGGCGTGCCGACCGCAGCGGCGACGCGCCGCGGGCTTGAGCGACGGGCCGCCGCCGACCGATCTCACCGTCGGGGAGTCCCTGCGCGGCCGTCGTCTTGCCCGCGCGGGGTCCGGGGGACGACACTGGACAGGCGATGGCGGTGCGGCGGCCGGTGATCCCGGCCCAGCGCCTGCGAGCACGAGGGATCGAACATGAACCTCATCGGCAAGATCTTCGTGTTCGCCGTCTTCATCATGAGCCTCGTGCTCATGACGTTCGCCACGGCGATCTACCTTTCGCACACCAACTGGAAGGACACGGTCGAGCGCCCTCCGGAGCAGGTGTCCGGCGGCAAGCCCCTGGGGCTGAAGTATCAGCTGCAGGAGGCCGAACAGGAGCGGGAAAAACTCGACCGGGAGATCAAGGAACTCACCGCCAAGGTCGCCGCCTCCGAGGCCTCGCGCGACCAGGTCGTCGCGAAACTGCAGACGGCCATCGTCGACAAGAGCACGGAACTCGACGTTCTGCGCGCCGAGAAGGAAAAGCGCCAAAACGACGTCCAGAACCTCGCCGATGAATTGAAGGATGCGAAGGAGGCACTTCAACGGGTCACGGCGGATGCGGAGCGTCTGCGTGGCGACGTGCGTGCCCAGCAGAAGATCGTCGACGAGCAGGTCGATCGGGCCGCGTCGCTGGCGGCACAGCTGGAGGAGCAGAAGGCGTTCCTCGCCGTCGCCAACGAGCGCAAGGCGCAGCTCGAGCGGCAGGTGGCGAACGCGAGGATGCTCCTGCAGCAGAGTGGTCTTGCGGTCGACAGCCCTCCTCGTGACCGCGTCCCCAAGCTCGACGGCGACGTGATCGCGGTCGCGGAGGGTGCCATCGAGATCTCGCTGGGCGGCGACGATGGGCTGCAGGTCGGCCACACCCTCGAGGTCTACCGCGGCGACCAGTACGTCGGCCGGGCTGTCGTGCGTGCCGTGCGTCCGGACCACGCCATCGCGGAGCCGGTGCGTGAGTACATGCGGGGTGTCGTGCAGCGTGGCGACAAGGTGACGACCCGGCTGAAGGCCTGAGATCGGGCGCTCGCATCCGGCGTCGCAGCCGTCGGCGGTGGAACCAACGGAAAACGCAGGCATGTCAACCGACCTCGACTCCGATCGTCAGTCCCGTGCCCGGCCGCCTGTCAACGTCTACACCGCGATGCTCCTGCTGTCGTTCGTCGCCATCTCGCTGGGCTGCCTGATGCTGGCCCTCGAGCTGTTCTCGAGGCGGCTTCCCCTGAGTCCCTGATCGCCCATGCGGGTGCGGCTGACTCACTCAGCGATGTGGTGGCGCACCGTGCGGCGTCCATGATCCTGTCCTGGCTGCGGTCGCGTCGTCGCCGGGCCATCGCCGAGCGGCCGTTTCCCGCCGTCTGGGGCGACATGCTCCGTCGCACCGTCCGCCAGGTGGACTGGCTCGGCGACGAGGAGCGGGCACGCCTGCAGGCCTGGGTCGCGGTGTTCCTCGCCGAGAAACGGTTCGAGGGCTGTGGCGGGATGGTCGTCACCGACGAGGTCCGTCTCGCCGTCGCGGGGCAGGCGGCCCTCACCGCGATCGGCTTCGAGCAGGCGTTTTACCCGATGCTCACGAGCATCCTCGTCTATCCGCGCGACTACGTTGTGCCGAAGGCCCACCCGATCGGCGGTGGCGCCCAACTCGAGTGGCACGAGCCGCGCTTCGGCGAGACGTGGGCGGGCGGAAGCATGGTGCTCTCGTGGCCCCGTGTGGTAGAGGGCGGTCGCATGCGCGACGGACCGCGCAGTGTCGTCATCCACGAATGCGCCCACCTCCTCGACCTCGCCGACGGCGAGATCGACGGTGCGCCGCCCCTCACGGGATCGAGGGGTGCGTGGGCCGCCGACATGCAGGCGTGTCGCGATCGCTTCGAGGCGGCCCTCGACGAGGGCCGCAGCACCGCGTTCGACGAGTATGCCGCGGAAAGCGATGCGGAGTTCTTCGCCGTCGCGAGCGAGTGCTTCTTCCAGGATCCGCATCGGCTCGTTCGGCACGACGCGGTCCTCTACGCGAGGCTCACGGAGGCGTGGTGTCAGGATCCGCGGCAGCGGGTTCCGCCGCGGGATCCACGGGATCGGTAGCGTCGGGTGCCGGTGTCGCGGGCTCCCCCGCGGCGGGGCCGGGCTCTGCGGCCGGACGCACCGGGGCGAGCGAGACCACGAGACCGGTCGGCGAGGCCAGCACGAGCCTGTCCGATGCGGTGTTGATCACCGGGACCGTCAGACAGCCGAGGGGGAGCCATTCCCGGGCGACTCCCGACGCGAGATCGATTCCGGAGAGCCTGCCGACCTCGTCGATCACCCACGCCCGTTCCCCGCCGACGGCCACGATGGTGCCGACGACGCAGGAGCGCCACAAGGGTTCGCCGGTCTCCGCGGAATACGCGGCGAGTCCCGAGGGGCCGAGCGACACGACGACGGTGTCCCCCGAGACCAACGGGCCCTGATCCGGTCGGTCGGGAAGCGGAGACCACCATGCCGCCCGCAGCCGCTGCCCGCCCGTCGTCAGGAGGTCGATGCGGGCGAGGGTGGGGGGCGTCGAGGCGTCTTTCCCGATCACCGCGAACCCGCTCCTGCCGCGGATCGCCGGCGCGCCGACCGGCGTGGCCGTGAGCTCGAACTCCGAACGATTCCAGCCCGTCGCCACACGTTCGAGCGCGACGATCTGCCCGCCCGTGGTGGTCCAGATGATGGCGTTCTCGTCACCATTCACGGGAGTATCGACGCGGCCACCGCTCGAGATGGACTTTCGCACGAGCGGCTCGGGCGCGAGCTTGCCTGCCGTCCGATCACGGCGTGAACCGCGTCCACCGGGTTCATCCTTGGCCTTCTGGTCGGCAGCCGGGGACGCGGACGGCGTGCGGAGCGGATTGACCGGGATGCGCATGATCTGGCCGCTCATGGGGACGTAGACCCAGTCGCCGAGGATGGCCGGCGGGGCGTCGGCGGTGCTCCCGAGCTGCTCTCGCCACGCGACGCCACCACTCGCGCGGTCGAGCGCGTACACGTCGAGGTCACGGGCGATGGCGACGGTCTGTGGTCCGATGCCGGCCGGCCGCGACAGCCCGCCCGGCGTCCCGATCCGGGCCTGCCACAGCACGCTGCCCGGCCGCGGCGCCCCGTCGACGGCCGCCGACTGGATGGCGGCCACGCCCCCGTCGCGGGACTGTGCGACCACGAGATCGCGACCCACGACGACGTGCTCGAGCCGCCAGGCCGCGGAATCGAACGGCACCTGCACGATCCATTCGCGCACGAGCCCGACCTCGGCGGCGATGAACTCGTCGGCGGCCGTGCCGCAGACGGTCGCCCGTGCAGGGGAGCCGGCGGCCGAGAGGGCGACGAGGGCGGCCGCGATCCGTGGACCGAGCCAGCCGTCACGAGCGTTTCGGAGCGTCCGGCAGGATCGCGTCATGCCACACCTGGTGCGAGAAAACGTGGAGGAACTCGTCGACGACGATTGGAGGATAGGTCACGCCCGGTGACCGTCAAAAAGCCCGCCGGCGCATCGGTCGTGTCGATCAGGCCGGTCGGACGTGCCGTGCCGGTCGTGCGGCCCTCGCCGCCTGCGGGCCTTGCCCCGCGGGCCATCTGCGTGACGCCACTGGGGTGTGGCCGCCCGGGGACGGTAGGATCGGGGCCGTGCCGGTCGGCGGCCTGCGACGGACGGATCCGGGTCGGAGACGCGGGTCGTATTCCGCGAAAGGCAGACGACGGCGTCAACGACGTGAACGACCCAGCCGCGATCCTTCTCGGGTACCTCAATTTCTCGTCCGGGGCGTTCGACCCGGCCGCGTGGCGGGCGCTGAACGCGCTGTACGCGGACGTCGAGCCGGCCGCACCCCTCGTCACCGAGGTCGCCGACGCGGCCGACCGCGTCGCCGCGAGACTGTGGCGGCGGCTCGCCGAGGTGGAACGGGAGTCCCCCGCGTTTCGCGAGGCGACGCAGGCTCGGGCCGTCCTGAAGGGCGTCTTCGAGCATCTGCTCCCGTCCTACCGCCGGTTTCACGCCGATCTCCTCGAGCATCAGCCGGCGGGAGCCATCGAGCGGCCGTTCCTCGTCATGGCGATGGCCCAGGGGCTGCTCGCCGAACGGAGCCGTGCCGAGGGTGACGACCCGGAGGAGATGTCGCGCCGGGTGATCGCGAGGCTCAACGAGTACGTCGGGTGGAGGCCGGTGGCGGTGCTCGAGAACGGGCGGCTTTCGGAGCCCTACGCGCACGAACGCGTGAGGCCGATCCCGCTCCACCTCGCCGGGTGCGGCGCGGCGCACGGTCGCTACGCCGACATCGTGCGGACGGCCATCGACATCCTGGCCCGCGCACCGGAGAGCCTGCTCAGGCAGGCCGATTTCGATCCGGCGCTGCTCGAGGAGCTCGCGATCGATCCCCGCGCGTTCGACTTCCTCCATCCCGCGGCGAGTCGGCCCAACTACCTCTTCGGTCTCTGGGATCCGGCACGCATCGACGAGGCGGGCTTCTACCGCCGCATGGTCGTGCAGCAGGTCACGCTCGACGGGATTCTTTCCTGGCCCGAGGCGGCCGCGGTCGGGGAAGCGGTGCCGTCAGGGCTCGATGCCGAGCGGCGCTGGGAGTCGGCCGCCGTGCTCGCCGGCGTGATCCTGATGGCGGCGGGCCTCTCGGGGCACGGCCCGGGATCATTTCAGGCCGCGCTTCCACTCGCCGAACTCCTGCCGCGCATCGCGGGCTATCGTGACGAGTTCTACCGCTGGCTGCTCACGACGCTTCCGCGCGACCATCGACTCCGTCTCGACGACGAGGCGAAGCGCATGCGGCAGCCGTTCGGCGGCGTACGACGCCACATCAATGCGGTGCTGGCCGGCCGTCGGGCCAGGCAGGTGGAGCACGTGGCGCTCGCGTCGGTCTTCGCCCGGCTGGGGCGCGCCGAGGCGGCGGAGCGACTCGCCGGGGCCGTCCCGGCCGCCTCGGCGCGCATGCTCTCGAGAATCACGAGCCGCGTCGTCGCCGCACGACGCGTCCTCCGCCGCGGTGCGTCGACCGGGACGCAGACGCTCGACGACCTCGACGCGGCTGCGGCGCTCGTGCTGCGCGCGGTGGACTGCGGCGCGACCGTGGACCCATGGAACATCCTCGGCATGTCGGGGCAGTTTCCGCTCCATGAACCGGGGGGCGAGAGCCTGCCCGATCCGCGTGTGGAGGATCTTGTCGCGACGACGGAGTCGATCCTCGATGGATACGCGGCCGTATGGCGGAGCGCCGAACTGGCAGGCCTCGCGGACGTCGCGGCCCGGGCCGAGGCGGCGCTGACGCGGCTCGGGGGCTGGTGGGACCGCTTCGCGACGACGACGGTCTCGGGTGTGCCGCACCTCTCGGGCGAGGAGATCGCCGCGTCGGCGCGGGAGGTCGTGGCCGCCCTGACGCGTCGTCGCGAGTCACGAACGCCCCCCACGGCGACGTTCTGGCGGCAGGAGGTGGCACGCTTCTCGTCGCCCCGCACGCATGCGGAGGCCGCCGACGCGCTCGTGCGCGAGCGCGATCTCGAGGGGGCGAGCGGCCTGATCGTGCACTGGGCGTCGCTCCTCGAGGGGGCGGCGCTCGAACGGACCGGTCCGGTGTGGCTGTCGGTCGCCACCCGGTGGGTGGAGCAGGCGCTCGACGACGCATCACCGGCCGGCCGCACGAGGGTGCGACGATTCCTCGAGTTGGTCGAGGCGAACGTCGGCGGTGCCGTCGAGCTGGTGGAGACCATCGCGGCAGGACGACCTGCCGGGCCGCGCCGGGAGGAACCGCCGGATCGTGACACCGACGATCCCGACGACGATGCGTCGAGCGGCGAGGAGCGCGTGGCGGCCGCGTACGAGTCGATGGTGTGGCGCGATTCGACGGACGACGGGATCGACAGCGGCATGATCGACGTCGATGCGCCGGGTGGGGAATCGACCGGGGGCGCGGCGCAGCTGCAGGACGCCGCGGAGCTCGTCTCGGGCGTCTGTCGGCTCGTCAATCGTGCGGTCACGTCGTGGTGTGCCGCGGATGTCGCCGCGGCATCGCGGCCGAGCGCCGAGGAGCGCGACGCCGTCGCGGGCTGGCTGCGGTCGCTGCGCCACGTGCGCAGGATCCTCACCCGGGCCGCGGGAGTCGTCGCGGGACGCGATCAGGAGCCGTCGCCGGGGATGTCGCCGACGGAGTTCGACCGCGTGCGGTGGCAGCGGGATCTCGCGGCCGAGCGACTCATCGATGCCGCCGTGCAGGCGACCGAGACGCTCTGGGCGCTCGCCGCGCACCGGCACATCGGCCGCCGTCGTCGCGTCCGCACGGATGGGCGGGGCAGTGTCGGGAGGCTCTTCGCGGCGCTGCTCGCCGGCGACGCCGGCGGAGCAGCCAGGGAACTCGACCATGTCCGCGAGCGGCTCGCGGATCGCACCGTGCTCTACGTGCCCCTCTCACGAGGCGGGCGGCCCGATCGCATCGCGCAGGCTCGGGCGCAGGAGCGGATGCTCGAACGGCTCGCGGCAAGCCTGCCGCGTCTGGGTCTGGTGACGGAGACCGTCGCACTCGTGCAGCTCGCCAAGGCGCTCGAGGCCCGCCGGCCCCCGGGTGCCGCCAGCGTCAGCGAGTTCGACCGGGTCTTCGAGAGCGCGACGGCGGCGCTGGTCGATCGGATCGTGCGCAGCGCCGTGACGGCCGACGGGTCGGCCGATGCCGC
>Ga0214917_10001696_pt1 | contig 28080 bp, 36 predicted proteins | sample LL_1208_BB_MetaG_FD_177983 | JGI IMG/M metagenome (GOLD analysis project Ga0214917, IMG submission 177983) | Freshwater microbial communities from Lake Lanier, Atlanta, Georgia, United States - LL_1208_BB | ecosystem: Environmental > Aquatic > Freshwater > Lake | place: USA: Georgia | collected... | reverse complement strand
CAATGGTACGCACGCAATAATTAGAGTAATCTGAATCAATTGTAATTGTAGACGCTGTAGATGTTGTGTTGATGTTGCATTCAATTTTCGTCCAGCTAGACGAATTCTGGTTAAACCAAACGTGTAAAAATACAGCCCACAATCCAGAACTGAGCGAAAGAGGAGAGGATACGGCATTTTGAGCTGTTCCGCTTGTTGTAAGAGTCACAGTGCTAGTTCTTGTACTCACAACATAATCCATCGGATTAGATGTAAGTGCTTGGCTCGTCGCTGAACTACTAAAGCTAGCATGTATTTGTCCCGACGGCATGAGCAAAGTTTTTGGCATAATTACTCCAAAATTAAGAATTTAATTTCCAATAAAGTCTCGAATCCAATCCGCCATAATTTGGACTCGTTATTCTAAGTAAACCAGCACTCGTTATCGTAAAGTACCATTCATAACTACTATAAGTGACATGATTCAGTTGCGGCATCTGTTGATAAGACCAATACCACGTTCCAGGAAACAATGGCGGATTGTAATCCTGTACCGAGAATTGTAATTGGAAATAAAAATAATGCGTGTATGGAGTCACGCTATCATAAATTTTAAAATAACCTGAAATCTCACCAACAAGCAAACTCGAAACATCAAGTACTGTTTGAGTTGCGGAAGATGACAACAATAATTCTGTATAAGTCGGCGAACCACCACCACCAGCTCCGATTTGTGTTTCGGTTCCACCTGAATCTTTGACATAAAGTTTGTTATCACTTTTTGCGTAAAATCGAAGCGCTCCGGCGGACGGACTTGCTGGAGTTGAAATGTGAGTCAGGTCTTCGTAATCTGAAACTACAACACTTGTTACAGTTTTATTGGTGAGCGTTGAAGTTCCAGCTTCAGTAACAATCACGCCGCTTGAAGGAAATGTTGCGGTTGAAGTGATTCCAGTACCGCCACGAGTCTTATCAAGATACTGTTCGCTTGATAGCACACCTGAACCATTGTTAATAATCACATGGCTTGCGGTTCCAGATGCAATTTTGGAACGCCCAATTGCAGCGGTAGCGGACACATCTGCATCAACTACAGTGGCCGCACTAAATACGCCACTGGAAGCTTTAACCACGCCAGTGAACGCGCTTGCATTAGTGGCAAGTCCACCCTTGGAGGCGGCAAGTGTTGTGATGGCGGGTTCTTTGGTGCCGATGTTTCCATCAAGTTTATTGATAGCCTGCAAAATCGTATCAGTTCCAGCCACTGTTCCGGCGCCACTGGAAAAGCCAGTAATAAGTTTGCCAGTAACGGTTGAATCAGAAATCGCTGTAGAACTTTGAGTTCCAGTTACGTCACCTGAAAGCGAGCCCGTGAAAGATGCCGCACTCCCAGATACGTTACCAGTAAGATTTGCTGTAATTGTTCCGGCGGAAAAATTACCGCTAGCGTCCCTAGCCACAATTGTGCTTGCAGTATTTGAACTTGTAGCAGTAGTAGCTGAATTGCTTACCTTGCCAGCGGTTGAAATGGTATCAAGTTTTGTGTCGGCAATAGCCGCTGTCGCACTAATGTCGGAATTTGTAATTGTCGAAGCACTGAACGTTCCGCTTGAAGCCTTAACAACTCCAGTAAACGCACTGGCATCTGTGGCTAATCCGCCCTTAGAAGCTGCCAATGTGGTAATCGCTGGTTCCTTGGTTCCAACGTTTCCATCAAGTTTGTTAATCGCTTGAAGAATCGTATCAGTGGCCGCTACGGCACCAGCTCCGCTTGAAAATCCGGTAATGAGCTTGCCAGTTACCGTTGTGTCTGAAATAGCCGTTGAAGATTGGGTACCTGTAACATCTCCTGACAACGAACCAGTAAACGACGTAGCGCTTGTAGCTGTGGACGCATTGCCACTGAGAGTTGCAGTAATCGTGCCTGCCGAAAAGTTTCCAGAAGCATCACGCGCAACAATGGCATTCGCCGTGTCAGAACTCGTTGCCGTGGTTGCTGAATTACTCACCTTGCCAGCAGTTGAAATCGTGGCAAGTTTGGTATCCGAAATATTGGCCGTTGGCGAAAGGTCAGCGTCAACAACTTCGCCGCTTACTAAGAAGGTTCCACCAATTAAACTGTCTGCGTAAGCGTTTGCTGCAGCCAGCGTATCAATATCACCCTGCTCGCGGTCACCAATTTCATCTGTAAGCGCCTGGGCAAGGTCGGTGTAAACTCCACTAGCAATTTTGCTGAAAATAATTTCGGCTGTTTGGGAATCAATCCGACGTTGTGTCGTTCCGTCCCAGATAATGATTTGATAATTGACTGCCGCCATGGTTTACCTCTTACAGTTCAGAAATAAGTTGAGGATTGATAAACAGCGAAGTTGCGTCACCGCTAACAGATCCGCTTGGTGGTTCGGCAAAACCAATTCGCAAAATTGCTCCGATCGTCGGCGGTGTTAGTGTCAACTCACCCGGCGTTGTTCCTAAATAAACCGGCTGTCCTGCGATTGCTCCAAGTCCAGCAAGCGCATTCGGAAGTTCTCCCATTTTCAAAATTTTACCATAAGAGCCATTTGTTATGCTTGAAACTGTCACGCCTGCAAAATCCGTGATGCCAACCACGTCCGCGTCAGCTAGTACAATTGAATTATCATCAAGCCAAGCAACGGCCTTGAACGCCAAAATCAGAGAGCCTGTGTTGTTTAGAACCAGCTTAGTAATAGCGACCATGTCCGTAGCCTCTCCGTATTCAAATCCACTTAGGTGCACGTCAACAATATCGAAACCAGTTCCATTGCCAGCCAAACGCTGGGCCGTAACGGTTACAATTCCGGTTAATTCTACTTCATGGTAAGGATAAAAATTCACATCGGTTGTTGATTGCTGTTCATTTGTGCGAATTGTGGAAATCGTGTTTCCATCAACCGCTAGATCTATTTTCATTGTGCCAAATGAGCTAGCGGTAATTTGCGAAATTTTTAAAGAACTTAACGCGCAGTCGTGAGTCAAAATCAATTTGGTTTGGCCGACTGTTAATGAATCGCTGGCTATTAAGTGTAGTGGTGTTCCGTCGTTTTGAAAAACCGCCAATCTTCCGTTGTCGGCTCGCAAAAATTTTATTTTATTGTCAGCTTCGTCAAGCAACATAACAGGCAGGCCGCGTTCTGCTCCTGTTTTTACTTTGTCGTCAACAACCAAACTTGCTTCGATGTCGGTTGTGAATGCACTGACGACTGTTGCCATAATGCCGAATGTTATTGAACCACCGGTGATAATCACTTCGCAGACTGGCTTCAGATGGACTTTGGAAACTGTTATCGTTTCTGCTTGTAACGATGCCGATGTCTTAAGCGTGTGACTATTTAATTCACTTCTTTCGTTACCTTCATTGCCTGTCGTTGTTTGAAAATAATTCACCTCGATAGCAGAACTTGCTGAAACATTAGTCACAAGCAAAGACGAAAGAACGCTGTTGCCTTCGATTTGCAATTGAACGTGATAAGTTCCAGGCGACAAAGTTTGAAGCGGGAAGACTTCTTTTGTTTGGAATTCTTTGATTTGCACTTGTGGCAAGTCAATTATTGGCATTTGCTAACCCTCGCTATCGCCTGAAAGCAAAAAAAAGAGCAGCTCGGAAGCTGCTCCCATCATACACTGCTTGAGATTATCAAGCGAGAATGTTGATACCAAGAACCGAGCTGCGTTCTGCCGATGTCGCGCCCGAAGCGTAAGTTCCGCCGGACTGCAAGTGTCCTTTGAAATCGAGGCGCTGATACGAAACAAGTTGCCAACGATCATATTCAGCACGCGCGTCTTGTTGAACCTTAACGCGGATTGGACGGCGAAGTCCTAAGTAGAATCGGCGAATGTTAGCCAAATGACACACAGTGCGGTTGGTAGTTGTGCCGTCATAAACGCCGGAAGCGTTCAGATTTTCGCGCACGAATTCGCTCACCACGATTGGAATTCCACGGAACACTGCGAGAGCGCCAGTGAGAATCGTAGCTTGAGGGCCGAACTTCTCAAGTGTCGCAACTTCGTCGATGTTGAGCATCTGTGCATAAGCAGAAGGGCCAACAACCCAAACGAGTTCTTTTGGATTTGTACCATATTTGCCCATTTGTTTGCGCATAGCGTCAAGACCAGCTTTAGTAATGCCAGCACCGGAAAAAGAAGTTGTCGAGCTTGCTGCGAGAGCAAGTTTGCGAAGACCTTTCCACGCTTTTTGGTTCGAAGCGGAAGAGGTAACGTCAGAGTCCATGTGCGTGCCGGTGTCGTCGCCGTTTACGATTGCGTCTTCAACTGCACGAATTTGCGCTTGAAGAACTTCGCCGCGAGCGAGTTCAAGAATCGCAGGTGCGCTGTCTTCGTTGAGTTCTTCAGGAAGCAAATAGTATTCAACCAACTTCTTGGCGTCGAACTGGATTTTTTCAGTCGAGAAATTTGCATCAGTTGCAGCTGCTGCTTCAGAAATCAAACGAGCCTTTGTCACGCCCTGTTGAACAGGAAGCTGGAAAGGGTTTGTTGAAAGCGGGATTTCCTTGAAGGCTCCGGCCAGCTTGCGTTCCAACTCTTTCTCTTCAATAAAACTAGCCGAAATAGCGGTCGGAACCCATTCATCACCAGCGCCGGCGGTTGTCGAACCAAAGGACTTCAAGCGAGCCTTGAGGTCAACCATTCGAGCAAAAGGAGTTTCGAGAACGCCCTTAACGTGTGCAACGCGCTCGTCGTCACGGTCAAGTGCTTCGCCGTTGAAAATCTGCGCTTGCATGCGCGCGATATCCATGTCTTTCTTCAACTGAAGAACAGCGGACTTAGTGTTTTCGTTGATGTGAGCAAAACGAGGATGCGCAGTGTTTACTTCAATCAAACTCTTAACGTTCGAAACGCCAAAAGAACTAAGAAGTTTTTGCTCGTCGCTGTTGCTACGATTGCTGAAGCTAGTAGCGCCACCAACAATGTTAGCCGACTTTGCTTTTTCAATTTCACCGAGAGCTGACTGGACTTTTGTTTCAAACGCAGCCAGCCGTTCCTTCATGTCAGACATAATACCCCCAAAAAATGCGGCTGACTTGCCGCCTAGTTTATTTGCTCAATCATTGAGCCACCAAAAAACACTGTATCATAACTTTAAAAAATTCAAGAGAGTAAGGCTTTCAACTTTGCTTCGTATTCGTCGAGAATCGACTTCATCGCTTTTTCAACTTCTGGAGCCACTTCCATTTCAACTTCAACTTCAGCTTCTGGAGCTTCAGGCATTTCTACTTCTTCTTCCACAATTTCCTGTTTTTGCAGTTGCAACACTGCGTCTTTTAGCGCGTCAAGTTTGACAGAAATTGCGCCAAGAAGTTCTAGCTGCGACTTCATGAGCATTAAATGTGCGTTGTCGTTCATTCCTTCAACCTCGCTAGGAACTGCTACGGTTTCTTTTGATTGTCCTTGTTGTTCGGCTTGTTTCAGATTATCACATTCAACCAGCCATTTTTCCATCATTTCAGGACTTGGCACAAACTCAGCGCAGCCTTTTTCTTTGGAGCACATGGAAATCGCGATTGCAACAGCTTGTTCTTGTGGTTTGCCTTCAGAGATCAGCTTAGGAATTTTTTTAGATACGCATTCTTGAACAGCTTGAGACAACTTCGGATATTCGGCTTTTTCTTCTTTTTCTTTTGCCGGTTCTGCTTCCATTGCTTTTTGTGCAGCAACGTCAGCCGAGTTTGCTTCATTTAAAGCTTGCTGTTCAACGCCAAGTACTTGCACAATTGCAGCTAGCATTGGTTCCGGAACTGGAGTGACATTACCAGCCAACACTTCTGCCAATGCGCCTGGTTCTTCGCCGCTAGCGTCCGACAATTTTTGCAGCAAGTCTTCTTTTTTCTCGCCAGCTTCTTCGAGTTTACTAATGGCATCAACCGCAAGCTTAGCGACCATGGCGCCTTTGGCTTTTAATGCCATTGCGCGCAAATCTTTTAGCGACTTAACTTGTGAAAGCGAAAACGTTGAATCTGGCTGTGCTGGAATTGACACGATTGATACCTCCTGAAGTTCCCAATCTTTAATAAGTTTTCCACCCTGGACTTCAGGGTCTTCAACTACGGTTTCATCTGCAAATCTTACAGAAAATGTGCAAAGTGTTCCATCTTCGACCAAATCTCTCACAAAAGAAACTTTTTCATTTTCTGAAGCAGAAACACATGCACGAACAAAAAGACCGTCTTCACGCGGTTCGACAAAAGTCACTTTCCCGACAGGATACATCATGTCATGATTGAAAAGAAGAATCGGGTTTTGTTTAAAGCGGTCAAGTTTGACGCTCATTGGATCCATGCGTTCTTTATAAGCGTCGACAAAAAACTTGTTTGCATAGCCTTCAATAGTGATTGAATCTGGCGATGGCTTGTCGCCCAATGCTTTGAATCGTAAAAATTTCATGGCGCTTCCTCAGCTAATGTTTGGAGTTCTTGCTCGTATTCTGCCATATCCTCTGGCGCAAGTGTAACCAAGACGCACCGACATGCGATTGTTTCGCTCGGTTCGCCGTTTGGATCTGAAGGATACATTAAACCATTGCTAAATTCTTCATCGTGTTTTCGAATTTCGCCGTTCACTGCTCTGTGTGATTCTCTGACTCTATCATCTTGAGCCGTAACCCAAGCTTTTTGCAAATCTGGAATTGCTTTAGCGGCTAGATTCATCATTGAGGCAGATCCGATAGAAACAGCGGTCAGCATTTCAGTTCTGGCGATTAGGTTTGCTCGTGAAGTCTGGTCGCCAAAATCGTCTGCAATCATTTTTGCGACGTCGTCCACTGACATATTTTCTTCGATGCCTTTTTTTACAATTTTCATAATTTTATCGGTTGATGTTTTAGACACATTGTCAAATGTATCAATGCCACGAGCCGAGAGCGTTTGAGCGCGTCCGTTGGCGTCGGTTGCTTTTGCGACCTCAAGCGTTTCGCGTGCAGTTTTATCAAAAATCAGTTTGAGTTGATTCTCGTAGCCGATGTCCATGCTGGATGATAAAATCTCGTTGTATTTTGTTGTGTACTGGTCTTCCAACTCTGACAAAGCTTTTTTAAGTCGCTTGCGATATTCGGAAACCGTAGGCAAATTGGCCTTAAGGCCTTTTTTTACTTTCAATGTTTTGACTGCCGCGTTGGCTTGGTCGGCAAACAAGTCTAAGCTCCACTTATACATCTTTGGAAGTTCGGTTTTTAGATGACTACTAACCGATTCATAGTTTGCTTTTACTTGCGCTTGATATCTTCCAACTTCTTTTGTTTGAACTGGTTCTGGTTTGGGTTGTGGTTCGATTGTTGCGCTTGGTTGAAGTTCTTTTACTTCGCTTAACTGAAGCGGTTTGAATGGCAACGGTTGCGCGGCACCAGGTGTTAAATCTCCACCATCGAGCGGTGCCAGTCCAAAAACCTGAGAACGTACTTCATTTAGCGTATGAGTCTTTAGCAATACGGCAGCCATTTCTGCTTGCGCCATAAGGTCATCTTGCAAAAACGATACGCTTGAAAGGTCGAATTGAAGCGTTTCAGCGTCAGATAACATGCCGCATTTTCTAAAATGCTTGGTCAATGAAGACGCAATGGCGTTGGCTGTTGGAATAAGCGCGGTTTGCCAGAAGTATTTTAAAGACATTTTGTGCTCTTGTGAGCCAAGCGAGCCAGCTTCTTGAAGCGACACAACATGTTTTGGAATGTGCAGGGTATTAAGAATTGTTTCGCGGTTCATTCGCACAAGGTCAACAATGCCCTGGTCGGCTATCTTGTGGTCAGCCGGTGTCCACTTTACTCCCTTTGGCAAAAGCATAGTGCGTCTTTGATTGCGTCTTCCGGTGTGAGCCATTTCAAACGAGCGCAGTAATCTCAAAACCGATTGCTCATTGGCTGCCTGATCCATTTCAAGAATGCCTTGTGGCGTTGCGCCTTTGAGATAAAACGAGTTCAAATAATCTTGTGAATAGCGATTAAATAAAATCGACCGACGTCCAGCGATAAACGGACTCATGCCCCAAATTGGTGAGCTTGGATTAGGTCTTCTAATATGGGCCATGTCGTCAAGGCTGATTTGCATGCCTTTGCTAAGCCCTACGATAATTTCGTCTGAATCCGGATAAACAATATAGGATTTTGGCAAATGTTGTTGGTCAAAGTCATATTGCACGCGGTCAAAACTAATGTGGTAAATTTCTTTACTTGATTTTGCGTGATACACAAACGCATTGCCACCCAGCACGTAGTCACAAGCTAGCGAGTACTTTAACTCTGTGCCGTCCGACCATTTGTTTGGACTTTCCAGCAATGAACTTACTTGGTGAAAGTCGACAGTCTTTTCGACCATTTGTCCGTTTTCGATTGTTTTTCTAACGACTTGAATCGGCAGCAAAGAGATTGGTTGCGCAAAAGCGTCGACTGTGATGAAAACCCAATCTTCTGAGAAAAAAAGCGCCTTAAGATTTTGGCTTGTCATGAACGCTTTAGTTTCGACCGCCCACGCCGAGTTATAAGGCTCGTCGGATGGCAAGCCGTTTGGGTCAATGTATCTTAGTCCATAGTCGCGTTTATTTTTGCGGTTTTTCTTCTGACGCACGTCGGACGATAACTGCACCTTGCTGCGCTGCATGTTCCTGTTCCTCTTGTTCCAAAATTCCCAATCGTTCGATTTTCACATCTTTGGGAGCGTCCAGGACAATGCGCGCGCCACGGCTTGCGCTTACGAGTAGCACTGTGTCGCCGATCTTGAGTGCTTCGCCTTTTTTAAGCTGCACAACAAGTGCCATCGTTGTCTCTGCTCCGCGTTGGTTACTAATCGAAATTAGAAATCGTTGTCTTCGTCGGCAATGGCAGAATACCAGCTTTCAATCGAAAGTGCAGTTTTTGGTAAATCCTCAATGAACCGCACGTCGAAAACTCGGTCTTGGGTTTCAATTACCGCCGACCACGCCAAAAAACACGCCGTCACAATATCGTCATGGAATCCTGGCGGTGCCGAATAAGTAGGTTTTCCTAAGATGCTCATTTTCACATCGTAGTTATCATGCTCTTTAATAAGTTCAGGCCAGTTCGGCAGAATGAGGTTTTGCGTCTCGATTGCTACCATATAAGCATCGACCATCGAAGATTTGCTTTCGTTTGTGAAAACTACGGGATCAACTGGATAAGTAAAGCTACTGAGCATGTCGTTGATGACGTCGCCGATACCCGTACGGTCATGGCGGATTAAAAGCACGTCTTGAAACTGTTCTGAAAATTTGTGCAATTCTCTAATGGCTAACTTATAGTCAAGATTTTGAAAGCGCCTGAATCCTACGACACGCGGCTTCGATGTGCCGACTTCAAAAGCGACAAAGACGCCGTAGTCAGTTCTTTTTGCCCAATCTGCACCGATGACCACTTTTTTTGTTGCCGCATTTGGGTCAGTCCAGCTTTGAATCTTGCCGTTTGCTTCAATCAATTCGCCTTCGATGCAATCACGGTGACCAACAAACACCGAGCCGTCATCTAAAAACTCCGCAAGATATAACTGTCGAAATAGCCTATCTGGTAACGAAAGCTTTGCTTGCTCCACTACGCGCTTGTCGACGTATGGTGAGTCAATGGTTTTTGCCGAGGCGCAGAATTGCTCATACGGCTTTTGATGTTTTTCGGCCCACTTCATATGCTCTTCAGCTTGGCGATAAAGTTCATAGAACCAATTTTTTCCGCGCGGGGTCGAAGTACAGGCAATCCATCCGCCGGTTTGTGACGTGGTCGACATTACGGACGCAAAAGTCTGACGTGAGCATTTTGCGGCCTCGTCAATCAGATTGCCGTGCGTTCTTTCGCCTTCGATGCTTTTTTCAGGGTCTTGAGAATGGACGCATTGAATCATTGCGCCGTTGTGTTTCCATTTCATTCTCATGCGCGACTCGGAACGCTCTGGCGTAATGTGATACCATCTTTGTTGCGCGGCCTTGTACTCTTGCTCAGAGAGTTGATGTTGAGGCGGAAGCGTTTCCGGGAAAAGTCGGTCAAGATATTTATACGTAATGCTGGCCTGTTGATACGTTGGCGCTACGATGCGATAAAGTGCGGCTTGGTCGCGAGGAGATTGAAAAGAAAAGTTAGCAATCCTTCCCGCACCGCCCAACGTCTTTCCAGATTTTGTTGCAAGCGCGAGCACAATCAATCTTGTTTTTTCGGTTATCAAATGTTGTTGCCATGGCGCGTATGGAAGTGGCAATTTTAGGCTAAACATTTATTTTGCTTTTGTTTTTTTGATTCGCTTACGGTCTACAAGACCTTCGTCCATGAGTACGGTCATGTAATGCTTAAAAGTACGATCTTGCATCATGATAGATTCCCGCGCCAATCTGCGGTGCCAACAATTATCACGCAGAGCTTGGTAAACTATCAATAGTTTGGCTTGTTCGAAAGTAACTTTAGGCATCAGAGTTTTTTCGAGAAATTCTTTGCTGACAAGTTTTGCCGTGGCTTCAAGTTTTTTCATTGTCCCTCAACTAATTTCAAAACGGGTTTTGCGATTAGTGTTGTTGCTCCGTCAGGCATTACCACACTTTCAAAGTCAAAAATAGTTTGAAGCATTTCTTCCGTTTTGCCCTGTTCAACTGCCGTGGTCGGAATGTCTTCTGTCATGAACTTAGTCGCGTATTGAAGAATCTTGTCCGCTGCTTTGAACCGAAGCGCCAGGGTATTAAATTCGTTTTGGTTGCTAGCTGTGACGTTCTGCGAAGCAATATCAACAAGCGTTTTTAAAGCCATCGGCGCTTGTTCACGCAATAGGCCACGTAAAACGACTCGATGTTGCGCTGCCCCGTCTCGGGTTTCTTTTGAAATGGCGTCAACAAGTTCTTGCGCTTCAGCTATGGAGATTTTCCAACGCATTGCCACTTGGTGAATTGACGCGCCGTTGCGTATGGTTTGCAGAATTTTTTCTTGTTCTGCGTTTGTCAATTTCATTTCTTTAAAGCCTTTCTCGTGCTTTAATTGTGTGTTATTTAAAAATAAATATCAACTTTTGCAGGAAGCATCAACAATGTTTAAATCGAAGCATTCCGAAAAACTTTCCAGCGTTAGATTCTTTTTAATCGATGAGCACGGGTGCCCTGAAAAACTCGCTGGTCAGATTAGCAAAGAACTTGACCAAGAGTACGTTGATGAACTTCTCGCGTTAAGCGCCGAGGAAATGGAGTCACGCCTGGCTAATTCGCTATTAGAAGTTGAGCGTGCCAAGAAAGAAGTTGCTGAGAACGACAAGTACGCTACCGCAAAACAAGACGTAAAATACTTTGAAGACGCTTTAAAAGAAAAAGTTAATCCGCTAAAGGCCGTGGTTCAACTGCTTTTGTGGAAGCTAGAAGAATCTAGTGAATCATAGGATTTACTCAATTTCACTTTGTTCCAATAGATTTTTTCTTCCGCATAATCTTTTTTATCTTTTGAATTATATAATATTTTTGACTTTTGAATTTTATAAACACACTCGAAACGACTATCTTTGATCTCATATTCGCTTATATAAACTGGAAAACTTCTTGAAGCTGCCCAGTCTAGAAATGTTTTTTTGTCGAAAGAGTTTCCATAGTCTGCTGTTCCTTCGTAAGGAATATCGCAATAGACAACGCTATTTGGTAGTATTTCGACTTGATCGTATGATTTTGACGTAAGCCGCAAATTCTCCAACCGCCGCAACCGCTCCAACCGCTCCAACTGCTCCAACTGCTGCAACTGCTCCAACTGCTGCAACTGCTGCAACTGCTGCAACCGCTCCAACTCTAGAAATGGGCGATGCGTAGCAAGGCGTGCCTTCTGTTTATCGTTCAAAAACGGAATGAGCACACTTGGTAGTTTTGTTTTGCGATAGTGGTCGATAATCTGTCTCAGATACAAGCGGCGTAGTGGTATTGTATTGATGTTTTTTGGCCAAGAAGTAAGTTGCAAGACCTCTTGTGCTAAATCATTAAATTCGTCAAAAACGATTGCCAGGTGCATTGAGCATTTGTAATATTCGATGTCTTCACTGAAAAGATAGGCTCTTTGATTGTTCCCAAAGCTCCAACAAACACGAATATATGCGTTATCAAGCGAAGCAAAAAACTCCTCGCGTGACACCCACTCAGGTTTAAAATTGTCATAATTATATTTACCAGCAATTGAGTCTTGAACAAGTTTGACGATATCTGCTTTTATTTCATTGTAATGGATATACTTATATTTTTTTGTTTGAGTTTCAGCCATATAATGCGAAACAGAAAACCCGCCCCCAAATAAATCATAAAAATGATCTGCAGGTGGAAGCAACATCGCAATTGAATCAACAATTGATCCTTTGCTCCCCATATAAGGAATTCCGAATTGTCCTTTTAGCATCTTCTGACTCGATATTCTCGCGAATTTAGTTCATCAAATAACATCTGCATTTCATCTTCATTATCAAAATTTATTTTTATTTCTAATTTCTCAACGTAACTGTTTTTATCTTTTGGACTAAATTCAAATTCTTCTGTTTTTAGTGTTTCTAAAAACTCTTTTGAAAATCCAAGCAACTCAATTTCAAAATTTTCTGACTGCAAATCGGCAAGCTCTAGCGAAAGCATTTCTTCGTTCCATGTTGCATTCAGGGCTAGCTGATTATCTGCAATTACATAGGCTCTAGCTTGTGTGTCGGTAAGGTGAGAGAGTTCGATACACGGAACTTCTGTTAATTTTAAACGCATGGCCGCTAGCACTCGTCCGTGTCCTGCAATAATTTCCCCATTTGGTTTAATTAAAACAGGATTTGTGAAGCCAAACTCGGAAATACTGGCCGCAATCTGTGCTATTTGTGAGTCAGAATGATTACGAGAGTTTTTTGCGTAAGGAAGCAAGTCTTCTATTTTGCGTGTTTTTATTTTCGATGCAGCAATTTGCTTTTTTAAATCGTCATTCTTTTTCATATTCCACCTTTAAAACAATCAAATTTGCCTGCATTAAACAAAGTTTGAAGTTCTGTTCTCACCGGCACAGTGTTTAGCCTGCGCCACACAATCTCTGTTCGCTTGCGGTTCTGGTCTGACTCGTCACACTTTTGAGATCGGTCATAGCCGACTCTGCCTTTGCTGGATGCTATCGTTTCAAACTCAAACCGTTCCCAGTTTGCCGGAATGTTGATGGTCGGTTGATCGTAATTTGAAAGAATGAAACTTCCTTGGCACTTGTCGAGAGTGTCAACCAACGCTTGGAAGTCTTGCAATGTGTAGCCGTCATAGTGACCTTGTTCTGCGTTCGGATATGGCGGATCGCAATAGAAAAAGGTCTGAGGCGAGTCCCATTGTTTGATGATTTTGAGTGCATCATCGCAGGCAATGTGAACGCTTGCCATGCGTTCAAGATATTCAGGCAATCGTGAGACTTTGTTTGCGAATGTTGCTGCGGAATTTCGACTAAAAACTTGTCGCCCCCATCCACCATTTAATTTATTTGAAAAACTTGTCTGAATGTTGATAAAATAACGCGCGGCAGCTTCAATTTTGTCTTCACAGTTAAGGTTTTCTCTTAGACTGTTACGGTGTTCAGCTTCACTATATGGCGTAAGACTCAGACGCTGAATCAACGCTTCGCCGTTGTCTCTAAGTTGTTTATAAAAGTTGATCAGCCGTTCGTCTTTGTCATTCAGTACTTCACGATAATGGTCAGTGTTCGACACTTCCGGCCAAGGCTTTGCAAAAAACACGGCCGCGCCACCCGCGAAAGGTTCGACATAAACAGTGTGCTTTGGAATCAGAGGCACAATCTTCGATGCCATTCGTTGCTTGCCACCGTAGTAGCTAATTGGGGTCTTCATTCAGTCCTTAAGTTTTATTTTGTTGGTGGATTGGATATCACAAACAACTCAACTAGAGCAAATTTCGCCACTGTTTAATCAGCGTCGCATATTCGGAAACCATAGCGCGTTTGTCGGCCACCGTTGCGCCGCCGGAAAGTCGTTCAAGTAAGTAGACAATTCTTGCGTCTTGGATGTTTTTTTCAAACATCTTGTTGGCGGCCAGTAGCATATCGTCGGCTAAGCTTTTCAAATCTTCGGGCGAGCGTGCAAACGGCCCGCAACAATAGTTCATCATCTGAACGACGGTTTTGAGTTTTGGATTTGGTGAGATTCTCATTTTTCGGTCTCTGGTTTAGCTATTTCAAGTTTTGATTTATGTTTTTTAAGTCGTTTGATTTTGATAAGCGGCTCATAGGTGACGTAGCAGATGACCTTGTTTTCGGTGTCGATAAGATAAGCCATGCCCGTGTCTGTGATGATACATTCAGAGGCACGCACGCGCTCGGTGGTTACTTCTTCGTCAACGGCAAAAGTAATTTCCCACCAATACATTGGTTTTTTAGGTTTTACCGAATTGGTCTTAATGCAGGCACCCCGTCGGTAATGGTTGCAACGCCTGTCCACATGCGCATTGGATTTTTAGCTGCATAGCGTCCGGCAATTGAAGCGCCGTCGATAAGGCAACCAACTTCCATTCCAAAAATTTGGTGTTTGAACGTGTTGACGTAGTGCAGACTAGCTTGATGAGTGTGACCTTGCACAAGCGAATGACCAAGAGTCTTGGTTTTTTGAACCACATTGCCGGCCATTTCGTCGCCGTGAATAAACGCTACGTTGTCGAGCACAAATGGCTCAGGGTTCATGTGCCAATGAACGTTGTCGTAGGGAAACAATTCGGAAAGCGTTTTGACAAGTTTGCGCGGCAGATTGGCTTCACACGCGCGCATCATATACCGCCGACAATGGTTTCCTTCTAGGATGGTTATTTTGAACTTGGAGAGTTGTTCAAAAAATCGGTGGGCCATGAGTTCAGTTTGGTTCCATTCCAGCTCGGCAGAAGGTGAGTCAGGTGCTCGTTTATAAAGCGACCAGTTGTATGCGTCGATGAAGTCGCCAACTTGAACGATATGGTCAGGCTTGTAGGCTTTGGCGAAAGATATAGCTGCCGCAAGCGCGGGTTGATTGACGAACGGGAAATGTATGTCGCCAAGCACCAAAATTTTCATGCACCAAAGTTAACACGCTTTTTTCAACCTTGGCCTTATGGTGACATTTTGGCAGGTATTTTTGAGAATAAAAAAACCGCCGAAGCGGTTTCAAACGATGCCTAATATTAGTCTACTTTACATAAAAACACCATAAAACACTTTACACTACAACGCCAAACAAGACTTAACTTTCAAAACATGACAGTACGATACACTGCTTTGCAACACCCTGCGAGACTGAACTTTCAAAACATTACAAAACGCAACGGCACAACGCTCGACACTGCTTTGCAACACGGTACGAGACTGAACTTTCTTTACCCTACAACGCATCGCTCTAACGCACAACGCATCTCTCTAACGCACATTGCACCACCTAACCGAACAACACAAAATTAAGTTTAAATGTTTAAAGCTTTTTAAAACTTGTAATTCTAAATTGCCCAAAATAACCGCCTTTGCTAACCCGAAAACTTCCAATGCCGGCTTTTTTACCGGCGTCTTCCAAAATGGCTTGGGCGGTTTCAACGGAAATCAAATCGGTGTCGATCATCACTTCAAAATCGGCGGCCCAGCGGTCAAACCGTGGGCGACAAATGGCCACGGCGCCTTTGAGGTGGTTGGTGCCTTTGCGGATGTCGACTTCGTAGCCGTTTAAACATTTTTTTGTTTCGGGGTCTTTTAAAATAATTTGCTCGCACGACGGTCTGAACAATCCGCCGGCAATGGACTTGTACGACTTGCGCGAAGAGTTTGATTGTTTGTAGTCGCCAGCCGCATAGCCAAACGCGCCGGACAAATAGCCAGCCGGTATGTAGTATTCGTTTTTGTCGTTTCGATACACGGCCTCTTCGGCAATTTGCCGGGGGGTTTGTTCTACTTTGTCTTTTTTCTTTTTAGACTTGGCGCCAAGCAAGGCCATGACGCTTTCTTGGCTCATGCGATGGTGCAAAAGGGGCGAAATGCCCTCAATGGACACGCAAAAAGTTTTGATGCCCCCAATGGGCTCACGGTCTTTTTCTAGTTTTGGAATTGAATCAATATCGTTCATTTTGTTACTCCTTTTGTGTTAATCAAAAAACGTTTACTTTGTTTTTAAGTAAAAGTAAAGTATTGGTATGTTTTTGGCGCACCGGTTAACACGCAAAAGGCAATTTGTGTTTTGGCGTTGAAAAGTACGGATCTTTTTTTGGGTCAACTTTACTTTTTTGGTGAGTCGATCTAAGAATGATCCAAAGAAAAAAGAGCGCATCTTTTGCGAGACCGCTCCTGTGAGTTTATTTGACGAAGAAATAAACTGATTTTAGGACTACACGATCCTACATTCGGTTGCAAGTTCTTTTAATAAATAAATTTACTTTTTCAAAAGTATTTTGCCGCTTCTACTTTTTAAACTTTGCGGCTGACGGGAAGAATCCATTCCCTGGGATGCTTTAATCTCCTAAAGAAGAGATGGGCTGGAGGTCTTCGAGGACAGTCTGAGTAGCAGTGGCGGAGTAATGGCCGAACTTGCGAAGGGGACGTGCGTCAGGGAGATCAGCGAAATTCTAGTTTTTGGATCTTGGCAACTACACGGTATCTCTGGTCCTCACGGACACGCCGCAACGGAGATCACTGCGAGCCGCTCTATCCGGGGTGAAACTCCCCAAAGCGCACTCGAACCGTCTGGAGCTATTTGATCCCGCTGGACAACATAGTCTGCTAAGCAGTGGAATACTTTCAAAGCTGCTTCCCTTGTTTAGGGGTTAATATAGGATAGGAAGTAGGGCGGCATCATGTCTAAATCCTAACTTTAGATGACCAAAATATTCTCCTGCCAACCTTTACTTCTAGCACCGAAAAAGTATAAGTAAGGTTTTCAAATGGAGCCAAGTTGACACCATCACTTTCAACCAACAGGATTCAATATGCAAAAGGTCTACGCCGCTCTTGTAAAAGCCCAAAGCAAAATTAAACCCGCAATAAAGGATTCCAAGAATCCTCATTACAAGTCTTCCTATGCTGATTTAGCGAGCGTTTGGGATGCTATTCGAGAGGCTCTTCATTCAAACGGTCTTGCGGTAGTTCAGCTCACTGGAATTTGTGAAACAAACAATCCGCTCCTTATCACTCGCGTCATCCACGAATCCGGAGAGCACATTGAAGGTATTTATCCCATTCTATGCAAAGACCCAAACGACCCTCAAAAACTACTTTCTGCAATCACGTACGCACGGCGTGGCGCATTGGCGGCCATGATTGGCGTAACGGCGGAAGATGATGACGGCAACGTGGCTGCCGGAATATCTGCCAGTCAACCAACAGTAAAGCCAGAACAGAACAAAAATCACATCTCGCAATTTACCACCAGCCCAAAAATTGTTGCCAATGACCCGGCCCACAAAAACATGATGGTTACGCACATTAAGTTTTTACGAGAAAAGAATGGGATTTGGTCGGAAGAGTACACAAAAACCCACGGCGCAAAGGCCATTGCACAATTCGCCGACCAAGGTTTGACGTTAATGGACATCAAAGATGCTCTGATTAAATATGCGGCGGACAATAAGTGAACTACCTATCGGCTTCTCAAGTATCGTGTCTGCAACGCTGTGACCGGGAATATTTGCTCAAATACGTTTTAAAGTTGCCAGATGAAAAAACCGAGCCGCTTTATTTCGGTTCAGCATTTGATTATTTAGTCGACAATGAAAACGAAATTGACTCGTTCGATTTACAGGGTTTGCGAGAGACCGAATATCCATACCGAGCCGTGCTAAAAAAAATGGTGCGCAGCGCCAAAGACGCCACCAGCCATTTGCCAACGGTTGCCATAAATCAGTTCAAAATATCAACATCGCTCGTAAAGGGATTTATAGACGCCGTACGCGTAGATGGATTTACCGGTGACTGGTTTATGTCCGAACGCAAAACAGCGTCCAGAATCGAACAGGACAAACGCCTGATGCTGCATAACGACATCCAGGTGGCCACGTATGTGGCTAACGCAGAAGTTGTTGCCAAAGAACTTTGCCTTGACATGAAGCGGTTCAGGGGACTGACTTATGAAACCACGCAAAAACCAGCCGAACGAGTAAAGAAGTCCGAAACGCTCGAAGAATATGCAGAGCGCGCAACGGTAAAAACAGAAGTGTGGACGGTGGCGGAGTCGATGAAAGCCCATTGCACAAAAGTGCATCAGGTTACGTTTTCGGCCATGGCTCGCAAAAGGGACGACATCGAAAACACTTTTGCCCTGTGTGGCGATATGCACGTAATACCCGGCAACACTTCGCAGTGCTTTCGTTTTGGCAGTAAGTGTCAGTTTTTTAATGTGTGCCACAACAACCAAGAAGGTGAACAATGAATGAACTTAATCGAAATGACTTTAATTTCTCTGACCGTTTCTCTTTTTATAGTATGGCTAGACCACAAGTTGTTCGAGAAACATTGACCGGCGATTATTTCATTCCCTCGTCCGTGCTGAGAAAAATTGTCATTGACCTGCAATCGGTGGCTGATTTGGAAACCGGTGAGGCTTTAGATAGTTTGATTAAAATCGCAACTCAATACGAACTTTTTTTAAAAGGAACAAACTAAAATGACTTGCTACATTACGCTTATTGGAAACTCGGGCTCCGATGCTGAAATGAAATCCACTGGCTCGAAAGTTCCATACGTTCGATTTTCAGTAGCCAGCAACAAAGGCAAAGACGAAACCGATTGGTATTCGGTGAATGCTTATGGCGACTTAATTTCTTACGCGCAAAAACTCACCAAAGGCTCAAAAGTCACAGTGACTGGGCGACTGACCACAAGCCAGGGCAAAGACGGAAAGACGTATCTAAACGTACGAGCGAGCGACTTGTCGTACTATTCGAAGCAAGAGCAACAACAGTTACCCCAAGCGACGAGTTATTCCGTTCCGCAACACATGAACACCAGCGCGGGAGATTTTGATAGTGAGGAAACGCCTTTTTAAAGGATTATAAATGTTAGAAAAAATATGTTTTAAATGTTCAGAAAAAAAATCATTAGATTGTTTTTATAAACATTCAAAAATGAAAGATGGATATCTAAATGCTTGCAAAAATTGCAAAAAAAATGATGTTAAAACATATTATGCAAAAAATATTAAAAAAATAACAGAATATTATAAAGAACGTGAAAAAACAAATAGTAGGAAAAAATGGAGATTTTTTGCACAAAAAAAAACTCGCAAAAAAAATCCAGAAAAATTTTCTGCTCGCGCTAAAACAAAATACGCAATACGCTCAGGTAAACTCGTGAAGCAGCCATGCGAAGTTTGTGGCGATTTAAAAGTACATGCGCACCACACAGATTATTCTAAACCTTTAGAAATTATGTGGCTATGCCAAAAACACCACACAGAAGAACATAATCGCTTAAAAAATAAAACCGGAGATAACTTAAATTGATAAATTCTTCTGAGAAACTTCTTGGGTGTCCATTTTGCGGCGCCCAGCCAAAAAAACTTCGGTTGCCAACTTTAGCGTGGGTGCATTGCCAGTCGTGTGATGTTATCGTGCAGGTGAAAGCTGAAACGATTGAACGGGCAACCAAAATTTGGAACACAAGAGCCAATGAAAGGGTAAAAACGCACTATCTCGAAAGCGAAAACTATGACTACTCCGGCACGCATTGGATTAAAATGATGTGCCGGTTGCGTATCGTCGAAGAAAAAAACTTTCTTGTCAGTACCGATTGGAAAACTATCAACTGCAAGATGTGTATGCGAGAGCGAGAATACAGAGCGTTTTTAGAACAACGCAGAAAAAAAGCTGCAACCAACCAAGAATTGCAGCCCTAAGTTAATTACTGCATTTCGCTTCCGGCCGCAATCCACGCTTTTTTAATCGTTGAACGTATTGCTCTTGGTATTTCTTTGGGCGCCATTCGACGTTGCCAAGTTCAAAACCTTTCGACAAGTCAATGCGTTCGAGTTCATGCTTTTTTGGACGCGGCCCGACGTCGTTGTAATACTGCACAAAGTCTTCGTTCCACTCTGGATCCATGGTGATTCCCATTCCGCCAAATTTAGGATAAGTGCCATAGTTTTTGTCGTGAATCTTTCGGCGAAGACGAATCCAATATCCGTACGAGTATCTAACTTCGGCATTTTGTCTGATGCCAAACACAATGAACCTCTCGCTTGTTAATTGTGACCGCAAGCATCCACAACTTTTTGTAGTCCCACGGGTCACATGTGTTCTGTCAATCGTTTTTGTTTTTCCGCAATCGCATTGAAAAAGCCACACTTGATGGCCCCATTTGCTGCGACCAACAAACTCAACAGCAACGAGACGTCCGTAACGCTCGTTCACAAAATCTTCCAAAGACATTTTCACCCCAATTAATTTTTGAGGCAAAACAATAACCATAAATTGAATCAAAAAGAAAGGACTGCTGGCTAGTTTAATGACTCGTCTGTTTTAAGGTCAGATAATCTTTCGGGCGGGTGCACAACTTTGTGACCATTGGACAGGATTTCAATTTTACAACGCGCCTTTGCAAACTTTAAAAACAATTCTGCTTCGTCTTTGGTGTCAAAGGATACGCTTAAATTTCCCATCACGTTGTTGATTACATAATAGTCTTCAACTTGTTCGATTTTCATTTGTGCTCCTTATAGTGCAGTGGGTGAAGTAAATCAGAAACGGTGAAGTGCTGCAACACGGCAACATGTTTCATCATGCGCGCGAATTCCATGGCTTTGTCAAACTTCGTAAACATGTAAAAGTTCTCGCATTCGCTTTTGCAATTGCTTTTCAGCCATGCGTCTTTTTGCTTTTCTGAGCTAAATTCAAAAACTTCGTAACTCATTTTTACTTGGTGCGGATGCTCAATCATGTTTTTCACCTTTGCGAGTTAAATTGAAAGCATATTTAATAGCTCTGAGTTCTGCTTTGTCTTTGATTTGGCCAATGCAAATGACGTTCTTGCCAGCGTCCAAATTTGTTTTTAAATCTGGACACAACTCAACCGCAACGCGCAGAAGATTGATAGAAGAGCCCCAATACGTCTCAGAACCTACTTGAAAGTTGTATAGATATTTCCAATCGGGATTGTTCTTAATAGCTTGACCAATGGTGTAATAAGTATGTTTCATATTATTCCTCCGAGCATTTGTTGATGAAATCGCCGATAATTAACTCAAGATGAAGCGCAACGCTTTTCGAAAATCTTTGCCATTCGTCAGAAAAATAAAACGCGTCTTTTTGTTCAGCGTTCATGCCATCGGTAAACTTGCTGCCAATAAAATATTCAACCGGCATTTCGAAATCTTGCCTGTCCCATATTGCCACTTTGTCTCCAAACGGATGCTCAATCGCGCTTGTAACGCCAACACATTTATAAATGTAAGCAGCAATCTTGAAATAATCTAATTCCTGCAAGTGAGTAATATTTCCAATTTCGATCGATTTAATTATGCTGTCGCACTCTTTCATAACATTTTCTTTCTTATTAAAAATAAAAAACCGCTCCAGATGAGCGGCTCTTATTTTATTGTTTTAATTATTAGCTGAATCTACAATCTAATGCTTCACCGCTTAAAATCATTTGTGCGATATGAAGGTTCTGCGCGCTTAAATTAACAGCCATTAAAAAACGTTCAATTGTTTTTAAATTCCATTTTTTATTTTTTCGAAATTGGATTTGAACAGACAGTTTTGTTCTGCTTGGGATTGCGAATTCTCCCGGGTCGTTAAACATTATTTTGCCATCCCAAAAACACAGAGTAACAAACTTCGCGACGCGATATTTGTTTGTTGCGTACGCCTTAGCGGCGCGGTAGATATATGCGGCGTTTTTGCTTTTGATTTGTTTCATGTCACACCTCATTTTGAAAAAAGAATCTTTGTTTTCTCGCAGTCGATATCTTTCTCGCAATCTCGCCTCGAGAGTGTTTTTCATCCAAAACAGCATCGCGCGCGCGCTCATCCGCCCACGCCCTGCGAAACACGCCATTTTTATAAAGATTGCGCCCTTTAATTAAAGTTTTTTGTCCACACTCGAGCGCGATTGTAAATGTGTGTTGCTGTTTGGCCGCGCCGTAACTGTCAGCTATGATTTTGCCCGTCACAATTTCATAACCACAGAATTTTGGTTTTCGAAAAGAGCCTGAAAAAACTGCGCGAGAAAATCTAACTTCGTCTCCAACACAAGCATCTCCCGTGCAATTAATATTAAATTCTTCATCGCCGCTAAAAATTATCGTATCCATAACGTCCTCCTTTTTTTTTAATCTGTGACTAAAACTTCAAGACCAACGCAATAATCGGTTCGGAAACCAGGACTGCATCCGCAATCGCAGCCGCATGTGCGGCTGTAAGTGAATTTAGTGTCTTTTGGAAATCCCGCTTTGCGAATAACTTCTCGAACAAAATCGTCATCAAAATCGTCGCGCGTCAAAATATAAATTTTTGAAGGCGCTTCCGGATTTTTAGCATTGTGAACAAATTTCAATTTCATAAATCCTCCTTTTACAAGGGCGACACCTTGTCTCCCTCTATTTACACTTCGACCGTTTACGTTATTTAATTTACAAAAGAAAGAACTTTTTGAAGTCGTAAGTATCGAAAATCATTGAAAATAGGTCGACATAAAGATATTTTTAGGGGGGTCATTGTCATTGGTAAAAATGTCAATTAAAATAATTAGTTATGAACACCGAAATATTTATGCAAACGTATGTAATCGTTGGTCTTTTGCTGTTTTTGGCGGCGTCTAAAACGCTGTGGCGAGAACTCGACGAGGGCGGCGTGTTTTTCTTGCTGTTTGTATGTATCGGCGCGTGGCCGCTATTGATAATCGGTACCGTTTATTTTTTGTTTAAAAAGAGCCGCGACTAGTTATCCGCCTTTCAAAACTTCCCACATTTGCTCAATGCCAGCCGCAACGCCTCGTGCGTATCGCTCTGAAAGTTCATTTGGGATTTTGCCGTGGAAATCTTTCGAGTCGATAAAAAATCCTTCGGTGAGAATTGCTGGAATGTGTTCTGGAACACCGGCCAACACGCCAAGAGATTGTTTTTTCACGCCGCGGTCAGTCATGAGCAGTTCCTTCACCAAAGCGTTTTGAACACACTCAGCGAACTTTAAATCAGAGGCGGTGGCTGACTTATGCACCAGCGTTTCCGTGCCCTGTGCTGCGCCGTTAAACGCATTGTGATGGATGGACACAAACAAATTGGCTCCAACAATTCCAGCGCGTCTGCCTTTTTCAACTAAGGTCAATCGCATTTTGTCGGCTTTCGGGTAATTGAAAATCGAAACTTTTGCGCCTTTGCTGGTAAGCAAGTAGCTGCAAATTGTTGCTGTTAGATAATTTAATTCATACTCGGTCGCGCCATTGCCAATCGCACCGACGTCAAACTCGCCAAAACTTCCCCATCCGTGACCTACGTCCAAAGCAACGTGCAATCCCTTGAGTTTGGTTAGCGTTGACGTATCCTTAACTTCTTGACCGCACATTGCACATTGCATTTTGAACCTCGTGGATGAAAAAACATGGCTTTAGTATTGGTGAAACTTGCTATTGTTTCTTTTTGTCTTTTTTTCTTGGCTATATTTTTAGAGTATTTTCTTTTTGAACGCAAAAAATAGCGACTATTGCAGTCGCCATCTGCCTTTTAAGCCAAGCACTACCTGAGCCGCGCCATCGTTTTCTTGCGAGAATTCTGCTTCCTCAAGTTCTATCATCAGCTCTTTGATTAGTTCGGCTACTTGCTCGTCTTCCGTTTGTTGATAAGCTATCGCCACGCATTCATTTAAAAGTTCCATCCATTCTATCGGCAATAGGACAAACGACATTGCGCACCTTTGAAATGCAAGCAGACATCCGAGTGAAGCCAAAAGCTCGTCCCAGATTCTATCGTGGCATTGCCATCACTGATCCAGCAACTCGGGAGTTTGAATCAGCGGTCAAAAAAATGTTTCGAAAAATGTGTCCAGAACTATTTAGCGGCCCGCTTGAGGTTAGGCTTGAATGCTATTTCAAAAGACCTAAAAAAACTGAATTCAGTTATCCGCCCAAAGGCGACTGCGACAACATGTTCAAAAGTGTATCCGATGCTGGCAACGATGCACTTTGGCACGACGACTCGCAGATAGTAAAAATCACCTGCTCAAAAACATGGGCAGATGAAGATGGTTTTAAAATTATTGTCAGAGAATTCGTAGATTAAAAACACCAAGCGTCTTTACACGGCGTTGGCGTCTCAAAAGGCGCTTCCGTCTTTTTTGTTTTTGGAGTTGGGCTTTGTGTCGTATTGGTCGAGGGAGTATCTTTTTTGTTTTGCTTAACGTCGCAATCATTCATAATCGCGACAACTCCCCCGAGGAGCGTGCTAGCGAGCAACGCCCATACTTTGAGCGGCGATGGCATGAATTTCGCAGCGAAGCCAAGCCACCACGCTAAACTTTTGAAAGTATTTTTTAAACCCTCATTCTGCTTTTGTGAGTTCGGCATACAACAAACCAATGAGTGCAACTGCTTCCGCTGCGTCAATGTCTTTCAATTCTTCTGGAACAGATTGAAGACCGCTGAAACCGTCTGACAAACACTTGCGAAATTCGTTGTCAGAAAGTGCTTTAATGAGCGCAACGCCATCTTGCAAATCAACGCCATCGCCTAACTGCTTAGCGGCAAGTTTTCCAAGTCTAACAAGCGCAACTAACAATTGTTTGGTTTCCAAAACGTCCGTCATTTTCTATTCCTTTCGAGTTTTTCAACACGGTTTTCCAAACTTTCGATTTTTCTCGTCAGATTATTGTTCAACTCAAGTTGATTTTCCGCAAGGCGCTTTATCTCATATTTTAATTCAACAAATTGACGCGACAAAGTAGCAGTCTCCATGCCGATATCTTTTAAATAACTCACGGCAAATCCTGCAATGCCAACGAGAAGTCCTTTCAGAACCCAGTCTGACCAGTTATTCATACGACTTCCCGCCACGCTAGTTTGCTTCGCTCACTTGTCAAAATTTAGTCTACCAGATTGCGTTTGATTTTAAATAGACCAAAATAAAAGCATGTTTCAAGTTGTGTGTACGGCTGGAAAAATCAACGTCACCATGGAATTTGCCAAACACAAATGGGCAAAAAGTTTTGCTCACGGTTTTCGGCGCGGTGTCAAAGCTTGGGATTTGCATCATGACTTCGACCTACGGTCTCATTCGCACCGTGGATTCAGGTTTGGACAAATGCTCGCCTACTATTGTTTCAGAAATCATCTTCCAACCAACAACCTTAGAGTGTTTGTCGAAGTAGTTGGAAGTGACGACATCGAAGCAGGTGAGATAATTTAAGCAATTCGAATTGCTCGCATTACAATTTGACCACCGTTCGCCACACCATTTAAACCAGCGGTCAAAGTCGGCGTTCCAACAGCTTGAACACATCGAATTTGCATTACGATGGTGCTAGTTGTTGTCAAATTAGTAACTGAAAACAAATCTACAAATCCAGCATAGTTTGAAGCAGGTTTTTCGGTACTTGACGCAAAAAATCTGTAGCAAATTCGACTACGCTCATCAAGCGTTGCTGACGCCGTTGAATTGTAAAGACGCGCTGTCGTGTAACCTTCATCGGTTGCACCAGTGGCCGTCATGCCTAATTCCATTTGTGAACTTGCAAAAATTAACCAAGTTCCGGCAGTTAAAGATAAAGACATTGAAGTTACGTTTGTGTAACTAGTCGATGAAGTTGTGAACGCAGAAGTGTTTGTTGCTGTAACAAGTTCCCCAATATATCCAGCCGGAACAGCATTTCCGCTCGTATCGCCAACAACGTTTCTTGCGCTGACAGGATATCCAATAGCAGCGCCTCCGGATACTTTTCGGACGCGCCATTTAATTCCTGACGTTAAGGTGTTCCAGCCAGTCCCTGCCGCTCCATAGGTAGCGCCAGAATGAGCTGCGTATTGGCCAAAATAAACATCTATTTGAGTAGTTGAGCCAGAAACAGGTACTAATCCAATCCCGTAAGCGGTAGCATTTTGCAAAGCAAGGGGTTGAACTTCAAAAGCAGATGTGCTTCTCAGAATAGATTCTAGTTTTACCCATTCAAGGCCATTGTATATTTCAACAAAAATAATGTCAGTGGGCTGTATTGATGTCTGAAACTGAACACGTTTTTTGCGAGCAGCGGTTAGTGCCGTTGTGGAAATAACACCGGCAACACCTGAAGAACCATATCCAAACGCTGAGCTGTCATCGGCATCCGTTGTTGATGTGTTATAAACATACTCCTCGACTGCTCGGGCTGCGCTCGTGGTGTTGGCTTGCCACTGGGAGATTGGAATTGATGCAGAAAAAACAAAATCTTCCGATCCAGAAAACGCAATGCTTCCGTTTAATCTACTAAATCCACCTTCCGAGGCGCTCGTTCTACCGATTGCCAGATAATCAGCTCCAGATGTTCCGCAAAGCATGTAATAATCAATCGCGCCACTTGTATTTCTTGTGCCATAACCAACCAACGCGGTTGATGTTGAAATCGAAGTAGTTAATCCAGTTGGTAAAGAGATTTTTGCTTCAACAGCGGTCGGCGTACCGATTGTGATTCTCGCCATGATTTCAAGATTGCTACCAACGCGGCGATATTGAGCGAAAGTTGTATTTGGATTTCCTAAACCTGTGTAGGTTGGCGTGTAACTAATCCAATCCGTGACAATCGCACCTTGCAAAGAAATATTAGGGCCAACTGTCACGCTGTCGATGCGGATTTGTGTAGAGCCAGTGTTGTAAAGCCTTCTAAACCGAATTGTATAAACGTCCGACGCCGTAGAACTTGTGATAAAAAATCCACTGAATTTTGCAACGCCAGTTGGAAGTTTTGCCGATGGTGTGCTTGTCGATGCAGACGCGTTGCCAGCAACAGGAATCAATTCTTGAAATGTTCCAGAACTATTGTAACGCGCAACTACTACGTCCCAGTAACCATCCGTTGTAACGCCTGAAACATCGAACTCTAGCGTTAAAGCCTTGCCAAGATCTGAGCCGTCGATATTAAAAGCTGGCGTTTGAATAAACGTGTCACCTGAAAGCGGAGTCGTTTGATCGGCAATCGCGGTGAGAAAGTTTTTTGTTCCGCGCAGTGTGTTATCTGTACTCACAGCAATCGCAGAGGAACCTGAACTTGTGTTTGCGTACCAAGCTGATGTCACGTCAGGGAACGAGCCGGAAACCGTGATTGCTCCACCGACTGCAACGGTTGATACAGTTCCAACAACTTTGTCGCCTTCAAAATATCGTGAAAGATAGTTTTTTGTGCCGCTGCCAGAACCAGAACCGACAACGGATTCTGTACCAGTTGAGTCTTTTACATAGAGTTTATTGTCCGCCTTGGCGTAAAATCTTAACTTGCCAGAAGCCGGATTAGCTGGCGTTGAAACATGAGTAAGGTCTTCAAAATCACTAACCACAACTCCGGTCACTGTTTTGTTTGTAAGTGTTTCAGTGCCAGCAAGCGTAGCCAGCGTGGACGTTGAAGACGGCAAAGTAATGGTCGCATTTGCACTTTGAGAACCACCACGCGTAATTGTAGCCTTGTAGTCAGTGCCCGTGCCAGCCGCGTTGGAATTGAGTTCTAAGTTGTCGTCGTCTGTTTTTAAAGTTGTTGTCGCTTTAATATTTGCAGCCGTAACGTTCCCGGTTGTTGTAATCGTAATAGCTGCATCAAGGTCAGCCGCGCGAATGTTTAACTTGCTTGGGAAAATATAGACCTGGAAAGTTTTTGAGCCAGCGGTAGTGTTCTGAACTTGGACAACCGATGTGCTGATTTCGGTAAATGTATATGAAGCATTTTGGAGCGCTTCAGTTAACACCGCGCCGCTTTCAACCACAAAGATTTTTAATGCTGACAGCGATGCGCCAAAGTTGTGCGTAATCTGAACAGTTGCACCAGCGGCAAGCGTTAAGCTGCCAGACCAACGCGCTGTGATGTTGTTTGAAAGATACGCGATGCCAGCGGTTACTTGGCCGTGAAGTGTTGCCCCGGGCGATGAGCCAAGGTCAGGCCATTGCACATTCTGGCGTCCGTATGGAGTCGTATTATTAGCCATTGGTTATACCTTTCCGTACTTGT
>Ga0214917_10001695_pt1 | contig 28103 bp, 24 predicted proteins | sample LL_1208_BB_MetaG_FD_177983 | JGI IMG/M metagenome (GOLD analysis project Ga0214917, IMG submission 177983) | Freshwater microbial communities from Lake Lanier, Atlanta, Georgia, United States - LL_1208_BB | ecosystem: Environmental > Aquatic > Freshwater > Lake | place: USA: Georgia | collected... | reverse complement strand
TGATTGTTTCGCCGGTGAGGTAGGCGCCGAGCGCTGATGTCAAATAAATCACTGCCCCAGCCACATCGGTAGGCGTCCCTTCGCGCCCGAGGGGGATGCGCCCCCGCACTGCTGCCCGCATGTCGGGCGGGGTGTTGATGTCGTGGAAGCGGGTGTCGATCAAGCCAGGTGCCACACAATTGACGCGGATGTGGTGGGGGGCGAGTTCTTTGGCCAGGCCACGGCTGTAGGTCAAAATAGCCCCTTTGGTGGCCGCATAATAAGCCGATCCAACACCACCACCATCAAAGGCAGCTTGTGAACTCATCAATACGATGTTGCCACTCCCTTGGGCAATCATACGAGGGATGATGGCTTTACAACAGAGGAAGGTACTCGTGACGTTGAGGGCAAAGGCATCGTCCCAGATTTGGCGGGTGAGTTCGAGCGTCCCTTTGCGCCCCAAAATCCCACCGGCATTAGCAACGAGGATGTCGATGCCACCGAGCAAGCGTTGCGTCTCGCTGACGACATGGTTGACAGCAACTTCGTCGGTCAAATCAGCGTGGATGGCATAGGCCTTGACACCGTGTGATTCCGCCACCGCCACGGTCTCGCGGGCTCCGGCATCACTCGACAAATAGGTCAGTACCACGTCGACGCCGTGCGCGGCGAGCGCTTCGACGATACCGCGGCCAATCCCCGAGGCACCACCGGTTACCAAAGCGCGCTGTCCACGTAATCCATAATCACTCATGGGAGTTTCTTTCTATGGTGTGTGAATGGGTCATTGCTATTGTACGTGAATTTTTTGGTGCAGCATGTCGCTTTGTATGTTGATATGTGCTGTGGCAGTGTAACGTATGATAGTAGTGGCAGGTGACACTGAGCGTTATCCATTTGTTTCGATGATTCCCCAATGAACAATTTGTTCGTTGCGTAGACAAGGAAATTTAATGCGTATCCGTAGCATGTGGTGTCTGGTGGTATTGGTGAGTATGCTGGCACTAAGTGCGTGTGGGGCGACTGCCACCGTCGTACCAACGGCAACGGCAAGTGACGCATCAGCGACTGCTACCGCAGTCGTGATGCCGGCGACTGCTACCGTGGTGGCGGCGACGATTGTACCTACTATCATCGCTACTCCCGGTGACATGAATCCTGGTATGGGACTCAACCCGGTGCCGTTAGCCGCAGTACAAACGGTGGTTGATTACTACACGGCCATCGACGCCCAACAATACCCTGCGGCGTATAAATTATGGGACAATCCCAGTCAGACGCTCGCCCAAATCACTGCAGTGTTTACTGGTACCGTCGAATCGCGGGTGCGGATTGCTGAGCCTACAATCGCCATGGACATAGTCACGCTCCCAGTGACGATTACGGCGGTGGTTAATCAAGCCAATGGTGACCAAAAGGTGCAATATTTCGCCGGCACCTACACCGTCAAAAACAATTTGATTACTGACGCGACTCTCACGACAGTCGCTGCCCCAGCGAGTGGTGATGACAATGATCCTGCGCAGCTCGTCACCAACTACTATACTGCCATCAGTGCGCGCAAATTTGGTATGGCGTATACCCTGTGGTCTCACAATGGAAGTGACAGTCAATTGCCGTATGCCGGCTTTGTACAAAGCCTTGCGCCTCTGCAAGGAGCCGTGGTGACGACCGGTACAGTCCAACAAGAAGGCGCTGCGGGATCAACATATGCTACCGTGCCTACCGTCAGCGTGACCACCCAAGCCGATGGTACAGCACAAGTCTTGTGTGGCACATACACCTTGCGGCACGTCAATGTGCAGCCATTTGATCAACTCGGCTGGCGGATTACCCAGGTCGCAATGAATCCTATCGTTGGTGCACAATCAGATGCCCCAACGATTCAAAAACTGTTAGCGTCAGGATGTACCCCGTAATTGTGGTGGTGTCGGTGGTACCCTACAGCGATGCATACCAAGCAGCGGCGCACATAAACCTGTGCCGTCGCTTGGTATGCATATGTAGTGCGATACCGCACCGAATAATGAGCACGAAGAATCTGCAGGTATGGAACTTATTGCCATACGATACCGTCGTCTCTGTATTGCATAGTCGGTAAGACGAAGGGTGCGTACAATGAAAAATATGCGTTGGGCATGGTTATGTGTGATTGCATTGTCGTTAGTAATCGGTAATCAAATTGCCAACGGGCAATTTGCTACCCCGCAGATTGTCGGTGGAGGCGTAGCAACCGAGCACGAATTCCCATGGCAGATTTGGTTGCATCCCACAAATTATGCCGGCGTCTATTGTGGTGCGTCTCTCATCAACAGTAGTTGGGCATTGACCGCCGCTCACTGTGTGGCTGGCGAAACTGCATCGACCTTGGTGGTTGAATTGGGGATGCATACAATCAAAGGTAGCAACCCATTACGCCAAACTAAAACACTCAGTCAAATTATTGTGCATCCCCAATATAACAGTAACACCGAAGATTATGATATGGCTTTGTTGCACTTTACGACTCCTGCCACAATCAACAGCGCCGTTGCTCCGATTACCTTGGCATCAAGTACCGATAATGCGTTGTATGCAGCAGGGGTAAATGCGATAGTAAGTGGCTGGGGGACTACCAGTTCGGGTGGGGCAGTGTCAGATGTGCTCCGCAAAGTCACCGTGCCGATTGTTTCAAATACCACCTGCAATACCAATTATGGTGGTGGGATTACGGCGCGCATGGTCTGTGCCGGCTTGCCTACGGGTGGAGTTGATTCGTGCCAAGGCGATAGTGGTGGCCCGTTGTTTGTCAATGATGCGAGTACCCCTAAATTGATTGGTGTAGTGAGCTGGGGTGAAGGATGCGCTGTAGCCGGCAAGCCGGGGGTGTATGCGAATGTCCAAGCCATGCGCAGTTGGATCGCCGGGTATGTGCCACTTGTCGCCCAACCAACAACAGTGCCTACCCAATCAGTCAGCCCGTCAAAGACTGCGTCTCCGACGAGTACTCCACCAGCGACTGCCACGCGTACAGTTGTAGCGACGCAAACGGTCGTGCTAACAGCCACCAACACGCGCATCCCGTCTGTGACACGTACCGCCACCAACACCGTTATCCCGTCTGTGACACGTACCGCCACCAACACGCGCATTCCCACCAATACCCGCATCCCATCGGCGACGCGCACCGCCACCAAAACTGCCACCCCGCGCCCCGATTACTTTACACGTGTGACCAATGGCGATTTCGAGGCGGGCAATAGTGCTTGGACTGAGTCTTCTACGAATTATCCGACTGTCATCGTCAGTGATGCGCGAATCAAGGCGCGCTCGGGGAATTTCTATGCTTGGCTCGGTGGCAATAACAACGAAACATCACTGTTGAGCCAGACAATTACTGTCCAGAGTGATGCGCCATATTTGCGCTTGTACTATATGCTGGCATCGGGTGAAAAGTGTGGCAATCGCTATGATACGGCGCAAATTGCCATTAATGATGTCACGGTCCCCAATGGCGATTTTGAATTGTGTAATCGCAATAATGTCACTGCTTGGAAGCCGATGACAATTGATTTGACTACTCGGGTTGGTCAAACGGTGACGTTGTCGGTGACGACGACGACTGATGAATCAATTGTGAGCAGTTTGTGGATCGATGATGTTGGCTTTGTGCGCCTCCCTACTGAAGTCCTTGGTTACTACGGGAAGTCGTTTGGGTCACTACAAAGTGTGATTACCAAATTATCCAAACGCTAAATGGCATAACGAGTAGACTACTGACACCCGCATTCATCTGCGGGTGTCAGCTTGTGGTTTGTATCCGGTACATGATGGCGGTATTCACCTTTTGATTATTTGATGGTATAGTGAAAGCATCAGAAAACATATATTCGGGGTATCCACGCATGCGCTGGTTTCGTTGGGTCTGTGCAATCTGTATGGGTGTCGTGATGGTGACCAGTAGCACGGTGGCTACTAGTCAAGTCAGTGCCCCCCAGATTGTGGGCGGCTTCGAAACTGCGCCCCACGAATACCCGTGGCAAGCCTTGCTTTACTACGGTTCAAGTACGCCTTGGGTGAATTGTGGTGGATCGTTGATTGGTGCGTCGTGGGTATTGACGGCGGCACATTGTGCCGATCGGTTTCGATACAATGCCTCTGGACTAAAAGTGGATTTAGGCATGCATTTGATTTCTGTTAATTATCCAGACCGTCAATCATTTATCATTAAGCGTGCGATTATTCACCCTAATTATAATTCGTTCACTCAAGATTATGATCTTGCCCTGCTTGAACTCAACACGCCAGTCACGTTTGTAGCAAATTGCGGCGATTATTTATCCCTTGCGGATTTGCATGCGGCCAATTGTCCGATTGCGCCGATTCGCCTAGCTGGGGTGAGTGATAGTGGCTGGTATACCGCAAATAACCCCAATGATGTGCGTTGCCCAATAACAAGGTTGTCAGACGAATGCCCATGGCCAATTGTAAGTGGTTGGGGTACCACCAGTTCCAGTGGCTCGACCTCGAATTATCTCCGCAAAGTAGCGGTACCGATTGTATCGAATGCAACTTGCAATAGTAATTATGGGATTGCCTCGGTGACAGATCGTATGCTGTGTGCCGGGCATCCCCAAGGCAGGATTGACTCGTGCCAAGGCGATAGCGGTGGCCCGATCTTTATCAATGACGCTGGCATCCCCAAGTTGCTTGGGGCGGTGAGTTGGGGGACTGGTTGTGCTGAGCCCAATTATCCTGGCGTCTATGCTAATGTCGTGAGTATGCGTAGTTGGATTGATGCGTATGTGACGCAGAAGATACTCCCTACCCTCACCCCGTCGCAAACGTTGACCCCGTCGCAAACACTGACCCCGTCGCAAACGTTGACCCCAACGTCAACGCAGACACCGACTCATACGCGTACACGTACAGATACCCGTACACTGACAGTGACACGCACTCCTACCTATACGCGTACGCGCACCATGACAGTTACCGCGTCGCTGACACGTACACCTTCTAGCACCCGCACCAATACCCGTACCCGCACCAATACCCGTACCCGCACCAATACCCGTACGGCTACGCTATCGCCTACTAGCACACCCATCCCAGAATGGATGCTCCACGTAGGCAATGGCGATTTTGAAACAGGGCATACGAGCTGGTATGAATCGCTTTCCGGTTACCGGTATCAATATGACGGGCTCATTACCAATGACCCAATTGTCAAGTCACGATCGGGGAATTATTATGCGTGGTTTGGTGGGGCTAATGCGAGCAGTCCCCTACTCAATGCAACCTCAATCATTTCGCAAACAGTGTCGGTCCCGGCCAATGCACCCTTTTTGCGCATCTACTATGTGGCGACCTCTGAATCAGTATGTGTGAAAAGTGGCATTAATTATGCTGATTATGCCCAAGTCTTGGCCAATGATGTGCTTTTGACCAAAATTGAATTGTGTGACAAAAAGTCGGTGATGACATGGACACCGTTGACATTTGATTTGACAAAATATAAAAATCAATCGCTCGTATTTACCCTTAAAACCAGCAATGATAGCGCGTTAGTCAGTAGTTTTTTGGTTGATGATATTGGGTTTGTGCCATCGGCAAATTTTGTCTTGAGCTATTATGGCAGAGCAAATACCCAAGCACCGTTGTCTGCGCTGAAAAATGCGCTTCGTCCCACGGCCACGCCGTGATCTAATCGAATGATTGTGCCACGGTTCGGAATGGTGTGATAAGTGCCATTGCGTCATCATCAATCGCCCCACTGTCTTCGTAGCACCACCACGCCGAAAGCACCATCTGTGCAAAGTTCCATAGGGCGATGTGACGTGCTGGGACGGCGAGGATCTCGCTCATCAGCGCAATCCGACGTTGCGTGAGCGACACCACGTTGTGGTGCTGGTGTAATACATCATGTGGGTTGCGCAACCACGCCCCACACTCAAATGCCTTGTCGCCACACACCACACCGTGAGGGTCAATGATAACCCATTCGTGGCCGTGTTGGATGATGTTGTCGTGGTGCAAATCGCCGTGCAACGCGTAGGTAGTCGTGCCGTTGCCTAGTTCCGCAAAAATAGTGTGGGCCCAGGCCACATCGCGTTGCTGGAACGGCGCACACGTGGGGCCGAGGGTCGCCTGTAATTTGCTAAATCCCTTGGCCCAATCATTGCTATGCGGCATAGTGTGATTGCTGGGGGCGGGTGTGATACTCTGGTGCATTAGCTGGGCGGCAATAGTCGTTGCTGTATCATCATCGCTAATGCCCGCATGCAACGTGGTGCCAGGCGCCACATAAGCCAGCAACATGGCGTAGCGTGATGCATCAGCGGCAAGCAATGGTACGGCACCACGCCCCGCATAATGCCGGAGCATCTGGAGCTCGCCGGGGAATTCGTTGCTTTTGGGACAGGTTTTGATGACGACGGGGAGTCCATCGCTACGCCGTGTGGCTCGGCAGACATAATTGTAGCTGAGTGAGAATGCCTCACCAATGTCAACTTGCCATAACGTGCTTAGGCTAGCCAGGTGCTGGGGGAGGTTGTCGCACCACGCACGCCCCATGGCGCCATGCATCGTCTCCATCAAGTGCACAAATGCTACCGGTAATTGATTATTGGGCATCATGATGGGTGACAAAAATCAGCCGCGCGAGGCGACGATCGAGTGGGATGGTTTGTTGGCCGACTTGGAGAACCATCGGCCCATCAAACGGCGCAATACTGCACACCGTAATGTCAGTACCTGGCAAGAGCCCTAGCGTTGCGAGGTATTGCAGGCGGTCGGTATCTTTGTCAGCGCGAACCCGAATAATCCGCGTACAGGTCCCTGGCAAAATATCGGCCAAACAGGTGCTGGCATGATGGGGGATAGTGCCGTCAATGGCAGGGATGGGCGCACCGTGTGGATCGGTGGTAGGGTGTCCTAACAAATCGGCAATCCGCGCTTCGAATTTTTCGGAAATCACGTGCTCGAGTCGGTCTGCTTCGTCGTGGACTTCGTCCCATTTGAAGCCCAACGCTTCGACCAAATAAAGTTCAATCAAGCGATGATGGCGCAATACTTCGAGGGCGATTTGTTGGCCGGCCGCGGTCAACGTGACACCGTAGTAGGGCATATGGCTGACGAGATGCATGTCTGCGAGAACGCGCAACATGCCGCTCACCGACGCCGGCTTGACCTTCATCCGCTCAGCTATCAGTGATGTGGTGACATGTTGATGGTCGAGCCCGAGTTCGTAGATGCCTTTGAGGTAATCCTCCATGGCATGGGTAACACGAGCCGAACGCAATACGGGTGCAGACATCCCCGCTCCTCCTAATTACAACTATGTGTAGTGTACCATGCGAAACGTGCAGACAGAAGCGCGATGTTGCGGTTGTTTTTGTTGTTGTTCACGATGCGCTGGGATTTTTTTACAAAAAATATATCGTGCGGTTACGGTGAAGTGCTGATGTCATCAATGTAGATGCTGCCGCTACCCCCCCAGCCATTTGGCTCGTCATCAAGGATTATCGCTTCGAGGGTGATGGGCGCGCGCAAAATCCCGTCACCCACCCCAATCCGATCCCATGGATCAAAACGGGGCGGGAGGTTCGCATATATCTGGTGCCAGCCAACGCTACCCACGGGGGCTACGGCAATTTGTACGATCGCACCATCGCGGCCTTTGAGCCAGAGCTTGATCAGGTTACTACTGTTGTCGCCGTACACCCATAGGGCAATCGTATGGCTGTGCCGAGGGAGTGGTAAAGGGCGGCGATGGCGAAAAACGACGTAGCGGTTGGCACCGGCCGGAAATTCGTAGCTGAGTGCCATTGCAAAACTACCACTCTTGACAATGCGACGGCTCTGCACAAAGGTGCCGTAGGGTTCGTCACCACGCATCCAGACCCCCGGATTGCCTTCAAATGATGTAACCAGGGTGGCAGGTGGACGTGCGGGCGCTACTGCCGATGGTGCCCGCGCTAATGCTCGAAATGCCTGCCAGGCGGGTTTTTTGTCAGCAAAATCATCACTGCCACGCCCCCAAGCGATGAGCCCATATGGGTTGTGGGCCTCATCTTTGAGGGCATACCAAAAAACCACCTCAACCCCTGCCTGCCAAAGCAATGGCAACCCAATCTGTAAATTCTGCGCTTGTTGGGCGGCATCAACTGTACCGGAGGGATCGCGGTCACTTGGCCCACTACTCCAGCCAACTTCGGTAGCCCAGACGGGGCGTTGCCCGTATCGCGCAAATACTGCGGTTAACATGGTGATAGCATTGGCGAGCCCTGAATAATCAGGATGGAGTGGATTGACATAAGGATGAATGGCAATAATGCTGACATCATTCCAGAGCCCCGCGTGGGCTGCTTGCCACAAAAATGCCGGATCAAACGGGTTAACCCCAGCGGCGACGATAATGGCGTGTGGGTCAACGGCCGCGATGGCCCGGGCGGTGAGATGGACGAGTGTGGCGTAGGCCACGGGATCGGGACTCGGACGCCAAAAATAGGGATTGTCGGGTTCATTCCAGATTTGCCAATAGTGGATTTGGGTGTGATAGCGCTGGACAGTACGTGCCGCCCATTGCGCAAATAGTTGTGGATCCGGTGCCGAAAAAGAGTAGTTGTACGGGTCGTCGGTTGGATCTGGGGTTGCCCACCCGGGCGGATGACCAAGCACGCCTAAGATGGGGTGCTGTGGAGCGAGTGCGGTAAAGGTGTGGTCATAAAAATCCCAGTTGTTGGCCTGAGGCGTGCGTTGGACCCGATACCAGTGGATGTCTTCGCGAACCCAAGTAGCGCCACTCTCGTTGATGGCTGCCACGCCAGCAGGAATTGAAGTGACTAGATGAAGCCGAGTAGCGAGGTGACTATTGATGCCAAGTTGGGGGGGGGTGGCAAGGTGTGGGCTGACGATATTGGGGTGGACGACTGAAGTCTGAGGAAGGGCAAGGGTCATAAGCCACAATACGCAACTCCAAAAGTACCACTGATGATTATGGGTGCGATACATAGAGGCTCTGTGGTTGGCTCTGGGCATACCAGTTACCCGCACTATCACTGATGATGCAGGCAGGGATGCTGATGTGACCAGCGTGTGTGAGTTTGACGCGGTAATGATATTTGATGATACTCGGCGTTGCTGTTGTCCCGTACAGTGTGAGGAGTGCTGAATCAATCCGAGGTTGGCTATCACGTGGTGCAGTAAGTGATAGCACTTCACCAAGCGTAGGTAGGGGGTCTTTGATGATAAGGTAGGGGGTGGAAGTAAACCTAATAATATCGAGGTCAACATTGATAATATCGCCAATGTTGAGCTTCGAATCACTTGTAAGCGGCTGTCCGTTTGTGGTGTAGCGCCGGATGATGCGCACGTTGTCGCTATCAACGGGGGGCGATTGCTCACGAGTAATTCCCACCAATACAGGAGCATTGCTGGTAATCGTGATATCTTCGTTGCGCGATATGCTGGGTGCTAGCGTGTTGTTTTGCATGATAAGCCCATGCTGATCGCTGAGTGTGACATGTTGTTGCCCATCGAGTACCCCAAACAACGTGTCGTGCATCGCCCACATGCGGGCATTGGTAATGATGTCAGACCAGCCACCGCTGCCACGACTGCTCAAGAGCATTGATTGGATTTGATTGGTGATGCTCGTACTCACCGATGCCCGCAGACTTGCTTGCAAAATCAACGCATTGACACTATCGCGACTATGTAGCCCAGCGCTGGCAGGGTCGTTGCTCCATGTCAGTCCTCGCGGCGTAAGCTGACTCCGTGATACTAATTCGTTGAGCAAGGCGGGGATGGCGTAGGCGTAATCGTGAGGGAGTACCAGCAATAATGCAGCGAGGCCTTCGTTCCCTAAGGCGGCTGGATTGGCGCATAAGCGGGTAAATACCGTTGCATCATGCCACCCTGTCTGCGCCAACGCACGTACGATAAGTGCCTGTAGGCTCGCAGAGTATTGCGGATTGCTGATTTGTTGTTTCAGGTAGGTAATTGCTGACTGGTACGAAGCAGGTGCTACCTCGGCACTTGCCAACGCACTGACCACATCGCTGGTAATGAGTAAATCAGGGGTGTTGGTATCGCCCCATCCCCATCCACCATTGGGGAGCTGGATCTGCATGAGCTGGGCAAGAATCCGCATGCGCTCGCGGGGGTCATCACTCAGCCACAATCGATGGGCGAGCTGACTTGGATTATGCGCATCGTATGGCTCATTGAGGATCGCACGAAACAATTCCATTGGTTGGTGGATTACATCAAATGCCGGTGCGGTGTTGTCTGCGTTGATGATTGTTTTGCCTTGGAGCATGAAGCCATCACTACTGGTAAATTGTGTCGGCTGTTGGAGACGAGGCTCCCATGCGCTACTAGCGCCGTGGCTGCTCGCAACAACGAGTTGCGGATGTGCGGTGGTTATTTGCGCACGGATGGTGAGCGTATGGTCGCCATGCTCATCACTAATGATATGTAGTTGTTGGGGTGTGGTGTCGCGAATAATTCCCGTACTTGTGATGGTCAGTGTCGATGTGAAATGTGCGGTATTGTCATGGATTGTCAATGTGATGTCGATATCATCCCCGATGCGTACCGCCGTTGGCGCATCGATATGCAGTCGCTGATTGCGCATAATTGGTAGCACAACTTGATCGTGTTGTATGCAGTGCAGGTCGTGTTGACGAATATCAACGACATACATACTTGACTGATTCTCATCCGCTAGGGTGAGGTTGATTGTGCCGCTGGTATCGCTTGCGATGTTGGGGTACCAAGCCACCAATTGACCATCGCTTGGGCGTTGTACTCGCACCGCGGCCATGCTCGTCGGCATTGTGGTGATGTGGAGAGTGATTTTGCCATCTTGGCTGGTTGGTTGCCTGATTGTGGCTGCGATACATTGAGGTGTTGTGACTTCGGTGGTGAATTGGCGCAGTGGCTCGTTGGCTGTTTGGGCAGCGACCGTGATGTGAGTGGTTGAAATCGGAATGGTCGTCGAAATAACACCGTTTTGGATGGGTGTCCACATTGCTTGAACCCCAGTGGCATCGATTTGGGCGAGTAGTGCGTTTTTGTGCGTGGTAATCCCATAAAAAAAGTGCATCACATCGTTACCGTGTAGTGTGCTGAATTCGGGAACGAGTGATGAGACGGCAGTGCTTGGTCCGACAGTCAATGGGTGTGATTGTTGCACTTTGCCATCGCTTGCTTGAATCTGCCATTGCCCACGGGGGATTGCTAAGTCAAGTGCAATATATCCATCTGCGTCACTCATGACCGTACGGCGTAGCGCGACATACCCGCGGCTGTTTTTTACCGATAATTTGATGGCCTGGGCGAGATTTTGGTTGTTGGGGTCGATAATTTGTATTTGGACTGTACTGTATTTGCCTGTCTGTACCCACTGCTGTGGCGTGCTAATACGCAGGGTACGCTGAGGCATGGGCGTAATCATTGTCACCACACTCTCACCGCGAGTATGCGCCACAATGGTAAGGAGTTCATTTGTCGATGCATGAATTTGAAATTCTCCATTGACGTTGCTGGTGGTGCGCCCATTTTGTGCCTGTTGTTGCCAATATATAATCGCGTTTGCTATCGGCTGTTTGGCATTATCGGTGATGATGCCATGATATTCATTCGGGTTGGTGCTGTGTTGTTGCTGAATGCTAAGTCGGGCGCTGATGGGAGGATGCAGAATGAGTGTTGGCGGGTCGATAATATTGTCACCGCAAATCGTATAAATCCCAAAGTCGATGTCTGTGGGAATTGTCATCCGGGCCTGTACGATAGTATTATGTGACGCAAAAGTAATGGGTTGTGCATAGTGTTGCATTCCGGTGCTGTCACATAGAGCGATGCGTGCATCGCGTGGTGGCAGATTTGGCTCATTGCGCAGGACAACCACCGCAATTTCGCTACCAATGGTGGTGGTGGTGTGACTACTGATGACGCGTAGTGGTGGTGGTTGCACTGGTGGCGACGTAATGGTTACAACCGTTGCGTCAGGCGGGTTACTGTCATCGAGGAGTACATATTTTTGACCTTGCGGGTATGCACGACTCATCCAAATACCGTTTTTATTGGGTGGGATTTGCTCAATTAATTGACCATCTTGAAACACGGTGAGGAGTGCGGGTAAGGGTGATGGTGTAGAGAGACTTCCGGCAATGATATGGCCGCCAATATTCATGACGGTGAGTGTACTCGGCAATATGTTGACAATACGCACGTCAGCACTGCCGGTATTCCCTTGAGCGATTGCTAAGACATAACGGCTCTGGGGTGATTGCCAGAGTTTTGGTGATGGGCTGACTCGGTGTAGGGTGAGGGGATTGGTAATGGTGTATGTCTCGATTAACGATAAATTATAGTGCGTGGGGTCGAGTTGTTGTAGTGTCAAATTGTCCATTCCGAGTACTCGGACGAGGATCGCCGGAGGGAGCGCATAGAGTTTGAGTCGTAGCACAGTAATGTTTTGAGTTGTGACGTCAATCCCGGTACGTTGACTGAGTGGTACGATACTTCCTATTACGCCTGGTAGCATGACATGGGGGCTCGTGGTATCGATGACAAGTTGGCTGGTAATGGTGGTACTTAGTGTGATACCAGTGCTACTGCGCAAATGCTGGTCGATGGTAATCACTGGTTGGCTATTGGTGGCCCAGTTGGCCATGATGCGAATATCTCGTCCATTACTCGTGATTTGGGCAGGGTGGAGGGGTGGTGGTGTAAGACTGAGTGCATCGGTTATCGTACGGGTATCAATATCCGTGTTAAATACAAACCGTACATCTTGATTTGGGGCGAGGATTTGTCCATCCCCAGGGCTACGGGCAATCAAGCGTAATGCGGGGGTCGTACCAAATCGGATATGTTGGTAGGCAAGCGTGGTGGCTGCGCCGCCGATTTGAATCTGGTAGTTTGTGCCGATCTGCCATTGAGGTTGTGGAGTGATAATTACGTTGATGCTCTCATTATCCCCGGCGCTAATATCAATTGTTGTCGCTGTTGCGGGGGTGATGAAAATAGAATTCCGTAATAGATTTGCATCAACTACTCCCGTCACTCGAAAGGAAATAGGAGTGGAGAGTGCCACATTTTGGCTGTCGTTGACGGGAGTAATGTCGTTAATCCGGGTTGCCGTGGTATGAAATTCCCAGTTGATGGGTGTGGCAAGATTCCGCCCTTGTAAATCGCGTAAATGCGGAGTGCTGGTAATCGTATAGTTGCAATCGGCTTGCCAATACGTTGGTCGAAAAATAACAGTTTTGGGGTCTATCCAGGTAAATGTGCCGCTAATGGGTGGGGTGATGTGCCAAATGTCCGTTGGTACAGGTTGGTTGAGCTGAGCAATCTTTACCATAGGCTGTGAAAACCGCATGACGGCGACGCTACTTAAAGCTACATCAGCGCTGTGATTAGTAGGGATGAGCGTTTCGACGTAGAGACTTGGTGCCGTGGTAAATTGCATATACCACGGACGCTCCATTATTGCGCCCGATGCAATATGAGGGTCTGGTGTAATTGTCAGCACATATCGTGTATCGGATTGCCACGGGCTGAGCGGTGTAATGACGAGCGTCGTGTTGTGGCTGTCCCACTGCAAATCGTATTCATGTGCTGGCGTGATGTGTAGTGCAGTGGTCAAGAGCGAAGGATTGACCGCATGACTAAATGTGAGAGTAATGGCTTGATTTGCTGCAAAATCATGGGTCTCTTGTGGTTGATTGAGCGTGATAGTGAGTGATGAGGTGTGCCATAATGACTGTACGCCGTACCATATGCCAAATATGGTCGGAATGGCTACGATAATCACGAGTAGCGCCATCCACAAGCGCCACACGCGGGATATAATCCGCATCAGTATGCGTTGTCGTTGTAGCGGTTGTTGTTGCATGATTTACGGCTCGATTATAGCATGGAGGCATATTTAACGTATAGCCTATGACTCCGCATTTAACCCCACAATTGCTGCTTCAAGCTTATAGCACCGGTCACTTCCCCATGGACAACAATGGACGTATCGAGTGGTACAATCCGAACCCGCGTGGGATTATTCCTATCGATGAACATTTTTATGTACCATCACGCTTGGCCCGCACCTACCGCTCACAACGCTATACCATTACGAGTGATCGTGTATTTAGTGCCGTCATACAGGCTTGTGCCTTGCCCCGCCCCGAGTCACCGGGGAGTTGGATTTCGCCCGCATTTGTCGAGGTCTATGCGCAACTCCACCAGCTCGGTTATGCCCATAGCGTCGAAACATGGCTCGGCGACCAATTGGTAGGTGGCTTATATGGGGTGGCACTCGGTGGCTTGTTTGCCGGAGAAAGCATGTTTAGTTTGGCGCGTGACGCCAGCAAAGTCGCGCTGATTGCATTGGTTGAACGACTTCGTCGCGGTGGATTTGTCATCCTCGATACGCAGTGGGTGACGCCACATTTAGCCCAATTCGGTACGTTTTGGATGCCGCAGGCCCAATATCTGCAACTGTTGCCTTATGCCATCCAACAACCCACCCAATGGATTCGTGACCTGTGAGTCGGCGTAATCATCAACGCCCTATTAATAGAGGCACGATTTGGCGAATCGTTGTGGCGGGGATGGCGTAACCGATACCCTCAAAACTGCCACTACTGCTTTGAATAGCGGTGGTAATGCCAAGCACTGCCCCATTGACATCGATGAGTACCCCTCCAGAGCTACCGGGGTTCACGGCGGCATCTATTTGCAGGATATTGGGGTTAGGATTCCCGTCAAGGGTCCGTCCTGTGGCACTAATCGTCCCCAACGTCATCGTGTCGCGTAGCCCGAGCGGGTTGCCGATGGTCATTACCCACATACCGGTCATCGGCGTGCGTTGGCTGAGTTGAAGTGGTGCCACATCGACCGGTTGGGATAGTGCCAATACCGCAATATCGCTGGCCTCATCTCGGCCAATCACCGTGGCGGTGATTTCGGTACTATCACCGAAGCGCACAAAGTAATCATTACGTTCACTGACGACATGGGCATTGGTGACCACATGCCCTTGATCATCATACAAAAAACCGCTCCCTTGGGACATATACATGGTGTGTGGTGTATCACCAGGCTGCATCGCAGGGTGACTAAATGTAATGTCAATACTCGCTACTGCCGGTACCGTTTGTTGGAAAAGTTGCATCGTTTGTGATTCGACGGCGCCCAATGGCGCGGCCGCAGTGGCAGCGAGCAACGCAACCGCTCCACGCGTGGGGAACGGCGTGCGGGGTAAGCGCTCTTGGACGGCAGTTGGAGCGACTGGGATGGCAGTCGCGCTGGTGAAGTCTAATCGGCTGTGAAACACATTCTGGCGATAGCTACATCCTGCCAATAAAAGCAACAATCCGAGCCACCAGTAGTTTTTTTGTGTGGTTACCATAGATTGGCCAGCGCTTCATCAATCGTCGCATGGCGGAACGTAAACCCGGCACTAGGTAAGCGTGCCGAGGTAACGGCTTGGCCACCAATCAAGAGAGCGTCGGCCATTTCGCCAAATAGCAGACGTAAGGCAAATTGCGGTACGGGCAGCCACGAAGGGCGTTGCAGGCGACGGGCAATCGCTGTGCTGAGGGTGTGGTTGGTGACAGGGTGGGGCGCACAGGCGTTATAGACCCCATTGGCTTGCGGATTGTCAATCGCCCAAAGCAATAATTGCACCATGTCGGTTATATGAATCCACGAAATCATTTGGGTGCCAGGCAGTACTGGCCCTCCCACAAAAAAGCGAAACGGTAACGCCATCAGGGGTAATGCACCGCTTGTGCTATCGAGTACCACCCCGGTGCGCACAACCACACTGCGTATGCCAAGGGCATGCGCCGAGGCAATTGCAGATTCCCAGTCAATACACAATGTGGCCAAAAAATCAGTGCCTGGCGCGGTGTCTTCGTGGTTGGCGACGGCGTTGATGCCATAATACCCCGCCCCCGAAGAAGAAATCAACGTCGTGGGTGGTTTCGTCATCTGTGCGACTGCTGTCAGCAATTGTTGGGTTGCGTCGACCCGACTGGTGACCAGGGTCTGCTTGTAGGCCGGCGTCCAGCGCTTACCGGCAATCGATGCGCCAACCAAATTGACGATGGTGTCACATCCGCGAAGGGCGGTGGCGGTCGCGTGGGTGTCGCGGGGATCCCATTGGACCCGTTGCGCTGTGGCCGGCAAGGTGCCTTGCTGTAGTGGGGAGCGTGTAAAGGCTACCACGTGGTCGCCGCGGGCAACGAGCGCCTGACTGAGTGCACTACCAATTAATCCAGTAGCACCTGTTATTGCGATATGCCGTGGCATGAATGCTCCATTTTTGCGAGAGTTTATACCAATGAAGCGCGAAAACGTTGGGGGATAGGGACGAGTCCTGGCCAGAGTGAACAAAAAAACGCACCAGCACTCATACCCGCAATTATACCATTAATCAACAATACTTCATAGCTTGCGCTTGGCCAATAACGGATTTCGAGCCACCATAAGCCAAACGGAATGGCTGCCGTGACGAGCCGTACTCCCCAATGCCAGCCAAACCAACGAGGAATCACCTGCTGACGTTGACTCCATTGCACGCCAAACCAAGCGAGCCACAACCCGATGGTGGCTCCCCAGCAGCGCGTGCAGACAGCCATCGGCGCTCCGAGTAATTGATACGATTTGGCGGGTGTCGGACAAACATAGCTACTCAGCACGTTGCGCGCCAACCACCCTAGATCAGTCATGATGGGGAGTTTGGTGGCAATAAATAGCGCTGCCACTGGTGGACCAAAAAACAACACCATCAACAGTAGTCGATATGGCCACGTGGGCCAGATGCGGAGTGGAGTTGCACTACTCATTGAAAATCTCGTTTGAGGCGTTGCCGTGCCTGCCAAAGTAAGCCGATTTTGTGCCAAAACGGCACATAGGCTCGTTTGCTAAATACATCATAATCATGCTGATGGATGCTATCAAGAATTCCCCGATAGATGGTCGCTGCTGCCGCAATCGAGAGACTGCTATCAGGATTGAGCATGCCAATCCCTGGCCACGATTCTTCGTACAAGGCATGGGCGCGCGCACTCTGGAAGCGCATTAATGCCTTGAATCGTGGGCTCCGCTGGTGGGCAAATATGTCGGCTTCGTCTACTCCAAAGGCGACCAAGTCTTCTTGGGGGATGTAGATACGTCCACGCCCGGCGTCTTCGCCGATGTCGCGCAAGATATTGGTGAGTTGCAACGCAACTCCAAGTTTGACTGCATAATCGACGGCGTCTTCGACATGCCCGATGATTTGCATCGAAATCAGGCCGACGACGGATGCAACACGATAGCAATACAACCACAAATCATCAAAGGTGGCATAGCGCGTCACAGTTAAATCCATCGCGATGCCGGCCAATAATTCATCGATGAGTTCTTGGGGGATGTGGTAATGCGCCACTGTATCATGCCACGCAATCAATACGGGATTGTCGCGGGGCGTGGCGCGATGATGCACTAAGTTCACCCAATGTGCAAGCGCATGGGGGGCAGTGCCGGCGGCCGCTTGGTCGACGATATCATCACTGGTGCGACAGAATGCATAGAGCGCGCGAATCGCGCGACGTTTAGCTGGGGGGAGTAATTCGGTACTTAAATAAAAACTTTTGGAGTGATGCCGAGTCATCGCGACACAAGTAGCATATGCTGAATCACGTTCTGCTTCTGTAATCACATGATAATCAGGTGCGACGCGAACATTACTACTCTCATGGTCAATAAACCGTTTGAGACTATCTAATAATGCTGCAGCATCGCCAGCAGGCGGTCGCAATACGGTTCCTGTGTGCTGTGTTAACATAGAATCTCTTTCGCCGAGCCATATCTGCAGACTATTGGAACAAAACTCCACAGTTGGACGTACATTCATACCGTGTTGTGGGTAATGGTGGATGTAGCCAAATGTGCAGATACGTCTATCATAGCATATATTGCCCCAGGCTATGGCGCGTTCAAATTATGCAAATGCACCACATTACATATGCAGATTACACGTCTACAGCCTCGTCAAGCACCAAATTTACTAGTGCATGACGAGGCTGTATATTGAGCGGTTTTTATGCGGGGCGTGCTAAAATCGTCGTGACGTTTTCGACAAGCTCACGGGCATCATGCCCCAAAAAATAACCAGGGATAGCAGTGCGTAATGCCGGTTCGAGATTGAAAATCCGGCCACCAAATCCAAACCGAATGTGCGGAGTGGCTTTTTGGACGGCTACAGCCACTTCTTGGATGGCATGGGCAGCGTCGACGGTTGTGCCTGACAAACAAACCATATCAGGATGGACTTTGGTGATGGTTTCGAGTAAATCACTGACTGGTACACGGGCCCCAAGGTAGATGACCTTCCAGCCCCGCCGTACCAAAAACAGACTCGCAAACAAAATCCCCATGTCGTGGAGTTCGTTGGGCGCACATCCTACGATGATTGTCTCGCGGGTCGCAACCGTCTCAAAAATATTAATCAAACTAGCGAGCTTGCGTCGCATGAACTCGGTGGCAAAATGCTCCGACGCAATGTTGATCTCACCACGATGCCAGCGTTCGCCGATTTCGACCATTACCGGTTGGATGAGTTCGAGGAGCACTTGTTCAAAGGGGTGAAGCGAAAAAGCCTCACTTAATAGACGGTCGGATGCACCTGCATCAAAACTCGTTAGCGTCCGGGTTAATTCGTGTACAAGTTGCTCGAGCCCACGGGTGATGTTGGCTGCCGGCAGGGCTTCTTCGTCTTCTAATACGTTGCTGAGCAACATTACGGCATGGCTGATATTCATCCCTTCGGCTGTGCGATCACGCAACCACCGAATTATCGCAATATCACGCTCTGAATATAAACGATGACCACCTTGCGTCCGCTCGGGTCGCGGCACACCATAGCGTCGCTCCCAAGCCCGGAATGTATCTGGCGGCACAGATGTCTCGAGCGCTACCGCCTTCGTGTTGAATACCGGCGCAAGCGATAGTTGCGTCAGAGATGGAGGTATTGCCATAATTGCACATCCTTTTGCCCCAGTAAGTAGGCTACGTTGCCACTATAGCATGATGCACATATTTTGTCAATGTTTTGTGTAGTAATGCACAGGTATGCGGTTAATTGTTTGCGTTATCTCAAACACGACGATACTATCTGCGTATTGTGTATCGTTGCAACGTATCAATGAGAAATTATCGTGCGCCTGATGCGGTGTCGTCCCCACGGGCATGTCGGGTGGGGGCGACAGGGGGGATGGTGCGTTGCCAATTCACCTAACGCCAGTTGTTTTTTCCATCACGAAAAACAGCAGCTTAGATGAGACGGGCACTGGCAATGGCCGTGATGGCTGGGAGTCCGGTGCGGATGGGCTGCCAAGCGAGGCCACGTTGCTCGCTATACCACAACGTACCAGTATCATCGCCAACCCATACACGATCGGGGTGGTAAGTGGTGGCGTGGATAACAGACGGCGCAATTAGCGGGTCGCTGATTTGCCAAGTGATGTGATATGCATACAACTGATGCTCGGCAACCCCAAGGATTGCAAGAGGAGCGCCAGCCAAAATCGTCGTTGCTTGCCAGTTGGTAGGTGCTGGGGGGAGTGCCTGCGTGTCACATTCCCATCGATTATCGTGTGTCATAGTGAGGCGCTGATTGCCATCGTTGCTCAGTAATAAGCGCTTGATCGTAGGGCTCGCATGCCAAGTGCCACCACCATCGTGACTGTGGTGACTCGTCGTGGCATCGCCATACCACAAAGTATCACCGCCGGCACTGATATCGGTGGCGTAAGCTAGTTGTTGCCAAGTGGCGCCGGCATCGTGACTAAGGTAGGCGTAGGTGTGGTCGCGGGCAAAGACGCGCTGGGGGAGGGTGCGTGACGCCACAAACTGCTGCATGGCAGGCATGGCGACAGCTTGCCATTGCTGGCCGCCATCAAGACTCCGCCAACTACTGGTTGCGCTACTGGCAATCAGCATGGTTGGGTCGAGGGGGTTGGCCCACAATGCCTGGATGGCGTGTGATTGTAGGGCGTGCCCGGCGCGGAGCCAGCGCCCGATGCCCCCCGGATTACTAAATGTATGGACGCCGTCAATTGTCGCTACAAAGACCAATTCGGCTTTGGCCATTGGTTATGCTCCTGTGCGGGTTGCCTGCACAAACCAGACGATACCGGTTTGTGTACTTGATTGAATCTGCCAGCCGGTGTGGACGAATTGAGCACTGATGCTATCGGGATCAAAAAAGGTAATCCCCCCAGGTGCGAGAAGTGCTTGGATGAGCTTCCCAAAAAACGTCGTTGCTTTGGTAAGGGCCATATTGACCAACGTGCTTTTTGGGGCGGCAATCCGAGCAACTTCGGCAAATACCTGGGGCAGTTCTTCCATTTCGTTGAGTGACCCGCCGATGACAATACCATCGGCAATCCCACGCGACATCGGCAAGCTACGCGCATCAGCCCTGATATAACTAATCGGTAAGCGAGCGGCATCGGCACGGCGTTGGGCTTCGATGAGCATGGGCATGGCGCGATCGATGCCAATAATCGCTGCCGACGGATAAGCGTAGGCAGCAAAACGGGCATATAAGCCGTTAGAACAGGCAATATCGACAATTAATTTCGGGGGCGTCGTGAGGGCTGTGGCGATAATCGTCTGCTCACGGTCATAGCCAAGTGCGGTACCACTCAAGATGCGCAGAGCGTAGGGGCGCCATAGCCGCTCGTAGGCCCAAGCGGTGAAGGGAAATTCGTTGCTCCAGGCGGCTATGCTCTTTGGTTGCGGGGCCGGCAATAAATCGAGGATGCCATGACGGATATCGTAGGTGTGCGTATTGCTGGCACAACGCACACTGCCATGCCTGCCATCCCCGATATGTAGACGCAGGGCGCTGTGACACATCGGACAGCGTAAATAGCGTAAATCGTTGAGTTGCATACGGACTCTTTTCGTGCTGGCCGGTGTAGACACCCATGCCTACCATGAGGGAATCACGACTTAGTAGCGTGGGACGCTAGGGTCAATCAAGAGCGACCATGCATCGATGCCACCACTCATGTTGGCCACATGACGGAACCCGAAGCGCTGCATCAGCGTGGCTGCCACATGCGCGCTCCGCATGCCATGATGGCACATCATCACCAGCGGAGTGTTGCGGTCAAGACCTTCGGCCCAATCAACAGCCGCACTCATCGGATGCAGGATGGCTCCCTCAATGTGGGCAATTGCGTATTCGTTGGGTTCACGTACATCAATCAACAAAAACTGCTCGTTGCGCTCACGCATGGCTGCCACCTCTTGGACGCTGAGTTGGCTATACAGTGGATGGGTACTCATATGATAAATCCTTAAATAAGTGTAAATATCTTAATACAATTATTTATATAATACCACATTTTGCCAACAATGAAACAACACGCGATTTATGTACCGATATTTGCATAGGACGACCGCGGTAAATTGGAGAAACCAAATAAAACAACACCGCTTCGCATCGCGAAGCGGTGTTGTTGGGGGTACCACAATTAATGGCTGCCACAGCTCCCACAACCGCCACCGCTGTATTCGTCAGCATCGGCGCCGCCTTCTTCTTTGGAGCGGAACGAATGACCACAGCCACAGCTTGATACTGCGTTGGGGTTATCGATCTTGAAGGCACCTTGGAGCATGTTGTCTTGTTGGAACGAAATAGTAGCACCGGCCAAGTAGCGTGCACTGATGGGGTCGAGCATTACGTTGAGGCCGTGTGCCGTCCAAGTGGTGTCGCCTTCGCGGGGCTCGTTGTCAAAGGTCATGCCATACTGCATCCCTGAGCAACCGCCACCCGACACAAACACGCGCAAGGCGTAATCGGTCAAATCACGCTCTTGCATCATGCTGGCCAAGCGCTCGGCTGCAGCTGGGGTGATATTGATGGTCGGTGCAGCTGGCACAAACTCACGGAGTTCAATGTTCTGGTCGAGCAACGTCATCTCTGACCTCCTCTAGTAAATGAAGAATGTCGAATACGTTCGTATTCGTGTGGATAGTATAGCAGAGATACTACCAACTGACAACTGTCTGTTGACTGTCGCTCACTGCAACCGCCGCTAGTGTTGTTGATGTGGTGGTAGGATGTTGCGCCGTGCTTGGCTTGTAAATTAGTAATGGACAAATTAGCACATTTGTGCTAATTTAGAAAGAAGATATATTATCATCTTACAAGGAAGTCACGATGCGTACCATCATGCACGTCGACCTCGATGCCTTTTTTTGCGCAGTCGAACAGCGCCGTAATCCCACCTTAGCGGGCAAAGCCTTTGTGGTGGCGGGGCGATCAGAAGAACGGGGCGTAGTAGCAACCGCTTCGTATGCCGCCCGTGCCTATGGCATCAAGGCGGGTACCCCTACTGCGCGCGCCCAACAACTTTGTCGCGACATCATTGTGGTGCGGCCACGCTACCCCGATTATGTGACGGCGGCAGCCGAAGTCATGCAGGTATTGCAAGCCGAAACGCCATTGGTCGAGCAGGCCTCAATCGACGAGGCCTATGTCGACTTGTCGGAGTTGACTGAATCCTCGGTGCGGGTAGCCCAGCGCGTCCGCTCGCGCGTCCACCACGAATTGCAATTGTCGTTGTCGTGTGGGATTGCCAGCAACAAATTGGTTGCCAAGGCCGCCACCGATATCGGCAAAAAATTAGCACGTAGCGGTACGATGCCGCAGGCGATTTATGCGGTGCCCCAAGGCGAAGAAGCCCGCTTCCTCGCCCCACTCCCCGTCGATACCTTGTGTGGGATTGGCCCCAAAACTACCCAACGCTTACATGCGCTAGGGATTAACACTCTTGGCGAAATCGGCTGGACCCGTGAAGCCGACATCCGAGCGGCGTTTTCGCCTCGTCAAGCCAACGAACTCATTCGTTGGGCGCGGGGGATCGATCATACGCCCCTCGTATTTATGCGCCCCCCCAAATCACTCTCGCACGAAACGACTTTTATGCGCGATACCAGCGATGTACTGGTGGTCGAAAGTACATTGCTGACGCTGACCTATGAGTTGGCGCGGCGCCTACAGCGTAAACAATTGCGCTGCTACGTGGTAAGTTGTCGGATTCGCTGGGATATGCGCGAAGCGGTGGCACGCCAATCCCGCTTGGCGCGTGCTAGTAACCAAGGCGACGAACTCTACGCGCGGGTGCACGATTTGTTGCATTATTTGTGGGATGGCAAACGGACGATTCGCTTGGTGGGGGTAGGGGTGTCGCAACTCGGCGATTATCCGGCTCAGCTTGGGTTGTGGGACAGCCTCACCAGCGCCGATGCCGAACAACAGGCCCAACGCGTGCTTGTGGCCGCCGAGCAATTCCTTGGGCGGCCATTGTCGACGCACCGGCTGGCACAGCCTGGCCCCAAACGCTGGACACCGGCTGACCTAGCCCCCGAGGGCTGACATGCCGCGGATAGTCGGCAAAATATTGTCGGACAAGCCATGCCCCCACGGTTTGATGGCGACGGCGTGGCGTACAATCTGCATCAGTTCGGCATCATCGACCCCCGCCCGCAAGGCGGCGCGGAGGTCGACTTCGTCATCGCGCAACAGACAGAGGTGCAAACGACCATCGGCGGTGAGGCGCATGCGATTACAGGTACTACAAAACGGCTCGCTGACCGAACTAATAAAGCCAATACTGCCTTGGGCATGGGCAATGCGGTAGCGATGGGCGGGGTCAGCGGCATGCATACCCAAATCGGCCAGTGGGCCAAATTCACCTTCGATGCGCGCAATCAATTCGCTACTCGGCACCACACCGTCGTTGGCGACGTCAGCGATGCCAGTCAAGGGCATCACCTCGATAAAGCGAATATCCCAGGCCCGCTCGAGGGTCAAGGCCGCCACGCCGATGACGTCGTCGTCGTTGAGCCCGCGCACCACCACCATGTTGAGCTTGATGGGCAACAATCCGGCATCTTCGGCGGCAGTAATCCCCGCCCAGACATCGCTTAGTTTGGCGCCGCGGGTCATGTGTTTGAAGCGCTCGGCGTTGAGTGAGTCGATGCTGATATTGACGCGGTCGAGCCCGGCCGCTTTGAGGTCGGCGGCAATCGGGGCCAGTTTGACGGCGTTGGTGGTCATAGCGATATGTTCGATGCCGGGGATGGCTTTGATTTGCGCCACCAGCGCCACCAAATCGCGGCGCAAGGTGGGCTCGCCCCCCGTCAATCGAATCTTGCGGAAGCCCACCGCCGCCGTGGCCCGAATCACGCGCAACAACTCGTCGTTGCTGAGTAGTTCGTCTTTGGGCATGAACTGCATGCCGTGTTCGGGCATGCAATAGACGCAGCGCAGATTACAGCGGTCGGTCAACGAAATACGCAAATAATCGATGCGCCGGCCATAATTGTCGTGGGCCGGTTGATCACTGGCATAGCGTGGCCGCGGTGTGGTGAGGGGATCGATGAGAGATATCGGTTGCAGGCGGTTTTCTTCGTATTGCATCTTGGATTATCCTCTCCGTACATCACCATCTGCGCATGGCAACATGCGTTTCTACTTCATGTCGGTGTGGGGTATTGTTTTTATTAAAAAAATAGCCTAGGGCAGCGGTGAATCGAGGCAATGGAGCGCAATGCACGCCCCATCACCCCAACAAAAATTAGACGTTTTCGAGGACGCTGACGCGGGCTGCCAGGCGTTGCGCAATGGTGCGGAATACCTCGGCGTAGGCGTCTTGGTTGTCGCTTAGGACTGCAGGGCGGCCGTCGTCGCCACCGGCGCGGATGCTCATCCCCAAGGGGATTTGCCCTAGCAGTGGCACACCCAAGCGCTCCCCCAACCCCGCCGCCGCGCCACTGCCAAAGATGTCGTAGCGGGCGCCGGTATCGGGGGCGATGAAGTAGGCCATGTTTTCGATCAGCCCCAACAACGGCACATTGACCTTGCGGAACATTTCCATGCTTTTGACGACGTCAATGGCTGCCACTTGTTGGGGGGTGGTGACGGTGACGGCCCCGGTCAAGCCGACGTTTTGCAACGACTGCGCCAACGTCAAGGCGATATCGCCGGTGCCTGGCGGCATGTCGATAATCAAATAATCGAGGGGTGCCCAATCGACTTGGTAGAGGAATTGGCGCAGGAGTTGCGATACCATCGGGCCCCGCCAAATCACCGGCTGACTTTCGTCCACCAAGAACCCGACCGACATCAGCTTGATGCCATGGGCTTGTAGGGGGATCATGCGTGGTTGCCCGTCAGGCCCCGGCTCGGCTTCGGGCTGGCCGGTCACCCCCATCATCAAGGGGATTGACGGGCCATAGATGTCGGCATCGAGCAAGCCGACCTTGGCACCCTCGCGGGCCAAGGCAGTGGCCAAATTGACGGCTACGGTCGATTTGCCGACGCCACCCTTGCCGGCCGATACGGCAATGACGTGACTGACGCCCGGGATGGCTGCTTTGTCGATGATGCCACCACGGGGCTTGACCTGGGCGGTGAATTCGATGGTGATATTGTCGAGCGCCACGCCGGCGATGCGGGTCAGCGCTTCTTCGCACGCAGTGCGGATTTCGTGCTTGAGGGGACACGCAGGAGTAGTTAATTCAATGGCGAAGCTGACTTTGTCGCCGCTAATGACCACGTTTTGGATCATTTTGCGCGATACCAAATCCCCCCCCAATTCGGGCTCTTGGACGGTGCGCAAGGCATCGAGGATTTGCGCTTCGCTGAAACTATTGCGTGAAAATAACGCCATGATAACCTACATGCTTATTCAATAAGTAAAACTAGCTCTATTGTAGCATATCCCACATGATTATTCGGGCAGCGTCTGCAGTGAGCTAGGATGGAGCAAGTCGGTGACGATATGTTGTTGCCCCAAATGCTGGGTAACGATGGTGGTGACGTGGTGGTGGGTGAGGCGACAATAGCGGATGGGGCCGGGCCAAATCGTCAGATTGGGACCGTCGTCACAGCGTCCTTGGCACCCACTGGCGCGCACGTCGCAACGTGCCGTGAGGTCGGCTTTTTCGAGGGCGTTGATGAGCGTCGGGCGCAACGTTTCGCCGTGACAAAACGGCCCATGACAGAGGTAAACTCGGTATTCTGGTGTGTTCATGAGGGGCATTATACAATATCACTATGCCAAAAATAGTTGATAATGATATTATCGGTGTACAATACAAAAAATCGCAACGAGGTGGATGATGAATGTGCGCCTGAACGAAATTTTGACACCAGAATTATTAACAGAACACGCCCAGCACATCCGGGATTTTTTGCTCCTCGAAGGAGTCACCCCGGCCACCGAATTGGGCGATACGTTGTTATCAGAACGGCTCATCAAAGAGCTGATTGAAGAATTGGCAGGATAACTCACTATGAACCAACGTCGACAATTTGCACGCGTATTAATCCACAGCTTGATCCTTGCGAGTTGTGGTAGTACTGCGACCACCACCACAACTACTGATAAGCCACTCAAGTCAACCAACGCTACGCATACCTCGGCTGTCGATGTGCTGATTATCGGCGCCGGGATTGCGGGGGTAGCAGCGGCAGCCACATTGCGGGCCGCCGGCAAAAGTGTGCGCATCCTCGAAGCGCGCAATCGTATCGGTGGGCGGATGTGGAGCTGGCGCAAATGGGGCGTGCCAGTCGAGCTCGGTGCCAATTGGATCGAAACTGCCAACGGCAATCCGTTGGTCAAACTTGCCAAAGATGCTGGGGTGGCTACCCATGCCGATCCCGAAGAAGCCGAGGAATTGTTCATCGATACCGTGGCGGGTCGGCGCCTCAGTGCATCTGAAGCCGAAGGCCTCTACAATCAAATCGAATCAATGATTGATAATTTGATTAATGCTGCCGAAGATCGCGACCCTAACCAAGATACCAGTTTGCGTGATGCCTTGAATGCGTTGCCAGCGTACAAAAAGCTTGATGCGAATCGTCGTCGCCTGATTGAAGGTACATTGACGCAAGTCGTCAATGACGACTATGGGGTCGAAGCCGACAAATTATCGTGGATTGGCTATGATGCTGGCGAAGCAGCTTATAGTGGTGGCAATAAATTCGTGATTGGTGGCTATGACGGCATCCCCACCATGCTGGCCGCTGATACCCCGATTGAATACCACACTGTCGTCGACAAAATCACTTGGGGGGCAGATGGGGTACAAGTGGCGGCGGGGAATCGCGTGTGGGAAGCCGATGCAGTGATTGTGACCGTACCGTTGGGCGTCCTCAAAGCCAAAAGTATTACCTTTGAGCCAGCCTTGCCCGCCAAATATACCACTGCCCTCACGCAACTCGAAATGGGCTTGCTTGACCGCTGTGTGATGAAGTTTGACAAAGTGTTTTGGGACACCGAGTATACCACCTTTAGTGTGGCGGGGCCTGATCCAGCGGCGTGGTATCAATTTATCCCCCTCAATGGCCCACTCGGCATCCCCGCCTTGGCGGCTTTTAATTCGGGGAGCACGGCCTGGAATCTCGAATCCAAAAGCGACGACCAAATCAAAGCCGAAATGCTCGCTGTGCTCAAGGCTGCTTTTGGTGTGAAACCGACTGTGGTCGACATGGTAATCACTCGTTGGGGCCAAGATCCCTTTGCGCGTGGTTCGTATTCTTATGTGCCGGTGGGGGGCTCTGCCAAGGCGCGCAATGTGCTTGCCAAACCAATCAGTGATCAGCTCTATTTGGCTGGCGAAGCCTATACCAATACTGACTCTTCATCGGTACATGGCGCCTACAATAGTGGGATTGCCACGGCGAAGCAAGTCCTCGATCGCCTTTAGTACGACGATAAATCCCCCTCACTTGTCACCGACAAGTGAGGGGGATTTTGTATGCGTCATCAACGCTATTACCACCCTTTTTCGCTGAGTAGCTGATTGCCCAGTAACCCTAACAACACTTCGTAGGGGGTGCCACTATGTTCTGGGTGCCATTCAAAGCGGGCCCGTTCGAAGTATTGCACCACGTACGTCTGACCATCGGCGGGGCTGACCTCGTAGAACTCTTCGCTGATAGGGTAGCCGTACTGCGCCAATCCACCAGTGCCCAACCAGTGGCGTTTGAACGCATTGCGCAGGGTGTGACCCGTCTCGGCGAAGTACAGCTGTCCAGGTTCCGTATCACCGTTTTGGCG